>ENA-OQKW01000084-OQKW01000084.1-human-gut-metagenome-genome-assembly--contig:-NODE-84-length-24442-cov-2.844869_pt1 | contig 24442 bp, 25 predicted proteins | sample MGYA00242657_ERZ504815 | MGnify/ENA primary metagenome ERZ504815 (study PRJEB26092, sample SAMD00036404) | human gut metagenome | host: Homo sapiens | study: EMG produced TPA metagenomics assembly of... | reverse complement strand
CACAGAATGGAGGATTGCTGAACAGTTACCGAAAATCATTATGCAGAAAATACAAAGGAGAGAGAATGGCAGATAAAAATCAGGACAAGAACCAGAGTAAGAACAGAGCAGAACAGGCAGAAGAGCACGATGAAAGCGTGCTGAATCCGGAGATTAAGAATGAATCGGATTTGTCAAAGAAGGAAAGACGTCTGATTGAGAAAGAAAAATTAAAGGGAATGGGGCCAAAGAAAAAGCTGGAATATATCTGGATGTATTATAAACCGGCTATTTTCGGAGTGATCGCAGTGATTGCTCTTATATTCGGAATAAAGGATTACTATGAACAGTCCAAAATAAAAACAGTTCTGTCCATGACAGTGGTAAATTCAATGGCAAATGATACGGAAACTCCTGAGCAGAAAATCAAAGAAACACTTGGGTACAAAGATGATTCCTATAGCAAAGTAGAGATAGGCGTGAATCTTACTACGGACTCTGAAATGGCAGAATTTGATTATAATGCACAGATGGCTTATGTGGCACAGATCCAGGCAGGTTCCATTGATATTATGGTTATGCCGGAGAAGCTTTATCAGACTTTGAAGAAGAATGAGCCATTTGCAGATTTGAAGGAATTGATGGGTGAGGAAGCTTTTGAGAAGTTTGGAATGCAGACAGATACTACGCACATTTCCATTACTGACAGTGAGCTTGAACAGGAATTAGGTGTAATCTACGATCCTGTATGCATTGCAGTGCCGTATTCAGCACCGAATCGAGGAGAACGCAAGTAAAATGGAATAAAAAGTCTTGACAGCAGGAAATAAATTGTGATATGTTTATCACACCAAACTGGTGTGGTATTTTTCAGTCTTGTGAACAAACATGAACTTCTTTTCGCCGCACGATTATCATACAGCAATGTAGAGATAATTGTGTGGCGTTTTTTGTTGCAATGAAACAGAGAAAGGAAAAAAGAATGAACAATACTTTTATGAAGAAAAAACCGATTCTGCCGCTTCTGGCATCTATGGCAATGCCTATGGTACTGTCTATGCTGGTGAATTCACTGTACAACATCGTAGACAGCTTTTTTGTGGCAAAGATCAGTGAGCAGGCGATGACAGCTCTGTCTCTGGTATTTCCTGTACAGAACTTTATTAATGCAGTTGCCATTGGTTTCGGTGTGGGAATCAATGCACAGATTTTCTTTCAGCTGGGAGACAAAAAATATTAAAAATGCGAATATAGCAGCTACCCATGGTATGCTTCTTTAATATTATCCATGGAATTATTTTTACAGTAATCTGTATTCCGTTTATGCCTGTATTTCTCAGTATGTTTACAAAAGAGCAGGAAGTGATCTCATCTGGTGTGCAGTATTCAACCATTGCATTTGCATTTTCCACAGTGATCATGATCAGCCTGTCCTTCGAAAAGATTTTTCAGGCTGTGGGCAGAATGAAGCTGACAATGATCAGCCTGATGATCGGTTGTATTTCCAATATTATCCTGGATCCGCTGCTGATTTTCGGAGTGGGGATTTTTCCGGAAATGGGGATCAGAGGTGCTGCGCTGGCAACTGGTCTTGGCCAGGTATTTACAGTTATTGTATATCTGATCGCATATAAGAAGTGTAGTATTCCGGTGGAGATCTGCAGGAAATATCTGGAACTTAACAGGAACCTGGACGGGAAGCTGTATATGGTAGGGATTCCCGCAATCCTGAATATTGCCCTGCCGTCAGTTCTGATCTCGTTCCTGAATCAGATATTATCGGCTTTTTCCGGAAGCTATGTAGTGGTTCTGGGAATCTATTATAAGCTTCAGACTTTTTTATATCTGCCTGCAAGCGGCATTGTCCAGGGAATGCGCCCGTTGATAGGATATAATTACGGAGCAGGAGAAATAAAGAGGGTAAAGAAACTTTTTGGGATTTCTGTGCTTCTGAATGGTATGATCATGCTGGCAGGAACAATCATCTGCTTTACAGCATCAGAGACATTGATGGGAATGTTTACTGAGAACCCGGAAACTGTAAGACTTGGCACTGCAGCATTACAGACTATCAGTATCGGGTTTATCCCATCTGCCATCTCTGTTACAGCTTCCGGTGCATTAGAAGGACTGAGCAAAGGTGCTCAGTCCCTGGTGATTTCGTTATTAAGATATATTATAGTGATCATTCCGGCAGCTTATCTGCTGTGCTATTTTGCCGGGGCAGATGCTGTGTGGAATGCGTTCTGGATCTGTGAATTTATAACTGCAGTGGTAGTAGGTATCGGGATAAAGTATTACCGGAACCGTCTGCTGCAGTAGACGATAGTGATAAAGCTGCTAAGTCAGGCTGCGCCTGCTTCGGCAGCATCAGCATCAGACTCTGCTTCTGAGGCATTTTCGTCAGTAACATCTTCGGCATCGGAATTGCTTCCGCCACTGAGAACATAAGTGATGACTTCGTCCGGAACGCCTGCATTGGACAGATTATCCATAAGTGTAGTGAGGTCGAGTGTAGCTGCGTAGGCACTCATATCATCTTCATTGGTTACGTCATAAACATCTCCCAGAGCCGTAAGGTCCGGAATTTCAACAGATTCGCCTGCACCGGAAGTAACAGTGAAGCTTCCGAGAGTGCTTCCTGCACTTTCAACGGACAGTGCAACAGAACCAGAATCTTTTGCTGAATTTAAATCTAATACAAGTGCAAAGTTCTCGAGCATGGAAAGAGAAGAATCTGTATCTTCTGAAGAATCAGCAGGGAAGGTGATAGTATAGTTACCGTTTAAGTAACCTTCTTTTGCAGATTCGGTGTCGTAGTCCTTTACTTCGATAACAGCTGCGGCTGTATCATCCTGAGAAATTTTATAGGTTCCGTTTAATTTACCGCCATCAATCTGACCGGATCCGGACAGGGAGAGTGTGCCGGAATCATCTGTTTCAATGGAGAGAAGATAGCCAAAGTCTGAGCCGTTCCTGGTCATCTGCCAGTTCAGAACAGGAGTTATTTTATCACCTTCCTGAAACTCAATTTTACGTCCTGCAATTCTGCCGGTCTCATCAACCCAGATTCTGGTGTTGAGATGAGAATCATCGGAATCACCGGTATCTGCATCTTTCAGAAAATCAAGACCGTCTTCTACAGCTTTGGTAAAGCTTTCATGCAGGTCCTCGTTACTTGAGAGGTTCTCTGTCCAGGTATCGAGGATGTTCTCAATATCACTGTCTGATTTTGCTTCTTCCAGGATTGCAGTTGCAGTTTTTACAGCGTCTTCGGCTGAAATCTGGCCTTCATATACTGTACAGTCCTGACTGATATCACCTGCTGTCAGAGTTTCCTGACTGCTTTCGCCTTCTGTTACATTGTCAAAAAGCATAGATCCGTATTTATCCAGAAGTGTTTCTACTACAGAAGCTTCTGGAGCTGCTGCTGACAGATCAGACATCATGGAAACAGTCAGGCTGAGACTGTCAGAATAAGCGGAAGCGAAATTGTCTGTCGGAATATCTGCATCTGAATCATCAGGGGTTAATTCTTCAAGATCATTTTCAATATTGGCAGCCTGTTGATCTGTGGCTTCTTCCAGATTGGTCTTGAAATATTTATCAGAGAGTTCAGGGATGCGCATATAAATATCCTGGCTGTCCGGATCAAGATAATATTCCAGAGTACAGATTTTATTATCATTAAGAAGGACCTTCATCAGAATACCTTCTTTTCCTTCTGTAAAAGAGATATCATTGGAAAGTGTGACATTGTCCAGCCAGGAGACATCAAATGGTGCGACAAACCCCAGCAGTGAGCGTCCGGAATCTTCAAATTTCAGAATCATGTCACTCTGCATTCCTGACATCAGAGACTGGCTTTCTTTTATAGATGTAGCGTAAGAAGATGCCATTTCTGTGACCTTTTTTGCCCATGCATCTTTTTCAATGGAAGCGTAACTGTCTGCTGCAAATGCTGTAGATGGAATTGCAGCAGTACCAAGAAGTGCTGCAGTACAGATGGCGGTTGTTTTTCTTAACCATTTTTTCCTTGTTTTCATAAAGGGCCTCCTTCCGTTCTGTTATGAATCTTATGTAGTGGAATTACATTTCAGGACATTCATTTTCAGATATGTCGTTTGACTGAAATAATAATCTATAGCAGTCCTTGTAAATGATTTTTCAAATACGCTCTATATTAAGATGCATTATTTTAGAGGATTGCTATATATCAATTTTACCAGATAAAGATAGAAAAAGCTATGTTTTTTCGACAATATGGAAAAAGATATTGATTTTAGACTAAATTATTTCTATAGAAAAATAACAAAATATAGACAAAAACTATATGTGTATATAAATAAATTGATATAAGAAAATTTAATTGACAGATTTATGTGAAAAATAATATACTACTATTCATATCAAAACACTATGGAATTGACTAAAAACAGGGAAACGATATATCACAGAAAACATACCGTTAGTCCGGAGATTATTATATTTTACAAGGGGAATATGCTCATGGAATTTCAGACTAAATTATTACACGGAAAAGCAGTAGATAATTATGCGAATGGTTCAACAGTGCCGCCTATCAGCCTGGCAAATGCTTTTGCATATGAATCTTCAGAACAGCTGGAAAAAGTATTTCAGAATCGGGCACCGGGATTTGCATATACCAGGATTGCGAATCCGACAGTAGATGCGTTTGAGCGAAGAGTAAATGAATTAGAAGGCGGGATTGGAGGTGTAGCCTGTTCCTCCGGAATGTCAGCGGTTACATTATCATTACTTAATATCCTGCAGGCAGGGGATGAGGTAATCGCAGGAAGTGCATTGTTCGGAGGTACACTGGATCTGCTTCATGATCTGGAGGCATTCGGAATCAAAGTACATTTTATACCGAGGGTAGAGAAGGCGCTGATCGAGCCGTTTCTTACAGATAAGACCAGAGCAGTGTTTGGCGAAATAGTAGGAAATCCCGCACTGAATGTAATGGATGTCTGGGAAACAGCAGATTTTCTTCATGGAAAAGGAGTACCGCTGATTGTAGACAGCACAACTTCGACTCCGTATCTGCTTAATCCGATTCAGTATGGTGCGGATGTAGTGGTGCATTCTGCTTCTAAATATATAAATGGAAGTGGAGATGCCATCAGTGGAATTATCATTGACAGCGGAAACTTTTCCTGGAGTCCGGAACGTTATCCGGGAATGAAGGAATATAAGAAATACGGAAAGTTTGCTTATCTTGTGAAACTGAGGAACGGAATCTGGCGAAACATGGGCGGCTGTCTGGCTCCGATGAACGCTTATCTGAATATTATCGGGATGGAGACACTTGGTCTTCGTATGGAGCGGGTCTGTAATAACGCTTTCCGGCTTGCCCAGGCACTGGAGAAGCTGGAAGGTGTATCTGTCAACTATCCGTTGTTGGAGTCCAGTCCATATCATGAACTGGCAGAAAAACAGCTTAGTGGAAAGGGTGGAGCGATTCTGACTATCCGTGCAGGTTCCAAAGAACGGGCATATAAGCTGATCAATCATCTGAAATATGTAAAGATTGCAACCAATATCGGTGATGTGAGAACTCTGGTGATTCATCCGGCGTCTACAATTTATATCCACAGTACGCCGGAGGCAATGGAAGAGGCTGGAGTGTACGACGACACAATCCGTATCAGTGTGGGTATCGAAGATATAAAAGATCTGATACAGGATTTCACAGAGGCAGTGGAGAGCCTTGGAGAAGAATAATTCATGATATACACATTATCAGGCGCTTTGGTCGGAACATGATAGTAACCGGACAGAGGCGCTGGTTTAAAAACAGAATAACTGACAGACAGTCAGAGACAAGAGAAGCCCCGGAAGTTCAGGAGTGTCCAGTTAAGTGGAACTCGATGATCTTCCGGGCTTCTTTTTGCAGCAAAATTTTTTCAGATATTGAATCTGTTTCCGAAACCGTTTCGTTATAAAAAATAGCGGTTAAAAATTAACAACTATCTGCGGGCGCGTTTTTCAATCAGTCCGAGGAGTCCGTACAGGATAATAGCGATGATGCACAGAATGATAATGGACATCAGTACCCAGGTAAGCTTAAAGGTCTGGCTGGAATAGATGATCAGGTAGCCAAGCCCTTTTCTGGCACCGATAAATTCGCCTATGATAACACCAACCAGACACAGACCAATATTAACTTTCATAACACTGAGCAGTAACGGCACAGAAGACGGAAGAATAATCTTCATAAGCTTTTCTTTCTTCCCACCGCCCAGCGTCTCAATCAGCTTCAGTTTTTCCGGGTCAGCTTCGCCAAAACCTGTATACAGATTCAAAATCGAACCAAAGATAGCAACCGACATACCGCAGACAATAATCGTCCGTTCGTTGGCACCAAGCCATACAATAAGCAAAGGTGCCAGAGCAGATTTCGGAAGGCTGTTCAGTACTACGAGATAAGGCTCTGTGATCTTCGCAAGTCTGGGACAGGTCCACAGCAGAACTGCCATCCCTGCACCCAGAATAACAACGAACAGAAAACTGACCAGTGTTTCCGTAATTGTAACAGAGAGATGGGGAAAAATAGAGCCGTCTCTGCACATACTGCAGAAGCTGTGCCAGATCATTACCGGACTGCTGAAGATAAAAGAATCGATCAGCCCGGTCCTGGCGGAGATTTCCCACAACACCAGAAAGAAAAGAAGAATAAATATCCGACAAAAAAAGAACAAGTTTCTTTTCTCTTTTCTGATGTCGGATATACTGTTGCTGATGATATGAGATTTCAGACATCATGATTTAGCTCCTTCCAGATAAGATTGAAATAAGATTTAAATTCAGGCGCATTTCTGGAAGCCATAGGAGTACGGTTCTCCAGATCAAAACAAATTGGCACAATCTTACGAATAATGGCAGGCCTTGGAGAAAGAATGATAACCCGGTCTGCCATGCTGATCGCTTCTGAAATATCATGGGTGACAAGGATCGCAGTCTTTTTTTCCTGACGCAGGATTCTGCCGATATCATCACTTACGCTGAGTCTGGTTTGAGAGTCAAGTGCGGAGAACGGCTCATCCAGCAGAAGAAGTTCCGGCTTTAATGCCAGAGTACGGATCAGTGCAGCTCTCTGGCGCATTCCTCCGGACAATTCGGACGGATGTGCAGAGCGGAATTTGTCCAAACCGTAATCTGAGAGAAGCTGATTTACATAAGCAAGTTTTTCGGCAGTGAGTTCCCTGCGGATTTCCAGTCCGAGAAGAACATTTTTATAAATTGTCCGCCACTCCAGCAGATGATCTTTTTGCAGCATATATCCAATACGGCAGTCACCGGAAGTCACCGGTGTGCCGTCCAGAAGAATCTGTCCCTGTTCCGGCCGGAGCAGACCGCAGATCAGATTCAGCAGCGTGGACTTTCCACAGCCTGACGGCCCGACGATGGCGAGAAATTCACCTGGCATCAGTTGAAAGGATATATGAGAAAGGGCAGGGGTTTCCCCTGATAAACTGTGGTAGGAGAGACTGACATCTGTAATATCCAGCAGTGGTTTCATACAGATACCTCCATATTCGGTGAATAGTAACGAATATTTGTTACTGTTCACACACCAACTATCCCGCGAGGTGTTTTGGCATGAATATGCCAAAATCCCGAGACATACAAGCCAAAATTCCATTGCCGCAGGCAATCTGGAATGAATTTTGGCTACGTTACTGTGAACGGAGTGAACAGTAACGAATATTTTCATAATTTATGATATGCAGAAATGTCAGGGTATGATATAATAGATAAACTATAGTATTTTTGCTGCTATAGTATTTGAGGGCAAATGTTCTGTAAGGAATACGTTACTGTTTACTATGTGTTTCATATCAGAAATACACATATATCAGACACTGTGACATACATGAATCGGGTATAGAAATCAGACGAATGCTGTAAAAAACTGCATAAGAAAGTGTAAGCAAATGAGAAACAAAAAGAAAGCAATATTTAACACCATTTTTCTGATCCTTATATTTTCCATTACCGTATATATGGTATTTAAGGGAGAGGATCTGGGAGAGATTATTCATACAGTACGGCAGGCAGATCCGGTTTACTTACTGATCAGCGTGGTTTGTGTGGTACTGTTCATACTTGGCGAGTCTGTAATTATCTTCTATATGATGCGGACTCTCGGAGCAAAAGTAAAGATGGGGCATTGTGCTCTGTATTCTTTTGTGGGATTCTTTTTCAGCTGTATCACACCGTCTGCATCCGGCGGGCAGCCAATGCAGATTTATTTTATGAAAAAGGATAAACTTCCGATTCCTGTCACTACGCTGGTCCTGATGATTGTCACGATTACTTATAAAGCGGTTCTGGTAGTGATCGGAATTGTAATCTGGATTTTTGGCAGAGGCTTTCTGGAAGGATATCTTGGTCAGTACATGTGGGTGTTTTACCTGGGCGTAGGCCTGAATATTTTCTGCGTTACTTTCATGATGATCCTTGTATTTGCACCTGGACTGGCGAAATGGATCATGGTAAAAGGTCTGAAACTTATTGAACATTCCGTTTCCTTAAGCCAAAGACAACCCGGCTTGAGAAACTGGAAGCGTCTATGGATCAGTATCATGAAACTGCGGCTTTCTGGGCAAGTCACAAGCTGGTGATCCTGAAAGTGTTCCTGATCACTATGGCGCAGAGGATTTTGTTATTTACAGTTACATACTGGGTATACCGTTCGCTGGGATTTCATGGATATTCCATCATAACCCTTACGATTTTGCAGTCTGTCATATCTGTCTCTGTTGATATGCTGCCTTTACCCGGAGGAATGGGAATCAGTGAGTCTCTTTATCTGGTGATGTTTGCACCGGTTTTCGGAGAAGCATTACTTCCTGCAATGCTGCTCAGCAGAGGAATTTCCTATTATGCACAGATGCTTATCAGTGCAGTGATGACCTGTGTGGCGTATTTCATAATAGGAAGAAAAGAACAAGAAGAAAAGTAGGGGGAGAAAATATGTTTTTAGGAATTTATGATTATACGGTAATATTGACTTATATAAGCCTGGGAATTTCCGTATTTGGAATTACCAGGGCTCTGGAGGGGGATTTTAAGGTTGCAATTTTCTGTCTGGCGCTTTCCGGACTGTGTGATATGTTTGACGGAAAGATAGCCAGAACAAAGAAGAACCGTACGGATGATGAGAAGAATTTCGGGATTCAGATCGATTCCTTATGTGATGTGGTCTGCTTTGGTATTTTTCCGGTAATGATCTGTTACTGTCTGGGTGTGAATACACCGGCGGGGATTGGGGCGCTTATTTTTTACAGTGTGGCATCTGTCATCCGCCTTGCATATTTTAATGTTTCAGAAGCAAAGAGACAGAATGAGACTTCTGAGAACAGACAGTATTATCAGGGGCTTCCGATCACATCCATGGCGATCATCCTGCCGTTCCTTTATCTGATGAGAAGATATTGCGGACTCTATTTCCTGATCGTGATACATATTGCAGTAATTATCGTGGGACTGCTTTTTATTCTGGATATAAAGGTAAAAAAACCTCAGAATCCGGTACGCATCCTGCTGGTTGCAGTCGTGGCACTTGCACTTGCGAAGATGTTCCGTTTGATATAAAATAAATATAACTGTTGACTGGCCGCAGCGGTTCCCGGGAAACGGGGAGGCTGCGGTTATACTTTTATGGAGGGAAGATACGAATGAAGTATATTGACAGAAAAGGAAATATCACGATTGAAGAGAATGAGCAGGATAAATTCCTGCGGCATTTATATAATGACCGGGGTGGCAGACTCTGCCTGAAACTCCTGATCAGACCTTTCGTGTCAAAGGCAGCGGGAGTCCTGCTTAACACCAGACTTTCTGCCAGATTTGTACCGGATTTTGTAAAAAACAACAAGATTGACCTGAGCATTTACGAAAAACAGAACTTCTCTTCATGGAATGACTTCTTTATAAGGCGCATCCGAAAAGAAGAACGCCCGATTGATATGCGCGAAAACATCCTGATCAGCCCCTGTGACGGAAAACTTTCCGTACACAGGATCAGCTCAGACTCACGTTTCAGCATCAAAGATACAGAATATACAGTAGGACAGCTTCTGAAGAACAAAGCACTTGCTGAGAGATACACAGGCGGCTATGCACTGATTTTCAGACTGACAGTAGATGACTATCATCATTACTGCTATGTGGCAGATGGAGAAAATCCGCGAATGTAACTCTGCCCGGCGTTTTCCACACAGTGAATCCTGCAGCAAACGATGTATATCCCATCTACAAAGAAAACGCCAGAGAATACACTCTGCTGAAAACAAAACAATTCGGAACCATCCTCATGATGGAAGTAGGCGCCATGATGGTAGGAAAAATCACAAATCTCCATAAAAATCCTGCCACAGTAAAGAAAGGCCAGGAAAAAGGCAACTTCGAATTCGGAGGTTCCACAATAATCCTCCTCATCCAGCCGGGAAAAGTCCGTATTGACTATGATCTGATCGAGAATACAGAAGAGGGATATGAGACTATTGTAAAAATGGGCGAACGAATAGGAGAGTGCAGGAAGTTAAAAAATACAAAGAATCATTACGAAGGCACAATAGAGAATACCTGAACAGGTATTCGCATTTTATTAAAAGATAATAAAAAGCATTTGTGAAGATGCAGAAAGGATATAATAATACTGTTGAATAAACGAAACTATCAGAAAGAACTGGAAAAACTTATAGATCAGGCGCAAAAAGATAACAAGATCCCAAGCCTGTTTCTCCACAGCTGCTGTGCACCCTGCAGCAGTTACGTACTGGAATACCTGTCAAAATATTTCAACATCACAGTATTCTACTACAACCCAAACATCTACCCGGAAGAAGAATATCGCAAACGAGTCCATGAAATTACCCGTCTTGTAAACTCCATGGAATTTGAACACCCTGTCAAACTGATAGAGGGTCACTACGACCCACAGGAATTCTTCCAGATGGCAAAAGGCCTCGAAGACGTACCCGAAGGTGGCGAACGCTGCTTCAAATGCTACCGCCTCCGCATGGAAGAAGCAGCAAAACTGGCAGAAGAGGGCGGCTATGACTATTTTACCACCACCCTTTCCATCAGCCCTCTGAAAAACGCAGCCAAGATTAACGAAATCGGACAAGAACTGGCAGAAATCTACCACGTCCAACACCTCCCATCTGACTTCAAGAAAAAAAACGGCTACAAACGTTCCATCGAACTATCCCACGAATACGACCTCTACCGTCAGAACTACTGCGGTTGCGTCTATTCCCGAAGAGAGGCTGAAAACAGAAAATAAAGCAGTAACCACAATTATGTAACATATAGCCAATACCCAGTGAAGAAAAAGAAGGTGTGTTGGGGCGCATTTGAGGGTTCTTGTAATTCTTGGTATTCGGGAATCTGCGTTATGAGCCGACCGTCTCACGTGTCTGAGCGAAGTTTGCAACGGAGCGAGTTTGAGAGGGCGGCTCATGGTTTTAGCAGATTCCCGAATGCCTTAGAATTACAGGGTTCCGAAACTAAGCCTCAACACACCTTCTTTTCTTCACGTACCTTTTGAATGATTCCAAACTAACTACTTTGCAATACTGAAAAAATATGTTACACTAACACGTAAAAGCAATAATACCAAAAATAAAGAAGAAACGAGGAATAACACAATGGCACAGCTTTGGGGCGGACGTTTCACAAAAGAAACAGACAAACTTGTATATAACTTCAATGCATCCATCTCTTTTGACCAGAAATTCTATGAGCAGGACATCAGAGGCAGCAAAGCACACGTAGCAATGCTCGCCAGACAGGGAATCCTGACAGCAGAAGAAAAAGATCAGATCGAAGCAGGTCTTGACGGAATCCTTGCAGATGTAAGATCCGGCAAACTCGAGATCACATCCGAATATGAAGATATCCACAGCTTTGTAGAAGCAAACCTTATCGACAGAATCGGTGATGCAGGCAAGAAACTTCACACAGGAAGAAGCCGTAACGACCAGGTAGCCCTTGACATGAAACTCTATGTAAGAGATGAGATTGACGAGACAGACGAACTGGTAAAGAAACTTCTCGAAGCACTTCAGAAGATCATGGAAGAGAATGTCCACACATACATGCCAGGCTTCACACACCTCCAGAAAGCGCAGCCGGTCACACTGGCTCACCACGTAGGTGCATACTTTGAAATGTTTGTACGTGACAGAAGCAGACTTGCAGATATCCGTAAGAGAATGAACACCTGCCCTCTGGGTGCAGGTGCACTGGCAGGAACCACCTACCCACTTGACAGAGAATATACAGCACAGCTTCTCGGTTTCGACGGCCCGACCAGAAACAGCATGGACTCTGTATCAGACAGAGACTATGTGATTGAGCTTCTGTCCGCATTCTCCACAATTATGATGCACATGAGCCGTTTCTGCGAAGAAATCATTATGTGGAACTCCAATGAATACCGCTTACGTAGAGATAGACGATGCCTACAGCACAGGCAGCAGTATCATGCCTCAGAAAAAAGAACCCGGATATCGCAGAACTTGTAAGAGGAAAAACAGGTCGTGTATACGGAGCATTAACATCTATCCTTACAACCATGAAGGGAATCCCTCTTGCATACAACAAAGATATGCAGGAAGACAAAGAACTTACATTTGATGCCATTGACACTGTAAAAGGATGTCTTGCCCTCTTTACAGGCATGATCTCTACTATGCAGTTCAACAAACAGAATATGGAAGCAAGTGCAAAGAATGGCTTTACAAATGCTACAGATGCAGCCGATTATCTGGTAAATCATGGAGTACCTTTCCGCGATGCACACGGCATTGTAGGCCGTCTGGTGCTTACCTGTATTGATAAAGGGATTTCTCTGGATGAACTTCCTCTTGAAGAATATAAAGCCATCAGCCCGGTATTCGAGAACGATATTTACGAAGCAATCAGTATGAAAACCTGTGTGGAAAAACGTATGACCATCGGTGCACCGGGACCTGACGTGATGGAGAAAGTGATCGCTGAGAACAAAAAATATCTGGAAGAAAATTAAAAAAAATGACTTGCAATTTATTTTGGTTTGTTATAGTATGTACAAGAAAGACAGATGTACGCAATATAAGGACACCTGGATAAAAATGTCCGCGAAAGGGTAGAGACGCGGGCAGAAGATAAAGAGGAGAAAGATATTATGAGTGAAAAGCTTAGAGTCGGTATTTTAGGTGCTACAGGTATGGTAGGTCCAGAGATTTATCTCTCTGCTTGAGAATCATCCATGGTTTGAAGTTGTAACTGTAGCTGCAAGTCCGAGAAGTGCAGGAAAGACATACGAAGAGGCAGTTGGCGGAAGATGGAAAATGGATACTCCAATGCCGGAGGGTGTCAAGAATCTTGTTGTTATGAACGTAAACGAAGTAGAGAAGGTTGCTGCAACAGTTGATTTCGTATTCTCTGCTGTAGATATGTCAAAAGAAGAGATCAAGAAGATCGAAGAAGAATATGCTAAGACAGAGACACCGGTTGTTTCCAACAACAGTGCTCACAGATGGACACCGGATGTACCGATGGTAGTGCCGGAAATCAATCCGGAACACTTCGATGTAATCGAATCCCAGAAGAAACGTCTTGGAACAACACGCGGATTTATCGCTGTTAAACCAAACTGTTCTATCCAGAGTTATGCTCCTGTATTAACTGCATGGAAAGAGTTCGAGCCATATGAAGTAGTTGCTACTACATATCAGGCAATCTCCGGAGCAGGTAAGACATTTAAGGACTGGCCGGAAATGGTTGGAAACATCATCCCATACATCGGTGGCGAGGAAGAGAAGAGCGAGAAAGAGCCATTAAGAATCTGGGGTAAAGTAGAAGACGGTGTAATCAAACCTGCTACAGAACCGGTTATCACATGCCAGTGTATCCGTGTACCGGTACTGAACGGACATACAGCAGCTGTATTCGTTAAATTCCGTAAGAACCCTACTAAGGAGCAGCTTATCAAAGCATTAGTAGAGTTCAAGGGACTTCCACAGGAATTAGAACTTCCAAGTGCTCCGAAGCAGTTCATCCAGTATCTGGAAGAGGACAACCGTCCGCAGGTTACAGAGGATGTAAACTTCGAACATGGCATGGGCGTATCTGTAGGACGTCTTCGTGAAGACACCGTATATGACTGGAAATTCGTAGGACTTTCCCACAATACAGTCAGAGGTGCAGCAGGCGGAGCAGTTCTCTGTGCTGAAACCTTAAAAGCAAAAGGATATATCCAGGCGAAATAATTTATAGAAAATAATAAAAGAGGTGCCGGTAACGGTGCCTCTTTTTATGAGGACACGACGGATTATGAAAGAAAAAGTTCTGACAACAGTGGTGACTTTTGAAACTACCACTCAGGCAATTGCCATGGAAAGGGAATGTAAGAAAAACAAATTTACAGGCAGACTGATCCCTGTGCCAAGAGAAATATCAGCTTCCTGCGGCCTTGCGTGGAAATGTGGGGAACAGAACGAAGAAGAAACAGCTTCCTATATGAAGGAACAGGATCTGGAATATGAAAAGATTTATAGGATTCTTGCGTAAAATGGAAAGATTTATAGGAACACCTGATATATGGTAAACGGTTCACATTTTGACGGATATGTGAAAACATGATACAATGATAGCACTGAATCTCTTGTTATAGAAGATATGTAACTATTCGGCAGTCTGTCGGCTGTGAAAGTACGTTACTGTTCACTCCGTTTACAGTAACGAAAGTATTGAACAGTTACGAGGAGATTCTGAATATGGAGATCAATTGGGGTGAACTGACTTATGGGAAATGAAATGAAAAAAAATGAAGTGCGTCTTACACAGCTTGCCAGTGCAGCCGGATGCGGTGCTAAGATTGGCCCGAAGGTTCTGGCACAGGTAGTAGGCAAACTTCCGAAATTTACAGATCCGATGCTTCTGGTAGGTCCGGAGACATCAGATGATGCAGCAGTATACAAGATTAATGATGAACTGGCAATGATCCATACAGTAGACTTTTTTCCGCCAGTAGTGGATGATCCGTATATGTACGGGCAGATCGCAGCAGCCAATGCACTGAGTGATGTCTATGCAATGGGCGGTGTTCCGAAACTGGCATTAAATGTGGTAGCATTTCCAAACTGCCTTGGTCCGGAAGTACTGGAGCAGATTCTGCGCGGCGGTGCAGATAAGGTCATGGAAGCCGGAGCAGTCCTTGCAGGCGGGCATACTATCAATGATAAAGAACCGAAATACGGACTCTGTGTAACTGGTTATGTGCATCCGGACAAAATGTGGAAAAATTACGGCGCAGAAGAAGGAGACATCCTTATTCTTACCAAACCGCTGGGCTGTGGAATCCTTAACACTGCCATTAAGGCAGAAATGGCGTCTCAGGAAGAAATTGAGAGAGTTCAGAAAATCATGGCGAAGCTGAACAAATATGCAGCAGAGATTGCATCTAAATACACGATCCACAGCTGCACCGACGTAACAGGATTCAGTCTTGCAGGTCACAGTCTGGAAATGGCAAAAGGCAGCCGGAAAACCCTGGTGATCCAGTCTGAGAAACTTCCGATCATTGAGGGTGTTGAAGAGTATGCACAGATGGGGCTGATTCCTGAAGGTGCATACAGAAATCGTGACTTCGCAGGCGATGAAGTACGAAGTGAGATTAAGGAACTCTGGATGGAGGATCTGGTATTTGATCCGCAGACATCCGGCGGACTTCTGCTTGCAGTACCGGCAGAAGAAGCCGATGCCCTTGCAGAAGAGCTTGCAGGTATGGATATCTTCGGCGGTGTTATCGGATATGTAACAGAATTGCAGGATAAAGCAGTTGTATTTGAATAAAAAAATCAGCTTTACTTTCAGACATTTTCTCCTGCGTCAGCATGTCTGCAGATATCTTTCTTGTCCTTTGTATTCTGCCGAACTGTCTCGATTGCATTAGTATATGGAATTGCTATAAAAATCTTCGAATATAATGGAACATAATTACAAATCTGATGAATATTCTTGAATTGTTTGACGATTTCGGTTGTGAAACAGATATTCAGGTGATATAATGTTCTCAATAAAATACATTGCGGAGGTGTAGTTATGAATTACGAAGATGTACAGAAAGTGTCAAACGCGGCGAAAAGCCAAGAGTAACCTGGTGAATACCAATTTTTTCAAGTACTTTTATACGTGCGGTCATGGCGGGATTTTTTATTGATGTGGCTATGATCTACAGTAATGTAGTTGGAAACGTATTCTCCAAGACCATGCCTGAATGGGGAAAATTTGTGGGGGCATTAGTATTCTCCATTTGCAGTGCTTCTGATCAGCTTCGTAGGCGGCGAGCTTTTTACAGGAAATAATATGGTAATGGCGTTCGGAGCCTATGATAAACAGGTAAGCTGGAAAGAGGCCGGTAAGGTATGGGGCGTAAGCTACCTTGGAAACTTTGTCGGATGTGCAATTTTAGCATTGTTGTTTGTAGGTGCAGGAGCATCCGGAACAGCAGACTATTTTGCGGGATTCATTGGAAATAAACTGAGTATTCCGCTCGGACAGATGTTCTTCAGAGCAGTGCTCTGTAACTTCTTCGTCTGTCTTGGCGTGCTTTGTGGTATGAAATTAAAGAGTGATGCAGGAAGATTCCTGATGATCGTTATGTGTATCTCAGGATTCGTTGTAAGCGGATTTGAGCACTGCATCGCAAATATGGGAATCTTTGTTACCGCATACTGCCTGGTACCTGGATTATCCCTTGGAGCCATGGTAAAGAGCATGGTAGTAGTAACTTTAGGAAATATGGTGGGCGGTGCCCTGTTGCTGGCATGGCCGCTCAGAAAGATGAGTGCAGATAAATAATATGTCAAAAGCTTTATACATAGCCGAAAAGCCCAGTGTGGCGCAGGAATTCGCAAAAGCTTTGAAAATCAACGGACAAAGACGGGATGGCTACCTGGAATCTCAGGACAGCGTGGTGACCTGGTGTGTGGGACACCTGGTCACCATGAGCTACCCGGAAAAATATGATATCAAATATAAAAGGTGGAGTTTAGATACCCTGCCTTTTTTGCCGCGCGAATTTAAATATGAAGTGATCCCCGGAGTGCAGAAGCAGTTTGAGATTGTCAAAGGACTGCTTAACCGTGAGGATGTGGACACCATTTACGTGTGTACCGACTCCGGACGCGAGGGAGAATACATCTACCGTCTGGTGGCACAGATGGCAGGTGTTCATGGAAAAAAAGAAAAGAGAGTCTGGATTGACTCTCAGACAGAAGAAGAGATCATGAGAGGAATCAGAGAGGCAAAGGATCTGTCAGCATATGACAATCTTTCTGCTTCAGCCTATCTTCGAGCAAAAGAAGACTATCTCATGGGAATTAATTTTTCCCGTGTACTGACACTGCGTTATGGAAACAGTGTGTCAAATTATTTAAATACGAAATATCAGGCCATTTCTGTAGGACGGGTTATGACCTGTGTGCTTGGAATGGTAGTGCGAAGAGAACGCGAGATCCGTGCGTTTGTGAAAACTCCGTTTTACCGCGTACTCAGCTGCATTGCCCTTGAGGGAGAAAACTTTGAGGGAGAATGGAGAGCTGTGGAAGGCAGCAGATATTTCCAGACTCCTTATCTGTATAAAGAGAACGGATTTAAAGAGAAAGCCTATGCTGAAAAACTGATACAGGAGCTGTCTGTGAGTCAGCCACTGCAATGTACAGTAGAGAAAATCGAGCGGAAAAAAGAGAACAGGAATCCGCCGCTTTTATTTAACCTGGCGGAGCTTCAGAATGTGTGCTCCAAGCTGTTCAAGATCAGCCCGGATGAGACATTAAAAATCGTACAGGAACTGTATGAAAAGAAACTGGTCACTTATCCCAGAACAGATGCCCGTGTATTGTCTACTGCGGCAGCAAAGGAGATTTATAAGAATATTTCCGGACTGCGTAATTATGAACATACAGCGGAAATCGCACAGCACATTATTGAACAGGGAAATTACAAAAATCTGGCAAAGACCAGATATGTTAATGATAAGCAGATCACAGACCATTATGCAATCGTACCCACAGGCCAGGGCTTAAACACATTGAGAAGTGTTTCTCTTACTGCGCAGCGTGTATATGAGACCATTGTCAGAAGGTTTGTATGTATTTTTTATCCTCCTGCAGTATATCAGAAGATCAGTCTTGTGACAAAAATTCAGAATGAGAGCTTCTTTTCTTCATTTAAAGTACTGCTGGATGAAGGGTATTTAAAAATTGCCACAAATTCTTTTGCGAAGCGAAAAGCAGCAGATGCCATGAGCAGTGTGAACAGAGCCGGTGCAGCGGACAGTGAGGGAAGTGAAGAGGAAGATCCGGATACAGGAAAAAACGGCGGGAACAAAGCTGATGATTCGGCTGAGGATATGGCATGTGATACCAGACTTCTTGCCGCATTGCAGAACCTGAAAAAAGGTGATATACTCTCTGTGGACAGCCTGAGTATCAAAGAGGGCGAGACATCGCCGCCAAAGCGTTATAATTCCGGTTCTATGATTCTTGCAATGGAGAATGCAGGTCAGCTGATCGAGGACGAAGAGCTTCGTGCCCAGATTAAAAGCTGCGGAATCGGAACCAGTGCCACCAGAGCGGAAATTCTTAAGAAACTGTGCAATATCAAATTATCTGGCACTCAATAAGAAAACCCAGGTGATCACTCCAACCCTTCTTGGAGAGATGATCTTTGATGTGGTAAACTGCTCCATCAGACAGCTTCTGAACCCGGAACTGACTGCAAGCTAGGGAAAAAGGACTGAATTATGTGGCAGAGGGCAGTATACAGAACAGGAATATATGGATAAGCTGGAACATTTTGTGCGCCTTCGCACCAGACAGGTGGAGGACAGCAATATCCAGCCATATCTGAGACAGTTCTTTGATGCTGCAGCAGTGAATTATAAGGATTCATCTGAAAAAAACAGTGCGAAAACAACAGGCAGATCAACGTCCGCAGCGGGACGATCACGTACCTGCAGAAAGCCGTCTGCTTCAAAGTAGTGTGTATTTGTGACAGATAAAAGAAACATGTCATCATAGCGAGAGAAAAGAGGAAAATATTATGTTAAAAGATTTTACAATTGCAAACCTTCTGGATCTGAACGAAACAATCGCAAAGGATTTATTTGAAGGAAAAACATATCCATGGGAAGTATTACCGGAGATCGGAGATTTCATTCTGAAACTGGGACAGACCTTAAGTGAAGAAGAATACGACCACCCGTCAGAAGATGTATGGATTGCTAAGAGTGCCAAAGTGGCACCTACAGCCTGTATCAACGGTCCGGTCATCATAGGTAAAGAAGCAGAAGTACGCCACTGTGCATTTATACGCGGAAAAGCAATTATAGGTGAGGGTGCAGTAGTAGGTAATTCTACGGAATTAAAGAATGCGGTACTTTTCAACAAGGTACAGGTTCCGCACTACAATTATGTAGGCGATGCAGTTCTCGGCTACAAATCCCATATGGGTGCAGGTTCCATCTGTTCCAATGTAAAATCTGACAAGAAACTGGTAGTTGTAAAAGACGGTGACGAGAAGATTGAAACAGGTCTGAAGAAATTCGGCGCAATGCTTGGAGATAACGTAGAAGTGGGATGCGGTTCCGTATTAAATCCCGGAACTGTGATCGGACGCTGCTGCAACATTTATCCACTTTCCTCAGTAAGAGGCTGCGTACCTGCAAATCACATTTATAAGTCAAAAACAGAAATTGCAGAAAAGAGAAGTTGAAAATATAGAAGAGGCAGGTTGTATGAAGGATATTATTTCAATCATACAGCCTGCCCTTTTATATTTTTATGTCTGTCTGAGATAGAAGATATTTGTTGTACCTGATATTACATATGAAATAAAAGTTTTCTCAGGATTACCAGAATGGTAATGTGCACCGGATAAAACCAGTAAAAAACATATTTCAGAAATCTTCCTTTTACAAATCCACGTTCACCATTGTACATATTAATGGAAAGAAAAGCAAAGCAGGCTTTCCATTCATAGTAAAGCCAGCAGCTTCCGATGATCGCCTGGGCGGTTTTATCGTTGCGGAACCAGTACATGATCAGCAGGAATACAAATCCCCGCCATCCGTAATCTGCCTTCAGAAACACAGAGACAGTCAGCAGTGCCAGCACGCAGACAAGCTGCATTTTCTGATTATCCCAGAAGTATTCCAGGGCACAGAATGCCAGGTATCCCAGAAACAGGGTGAAAAATACATTCTGTTTTTCATATCTCCAGGTGTTGGTAAACATGAAGTTCCATGGAATCTCAGAGATACATGCAAATAGAAACAGATTCAGGCCATATTTCTTACGGTTATGTGTATGCAGAAATCCTTCCACTAACAGAAAACAGAAAATTGGAAAAGCGGCCCTGCCGATATCCCGGAAAATCCGATACCAGCTGTAATCCACGCCTCCGAAACTGAAAAGGGTTGCGGTTGTGGCAGGATAATTATACAGGATCATTAAGCCTGTATGGTCAATCAGCATCAGGATGATAGCGATTAATTTTAAAGCGCTTCCGCTCAGAACCTGAAATTTTGCAGGGAGAAAGGAAGCAGGTAACTTTGTTGTCATAATAGAAATCCCTTCATTAATAGAAATTAGAACTATTTTACCACAAAAAAATCAAAGATGGTTAAAAATTTTACAATTTATGACTGGACGAATCAGCACTTTTGTGAGAAAATAACACTAGGTTGTTAGGCATACTCCTCTGAAGTCATTCAGCAGACATCGGAGTTTTATCCTGTGCAGTTCATTCAGCAGTTCTGTACAGTGGAGAGTATAACAACATGAAGTTAATCTATACTTGAAAGGAGTTTTACAATGATTTATTCACGCGAAGTAGAAGAAATGTGCCCAGTTGCACAGGGCGTTCATCATGGCGCCGCTCCAATCCCAGAAGAAGCTAAATGGGTACAGGCAAAAGAAGTCAAAGACATTTCCGGTCTTACACACGGTGTTGGCTGGTGTGCACCACAGCAGGGTGCCTGCAAGCTTACATTAAATGTTAAAGAAGGTATCATCCAGGAAGCACTGGTTGAGACAATCGGATGTTCAGGTATGACTCACTCTGCAGCTATGGCTTCCGAGATTCTTCCGGGACTTACAGTTATGGAGGCACTGAACACTGACTTAGTTTGTGATGCGATTAATACAGCTATGAGAGAACTCTTCCTTCAGATCGTTTATGGACGTACACAGTCTGCATTCTCAGAAGAAGGACTTCCAGTAGGTGCTGGACTTGAAGACCTTGGTAAAGGACTTCGTTCTCAGGTTGGTACAATGTATGGAACTCTGAAAAAAGGACCTCGTTACCTTGAAATGGCAGAAGGTTATGTAACAGGTATTGCTCTTGATGCAGATGATGAGATCATCGGATATCAGTTCGTAAGCCTTGGAAAAATGACTGATTTCATCAAAAAAGGCGATGACCCGAATACTGCATGGGAAAAAGCAAAAGGTCAGTATGGCCGTGTTGCAGACGCTGTTAAAATTATCGACCCAAGAAAAGAATAATTTAGGAGGTAACAGGAAATGGCTTTATTTGAATCATATGAGAGACGAATTGACAAGATCAATTCTGTTTTAAACAGCTATGGCATTGCTTCTATCGAAGAAGCTGAGAAAATCACAAAAGACGCAGGTCTTAATGTATACGATCAGATCAAAGGCATTCAGCCAATCTGTTTCGAGAACGCTTGCTGGGCATATACAGTAGGTGCTGCAATCGCAATCAAAAAAGGATGCAAGAAAGCAGCAGATGCAGCAGCAGCTATCGGTGAAGGACTTCAGGCATTCTGTATTCCTGGATCCGTTGCTGATACACGTAAAGTAGGTCTTGGACATGGTAACCTTGGCAAGATGCTTCTTGAAGAAGAAACAGAGTGCTTCTGCTTCCTGGCTGGACATGAGTCCTTCGCAGCAGCTGAAGGTGCTATCGGTATCGCTGAGAAAGCTAACAAAGTTCGTCAGAAACCATTACGTGTTATCCTGAACGGTCTTGGAAAAGATGCTGCTCAGATCATCTCCCGTATCAACGGCTTTACATATGTAGAGACAGAATACGATCCATACAAGAACGAAGTTAAAGAAGTATTCAGAAAAGCATACTCCGAAGGACTTCGTGCAAAAGTTAACTGCTACGGCGCTAACAGCGTTCCGGAAGGTGTTGCTATCATGTGGAAAGAAGACGTTGACGTTTCTATCACAGGTAACTCCACAAACCCGACACGTTTCCAGCATCCGGTTGCAGGTACATACAAGAAAGAACGTCTTGAAGCAGGTAAGAAATACTTCTCAGTTGCTTCCGGTGGTGGTACAGGACGTACACTTCACCCGGACAACATGGCAGCAGGTCCAGCTTCCTACGGTATGACAGATACATTAGGACGTATGCACTCTGATGCACAGTTCGCTGGTTCTTCTTCCGTACCGGCTCACGTAGAGATGATGGGTCTCATCGGCGCTGGTAACAACCCGATGGTTGGTATGACAGTTGCAGTAGCTGTTTCCATTGAGGAAGCTGCTAAGGCTGGAAAGTTCTAATCAAACCTTTTTAATCAAAGAGTCAACAAACCTAGAAAGTACCGTAGTTCCAAGGGCTGCGGTACTTTTCTTAGTTTAGATCAAAAAATGAGAAAGTAATTTGAGACACGGTGAGAAGCCTTGAAAATGGCAAGATAGGCAAACAGGTAGGTAACAAGTAGGCAACAGAGCGAAGGAAACAAAAAGAAGAGCCGATCACAGGAAAAGAAATGCCGCAACCACAAGGGTTACGGCATTTTTCTAGTGTGCCGAGCATGGCACTAATCTTACTGGTGAAAGTCCAGTCACGGGTATTTACCGCCAAGTGTAGTGAACCACAAGTCGGTACCAGTAATGGTATGGATGAAGGTAGAAAAAAGCGGCTTTTCAAGCCGCTTTTTCTGCATAGTTAAATATGTTAAATAAAAAAGATTGTTGAAAAAATATTACATATATGATACAATATGTTAACATAAACGTAACATGATAACGAGGTATAATGATGGAAAGAAGGCAAAGTATTATGAGAAGGAGAGGCAAAACATTTTTATCGCTGTTTCTTTCTGCTGTGATCGTTACCGGTCAGCCGGTATTGGCAGCCGATTTTTCTGCTGGAGAGGAAACATTTATTTCGGAAACCACAGAGCAGGAAGGCGATGTATCGGAAGCTTCAGCTATTTTCGAGGATACTGTGGATTCAGACAGTGAAATGAGATATGAGAAATATGAGGCGACAGTTTCTAGTGAAATCCTTGATTTGGGACAGACTGGAGTAAACGGCAGTGGTTGGGGGTGGGAAAGGCTGGAGATAAAAAATACAGGCACAGAGGCTTGGCATATCAAATCTATCTCAGAATTGAATGATTTTACACTTGAGCCGTTTGATTATCCGTTTCAGGGAAGGTTTCCAATGGAAGTTGGGAATAAGGTTAAGCCCGGAGAAGCTGTTGCAGCGGATATTTATGTAAAGAAAAATCTTTCTCCGGGAATTCATGAAGAAACCTTTGTCATGGAAACAGAAGAAGGCATTCAGGCGAAGTGTAGGATACGGGTTCTTATTCGCGGCGCATCTGATCAGGATTATGAGGTGAACTGCAGACCGAATAGCGGTACGAGATTTCTCACAATTACCCCTGAAGAATACGACTGGTGGGATAATACAGATCCGGATCCGGATATGTTTATGTGTCCAAAACGCAGTATATGGATATATAACAATGGAAAAAATCCTGTTACGGTTGATTTTGAGAATACGGAACATTTCTGGGCGTACCTTGATGATTATGAAACGGGGGTTATTATGCCCGGAGAAGGTACAACGGTTTATCTTCGTCCGAAAAAGGAAGAACAGGTAGCTACTGATATTTTTAAGGTTTCCATCACAGGAGGAATAGAATTATCTTATATAATTTCCCAGAATTGTCCTCATATTGCACCGCCTTATCCGGAAGGAGCAACGATAAAAGATGTGAAAGTACAGGGGTCAACTATTAAGGCAGCGGCTTATGACTGCGCAAACAGCGAAGGTTTCGATGCGGTTCTGACAAAGAAAAGCTGGGTTGACAGACCTGAGAATTATGTGAAGGTGGCGAAGAATCAGGATGCAAAGACCATCACCTTCACAAATGTAAAAAACGGCACGTATTATCTGGGAATCCATGCGTACAACAGGGATTATTATGATGGAAATGTGTCCGGGAAAAGGTTTGGGGCATGGAGTTATCCAGTAAAAGTAGTAGTAAAGAACGGAATTCCCACAGAGAGGGTGAAGATTAAAACTGTAAAAACAAGTAAAGGAGCTGTGTCTGTAACAGTTGGCGTACCAAAAGGATTTGCAAGAGCAGATATGGAACTGAGATCTACAG
>ENA-OQKW01000082-OQKW01000082.1-human-gut-metagenome-genome-assembly--contig:-NODE-82-length-24655-cov-2.983284_pt1 | contig 24655 bp, 16 predicted proteins | sample MGYA00242657_ERZ504815 | MGnify/ENA primary metagenome ERZ504815 (study PRJEB26092, sample SAMD00036404) | human gut metagenome | host: Homo sapiens | study: EMG produced TPA metagenomics assembly of... | reverse complement strand
GCTACAAAGTATAAGAAAGTAGGACAAGCATGTAGTGGGGTAAGGGAAAGATAGTAAAGAGTAACGGTAAAAATAAACAAAACTACCGATAACAGTATTGGTGGGTGGGGAAGTATTGTAACCAAAGTATTCAACGAACCGAATATAATATTAGCAGGTATCCCTGCAAAAATTGTAAAGAGAGGTATAAATTGGGATCGTAGATGTATTAATAAATACTTACTAGAATAGTATTTAGGGTGTCTGAAAAGATAGCTAGTCAGACCCCCGATTTGATAACTATTCCGTTAGAACTGGAAATAAATAAACGGCTGAATATCACTGCTCTTTATCTGGATAACCAAATAAATCAGTACTACCAACAATAATGCCTTTCCCAATAAAGGTAATTTTACCACTCCACGACAACACGCATTCTGCCAACTATCAGGAGCAAAATGTAGCAAATACCCTATTCCCATCAAAACAAACACTTTCCAATAACCTTCTATCAGCTGCATGAATACCTCGGGATGGAAAGCTGTACATATCTGCTTCAACATAACAACCGAAGCTTCAAAAGTCGTATTACGGAAAAATATCCAGCAGAAACAAACAAAATTGAAAGTAATAAGAACTGCAAAAAATTTACGAATGCCCTTACTGGTAGCCGTCTTAGGCTTATGCAGCAAGTTACGCCAGAATTTCTGTGCAGCCAGTGCTATTCCATGAAATCCTCCCCATATCACAAAATTCCAAGATGCACCATGCCACAAACCACCTAACAACATAGTAAGGCACAAATTAATATAAGTACGTACCTTCCCCTTGCGGTTTCCCCCCAATGAGATATAAAGATAATCCCGCAACCATGTAGAAAGAGAGATATGCCAACGATGCCAGAAATCGGTTATACTATCGGCTTTATAAGGCGAATTAAAATTCATAGGGAAACGGAAACCCAACAGCAAAGCAAACCCGATAGCCATATCACTATATCCGGAAAAGTCACAATAAATCTGTAAAGCATACCCATATACACCAAACAAATTCTCAACCCCGGAATAAAGAGCCGGATTATCAAAAATACGTTCCACAAAATTTACACTGATATAATCGGAGATTACAGCTTTCTTGAATAATCCGCTGATGATAAAGAAAACACCAGTGCCAAACATCTCCGAGGAAACAAACAGCGGTTGCCTGATTTGAGGAATAAAATCGCGGGCACGTACAATAGGCCCCGCTACCAGCTGCGGAAAAAAAGACACATAAAATGTATAATCCAGCAACCTGTTCAAAGGAACCAGCTCACGACGGTAAACATCTATGGTATAACTTAAAGACTGGAAAGTGAAGAACGATATTCCCACCGGCAAGAAAATATCCAACGGCTGGAATTTCCCATTCCACAAAGGAGCCAGTATCTGATAAAAGAAATTGGTGTACTTGAAATAACAGAGCAATCCTAAATTTATTCCCAAACTTGCCAGCAGCAAAACCCTCCGTTTCCATTGAGTTTCGGTATTCGCCATACGCCCTGCCAGCAAGAAATCCGTCACTGTCACCACCCCCAGCAAGAAAAAATAAAAACCGCTACTCTTATAATAAAAATAATAAGAAAACAGCGTTACAAACAGGATGCGTGCCGTATCCTTCTTCTGCAATAACATATAAATTAGGCTAAAGCCTAAAAACAGAAACAAAAACAAGCCGCTGACTAAAAATCATCGGTTGCTTGGCATTATAAGTCAATACCTCAGCCAGTTTACTCCAATCCAGTTGCCACATATTCATTATACGCTTTAATCAGTGCCTGATGTAATAAATTACCTTGTAAACGATATCCATCGGGAGTGAAATGAATGCCATCCGCACGAAGCATGTGGTGCTTCGTCCAGTTACGACAAGCATCTGTCTTTCCTCCTACTATATTATACATATCCCAAACTGCCATTTTATTCTCTTGTGCATACTCCTTTATAATACGCGCCGCCGTTACGGTTCTCGGATTAATGGTACGTGCACGACGACGTCCCACGTATGCTCCGGGAGGTGTAGTCAGTAAAAAAGCCGCTTCAGGACAGGCTGCTTTCAACATACCCAACAGTCTGCCTATCTGCATTTTGTGAGCCTGAGCCAGATAACGGCGGCTATGTGCCTCATTGGTTCCAAAGAAACAATAATCAGATCGGGATGCAAAGAAGCTATTTCTTTATTTTTCATCATCAGAAAAGTAACAGAAGTAGCTCCATTAATGCCAATCATATGATAAACAATACCCGGTTCGCCCGTTTCATGTGCCAACCCACCGGTACGATATGAAATAACATCAGGATAAACAGCCTCAGCACCAAAATCATGTTCCAGACCACGACGGGTTATTAATGGATAAAGATGCCCCCGCACATGAGAATCACCTATATGGACTATCCGTACCGGTCCTGTCATATCATTCAACTTTTGAAAGAAAGGAGAAAGCGAACGGTTCTCATCTTCTATCACATTATCCAAAGAATGAGTAAAACTCGCCGGAAGTGAATCATGTACTGTTATCAGCCGCATACCCCGATGCATTTCCTTTGTTTCACCGGGTATGCGAAGCGGCTCCAACGGCCGGGACAATGCCGGAATAGCATCCTGAGCATAAAGACATGGAAACAGCAAGAACAGGAACAATACCATTGCTATACCGGACAGACCAGGAAATCTGTTATTCCTCCTCATAAGCTTTCCGTCTTTCATATTGCTCTTTGCCATACATCAATGTTTCAAATAAGATACCTGCCAAATGCTTGCCTCCCTTAAAATTGATATGGGTATAATCAAGATTCGCCATTTTTTGCCCGATCATATCGACAATGCTTCCTTGACCTCCCATTGCCTCATACATATTCCAAAAAGCGATATGGCTATCAGCCGCAATGGACTGTTGATAACGGATAAGATTCTTGACTCCGGGCATGGTGCGGAGATCTCCATTCTCGTTTTTATATTCACGGTCACCCACACTGACCAGTAAAATGCTGGTTTCAGGAAAAGCTGTCTTCAAATGTTCTATCACCGAAAGCATCCCTTTCTTATAGCCATCGTATTTTACTCCCCGTTCCGTAGCCACATTCAAACCATATTGGACCACAATCAAATCGTATGGACGAAGACGTTGGAAATCGCAAAGCGTATGTAAAGGAATACTACGTAAATGAAGCCCACTGCTACCACGTACGCTAAAATTATCCAAAGATATTCCCTGCCTGCCGTCCATAGCCACTCCATAGAAAGTAACAGAATCAGCTTGTTCCACACTCCACCGTACTTGTCCTATCCTTCCTCTCACCGAAACAGCCTGCACACCTCCTGTTCCTACTTCCTCATGTAACTCTCCTTCCGCAGCATTATTCACTTTAGAACGGACAGCGGCAAAACCTTTATTCAGGAAATAAAAAGTAGAAACCTCACAGGTATCCAGTCGGGAAGCGTATTTACTCTGTCCTTTCAACTGTACATAAGCACCTTCACGAGAAAAAAATAATGTCCGGAAATATCTTGCTGCATTTTATCAAAACCAACGGAGTCATTGGATGAATGACTGCTCCATCCCCCAAAAGTATGGCGTACCGTAGGACGGTAACCGCTGATGGAAGAGGTTACAGGAACATATCCCACTCCGCAACCACCAAATTCTTGTTGAAGCATTTCGCGCAAATCGGCAGTAAAAATATCAGCTTCTATAAAAGAATCACCGAAGTAAGCGATACGCACAGGGCGTTTCATGGTTTTCACTTTGGAAAGTGCCTCATAAAAATGTTTCATTCCCCGCATGGTGGAATCCGAATAATCCTCAATACAGGTAATACCCGTTTTACATGTATCCACAAAAATAGGTTTTACAGGAGGAGGAAGGACAATGGTGTCGGAATCACATACTTCTTCTTCCACATCCGGACGGATATCAGCCAGCAGGTCCACCTTGCGCAACGGTTTGCCGCCCACCGACATGGAGGGGAGGAAATACAGCCCCATTAACACTCCTACTACAATAAGAGTGAGAAGAAAAGTGGCCGGTATATAGTTTTCATATTGCTATATTTGTAAATTAACCGCAAAAGTAGTGATTTTTTAGACGGAGTACTTCATGATAGAGGACTAAAAAAGAAAAAGACTGCGCCAGAAAGAGGGCAACAGTTCTTTTTCTTTAATGATGAAAAGACAGATTCAAATCGTCTTTTCTATGTTCCACACAAAAGCACGTAATCCCAATTGTTCGGTTTCCTTATCCATTTTATGCAAAGCGTCCAATAAAGGCTCCACTTTGGTATCATCTACCACTGTCATAATGGCCGAGCACATACTGGGCCACGCGTGACTGCCATAATGCGGTTCTCCTTTTACAGAGCCGCGCCCCTGCAACTGCTGCCAATAACTGAATCCACGACAATTCTGACGGTCCAACAACGCCAGAATACGTTCGTAAAAAGCTTGGTCGAAAGTGATGAAAACTGATTTCATTATTCCATTTTTTATTTTAAGTTCTGTCATCCGGTCTCCTATTCATTTCAATCCGGATAACAACTATATTAATTATTCTTTTTGCCTTTGGTCATCTCCGTCTTATGTGCTTGATAATAGTCATTCAGTTCACGGGAAGCTTTCATCTTCTTACGGTTACGCTTGATACCTGTACCCGCAAATGAACAGTAGAGCACCGGAACCAAAATCAAGGTGAGCACGGTAGATACAGTCAAACCACCGATTACGGACACCCCTAAAGGCTGCCACATTTCAGAACCTTCCCCTCCTCCTATCGCCATCGGCACCATGCCCAGAATAGTGGTCAAAGTGGTCATTAAAACCGGACGTAAACGACTACGGCCCGAAACAACGACCGAATGAATAACAGACATACCCCGCTCACGACATAAGGTAATGTAATCAATAAGCACGATACCATTCTTCACTACGATACCAATCAACATGATACCTCCCAACAAACTCATGACATTCAATGTAGTCCCCGTTCCATACAATGCCATCAATACCCACTGAATGCAAACGGAATAGAGAACATAATGATAAACGGATAGGTCAGAGACTCAAACTGGGCAGCCATTACAATAAATACCAATATAATAATCAAAACAGCCAAAGTTCCCAGATCGCTGAATGAATCCTGCTGATCCTCATAAGACCCTGCCACCTGGATACTGATACCGCCAGGTAAATCCATCTTATCAATAATAGACTCACCCGCTGCCACCACACTACCTAAAGGCGCACCTGAAATCACAGCAGATACTGTTACAATACGTTCACGGTCTTTACGTTCAATAGTAGGAGGAGCTGAACGCTCCACTACCGTGCCGATATCTTTCACCCGAATCGCTTTACCTTCATTGGTATAAATCAGAATATTCTCCAAACTTTCAATACTGGTACGGAACTGGGGAGCATAACGCACCTTGATATCATATTCGTCACCATCTTCCCGATAGTAAGAAGATAAAGCACCATTAACACGGTTACGCAGATACAAAGCTGCTGTAGAAAGATTCAAACCATGTAAAGCCAGTTTTTCACGATCAAAATCCACCTGATATTCCGGCTGATAATCCTGACGGCTGATATTCACCTCAGACACACCGTTCACTTTCAATAAAGCTTCTTTCAATTCAGCGGCTGCCTTATCTGTTTCTGTAAAATCATATCCATAGATTTCAAAATCGGCAGTGGCCTGTCCACCCATGCCTCCACTGCTACCACCCAGGATAACCTGGGCTTTATCCAGTTCGGGATAGGCTTTCAGATCCTCACGCATACCATCGCAGACTTCTGCCAACGTAACAGAACGCTGATCGGGATTATAAAGGTTGATATTGAATGAAATGATATGGCTACCATTATCCTGAATAGAAGCCCAAGTATTATCCGCATCAGCCTGTCCCACAGTATAGTTACAGATACGCATCACCCCTTCATATTTCTTCAGCCACCTTTCGGTCAGCTCCTGGGCCAATGCCTGGGCACGCTCTACGCGAGCTCCGATAGGCAATTGTAATTGAACAGAAATACGACTGTTGTCTTGTGACGGAAAAAACTCTGTACCAATTCCTTTCGCACAAATCAGACTCAGCAGAAAGAACCCGAAACAACCGGCAATAATGGTCTTGCGGTGACGGACAGCCCAGTTCAAACGTTTCTGATACCAGTTATCCAATCCATCCAACGCACGTTCTATCGGTTTGTAGAATGTGACAAACCACTTACTTTGTTTTTTTGTCAAGCGAAGCATCTGCGCACACATCATCGGAGTAAATGACAGAGCCGAGATAGTAGAAATAGTCATAATGACACACATCATCCAGCCCAACTGACGGAACAAAACTCCCGACATACCACTGACCATCGTCAACGGGAAGAATACCGCAATCATGGTCAATGTGGATGCGATAACAGAAATTGCCACCTCATTTGTTCCATGGATAGCTGCCTGTTTCGGCTCGGAGCCACGCTCGATATGGGTCGTTACGTTTTCCAAAACAACAATAGCGTCATCCACCACATTACCAATCGCAATAGAAAGGCACGACAAAGAAATAATATTCAGAGATCCCCCATCCGTGATAGCCAAATAAATAAAGGAGGCAATCAATGACATGGGGATAGTGATACAGATAATCACCGTAGCACGCCAACGACCTAAGAAAACAAATACCACCAAGACCACAAACAGAATGGCATACATAATAGTTTCCGTCAAACTGTCGATGGTATTCAAAATATTATCCGAAGTGTTCACAATAACCCCCAGTTTCACATCACTGGGCAGTGACTTCTGTAACTTAGGCAACTGCTCCATTACTTTCCGGGAAATGTTCACTGAGTTTGCTCCCGATTGTTTCTGTACAACAATCATGGCTCCCTGCACCCCGTTATTATAGGTTTCCTGAGCACGTTCTTCTACAGAATCGACTACCGTTGCCACGTCACGCAAATACACCGAAGCACCATTGCGTATACCCACTACGATATTCTCCATTTCTTTCGGGTCCTTGAATTCTCCTTCCACACGCAAGGAATAGGTATTACTGCCCACATCGAAAGTTCCACCCGGAGTATTCTTATTTTCAGCCCTGACAATGGAACTGATGGTCTCAATCGTCAGATCATATGCTTCCAGTTTGTTGGGATCACAATAAATATTCACCTCACGCTTCGGCGCACCGGCAATGGACACCGTTCCCACACCGGGAACACGAGCCAAAGGATTTACTACATTATCATCCAATATCTTATACAGAGCCGGCTGACTTTCTTCTGCCTGAACGGATAACAGCAGGATAGGAATCATATCCGTACTGAACTTAAAGATAATCGGAGTATTGACTTCATCGGGAAGCTCCGAACTCACCATATCCAATTTATCACGCACATCATTAGTCAACACATCAATATCATAGCCATATTCGAATTCCAAAGTGATAACTGATATATTTTCTGAAGACTTGGATGTAATATGTTTCAAATTACTAACCGAGTTCAACGTATTTTCCAACGGACGGGTTACGTTGTTCTCTATATCGGAAGCACTGGCACCCTGATAAGATGTCATAACCATAATGGTATTGGTATCAATATCGGGATACAAGTCTACCGGAAGTTTCGACAATGAGAACAGACCAAAGATCGCTACGGCCAAAAAGCATAACGAGGTCATAATCGGTTTTTTAACCGCTCCTTCGTATAAACTCATGTTTGTTAAATTAAAAATTAAGAACTAAAAAATCATATATAGGTAAATAAATATGGAGTATTATCAACTAATTCTCAATTTTTAATTTACTGCCACTTCCACACCATCGGCCAAACGGGTCTGACCGGCAACCACCACCTGCGAATTATCCTCCACCCCGGAAATCAATTCATATTCGGTTCCCATCCGACGTCCCAATTCTACTTTATTATAGGAAACCTTACCGTCTTTGTAGACATATACATAACGGTCGCCCGAACCGGCACGTTTCACAATAGCCTGATCAGGAACCACCACATGCCGCAATGTACCAAAGCTCACAGTCACACGGCCAAACATTCCCGGACGTATACGCTGACGGGTATTAGCCAATTTTACCTCTACAGGAAAAGTATGAGTAGCAGCATCAATAGTAGGATACACCAAACTAACTTTCCCTTCGAACTCCTCATCACCATACACATCAAATTTCACCTTTACGATCATACCTTTAGTCACTTTCGGGAAATAAGGTTCGGATACATTGATCAACAGTTTAACCGGAGTGATCTGTTCAATGACCAACACAGGAGTGGAAGCGGAAGAATATAAATCACCGTTATCAAAATTACGTGCTGTAACCACTCCATGAATAGGGCTTAACAACTGCGTATTCTCCAACAAATTATTATAGGAAGTACGACGTACATCTAAAGCTGTTTTTGCTGCATCCCATTCAGATTTGGAAGCTCCACCCACTTTGTACAGTTCTATCCATACGTCTGAATTCCGTTTCTTCATTTTCTAATTGCAATTTCATTTGTTTCAGATTTGCCGCATCCATTTGTACTAATTTCTGTCCTTTGGATACATGGTCTCCCACTTCAACAAAAATACGGTCTATACGCCCGGGAGAGGTCGGAGCTATATTATTTTTCGCTTCCGCTTCAACAGTGGCAGTATATTCCTCTATCTGATCTACATCGCGGGAAGTTACGGAAGCAAGCCGGACTACCGGTTTGTCCTCCATAGCGGTATCAGCAGCTTCCTTACTCTCCGTTCCACCTGAACATCGCCCCCAGCATAGTTACCACCAGCCAAGCTACGAATTGAAAATATTTTCTCATACTGTTATCTTTATGTTAATGTATTATTGTTCCGTTACTTCATCAATGCCTAAGACTAAATCCAAATCAGCTTTAGCTACCAGATAGTCATAGATGGACTGGTTATAAGTCAGTTGGGCCTCTGTTAAAGCCACTTCCGAACTATTCAATTCCAAGATAGTTCCTTTTCCAACTTCATATCTTTTTTCGGCAATAGTACGCCCTTTCTCCGCCTGAAAGACAGCTTCTTTATTACTTACCACCTGTTCCGTACTAGCGGCCATATTATCCAAATAACCGGTAGCTTGCATAGTGAGTTGCCGCTCTGTATTGATACGGTTCTCTTCCAGTTGTTTCATCTGGATACGGGTCTGTTTCAATTGAGTAAAATTACTTCCTTTGAACAAAGGAATGCTTAGATTCAGGCCGATAGTAGAATAGGGCCTCCAATCGTATTCCTTGAACTTGAAATTATCATTCATTGAAGTATACATATATTGGAAACTGGCAGAAAGGGTCGGCATAAAGTTGGTATACTGCAACTTCAGCGTCTGCTTTAATTGCAATGCATTCAGTTCCAATTGCTTCAACGTACTGTTATTTGTCAAATTGTCTGGACGAGGCATTGCCTGACGAGTAAACATAGACATTTCATAATCCTTCAGATTGCCTTCAACCGCTACCTTTACATCAGACTCCATTCCCATCAAGACCTTCAACTGCAAATTTGCCAAATTCACTCCGTTACGGGCAGACACCACGGTAGGTTTCAAGCTGCGCATCTGCACATCCGCACTAATCTTATCATATTCACTGACAGTCCCCTGTTCATATTTAGCTTTCACCACATTATAATTATCTTCACTCTGCTTATAACTTTTAAGCAGCACTTCATAACTGTCCTGTGCCAAAAGCAACTGAAAAAATGCCTTGGTCACTTGATTTACCATATCCAGACGTGAAGCACGTGATTTCTCTACCGCCAGGTTCACATCTGTACTTGTCAAACTGATACTTTTGTAAAGAGCAGGAGCAAAGACAGGCAGACTGACAGACAGACCACCACTATAAGTATTATCTGTACCGACTTCAATCACCTCTCCCATCATGGCGAATGACTGCTTTTTTATGGCTCGTGAATAACTGCCCACCAAACTGGCTTCTGGGAAAAGACCGGCATAAGCTTCCCGGCGGGCTTCTTTCTTTAACAGGATTTCCTGACCGGCGACTTTAATGGTGGGATTGTCGCTCAATGCTATCCGGACTGCGTCCTGTAAGGTAATCCTCAATGTGTCTTGTGCTTGTGCACTTTGTATTGCTACATAAAGCAGCAAAAAACAGGTTAACGTAGGTTTGCAATAAAATTTCATTAACTATTATTCTTTATTTAGTGACTTATTTAATTTCTAACCATACTTATTATGTTCGTTCCTTTTAAATTCAATAAAAAATTATCCACAATCTTCAACCCCTTTTCAGTGGAAATGCCACGCATATGCATAAATACAACTGTTTCATAAATTTCACCAAGCGAATAGGACTTGCATATTTCCGAATGCAACAACAAATCCATCTGCTCACATACCATAGCGCGTACAATATTATAATTTACATCATTTCTAAAAATGCCTTGTTCCACTCCTTTGCGATAAAATTCCATAGCCGAATCCAAATTCTCCTTCCGGCTTTCGTCAATGTAACGCATTACCTTGGGATATTTCTCAATATCCTCAAAGAATTTCCTGTTTGTATTCTGAAAATCCTGGGCACTTCTTTGAAAAAACTTCAAGAGGACTTCCAAAACATTCTCTGCTTTGGAAGCCACTTGAGTCATATATTCCTGCATCTCCTCCCGATGTAACTTCATGACATCAAGTAATAAATCCTCTTTGTCATGAAACAATTCATAAAGCGTACGTTTAGATATAGATAATCCGGCAGCAATATCATCCATTCTCACTGTTTTGACACCTTTCTGGGCAAATGATTTCGCTGCTGCCAAAACAATGTGTTCCTTCACTACCGTTTTATCCATTCTTTTTTTCCTGACGCTATTCATTCTTAACATAAAGGGAGACAAAGATACATTTATTTTATAATACCCAACTTAGAACTTCTGACAAACTCTATCAGATGTACAATTTCAGGACTAGACGGAACCTGTTCTTCAATACGACGCAATGCATCCTCTGTAGATGTATTCACTTTATACAATATACGGAAAGCATGCGCTATATGTTTAATAACCGTTTCCGAAAAACCTTCATGTTGCAACACGGTGGTATTGATGCTGTAAAAAGCCGTAGGCTCATGGGCTGCCACACAATAAGGAGGAATATCCTTGGTAAAACGACACCCGCCCTGTACGGCGGCATAAGTCCCCAAACGAGTCTTTCCCTGCATCAGTACATTGGAAGTAAGAATAGCATAATCCTCGACTACTACAACAACCTGACACCTGCGAACCGTTACCAATAATACAGTTATTACCGATGGTCACATCATGTGAGATACGTGCTCCCTGCATAATAAAGTTACCGCTTCCTACCACAGTTTCATCTCCGGCGAAAGTGGCACGAATAATTACCGCATTCTCACGGATGGTATTATTATTACCTATACGGGCGATGGTATCATCACCCGTATAGGTAAAATCTTGCGGAGTAGCAGCAATTACAGCTCCGTTATAAATGGTATTTCCGTTACCGATGCGTGCGCCGCTCATAATGCTGGCGTTGGGCATAATTACATTATCATCACCTATCTCCACATTCTTATCAATGTAGGCAAACGGGTGAATAGTTACGTTTTTCCCGATTTTTGCAGACGGGTCTACATAAGCTAACGGACTAATCATATTCATATTATTTTTAAGGTTAATTATTCACGTCCACCGCCCAATGCGCTGTACAGATTGATAACAGCCTGCATACGCTGGAAAGTATCGGATACTTCGTTCAACTGGGCACTCAGCAATGACTGTTGTGCAGTAATGATTTCCAGATAAGTGGCCTTTCCCGCCTGAAACAAATCATTGTTCATCTCCACCGCTTTTTGCATTTCAGAAACCTGTGCCTGGTGCTCGCTCAACTTTTTGTCTGCCGTATCATACAGGAACAAAGCATCACTTACTTCCTTACCAGCTTCCAGAATAGTCTGCTGATAATTCATCTTGGCAATCTGTTCTTCCGCTTTCGATACTTTCAAGTTGGCAATCAATTTTCCACGCTGGAAAATGGGTTGCGTCAATGAGCCGATAGCATTCCAAAGCATAACGGCAGGATTAGAAATCACTGTACCATTGGAACCATTAGTCCATCCTAGAGTACCTGTAATATTAACACTGGGATAAAAAGCGGAACGCGCCTGATTGGTAGTATAATAAGCGTCGGCTAATGCCAATTCTGCCGCTTTTACATCGGGCCGGTTCTCAAGCAACTGTAAAGGAACTCCCACCGCCAAATCTGCCGGCATCACTTGTTCCTCCAATGTTCCACGGTCTATGTTCTGAGGAGCCTTTGCCAACAATACGGAGATAGAATTCTCAGTTTCACGCACCTGGCGTTTCAAGTCAGCCAATGAAGCCTCCGTCTGGTGATAAGCCCCTTTACTCTGTGCCACAGCAGCTTCGGTAGTCATACCGGCTTCCTTCATAGCTTCCATAGTGCGCACTGTTTCTTTCATTAACGCCACATTCTGTTCGGTCACACTGACTTGACGGTCTAGCATCAATAAAGAATAATAAGCATTGGCTATACCACCAATCAACTGTGAACGCACTGCCTGCTGATAGGCCTTACTTTGCAAATAAGAAGCTTTCTGGCCACGATGGGCATTCAGCAATTTGCCGAACAAATCAACTTCCCAGCTTGCAGAAGCAGGTAAAGTATAGTTCTTAACAGGAGTACTTTTGTCCACACTAGTCAACGAACCTTGTGGAGCAAGGGCCAAAGAAGGGAGATAAGACAAACGAGCTGATGTCAATAACGCCTTGGCCTCCTTTACACGCAGGATAGCAGCCTGCATATCTACATTGTTTGCCAATCCCTCTTCAATCAGCATCTGCAATTTCGGATCACGGAAAATTTCCTTCCATGACAAGTTACCCATATTGGTTGTATCGTTAGCAGCCAATGTATCGTTGGCGGCAACCGGGTCACGATAGATGCCAGTGGCATCTATCGACTCGGGACGATCGTATGATTTATAGATGTGGCAACCGCTTAATAAAAACGTCGCGCAACATAATCCTATTATCTTTTTCATTGTTCTTCTGTTCATTTACGGGTGTATTGTTCAATTTCGGGTTCAACCTCTGTATTGTCCACACTTTCCCATTCAATCGGTTTGAATTTCTCTTGTAACCATTGGAATACCACAAACAATACGGGTACGATAAAGATCTGGAAGATCATACCAATCAACATACCACCAATAGCCGAAGCTCCCAAAGTACGGTTACCATGAGCACCAACTCCCATAGCCAACATCAACGGAATCAAACCTACAATCATGGCCAATGAGGTCATTAAGATCGGTCGCAAACGGGCTGCCGCACCCAAAACCGCAGCCCAGGAAATACTCATTCCCTGCTTACGGCGATCCAAAGCAAACTCTACAATCAGAATGGCATTCTTCGCCAACAATCCCATCAACATGATCAATGCAATCTGCATATAAATATCATTTGACATGGTTCCTAAAATCATCTTCAAAGCCGGAATATTTCCCAATGCTGCAAATCCGTTTACAAACAGGAAGCTACCCAACAGACCGAACGGTACTGAAAGCAATACGGACAACGGCAGAATGTAACTTTCATACTGTGCACTCAGCAACAAATAAACGAATACAAAACACAGAATGAAGATGATACCTGTGGAACTGCCACTGGTAGATGCCTCTTCACGAGCCATACCTCCCAACTCATAACCGTAACCGGTAGGCAAATTCTCTTTAGCAACTTCCGCAATAGCCTGCAAAGCCTGTCCGGAAGTATAGCCACTGGCAGGAGCCACCATCACTTTGATAGACGTATAAAGGTTGAAACGGCCTATAACATCCGGTCCATATACTTTCTTGACAGAAACGAACTGGGAAATAGGAGCCATCTCATTCCCATTACGTATCTTGATACTATTCAAGGATTCCAGATTCTTGGTCGCTTCGGGTTCCGCCTGAATCATAACACGATACATCTTACCGAAACGGTTGAAGTTAGAAGCATACAAACCACCGAAATATCCCTGCATGGTAGTCAGAATATCACTAGGACTGATTCCTGCCTTCTTACAAGCAGCAGCATCAATATCCAACATATATTGGGGGAAACTCGGATTGAAGGTAGTCTGGGCCGAATTAATTTCAGGGCGTGCCTTCAACGCATCCATATAGTCCAAAACTACATCATAAAAATGATTCAAGTCTCCACCGGTCTTATCCTGCATATTCAACTCGATATCACTGGATGCCGAATAACCCGGAATCATAGGAGGAGCAAAGAACAATACCTGCGCATCCTTGATGATCTTCTGCGCACGCATAAACAACGTACCTACCACAATATCCGAATTCTGCATCATGGAGCGTTCTTCCCAATCTTTCAGCTTAATAATGATAGAACCGTAAGAAGGTCCCTGACCACCAATAAAGCCGAAACCGGAAATCACCGTACGGGAATCTACAGCCGGTTCGGCAGCCACCAAGCTGTCTACACGGTTTAAGATTTCCATTGCACGTTCCTGTGAAGTACCGGGAGGCAGTGTCACCGCACCCATAATGGTACCGGTATCTTCATTGGGAACCATACCCGTCGGAGTAACCTTCATAAAGAATACCAACAAAATGATAGAAGCGGCAACCAGCCCGAATGACAACCATTTCTTATGGATAAAGAATACTACATGCTTCTTGTACTTCTTCAATATAGAATCATAAGCCGCATTAAAGGCTGTATGGAAACGTTCTACACGGGTCATCTTCTTTGCTCCATGTCCCTCATCATGCGGTTTCAAGAAAATTGCGCACAGTGCCGGTGACAAAGTCAATGCATTCAAAGCTGAAAAACCGATAGAGATCGCCATGGTGATACCAAACTGACGGTAGAATGTACCGGCAGTACCTCCCATGAAACTTACCGGAATAAACACAGACATCATGACTAACGTAATAGAAACGATAGCTCCACCCAGTTCACTCATGGCATCAATAGAAGCCTCACGGGAAGACTTGTATCCCTGATCCAACTTGGCATGAACCCCCTCGACGACGACAATGGCATCATCGACCACAATCGCAATGGCAAGCACCATCGCCGAAAGAGTCAGCAGGTTCACACTGAAGCCAATCAGTTTCAGTACAAAGAAAGTAGCCACCAACGCCACCGGAATGGCAATAGCCGGAATCAGCGTTGAACGCATATCCTGCAAGAAGATATATACCACAATAAACACCAAGATAAATGCCTCTATCAACGTCTTGATTACTTCATGGATAGAAGCGAACAAGAAGTCATTGGCATTTTGGGCGATATTGATATTCAAACCTGTCGGCAGTGATTCCTGTGCCTTTGCAAGCACTTTCTCCAAATCGGAAATAGTTTCGGTAGCATTAGAACCTGCCATCTGATAGACGATACAAGATACAGCCTTGTGACCATTTACCATATTATTGAATGTATAAGCCAGACGACCTAATTCTATATCGGCCACATCTCCCAAACGAAGTACATTACCATCCGGCAAGGCCTTGATAACAATATCTTCAAATTCAGTCGTTTGCTGCAAACGTCCTTTATAACGGATCGTGTATTGGAAAGTCTGATTACCACGTTCACCGAACTGTCCCGGAGCCGCCTCAATATTCTGTTCGGCCAATGCTGCCGAAACATCAGTAGGAACCAGTTTGTACTGCGCCATCACATCCGGTTTCAACCAGATACGCATAGAATAATCCTGTCCCAACACATTAGCATCACCTACCCCCTTTACACGCTTGATTTCAGGAATCAAGTTAATATTAGCATAGTTTTCAATGAACTCAATATTATACGAGTCGGTTTCATCATACAATGAAAAGACCATCAACATGGAGTTCTGGCGTTTCTGAGTAGTCACACCCACCTTGGTTACTTCAGCAGGCAGCAATCCTTGTGCCATAGAAACACGGTTCTGCACATTAACAGCCGCCATATCCGGATCTGTTCCCTGATTAAAGTAAACGTTAATATCGGCAGCACCGTTATTGGATGCTGATGACTGGATATACATCATGTTCTCCACACCGTTTATCTGGTCTTCCAACGGCGCGATGACCGAATTCAATACAGCTGTGGAGTTCGCACCGGTATAGGTGGCACGTACCTGCACCGTAGGAGGTGCAATATCCGGATATTGCGTAACCGGCAATGTAGCAAGTCCGATGATACCCAGAATAACTATCAAGACGGAGATTACCGTTGATAGCACCGGACGGTTAATAAATCTATCTAGTTTCATTCTCTATATACCTTATTTATATAAACGAAGTTAATCTGTTTATTTATACTGATTATTTAAAGGCCGTGGCAATATTCCCTTCCTTCTGGTCTTTCAGGTGTTGTTGATATTTCGCCTCTTTCTGTTCCGGAGTAATCGGAGTAATTGTCTGTCCGTCCTTCAACGTCTGTACACCTTCAACTACAATTTTATCGCCGGGCTTCAAACCACTGGTAACAATATAATTCTTACCGTCATTCAAATTCGACACTTTGATCTCAGTATGCTTCAATGTATTATCCGACTGAAGCACATAAACAAACTTTTTATCCTGAATTTCCTGTGTAGCCGACTGAGGAATCAAAATAATATCCTCCATAGTATAAGGGAAAATTACATTAGCCATACCACCACTACGCAATACAAGCTGTTTGTTCGGGAAAACGGCACGCATACTTACCGAACCGGTAGTCTGGTCAATAACACCACTTACAGCGTCAATCTTACCTTCTTCAGTATACATTGTACCGTCAGCCAATTCCAATTTTACAGCCGGCATCTTCTCCAGTTGTTCTTTCAGTGTGCCACCGGCTCTTGTCAAACCCAACAACTGCTTTTCAGTCATAGAGAAATACACATACATTTCACCGATTTCACTCACGGTAGTCAACGGTTGTGTTACCGAAGGACTCACCAAACTACCAATACGATACGGGAATGTACCCACCACTCCATCTGAAGGGCTGGTCACTGTGCAGAAGCCCAAATTCTGACGAGCGCTGGTCAACTGAGCCTCAGCCTGTGCCAAACTGGCTTTTGCAGAAAGCAATTGGTCTACTGCGCTTTGATACTCAAAATCGCTGATAATTTTCTTATCATACAAATTTTTCTTCTGTTGTTCGTTCAAAGATAGCGTATTGACATTCGATTTTGCCATCTCTACAGCAGCTTTTGCCTGACGTTCGGCAGCCGCATACTGTGTAGGATCGATCTGAAAGAGCGCCTGGCCTTTCTTTACCGTTGCACCTTCGTCCACACAAAGCTTTACGATAAAGCCGGAAACCTGAGGACGCACCTCAATATCCTGAACACCTTTGATAGTTGCGGGATAAGAAGTAGACTGCTGGCTGGCTGTAGACTGTACAGCCACGACGGTAAATTCGTCATCACCCAACTTCATACCGCTCTGACCGCCTCCACAACTGCTTAAAACAGTCATTGCCGCCGTAAAATATCGCGAGGACGGGCTCCATGAAAGTACATTTTCATACTATTTACTGTCATTTTCATAACTAATATTATTGAACTTTACTTATTTGTCGAATTTAACAGATGTTTATAGAAAACTTTTTAAACCCAATTAGTTTTTACTGCCGCAAAATTAGTCATTTTTCCGGCATTTGTTCGCTTAGCCCATTAGCTTTAACTATAAATAACGTGCGCATATAGAAGGATATTAATTATGTAAAATATATTCCATATATATTCAATCTGTTTCCAGATCTAAACAAGCAAACCAGTATTACAACTCATACATGATACGGACATGAATGAAACTATTTTTTTCGCTATCTTTGTCCAGCAAAATACGAAAGATTTAAAAACTGTATTTGCTTGATACACAAAATTTAATTTTATAGATAGATATTTCTGGTACAATTTGACAACCTTTAAAGCGCTTTGCTCTACTGCGGTTTACTTCATAGCTCCAAACAAATCCAAATCCATACAAAGTTTTATAAATAATCACTTCTGACTTGCCGTACGCAAAACCAAATTACAAAAAAGACACAAACAAAGAATAACCCACAAAGTAGCAAGTGAACCTCTATTGTCGTGGATTATTCTTTTTATTATCTGTATTAAACAGTAAAGATTGTCTAAACACTTCCGTTCTTGTTTTCTTTGGTAACTCAAAACGTCACTATAAGATACGCTACGAAAATATGCATCTGTACTTGTGACAATTTTCGATTGTAGTTATTCTTTCTCCTTTCAAGCTGATCTGTTTACTATTACCGCACTGGGCAACGGCTAACAAGTCCGTTTTCCACAATATTCAGTCAGAGAATACCTGCCCGTAATCCACACATAATAATGACAATTACAGAACTTCTATCACAATCATAGAAAAGCGATGCTTTCTACTTATTGTTGTGCCGCCCTTCATGTTTCTCCCATGACCGTTGCCCATTCTATATTCCTCCCTTCTTCCTCTCCATGTTTTCCTGCCACCTTCAGAACAACATCATGGTAATTTATAGTGAAGTGCACAATTAACTTGATAATATCTCCATCGCTCAAACTGAATTTGGAGACGTTTTAGGTAATCTTTCCAGTTTCTATTTTCTGGTTGAGACCAACCAATTTCAGCTACTGCACTAGCACGAGGATATGCCATATATTCTACCAATTGATAAGTAGGGAGATATTCAGTCCAAACATTGCCTTGTATACCTAATACCTTTTTAGCTTCTTCTGGCGTTAAAACATCAGGAATCGGATTGAAAGAATAAACCCATTCTAAAGAGGCTACTCTACCATGAGCTAAAGGCTCAAATAGCATGTTCGACTGATAATGGTTTAAATACATGTGGGTATTGGGAGCCATAATGACTAGATTTCCTGCTTTTGCGGCTGTAATGCCACCTTTAACCCCTCTCCATGACATAATAACAGCTTCTCTTCCAATACCCCCTTCCAGAATTTCATCCCAACCAATCAGCCGCTTATGATGCTTTTTGAGGTATTTGCCCACATATTCAATTACATAACTTTGCAAGGCATATTCATCAGAGATATGATTTTTGCGCATCCACGACTGACATTTTTCACAAGATTTCCACCGTTCATTGGGGCATTCGTCTCCCCCTATATGAATATAGGGGCCTGGAAATAATTCTATAACTTCTTGCATGACATCTTTTAAAAAGGTATAACAAGCAGCATTTCCTGCACACAGCACATCGCTATAAATTCCCCATTGTGTACCTACTTGATAGCCTTTTTGGATACATCCCAAAGACGGATATGCGGTTAGAGCCGCCAACATATGTCCAGGAATATCGATTTCAGGAACAATTGTGACATGATGTTCAGCAGCATAAGCCACCACTTCCCGTATCTGTTCTTGCGTGTAATAACCTCCATATCTTTTCTTTTCAAAAACAGGTTGACTAAATGATGAAGGATGATTAATGGCTGTAGAATCTCTCCATGCTCCTTTTTCCGTCAGAAAAGATATCTCTTAATTTCGATGCGCCAACCTTGATCATCGGTCAGATGCCAATGAAAGTAATTCATTTTCTGCATTGCTAGCAAATCAATGTATTTTTTTGACGAAAGCTTACTGGATGAAAATGACGCGACACGTCTAAATGCATTCCTCGATAGGCAAATCTAGGTGTATCTTCTATGAAAAACTGCAGGCACTTCCCAACTTCTTTCAATAGCAGTTGTTGATGAGTAAATTTCAGGCGGAAGAAGTTGTAGTAACGTTTGGATAGCATAAAAAAATCCATTTTTTTCATTAGCTTCTATTTCAATACTATCCTCGGTTACTTGCAAACGATACCCCTCTTTCCCTAAAGTGTTTTTAGGAAGTTCTTTAAAAACAATGATATTATTCTTTGGAACTAGGAATTGTTTTATTTCGGGTGTTAACGAAGCTGCTTGTTTCAGTCGATCTGTCAAAAAATGTATTTCAGTCTTTGCTTTATTGGTTGCCACTTGAATGCAAGTTTGTTCATTAATTACAAATTTAGAGTGAGTGTTCGAGCGTATAGTTTTAGGCTGTGGAATAATTGCGCAATTTAAAACACCGCTTTTCACTTTTTGCTAAACAACATTCCTTTTACAGGAATATTATATACATAAGACATATTTAGTTTCAGTTGAAAACAAGTTAACTACTTCCACGTTTAAATCATAAGAAGACAGTGTCATGTCACTGAGACTAGCAAAAATGACCTTTCTTGCCGACCCCTGTAATTCTATTGGTTCTAATTCATTGAGGCAAATAGAAGTTTGTGGAATCGGTTTCAAGATCAACGGAATATCTGCCAAATTTCTAATATCAATTCGTAATTTATTGGCAGCGACTAATTGGGTAGTTATTTCCAAGGTGCCCTCTAAATATTTGTTCAACCATCTAGAAGAACCATAAATATTACAGTCCAAACGTTCTAGAAAGCAATTTTCTTCTAGTGCATAGCGGATGTAAGTATCCGATTTTAGTCGTGCAAATATAATAACATCTGCTCCCTTTACTTTTTGTCGTTGTTGATAAATTTCCAACGTTTTTTGGCTAAGAATTACCATCCCTTTTTCCGTAGCTTGTTTACGTAGTATTGCATCGTCTTTCACCATAACAGCTTCAATACCTTGTTCCAAATAGGACTGTAAAGTTTCTACCTGAGTGATGGTCGATGACATATCTGCTTGCATAACCACATACTCCTTCCATTCTGGGAGATACCTTCCTTTGGCATTCAAATGAATGCCAAAGGAAAATAAAAATATGTACAGAGCCCATATTTTATAAAAATATCTATCTTTCACCTGTTTCATAGTGTTTATTGAATTTTACCAGTCTCATTAATGCTGGAAGGAATTCCATGTAGTTTTTCTAGCTGGTGATACCCAACAATTTCTGCTATAAGCTGCAATTCTAGGGAAGGTCATCCTATTCATACTTTCTACTGTTAGAATCTGTTCACCCCACATTTGACATCCTAATCCTAAAATTTTATATTGTAATGACTTATCCATTCCAGCAGGAATAGGATTGAACGCGTATGATTTTGCCAAAGGAATTCTACTCTTGTCGTAGTCTAAGTAGGTACCATAGTGATATGAATTGACAATATCGTATCCTTTTTGGGCAGTTTCCTCAATCAAATCCAAATCACCTTTCCAAAATTGTACAATCGTTCCTTCAGCCAATTTTGATTTTAAGGCAATAGCGTCTTCTGCTGAGTTGTACTCATGGATTTTATTTCCCATAATATCATTCCAGCCCATCATGTGTTTGTTTCTACCTTTCAACCATTCTGATATGGCATTGGTAAACTCAATTTGAAGTTCGGCTGGATTAGCAACACCTAATTTCTTGATGTAATTGCTGATAGCTACAGAGGCATTCCATTGGTCGTATTTTACTTCATCTCCACCAATATGTATGATGGGTGAAGGAAATAAAGCAATAACTTCATCCAATACATCATGCAAGAATTGAATTACTTTTTGGGAAGAAACATCCAATACCTCGTACTGAACTCCAAAGCTACAAGGAACCTTAATTTGTTTTTTGGTTGTTCCAAATTCAGGATAAGCAGCAATCACCGCACTAGAGTGACCAGGCATTTCTATTTCAGGAATAATCTGAATGTGTAGCGATTGAGCATACTCTATGATTTCTTTGATTTCTTTTTGAGTATAATAACCTTCGTGTACTTTTCCATCAAATGAATTTCCTTTCCATCCATTCAATTGGGTAGAATCTCGCCGGGCGCCGATTTGGCATAATTTAGGATATTTTTTGATTTCAATTCTCCAACCTTGATCATCGGTTAAATGCCAATGGAAAATGTTCATTTTAAGACGCGCCATTTCATCCAAAATACTTTTTACAGCCTCCTTTCCTTGGAATACTCGAGATTCGTCCAACATATAAGCTCTCCAAGGGTAGTAAGGACGGTCTTTAATGGCGAGTTGAGGCAAACTACATTGTCCAGCTGTGGTTATCATTAGCTGGCGAAGTGTTTGAATACCAATAAAAATGCCCGGGCAGAAGGAGATATTAATTTTTACTTCATCTTGAATGTCTATTTGATACTCATCTTCTTTTTGTTCAGAAGATGACTGAAGAATTAAACGAATAGTTTTGCCTTGACTATTTTCAATCAATTGAAAATCATTTTGCAAATACTTTTTTAACCACAACCTTTCATTCTCTAGCCTATTATCCTGTAGCACAATGTGATAGCCACTACTCAGATTCAAGTTACTCGCATAAACCTGCTGTTCTTGTACAGCTGGGATAATCCTGTGATTATCTTCAGAGCTCAATGAATAGGGCAGTGAATACTTGTCAAAACAAGTTTCGGCAGGCTTGTTGCCCATTTCATAAATCAAGTTGCCTCCTTCAATTAGTGTGTGATGAGAAATAAATCGCTTAGTATATCTTTCTCCATTCCAATAGATAGCTTGTATATACTTGTTTTCTTCTGATTGATTACATACCTGGATTTTTAATTTTTTACCTGCTTTCAAGGATATTTCAGCCTGTTGAATCTGAGGTAGTCCGAAGATATATTCATCAGAACCTGGACATACAGGATAAAAACCTAGGGCTGTAAATATATACCAAGCGGACATTTGACCGCAATCATCGTTACCACATAAACCATCGATGCGTGTATTATACATCTTATCAATGATTTTATAAATGTTTTCAGAAGTCTTCCATGGTTGAGAAGTCCACATATACAGATACGGAATATGGTGACTCGGCTCATTACCATGAATGTAACCACCAAGAATACCTTCTTTTGTCACATCTTCTGTATGAGCATAGTACGAAGGGTCTAATGAGCTGCCAAAGAGATTATCTAGGCGACGTATGAAAGCTTTATCTCCCCCCATCAAATTGATCATACCTTTTACATCATGAGGAACAAAAAAAGAATAATTAAGTGAGTTTCCTTCAATAAAACCCTGACCATGAGTCTCATAGATATTAAAGTCTTCTTTCCATCGACCATCTTTATATCGAGGACGTGCGTAGCCGTTCAAGAAAGATTTTTGGTAATTATAAGCTCTCTGTTTATATTGATTGGCTAATTCAGCATTGCCAGCCATGAGCGCCATGCGGTAAATAGTCCAGTCATCGTAAGAGTATTCCAAACTGATGGAAGCAGAACTAACATTTTCATTTAAAGGAACATATCCTTTTTCAATATAGCTTCCTAAACCGTCATAGTATGTTAAGTTAGAACTTTGTACCATAGCTTCAAGCGCCTTTTTACCATCCATTGGAATACCTTTGGCAAAAGCATCAGATAACAATGATACGCCATGATAACCAATCATACACCAATTTTCATTTCCCATATGTGACCATACAGGCAGAGCCTTATGTATACTTTGACCTTGATGCGCCATAATAGATTCCATCATGTCTTTGCTCTTATTAGCATCTATTAAGTTGATGAGTGGATGTAATGCACGGAAAGTATCCCACAATGAAAAAATGGTATAATTAGTAAAAATGCTCAGCATTATGAATACTGTGATCAATGCCTCGATAGCGTCCATCCACATCCATATATACAGAAGGATGTATCAAAGTACGATAAAGTGACGTATAAAACAGCTCCTTAACTTCTTCTGTTCCATTTACAGAAATAGAAGATACAGCTTTGTTCCATTTACTTTTAGCTTCAGCTAAAACTTTATCGAAATTCTTTCCTTGAGTTTCCTTTTTCAAATTGAGCAGGGCTCCTTCTTTGTCTACGGCTGAAATGGCTACTTTAATTTCCAAAGAACGTCCGTCTGATAAATCAAATACAAATCCAGCTTTCAGCTCACGTCCTTCCATTTCAGGAAAGTTGTGTTGAACATCAAATTTTCTCCAAAAACCTCCGTACAAACTCCGTTTGCTAGTATCTTTGCTTTCATAGCGGAGAATGGGATGTGAAAACGAAATGGCAAAATAAATTAAGTTCATTCTAGCCCATCCATTTGTCATTCTGAATCCCGTAACAAGTGTATCCGATTCTACACAAATTCCTGACCATAACGTTTTACCATCATAATTATAGATTCCATGATTTAAGTCCAAAATCAGGTTTCCTTCTCCTTTAGGATAAGTATAGCGATGTACTCCCACTCGTTCTGTGGTAGTCAGCTCTGCTTTAACTTGATACTCATCAAGTAATACGGAATAATAACCTGGAGAAGCTGTTTCATTTTCATGTCTGAATGTTGAGCGATAACCTAAAGTCGGATTACTTTTAGTTCCTGGATTCAATTGTATTTTACCAGTAGTAGGCATCAATAGAATATCTCCCAAATCAGAATGACCAGTACCACTAAAATGAGTATGACTAAATCCTACAATTGTTGTATCATCATATTGATAACCAGCACAATATTTATAGACCTCTTTTTGTATAAACTACCGTCTACACTATGAGGAATAGTATCTGTTTCCGGACTGAGTTGCACCCCACCATGAGGCACACAAAGCTCCTGGGAATGTATGTCCCCATTCCTTGAGTGCCCTATAAAAAGGATTAATATATTGGGTTTGTGAATGAACACACAAGCCTATCAGGGCACATAAACATGTTATTATTAATTTC
>ENA-OQKW01000073-OQKW01000073.1-human-gut-metagenome-genome-assembly--contig:-NODE-73-length-25648-cov-4.828220_pt1 | contig 25648 bp, 25 predicted proteins | sample MGYA00242657_ERZ504815 | MGnify/ENA primary metagenome ERZ504815 (study PRJEB26092, sample SAMD00036404) | human gut metagenome | host: Homo sapiens | study: EMG produced TPA metagenomics assembly of... | reverse complement strand
CTAAGACAAAGAACAGTTCCTACTTTTTTAACAAAAAGAAAAACAGCAGATACAAAAAAAAGAATGGAGAGTATGTATTACAAGATCCATTTGAAAAATTGTGAAAAGATATATCCTATACAACAAGAAAAAAGTAAAACAAATGATAAATAATATAAAAAGAAGACTCTAATGTGGAAAAAAATAGTTGTATTTTGGATCAAGTGTACAGGATACATGTCACATGGGAAAGTGATGTGGATTTTTACATTGTACTGAAACAGGATCAGAAAATTACTTTTAAAGAAACACTGTCATTTATGTATGATATATGGAACAAACTATACGGTGGATTCCCGTATGTATGAAGAAATAACAAAGAAAGGAGTTACCGTATATGAGCGAGACATTGCTGGATAAATCGATAAGCAATTATAATGTTGCTGTTATGATTCGTAATCAAATGGGGAGTGACGAAGCATATTTAAATTACATTGGTTATCATTTACAGCAAGCAGTAGAACTGAATCTGAAATATCAGTTAGAGATGTCAGGAATTGAATACCCTAAAACACATGATATAGATCAGTTACTGCGAATAGGAAAAGAGAATGGTGCAGACCTTTTGGTGACAGAATATATAGAAGACCATAGTGAAATGTTTTCCCTGTGGGAGGCAAGAACTCGTTATGTATTAAATTACCATCTGGAAGAACGGAAAATTGATGTAGCACTAAAAGGAGTAAAGGAACTTCTTGATAAGACATCAGATCTATAAAAGCGACAACTTCAATGTGGGTTTACAAATCCACCAAAATGTGCTATATTTTCCCTATAACAGGAAATAACTATTTCCTATAGCTAACAGCGTTCCACGATCACAGAGCGGAGTGCTGTCACGAAATAACACAAACTCATTGAAGAAGAGAGTAGATCCGCAGACCGTATTACAGAGAAATCCCCATGGATCACATATCACAGATTCAAAGGCTGAGAGGGATATGCAAGGAGCAGGTTGAAGATGGCTTCCGAGAGGCACTGCTGAGAGCCAACAGCTTTAGGCAGCGACAGGCACGCCTGTTACAGCGTAGAGGTATCACAACGTACCTCTCAAGGTTTCCCCGCGCGAGCCCGGAAACGAACAGAAGTGGTAACACGGGTAATACTCGTCTTCTCAGATAATCTGAGGAGACGTTTTTTATGTTATAGGAAATTACTCTGTAATGTTCCTATAACATAAAAAAGCCCTCCGGGCAGGATTACACTGCGACAGAGAGGAATTATTTCCCCAAACACCAGTTCCTTCCTACCATGAAGAATTTATGTTTTTCTTCCATAAATAAGGAGCAGTTGTTACCATTTTTAAACACCAGCTTCGGAAAATATAATTGTTTTCTGTGCATTTGCAGGGAGTGTAGCAACTCTTAGTGCCTGGAAATCTGCGTTATTCGAAAAAATCTCACTGTCTGAGCGAAGCGAGTTTGATATTTTTTCGAATGGTTTTAGCTGATTTTCAGACACTTAGAGTTCCTAGCTCCCGAAACCGCACAGAAAACAATTATATTTTCCGGAGCGTCCACATTCAAAAAAGGAGACAACAACCCATGGAAAAACAGAAATACTACATCACCACCGCCATCGCCTACACATCCGGCAAACCCCATATCGGCAACACCTATGAAGTCGTCCTTGCCGACGCCATCGCCCGCTACAAACGCCAGCAGGGCTACGACGTATTCTTCCAGACAGGAACCGACGAACATGGTCAGAAAATCGAATTAAAAGCCGAAGAAGCCGGAATCACTCCAAAAGAATTCGTAGACAACGTATCCGGTGAGATCAAAAGAATCTGGGATCTGATGAACACATCCTACGACAAATTCATCCGTACCACAGATGAAGACCACGAAAAACAGGTCAAAAAAATCTTCAAAAAAATGTACGCAAAAGGCGACATCTACAAAGGACACTACGAAGGAATGTATTGTACACCATGCGAATCTTTCTTTACAGAATCTCAGCTTGTAGACGGCAAATGTCCGGACTGCGGCCGCCCATGTGTACCTGCAAAAGAAGAAGCATACTTCTTCAAAATGAGCAAATATGCTGACAAACTTATCGACTACATCAATACACATCCGGATTTCATCCAGCCGGAATCCCGTAAAAACGAGATGATGAACAACTTCCTTCTTCCGGGACTTCAGGATCTTTGCGTATCCAGAACTTCCTTCAAGTGGGGAATCCCGGTAGACTTTGATCCGAAACACGTAGTATATGTATGGCTTGATGCCCTTACAAACTATATTACAGGAATCGGCTACGACTGCGATGGCGAAAGCACAGAACAGTTTAACAAACTCTGGCCTGCAGACCTGCATCTGATCGGTAAAGACATTATCCGTTTCCATACAATTTACTGGCCGATTTTCCTGATGTCACTGGATCTGCCGCTTCCGAAACAGGTATTCGGACATCCATGGCTTCTCCAGGGTGATGGAAAGATGAGTAAATCCAAAGGAAACGTAATCTATGCAGATGAACTGGTAGACTTCTTCGGTGTAGATGCAGTCCGCTACTTCGTACTTCATGAAATGCCATTCGAGAATGATGGTGTGATCACATGGGAACTGATGGTAGAGCGTCTCAATTCTGAACTCGCTAACACCCTTGGAAACCTTGTAAACCGTACCATTTCCATGTCAAACAAATATTTCGGCGGTGTGGTAGAAAACAAAGGCGTTACAGAACCTGTAGATGATGATCTGAAGAACTTCATTCTCTCCGTACCTGCCAAAGTAAACGAAAAAATGGATAAACTCCGCGTGGCAGATGCAATGACAGAAGTATTCACAATCTTCAAACGCTGCAACAAATACATCGACGAAACAATGCCATGGGCTCTTGCTAAGGATGAAGAGAAAAAAGACCGTCTTGCAACAGTTCTCTACAATCTGGTTGAGGGAATCTGCATTGGTGCGGTTCTGCTGAAATCCTTTATGCCGGAAACAACAGAGAGAATCCTTGCCCAGTTAAATGCACAGGACAGAGAACTGGAAGACCTTAAGACCTTTGGCCTCTATCCGTCAGGAAATAAAGTAACTGAAAAACCGGAGATTCTTTTCGCCCGCCTTGACCTGAAAGAGGTACTTGCAAAGGTGGCAGAGCTTCATCCGCCGAAAGCAGAAGAACCTGCAAAAGAAGAAAAAGAAGACGTAATTGATATCGAAGCAAAACCGGAGATCACATTTGAAGATTTCGGCAAGCTTCAGTTCCAGGTTGGTAAGATCATCAAATGTGAAGAAGTAAAGAAATCAAAGAAACTTCTCTGCTCACAGGTACAGATCGGCAGCCAGGTGCGTCAGATCGTATCCGGAATCAAAGCACACTACAGTGCAGAAGAAATGGTAGGTAAGAGGGTTATGGTAGTCACAAACCTGAAACCAGCCAAACTTGCCGGTGTACTCAGTGAAGGAATGATCCTCTGCGCAGAAGATGCAGACGGAAACCTTTCCCTGATGGTACCGGAAAAGGAAATGCCTGCAGGTGCAGAAATCTGCTGATCTTTGTATTACTGAGAACAAAGCGAATGGTAGCGAAAATGTGTGAAAACTTACGAATATTATCTTGACAAATACACTCTCAAAAGCTATATTAATATTTAGATAAAGGGGAGTGACTGACTCATGAGTATTCATGATGTCGTCAATTTCGGTGGGTAAAGACTCCAACCGTATCGTGATGAACAGGCGAGGCTTTTATTGTATGTTCCCGTACAATAAGAGCCTCGCTTTTTGTAAAAACTTAAACAGGGGGATTTTGATCATGTCACAGGGTTTTAATCATTTTGATGAGAACGGAAACGCAGTTATGGTAGACGTTTCCGGGAAAAATATCACTTACAGAACAGCAGTTGCCACAGGTGAGATTCATGTAGGAGAAGCAATCATGGAGGCTGTGAAAGAGGGTTCTGTGAAAAAGGGAGATGTGCTTGGAGTAGCACGTGTAGCGGGGATTATGGGAGTGAAAAGGACTTCTGAGTTGATTCCCATGTGCCATCCGCTTCCGATCCAGAAATGTTCCGTAGACTATGAACTGGATGAGATAAACGGAATTATCCGCGCTTTCTGTACAGTGAAAACAGAAGGCAAGACCGGTGTGGAAATGGAGGCACTGACAGGGGTTCAGGTGACGCTTCTGACGATTTATGATATGTGTAAGGCAATTGACAAGCATATGGTAATGTCCAATATTCATCTGGTTGAAAAGACGGGTGGTAAGAGTGGAGATTTTCATTTTTGATATCCACAAATTACTTTGCGATTTGCAAAATATTTGTTGGGTAAAATGAAAGAAATGTGTATAATGGAAATACAGAATGGCAGATAACGAAAAAAATTATCTGCCCGACAGGGAGGTTTTTATAAAATGAAAAGAGTAGCGATCATTACATCCAGTGATACGGGATATCGCGGAGAACGTGAGGATTTAAGCGGACCTGCGATCCGAGAGATTGTTGAGAAGAATGGATATGAGGTTGTGTCTGAAGATGTTCTGCCGGATGACAGAAAGATGTTGTCAGAGAGAATGGCGGAAATTGCAGACAGCGGCACAGCGGAACTGATCCTGACAACAGGCGGAACCGGTTTTTCACCCAGAGATATTACACCGGAGGCAACGGAGGATATTATTGACAGACGTGTACCGGGGATTCCGGAGGCAATGCGTGCGTACAGCATGACTATCACGAAACGCGCCATGCTCAGCCGTTCTACGGCAGGTATCCGCAAAAAAACACTGATCATCAATCTTCCGGGAAGTCCGAAAGCTGTAAAAGAGAGCCTGGAGTATATTATTGATGCGCTTGGACATGGCATTGAGATCATGACAGGGGAAGCAGGGAACTGCGCAAGATAACCGATGGCGATAACAGGGATAAGAAAGCAGAGAATATAAGCTGACGGCAATAAACGGAAGAGCAGGTACGAAAACAGTATCTGAAACTAAAACAGGAAGGTAAAAGGGATAATCTTATGGGAAAAGTAATTGCGGTTTGTACAAGTGAAAGAAAGGGAATACAGAAGACAAGTGTTCCGGAGATTAAAGTAATTGAGGACTGGGGAATCGAGGGTGATGCCCATGCCGGCAAATGGCACCGTCAGGTAAGTCTGCTCTCTTTTGACAAGATTGAAGATTTTCGCGCCAGAGGTGCAGAGGTAGAAGACGGGGCATTCGGAGAGAACCTGGTGGTTCAGGGAATCGACTTTGCCACACTTCCGATTGGTACGAAATTTCAGTGCAATGATGTAGTCCTGGAGCTGACACAGATTGGAAAAGAATGCCACAGCGGATGTGCGATCTTTAAGAAAATGGGAGAGTGCATTATGCCGAAACAGGGAGTTTTTACGAAGGTTCTCCACGGAGGTGTGATCCACCCGGGGGATGAGCTGGTAATTTTGTAACAGATTTTTTAACCGGATTATAGCAATCCTCATAAATAATGTATATTGATCCGGCTTATCAGAGCGCGAAATCCTGCGTCAGATATCCTTGACGTGTGTTGTTTACAGGGAGTGCTATAAATTAAGATTACATGAGGAGATTGGAAAAAATGATTATTGATACACATGCACACTATGATGACGAGGCCTTTGACACAGACAGGGAAGCGCTTCTTACGTCTATGTACGATGGAGGGATTGAGAAAATTGTGAATGTCTGTGCATCTGTAGGCGGTTTTCAGGATACTGTGGATCTGATGGAGAAATATCCTTTTATATATGGAGCAGTGGGAATCCATCCGGATGATGCAGATAAGATGACACAGGAGACTCTGGATGAGATTCGCAGATTATCCCATATGGACAAGATGGTGGCAATCGGTGAGATCGGGCTGGACTATTACTGGCATAAGGAAGAAGAGGAACATCAGATCCAGAAGAAAATGTTTCGCGCCCAGCTTGACATTGCCAGAGAAGAGAAGCTTCCGTTTATGATCCACAGCAGAGAAGCTGCCGAGGATACTCTGAATATCGTCAGAGAATATATGCAGGGTGGTATGTATGGCGGTATCATTCATTGTTTTTCATACAGCAGGGAGATTGCGGCAGAATATCTGAAAATGGGACTGTATCTGGGAATCGGCGGAGTTGTCACTTTTAAGAACGCAAAGAAACTGAAAGAGACGGTTCAGTATGCACCCCTGTCTCAGCTTGTTCTGGAAACAGACTGTCCCTATATGTCTCCAGAGCCAAACAGAGGTAAGAGAAATTCGTCATTAAATCTGCCTTATGTAGCACAGGCAATCGCAGAACTGAAGGGAATTACAGCAGAAGAGGTCATTGATGTAACCAGACAAAATGCAGAGAAACTGCTGGGAGTTTAACCGAATTAAGTAAGTCCCCTGCGGAGGTTGTGAAAAGCAATAAGCAGTTATTCGGTATAGAGCTACGTAGCGAAGTGGATTGCTATAAAAAAGATGCCGACTGATTACAGTCAGCATCTTTTTTGCTATATACAAATAGGGAATTCATCAATAATCACTGTCATATTCGTTTGAAGAATCATCGGAACTTTCATCCGAAGAGCTGTCAGAACTGTCGGAAGAGTCTTCGGTTCCGTCTGATGTGTCTGCCTGATATTCCCAGGAGTGGATGGATTCTGTATCTTCCACTACATTTCCGGTAGTTTTGTCGATCATGTTGCCCTCCCAGTCAAACTTGACGTTCAGCAGGTTTGTATTTGTGGAAGGCTTCACATTCATGGACATGATTTCCTTAAATTTAGCTTTCAGGTTATCGAGAGTAAACTCATCACCGATCACATTTCTTACACTGTGGGAAGAAGCAAGTTCTTCTGTATAATCATCCAGCATATATGGTCCGTATTCTCCGTTATCGTGATTATAATGCATGACCATAGGTTTCACTTCCGGAGAAAGGATCTGGATGGTTGATTTGCCGTTCAGAGTTGATTTCTGTATGGTAAAACTTGCCATTCCTTCCAGAAGTTCCGGGAGTTCCTGCTGGGTGGAAACGAAGTTTCCGAGGGAGTAGAATATGGTGGTATTGTGTCCCTGGTCATCAGAAAGCTGTCCGTAAGGCTGAAGCACATGCGGATGACCGCCAATGATCACATCAACACCCTGCTGCATCAGAAAAGCGGCCCATTGTTTCTCGTATTCATTTGGCATGGTTTCATCTTCTGTTCCCCAGTGAGCCACAAAGATGATGCAGTCGCTGATTTCTTTGGCTTTCTGGATCATTGTGGTGATCTTATCCTTATCAAAGATATCGATCATGTACTCATATCCTTCGCCTGCACCGGAATTATTGGTGCCGTATGTATAGTCAAGAAAAGCAATCTTAATACCATTCACTTCTTTTACTTTGACAGTGTCTGCATCTTCCTGGGTGGCGTGGATGCCAAGTACAGGAATATCCGGATAATTGGTGCTCCAGAAATCCAGAGTACTTTTCAGATAGTCATATCCATAATCATCGGCGTGATTTGTGGCAGATTCCACTACATCAAACCCTGCTTTGATAATGGCATCTCCCACTTCCTGGGGAGTGGCAAAAGAAGGATAAGTGCTGACAGCATCGTGGCTTGGAGCAAAAACCGTTTCCTGGTCGATCATGGCTACGTCTGCAGCCTGGATCTGGTCCAGAACATGAGTGTAGATATGGTCATAATTCCATATACCGGAGTCATTTTCGCCGGATTCATACAGCTTGCTGTGATAAAGATTATCTCCAACAGCAATTACACTTGCAGTGGAGATGACAGGTGTTTCAGCTTTGATCTTATCCTGCTGTTCCTTGAGAGCCGCTGCTTCTGCTGCTTCTTTCTGCGGTTTACGGATCAGGGTGTAATCCATCTGATGCATCACCAGAACGAGCAGAACCAGAACAATAACAGAACACAGAAGACTGATCCGGGAGTTGATTCTCTCCCGTAAATTAAGTGGCATATTATTTTTTTTCTATAGAAAATTCCCTTTAACTAAAATAGTTCTTAACAGTGAGAGTGCTGAACAGTTACAGCAATCTGCAGCCTGTATTGCTGTCCTCAGTACCGTATCTCAAATTCATTGCAGACTGCATACGGAAATGAGACAGGAGCGTATGAACTGTAATCTATCTATTCATTATAACAAATTTCATGGTTCAAAGAAAGAATTAAGAGAGAAATTCTTTGAAAACCTGCCAGAAATGCTTTGTGAGACAAAGTATTTTAGTGTATAATAGGTAGCAATATAACCATAATGTACAAACATGCTACAGCAATGCTATATGGAATTGCTTAAGCAAAAAGAGGGAGGTAACCGGATGAACCATTATGAGGCAATTAATGATGTACTGGTCAATTTATTTAATGAGATTCTGGACCTGGAAGAACGGGCATTGATTACGGGAGAATATAAGAATATTTCTGTCAATGATATGCACATTATTAATGCAGTAGGTATCCGGGAACAGAAGAATATGTCAACAGTAGCCAGAGAACTGAATGTGACTGTGGGTACATTGACGATCGCTGTGAATAATCTTGTAAAGAAGGGATATATCCAGCGTATGAGAAGTCAGGAGGACCGAAGGGTTGTGCTGATCTCCCTGACAGAACAGGGGAAGAAAGCTTATTACCATCATAAAGATTTCCATGAGAAGATGGTACTGGCTGTACTTAAAGGCCTAAATGTGGAGGAGACAGAGGCACTGACGAAAGCTCTGACCAAGCTGCAGGCATTTTTCAGATCATATCAGTAGAAGGAGTAAAGATGGAATATACTGAGAAGGATTTAGTAAAGATCGCAAAAAGGGAAAATAATACGAAGAGAAACTATCTGGTAGTGGATCCGCTTCAGGGAAAGCATATTCCGGTAGTGCCATCAAAGGCACTGGATTTATTTGCTGCTCTGGCAGATACTTTCAGGGAGAAATACAAAGATGAAAAACTTTTGCTGGTGGGCTTTGCGGAGACAGCAACTGCCATAGGTGCTCAGGCAGCGATTACTGTGGGGGCAGATTATATTCAGACCACCAGAGAAGTTATTCCCGGCGTGAATTATCTGTTTTTTTCCGAGGAACACAGCCATGCCACAGAGCAGAAGCTGGTAAAAGATGATATTGACAGAGCAGCGGCGGAGACGGATCGGATCATATTTATCGAGGATGAAGTAACTACCGGAAAAACAATTCGGAATATCATCAGTATTCTTGACAGGGAATATGACGGAAAATTTAAATATTCAGTAGCATCTCTGTTAAACGGAATGAGCGAGGAGAATCTGGAACGTTATAAGAGACAGGGGATTTCTCTGTATTATCTGGTAAAAACGGATCACAGTACTTACGGAGACAGAGCAGAAACATTTAAGGGAGACGGATTTTATTATAAATGTCCGGATAAGGCCGCAGAGTATACAACGATTTATGTTAAAAACCGGATGGATGCCCGCAGACTGATTGATTCCGGGAAATATGAAGAAGCATGTGAGAATCTGTGGAGAGAAATCCGGGAGAAAACCGGAAACATGGCTGATAATATATCTGGCAAAAGAATACTGGTGATCGGCACTGAGGAGTTTATGTTCCCTGCACTTTATATCGGAAGAAAGATGGAAAAAGAGGGAGCCGAAGTAAGGTGCCATTCGACTACAAGAAGTCCCATTGCTGTGAGTCTGGAAAAAGAGTATCCCCTTCACAGCAGATATGAACTGAAAAGTTTATATGATCCGGACAGGAGAACGTTTATTTACGATATAGGAAAATATGACAAGGTATTGATTGTCACAGATTCCCCGGAAATAAAGGAGAGTCAGGAAACGCTGATAAATGCTGTCCAGATGCAGAACAAGGATATTACAGTTGTAAGGTGGTGCTGATTTGAGAAGTTCCTATTCAGAAGAAGATGTGATTTTATTATTGAAGGATATTACCGGGATGGTAGAACCTCAGCCTGCCAAAGTGCGGGAAAAACTGATTCAGTCCGGAAAACATTACAGCGAGATGCTGCCTGTTGAATATGTTCCTACAGATCAGTATATGCAGGTATATCATAATGCGCTGAAACATTATGCGAAGCCGGTTGCCAATGCAGTAGGAATGCTGGCAGATAAGATCATAGAGAATAAGGGAAAGAAAATTGTCCTGGTATCCCTTGCCAGAGCGGGAATCCCAATTGGTATCCTTGTGAAGCGATACATCAAATTCAAATATGGTATAAATGTGCCTCATTATTCCATTTCAATTATCAGAGGAAGAGGGATTGACGATAATGCCATGAAGTATCTGCTTGAAAAGTATAGACCGCAGCAGATTTTATTTGTGGACGGATGGATTGGCAAGGGTGCGATCCTGAATGAATTGAAGAAAGATATCTCTGCATATGAAGGGGTTTCTGCTGACATAGCGGTAGTGGCAGATCCGGCAAATGTTACGGAGCTTTGCGGAACACATGAAGATATCCTGATCCCAAGTTCCTGCCTGAACAGTACAGTATCCGGCCTTATCAGCCGTACTTTTCTGAGAGATGACATAATAGGCAGAGATGATTTCCATGGGGCAGTCTATTACGGAGAACTGACAGATTCTGATCTGTCATATGACTTTATTGAAACCATTGAAAAGGAATTTAATATGGAGAATACACCTGATCTGGAAAAAAGAGTGGAAAGTCAGGGTATTGATGAGGTAATAAATATAGGAAAGAATTTCGGTATTGACGATATTAATCTGATCAAACCGGGGATCGGAGAGACAACAAGAGTATTACTGAGGAGAATTCCCTGGAAGGTGCTGATCGATGAGCGATATAAGGGAAATCCTCAGTTGGAGCATATTGTCAGACTTGCCGAAGAGAAACATACACCTGTAGAATACTATCCACTTACACATTATAAATGCTGTGGAATCATTAAGAAGCTTGCGGATGCGTGAGAAGGGTAATACTTATTCTGTTATTCCGAAAACTTCTGAAAGATAAACTGTTTTCTTAGCCCAGTTCAGATGGGTTTTATATTCATTCATTCTTTCTCTGGTTTTGCTTCCTGCAACAAGGGAAGCAGAATCAGCATTCCAGTTTAAAATCGCCCGTGCGTCAAGGTAGTCATTTCGTGAAATCTGATAAGCTCTGTTTACTACAGGGATCTGTGAAGGGTGGATAACGGTTTTTCCGATGAAACCGCAAAGTCTGTCCTCCCGGATTTCCTGAATCATTCCTTCTTTCCAGCTGTCACCGGCATAATATTCCCATACAGGACCGGAAATCACATAATCCATACCATATACAGTGATAATATCTGAGAAAATATCTGAAACAGGTCTGATGCTGTGAATAGATTCATTGGCATGTCTGCGAAACCCAAACATATGGCATAGATCATTTCCGCCAACACGTATATTCAATATAAGATCTTCAATTCTGGCTAAAGAATCCCTTAACAAATAGAGAATATCAATTCTGTTTCGCAAATCTATAATGGAAGGACTTTCGTAAATAGGCATCATGTAAAGCTTTTTTGCGACAAGTTCATTGACGAGGATCATCTGCTCAATATAACTTTGTGCGTTATCCGGGCTGAATTTAGGGACGATGAAACCGGTAACAATCTTAATGGATTGCCCAAGAGCTTTTGTTAATCTCTGAATCTGCTGTGGATTCCGAACCCGGATAAATATTTTGGGCAGATAGAATGGCTTTTGTTCATGCTGTATGAATATCTGGCTGAGAGAAGAAATCAGTATCTGCTCGGCTTCTTCAACATGATCGTCGTTTATGGTATCTTCAAGACAGAGAGCAAGAGAAAATCTGTTCCCGAATCTTTCATTTATCAGAGAATCAGTGATGGATATTCTGTTGGCAGGACAATAGAGTAATGGACCTACACTGTAATATAAAACATTATTTTTCATAACACTCCTTCTGACATATCTACAAAAATTCCCGTAAATAGGGTACCTTATAGAAATTCAATAAAATACTGCAGGTAATCCGGTCCATCACAGTGTGAAGGACCGAGTCAGCAGCTACATCATAGCACATTTCAGGGGAATAAGCCATAGAAAGAACAGGGGAATTTTCTTGAAATATAAATAGCAATATGATACAATTTTGAGGTAGAATTTATACGAAAATTTGGAGAAAATTATGGTTCCGCATTATTTTATGAAATTACTGTAGAACTTATCATGAACAGAAATAAGATAAGCAGATATTGAAGGTGAGATACTTATATGTTGGAACACAAAAAAATTCAAAACCTCAGTGATTATTTTGTCGAACTGAACAGCAGGCGGGAGAAAGGTGTTTATTTCTACCGTATCAACGGATATTCTGAAGAAGTCGGCGAATTTATAAAGAAATATTATGATACAGCAAGAAGAACCGGAGTGGTTATCGAAGGGAAGATACCTAATCCCGATGAGGGGAATCTTGCATATTATAATGAAATAATGGGAATGGATTTTCAGATGAGTATGGATTTTATCCATGTCAGTCTGAGAAAATGGCTGCCAAGGATGAATGAGTTTCAGAGACAGAATGTGGCAGCCTCCATTTATGACTCTCTGGATTCCCTGCGAAAAGCCGGGAAAACCGAGAATATGCTCAGGAACGCATATATCAAGTTCATGTGCTGGCTGTATTATAAATTTGAACGCATTGTAAATCAGCTTGGAGAGAACCATATCCCTAAAATATTATATGAAGGGCAGATAAGCAATTATGAGTTAATGCTCATATCGATTCTTTCCAATGCAGGCTGTGATGTAGTACTGCTTCAGTATGCAGGGGATCAGGGATATCTGAAAACAGATCCGGGTTCCGTTCTTTCAGACAGTTTGCAGATGGAAGGTTTGCAGCCATTTCCGCAGGGATATTGTGTGAAAAAGGTCAGAGATGAGATTCAGAATGAACTTAACAATGAGAGACTGTATGGAATCAGACCTTCGCTTACAAATTGTACAAATGCATGGATAAAGGGAAACGGCCTGGATGATATCCGCGAGAGCATTCTGGTTAAGGGGAAATGACAGCCGTTTTTTTATAACTGTTTCTGCAGGATAAACGGGGCAGAAGATAAGCTTACTTATGCAAATGAGTTATTCAGATTGCAGCAGGAACTGAGAAATTCAAAGAGAAATACAGTGATCGTAAGTAAAGAGATTCCAAGACCAACGCCGCAGGAAATTTCAGAGATAAAGAGGTCAAACTATACATCCGGAGATCAGATGCTCCTGGGACTTGCGTGTAATATACAGTATGGAGCCAATCCGGAGCTTCAGCGGATCCTGCATAAAACATTTGTGGATGTTATGCTGGCTGAATCTCAGAAGGAAGGGGAAAATCTTAACAGACTGACAAACAGGGCAGTGTATCTGCTGTGCTGGCTGAGAAGATATCTGCCGAAGCTGTTCATAAACTGGAAATCACCGGAGATTGGATGCTTTATTTATCTGGGGGGCTGCCGGAATGAAAACGAAGCTCTGTTTATGAGTTTCCTTGGACGGCTGCCACTGGATGTGCTGATCTTATGTCCTGATCTGAACATTAAGTGCTGTCTGGAAGATAAACTTCTGTATGAGGTCAACTATCCGGAGAGTCTGGCGATCACAGAATATCCGGAAGAGAGTTCTCAGGTAAAGATTGGAACAGCCGCTTATCATGCGGAAAGAGAACTTGATACTCTGATGTATCAGGACAGTGGGATATACAGAAATCAGCAGTATGTGAAGGCGAATGTTATCAATCTGCAGACCATGTATGAAGAGATAAAACTACTGTGGGATCAGGAATTGAAATACAGACCTAATTTCAGCACAGTTAACGGTGTGGTAAATATTCCGGTTATTTTTTCAAAAATCTCAGGAGTGAAGGATGGAAGTGTTTCTCAGTACTGGGAATCCATAGCAGCACTGATCACAGAGGATACCGTTGTTGTGAAAAGTGCTCCGTGCATTGAACCAACTGCCTCCGGTCCAATGAAAGCCTTTGCCGTAGAATTTTATAAAAACGGAAAGCTTCTGCGGAATAAAATAAAGAATCATCCCAGATATCCTTATCATCTTCTTCGGGAGGAAATGCAGGAATTTATACTTGACAAGCTGCAGCTTCTGATCGAGCGGAAACTGATAAAGGGTATTGGGGAAAATGGTACAGAATATACAGTGATCGCGCAGATTCTGGATCTGCCGAAGGAGATTCTGCGTCTGATCCAGAAATTTGATTTTACAAAAAAGAATCCGAAACTGATATATATTAATACAGGGGAGACGATGATTTCACTTCAGGATTCGATTCTTGTAACATTCCTGAACCTGGCAGGATTTGACATTCTGTTTTTTGTCCCTACAGGCTATCAGAGTGTGGAGAACTACTTTGCAGAAAAACTGATGGAAGAGCACCAGATCGGGGAATATAAATACGATATGCAGGTTCCGGATCTGAATAACATTTCGACAAACAGTACCCGCCCCTCATGGCGGAGAAAACTTTTCAGGAGAGGTTAGTAGATTATGGGACTTGATTTCGGTAAATCATCTATGGGAAATCCTGCTCAGGCCGGTAATGGTCTTCAGGAGAAAAATGAGATTGAAGTTGTGGAGAAATATGATATTGTCGCTGACAGGCAGCAGATGAATGCTGAGCTGGTCAATTCAAAAGAAGTGGACGATATTGTCAGCACGATCGAAGTTTATAATATGGATACCATTGTATCTTTTGGTGCGAAAGCAGCAGAGGAGATTTCCAAGGCATCTGATGTGGTCCTCAACAGCATGAATATGTCGCAGCTTAATGAGACAAGCGAGATGCTTAAATCGCTGGCAAAGATCATGGATCAGTTTGACATTAATGAAATTAAGGATAATCCGGGACTTTTCGGAAAGCTTTTCGGAAATTTCAGAAAACAGCTGGATAAGATACTGGCCAAGTATCACACAATGGGCGAAGAAGTTGATAAGATTTATGTTCAGCTTAAAGGATATGAGTCTGAAATCAAACAGTCCAACAAAAAGCTGGATACCATGTTTAAGACCAATGTGGATTATTATCATGAACTGGTGAAATATATCCTTGCAGGAGAACAGGCATGTAAAGAGATTGAAGCCTACATTGCCCAGAGACAGCAGGATATGGAGAATACGGGAGATCAGTCTATTCAGTTTGAACTTACCAGTCTGAATCAGGCACTGATGATGCTGGAACAGAGGACACAGGATCTGAGAACAGCAGAGAATGTGGCAATGCAGTCCATTCCCATGATAAAGACTATGGAGTTCAGCAATTACAATCTGGTGAGAAAAATCAATTCTGCGTTTATCGTTACGCTTCCTGTATTTAAGCAGGCACTTGCGCAGGCAATTCTTCTGAAAAGGCAGAAGATACAGGCAGAATCTATTGCAGAACTGGATAAGAAAACAAATGAGATGCTTCTTAAGAATGCCCAGAATACAGTAGATGTATCGAAGATGACAGCTAAAATGGCATCCGGAAGTTCCATTCAGATTGAGACTCTTGAGAAGACATGGGCAACCATTACAAATGGAATCGAAGAGACAAGAAGGATCCAGGAAGATGCCAGAAAGAAACGCCAGGAGGATCAGGTTCGTCTGGAGGCAATCAAACAGGATTTTAACAAACAATACAATGTGCCACCGGTAAGAAAATAAAAACACAGAAAAAAGGGAGGATGAATGATATGCCTATTAATTTATCAAAAGGACAGAAGGTAGATTTAACAAAGAAGAATCCGGGACTTAAGAAGATCATGGCAGGACTTGGATGGGATGTAAACGCTTTTGATTCAGGTTCGGATTTTGACCTGGATGCAGCAGCATTTATGCTTGGTGCCAACGGAAAATGCCCTACAGAGAAAGAATTCATTTTCTATGGCAATCTGAAGCATGCCAGTGAATCAGTCATCCACATGGGAGATAACCTTACCGGTGAGGGTGAAGGTGATGATGAGCAGATCATGATCGATCTGTCAAAGGTTCCGGCGAATATTGAGAGAATTGCGTTTACAGTTACCATTTATGATGCAGAAGCAAGACGTCAGAACTTCGGACAGGTTTCAAACTCTTATATCCGTCTGGTAGATGAATCCAATGAGATGGAACTGATCCATTATGATCTTGGGGAGGACTTCTCCATTGAAACAGCAGTAGTTGTAGGAGAACTTTACAGACATAACGGAGAGTGGAAGTTTAATGCCATCGGAAGCGGATTCCAAGGTGGACTTGCAGCACTCTGCGGTCATTATGGTATTGAAGTAGCGTAATGTAAGAGACAGTCGGCTGTTTGGTAAAAATACTAAACAGTTATCAGGTATGGAGCTGTATAGCGAAGCGGATAAGACAATATGGGAGGAAAAATATATGCCAGTTAGTTTAAAAAAAGGACAGAAGGTCAGTCTTACAAAAGGTAACCCGGGACTTAAGAATGTAGTTGTAGGTATCGGATGGGATATCAATGCTTATGACACAGGCGGAGATTTCGATCTGGATGCAGCAGCGTTCTGTCTGACAGATTCCGGAAGGGTTTCTGATTCGAACGATTTTGTATTCTATGGAAATCTTGTACATCCGTCCGGAGCAGTCCAGCATATGGGAGACAACCTTACAGGTGCCGGAGACGGAGATGATGAGCAGATTAAGATCGATCTGTCAAAGATTCCTGCCAATATCACAAAGATTGCATTTACAGTTACCATCTATGATGCAGAGGCAAGACGCCAGAATTTCGGACAGGTTTCCAATGCCTTTGTGAGAATCTTCAATGAAGTGACAGGAGAAGAAATCCTCAGATATGATCTTGGAGAAGATTTCTCTATTGAAACAGCAGTTGTATTTGGTGAACTGTACAAGAATGGTGACGAATGGAAATTTAATGCCATTGGAAGCGGTTATCAGGGTGGTCTGGCTGCTTTGTGCAACAGTTATGGTGTAGACGTAGAATAGTGCCGGAGGGCAACAGGAGGGACGAAAATGTCAGTAAGCTTACAGAAAGGACAGAAGGTAAATCTGTCAAAGGAGCATGCAGGATTAGCAAAGGTGATCGTGGGACTTGGCTGGGATGAGGCAAAGCCATCCGGCGGTGGTGGATTGTTTGGTGCATTATTTGGTTCTTCATCACATCAGGCAATCGACTGCGACGCTTCTGCAATCATGTTGAAAAATGGTAAATTTACAGATAAAACAGACCTGGTATATTTCGGCAACCTGAAACATAAATCCGGGACAGTCAATCATATGGGAGACAATCTTACAGGAGCAGGCGAGGGAGATGATGAGCAGATCGTTATTGATCTGTCAAGAGTTCCGGCTGAATATGATAAGATTGTCATTGTTGTCAATATCTATCAGGCAGTAAAGAGAAAACAGCATTTTGGAATGATCCAGAATGCATTTATCCGTCTGGTTGATGCCAGAAACAATAAAGAAATGTGTAAATATAATTTAACTGAGAATTATTCAGGTATGACTGCGATGATTTTTGGGGAAATATACAGGTATAACGGTGAATGGAAATTCAACGCCGTAGGAAATGGCACAACAGATCCCGGACTTGGGGAACTCTGCCAGAGATTTGTGTGAAAATAAAAAGAGGAGCTGTTATGGTTCCTCTTTTTATATAAAATCCGGTAACTGTCTGTCCATGATTGAACAGTTGCAAAACCCGAAAGAGGAGGTTAATTATTATGAATGAAATAAACAAAGAGGAGCGAATGCAGGGCCTGTCCGGACAGCAGGTCAGCGAGAGCAAGGCGAAGTACGGCACCAATGAGCTGGCGAAGAAAGAGACTGAATCACTCTGGTCCATGTTTATCGGTGCATTTGATGATATCTGGATCAAGGTATTATGTGCGGCTCTGGCACTTAAAGTTATCCTGGCTGTGCTGGGAATCTTTGTCCCTGCATTATCCGGCGGAAATGATGTTGTGGAGATCATCAGTATTGTGATCGCAATCGCACTTGCTACCGGTTTCAGTACCCTGTCAGAGTACAGAAATACTTCAAGAAGTGAGGCGCTTCAGGAAGAATACAGCAAGACTTATGCCAAAGTTGTAAGAGACGGAAAGCTGGTCAATATTCTTACCAGTGAAATCGTTAAAGGTGATACGATCCTTATCCAGGCAGGAGATAAGGTTCCGGCAGATGGTCTGTTATTTGAAGGTAAGATCAAAGTATCTCAGGCGGCATTAAACGGTGAATCAAGAGATGAGAACAAAGCAGCAGTAACCAATATGGACGAGGCAGAATCTACGGATTACTCCTCACATGGAAAAGTCTTTATGGGTTCTGTTGTGACTTCAGGCGAAGGTTACATGATTGCAACTGTTATCGGAGACAGTTCTGAATTAGGAAAGATAAACAAAGCTCTGACAGATACCTCCGAGGAAGAAGAGCGAAAAGATACTTCCAGCCTGAAGCTGGAGGGTGTGGCAGCAGGTATCGGTAAACTGGGTGTGTCAGCTGCAGCGATCGCAGGTATCCTTCATGTTGTCCTGACTCTGATCAGGGCAGATCAGGCAATCACTGTTGTTTCCGTTCTCCTTGTAATAGCAGAAGCAGTTATGCTTATGGCTTCTATCGTGATCATGGCAGTTCCGGAGGGACTCCCGATGATGAACAGTCTGGTTCAGTCAATGAATACAGAGTCCATGTATAAAAAGAATATCCTTGTCAGTCACAAGGCGGCATTTTCAGATTCTGCTTATATGAACGTGCTGTTCAGTGATAAAACCGGAACGATCACACAGGGTAACCTGTCACTGGTAGAATTTATCACAGGTAACGGTGAGATTGTGGATTCCATTCAGAGCAGGGAGTTTATAGAAGCTATCACTCTGAATAACCTTGCAAAGATTTCCTCAGAGGGAAAGGCAATCGGAAGTAACAACATGGACAGAGCACTGCTCTCTTATGCCATTGATCATGGTTATAATGATTATGACAATGATCCGGAGAAGGTAGAAGAGATCAGCGGATTTGATTCCGAGAAGAAATGTGCCACTGTAAAACTGAAAAACGGACTTGTTTACTGGAAGGGTGCTACAGAGAATATCATTGATAAAGTAACACATTACATGCTTCCGGACGGGGAAGAAAGAGAGTTTACAAAGGCAGATAAAGATAAAGTAGAAGAACAGATGCATGCACAGGCAAAGAGAACCATGAAGCTTCTCTCTGTAGCGAAAATCAGCGATGGAAAGACTGTTCTTATGGCAGTTCTGTGTCTGCGTGATAATGTCAGAACAGATGCGGTTGAGACTGTTCAGATTCTCAATGATGCAGGAATCCAGGTAGTTATGGTTACCGGTGATGCAGAGGAAACTGCAGTAGCCATTGCAAAAGAGGCAGGTATTCTTGCAGATGAGAAGAAGGATGTGGTTCTTACCCATGAAGAAATGGAGAAATTATCAGATGAAGAGCTGAAGAAAGTTCTCCCGAACCTGAGAGTGGTAAGCCGCGCGAAACCGCTTGATAAGAAAAGACTGGTATCTCTTTCACAGCAGATTGATAATGTCTGTGGTATGACCGGTGACGGTGTGAACGATGCTCCCGCATTAAAACAGGCAGACATTGGTTTTGCAATGGGAGATGGTACAGCAGTTGCACAGGAGGCAGGAGATGTTGTTATCCTTAATAACAGTCTGACTTCCATTAAAGACTGTGTGCTTAACAGCAGGACTATGGCGAAATCTGTTGGAAAATTCCTCATTTTCCAGCTTACTGTAAATATCAGTACTCTGTTAATGAATATCATTGCACCGATCCTGGGATGGACAGAGCCGTTTTCCATTGTCCAGATCCTTTGGATCAACCTGATCATGGATACACTGGCTGCCATGGCGTTTGGTGGAGAACCTATTCTTGACAGATATATGAAAGATCAGCCGGCAAAGAGAACAGATAATATTCTGACTCCGTACATCAAGTCAGCGATCGGAGTAAGTGCAATATTTATTACCCTTGGTTCTATCCTGATACTTGAGAATATCGGCGGCATTACCAGTTGGGTAATCCCTGCGGGCTGTGCAGATCCGGAGCTTTATGAGAAAACATTTATGTTTGCGTTCTTCATTTATGCGATTATCTTTAACAGTCTGAATACCAGATCTGAGAAGTTTAATCTATTTGAGCATATCGGGGAGAATAAGAACTTCGTACTGGTAATGGGAGCAATCTTTGTTCTTCAGACCATTATCATTGAAATCGGCGGAAAAGTATTTAACACAACTCTGCTTGAGCCAAAGGCATTACTGGTATCCATGGTACTTGCAGTACTTATTATACCGGTGGATCTTATCAGAAAAGCAATCATGAGCAGGTAAACAATACGTATGAAATAATAATTATGGGGCTGTCGCAGGTAATAACAGTGCGGCAGTCCCATTTTTGGAGGAAGCGAATGAATGGCATTTTATGCGCGGACATGGACAATACCATAATATATTCGTATAAGCGCAATATCGGTGAAAATAAATTAAATGTTGAGTTATATAATGGAAGAGAAATCTCGTTTATTTCTGAAAAAACGCATGATCTGTTGAAAAAAGTAAGTGAGAAGATGACTATCATACCAACATCCACAAGGACGGAAGAACAGTATAAACGTATTGATCTGGATATAGGAATCGTACCCTATGCCCTTGTCTGTAATGGAGGAGTACTGCTGGTAAATGGTAAGCGTGACAGAGAGTGGTATCTGGAGTCGCTGCAAATGATCCGGAATAGCAGACCGGAAATGGAAAAAGCGCAGCAGATTCTTGCCGGGGATTCCAGACGAAAGTTTGAGCTGAGATTTCTAGATGAGCTTTTTATTTTTACAAAATGTGAAAAGCCAGAGGAAGTGGTTAAAGATCTGCAGGCAAAACTGACTACGAAGCTGGTGGACGTATTTCATAATGGAGAGAAGGTATATGTTGTTCCTGTAAATCTGAGTAAGGGAATGGCTGTGAGAAGACTTCGAAAGAGGTTGCAGCCTGCATATATCATAGCAGCCGGAGACAGCGAATTCGATGTTTCCATGGTGGAAGAAAGCGACCTGGGATTAGTTCCGGCCGGATTTAAAGAGATTTACGGTAATGGTAGCGACAGATTCAAAGAGACAGTGATGGAAATGGAGGCAGGAAGACTGTTTTCGGAAACATTACTTGAGAAATGTTTGGTTTTATATTTTAAAGAGCCGGACTGACTGCAATTCTATAAAATATTGCAGTCAGTCTGGCTCTTTGTTATATCAGGCTGTTAATCCATACTGACGCGGATTCCGCTCTGACGTTCAGATGGCTGAATGATAACCGTAACATTATCTCCTCCATGCCACTCAAACTGATAAGACTCTCCGGAAGTCTGGCCGATGAAAGTTTTCCAGTAATTCGTTTATTTCATGTATTTTTCCAGAACCGGAAACTGTACAGGTCCGATGTCCAGAATCCGGCGGTGAAATTCTTTCAGGTCGAAATCATCTCCAAGTCTTTTCTGACAGACTGTTTTCAAGTCAAGGAAATTCAGATATCCCCAATAGTATTTCAGATAGTTACCGGGAGTTTCCACAATATACTGATAGATTTCGGCAGCAGTGGAAGCATTGTTGATGCCAAATGCTTTCAGAAAGACAGCAGTGCGGGCTGCATCCCAGCCCCTGTAATGAATGCCGATATCGATCAGGGAGTAAATGCACAGATTCATACTCCTGTTTAACCAGGCAAGCCGGACGGCATTTTTGGCGGAATCCGGATCATTCATAAGGGAGGCGGCATATTCATAGCCGTATGATTCCACGTAGGTTGCCCAGCCTTCCACGTAGCCGGAGGAGGTGACCAGATATCTGATGTCAGAGGGATTGTTTTCGGCAAAAGAAACTGTCTGATAAAGGTGACCGGGAAATCCTTCATGTGCCAGTGTGCCGAAAAGCTCCAGAGAAGAGGTATGTCCGGAATCGTTGATATAGATTACGTTGGGGGTTCGGGTATCCACAGGCGGTGTGAGGTAAAAAGCAGGACTTAAAAATTTTTTCATGGAAGGATGAACGGTGCGGAGTTCGTAAGTGGCATCTTTCAGTTCCGGGAAATCTTTTTTTCATCAATTCCGGAAGCTTCTCCAGCATCTGAGTCGGTGTCAGCGTAAGTTCACCGGAACATTGATTCAGCCTGTCGATCAGGGAGGAATTCTGTTTCAGCAGGGAAGATATCTCCCGATAGTCGGACAAAAGCTGAGCTGACAGCCTTTTTTCAATTTGTCCGACAGGTACATAGGTTCCTGTCTGGCTTTGCAGCAGGTAGAGGTAATATTCACGCCCACCCTCAAAAAATGCCAGGCCCCGGCTGCTTTTGCCTGTACCGCGAAGACTTTCCAGACTGTCTGCCAGTTCCTGATAAGCAGGGATCACTTCGGTTAAGATCAGTTTATGATGATATGTACAGAGTTTTTTCTGATCTTCGCTGTTAAATGCAGGGTTGGAGAAAGCTTTCAGTTTCTGCGCGAAAATATCATCCATGTAGTTGGAATCAGGATTTGCGACAAAAGAATGACATTGTTTCAGGATACGGTCCAGAGTTGTGTCGCTCATGAAAAGCCCTGACTGGGATTTCTGCTTTTCCAGTTTTATAATACTTTGAAAATATGGCCTGACGGTACTCAGAAGTTTCAGATAATCAGAGATATCTTCTTTTGTCCGGAAAGTATATTCCGCCAGAAGAATGGGAAGTTGTGCCTGCACACCCAGGCCTGGTCCCAGCGGCTCATCCAGGGCGCTGTTTTTTCCAAGGGAGGCTCTGGTGTGAAAATAGAGAAGAAGCATATCACAGGTAAGCCGGTTTTCTTCGGAGAGTCTGGAATAGGCAAAGGATTTCAGCTCTTTCTCATATTCCTGACAGAGACTGGTGGTCTTAGCCGGGTCAGAAAGTGCAGTTCCAAGAGTTGCCTCGGGCTTTCTGATACCTTTTTTTTCAGGGTGTGCAAGAGTGTAGTGAAGGGTGAGGGTATTGCTGCATACTTCGGACCGGAATAATTTTTCCGTAAAGGTCTGAAAACGGGAGTTTTCAGAAACAAAGTGGTCGGAGAGAACACCCATGCTGATGCCAATGGCAAAGACCAGACACAGGCTGAGGATTCTTTTAGGGATATTTTTATAAATACGCATATCCACCTCGGAATCTGCTTTTTACTATCTTATTGAAGGAAGGCATGAAGTATGCTTTCAGTAACATAACATCCTTTCAAATGCTCGTCACACTTTTTTCATTTGACAAAATTGGGATGCTATGTTAACATACACAAATGCGTAACAAAATGTAATAAAAATGTAATAATTTTACAGCGATGTATAACAGGAGTTGATTAGTAAAATGAATAATAAAATAAAGACAATTTTGATGGCAGCAATTATGAGCTCTGTGGTTCTGACACAGGGGGTATGTGTAAGCGCAGCACAGTTTGATGATGGCGCATCAGCGTTTTTCTGATGGAACAGGAAGTGTAAGTGCTCTGGCAAGTACACTGGCGAAGCAGACAGAGGAACAGACACAGGAGTTTGTTGCGAAAGAAGAGGAAGCAGCTCAGATTCGTGAAGAACGAAGAGTAGAGAAAGCGGAAAAGGCTTCTGAGAAGGCAGAGCAGGAAAAAACAGACGCGTTGGAGAGTATTCAGCAGACAGTTGAGGATACAAGAAAAAAATTGCCGAAGAAGCAGAAGCGAAACGTCTGGCAAAGAGACAGGAAGTGGTAAACTTTGCGCTGCAGTTTGAAGGAAATCCTTATGTTTATGGCGGAACAAGTCTTACAAACGGTGCAGACTGCTCAGGATTTGTAATGTCTGTATTTGCCAACTTCGGTTACAGTCTTCCACGTGTGGCTGCAGCGCAGTGTGAGGCATCCACAAAGAAAGATATCAGCCAGCTTGAGCCGGGAGATCTGGTATTCTACGGAAGTGGATATATTGATCATGTGGCACTTTATATTGGAGATGGAAAGATTATCCATGCCAGCAATGCTGCTACAGGAATCAAGATTTCCGATTATGATTATGAGAAGCCGGCAGCTGTAGGTACGTTCATGGAATAGCTGTAACGCCTAAAAATTATATGATTCGACAAATTGCACAAAGAATGTCGAGAGGTGGGAAAAGTGGATAAAGTCATACACACTCTATCCACATACCCGGTTATTGAAAAATCCCGTAAATTAAAGTTATACACAAAGTTATCCACATTATCCACCGACAAACACAAGATATGTGGTAAAAAGAAGAGGAAATACAAGATTTAGATTGTGGATAACTTTTTCCACCATAAGAATGTGTATTTCTCTGTGTGAAAGAGCATAAAATGTGTATAAATGGGCGTATAGGCAATACAGGAAAAAGGAATATGTTAAATTATATCTGGAGCGGAATGCTTTTTTCTGGGGATCATATGGGGCGCGTTTCACGGAAGGCTGGCTCAGGTAACAGAAGGAGCCTTAAACGCAGCAGGGGAAGCCGTGACCTTGAGTATCACCATGCTGGGGATCGTAGTTTTCTGGAACGGGATCTTAGAGATCGGAAGCAGAGCCGGGCTGGTAGAACAGCTTTTCAGAGAAAATGAGACCGGCTTTGAAATTCCTCTTTCCGGATCTGCCGTCAGACTGTGAAGCCGCCAGACAGATCTGTGTAAATTTCATTGCAAAATATCCTGGGACTTGGCTGGGCGGCGACACCTGCAGGCTTAAAAGCCATGAAAGAACTGGAAAAGGTAGAAGAAGAGCGCAGAAAAGAGAAAGTGGCGAAAAGGACAATTCACGCAGTCTCGAAAGGCACTGCCAGTAATGAAATGTGTACCTTTCTGATCATGAATATTTCATCCCTTCAGCTGATCCCGGTGAATATCATTGCATACAGAAGCCAGTATCACAGTACATCCCCGGCAGCCGTCACCGGTCCCTGTTTTGCAGCAACAATGGTAAGTACACTGGCAGCGGTCATTTTCTGTAAGATCATGGATCATCTCCGTAACCCCACATAGATCTTCCCCAAAATGCTCACCTCATTTCGGGTATATCCTAATAAAAAGGAGACACCATGATCAGTGTCTCCTTCGGTCTAACTGCCGGTTCTTGGCATAATAAGCACGTTTATCTTCATACATTCTGGCATCTGCCTCAGACAGCGATTTTTCTACTTTTCCGGTGCAGTCATCCACCCAGACAGAACCAAGTGCCAGGTGAACCGAACTTTTAGCCATGTCAACTAACATAGAACGGATCATAGACTGAAAAAGATTTTCTGTAATACCCGGTATCAGTACCAGAAATTCATCACCGCCAATACGACAGACATAGTCGATGCTTCGGAATGCTTTTTCAGGCTTCCGGTCACTTTCTGTAAAATAGCATCTCCCACTGCATGTCCGTATATATCATTTACGGATTTAAAAATATCCACATCAATAAGGATCAAGGCAAAAAGACGCATCTCCTGTTTCTATAAATAATGAAGGAGGTTTTCTATAGGAACCGTACTGTTTAATTAGCCTCTGTAAGGGACGATCATGCTCTGCCTGATGACAGATCAGCTTCTTGGGTCGTCCTGATTTTCCTAGATAAACTACTGTTATAAGTATTTTGCAAGGTTCTGCAGTTCAGCAGCGCCGATCGCAGGGAATATTTTCCCCCTTTTTTTATTTG
>ENA-OQKW01000069-OQKW01000069.1-human-gut-metagenome-genome-assembly--contig:-NODE-69-length-25914-cov-3.376973_pt1 | contig 25914 bp, 26 predicted proteins | sample MGYA00242657_ERZ504815 | MGnify/ENA primary metagenome ERZ504815 (study PRJEB26092, sample SAMD00036404) | human gut metagenome | host: Homo sapiens | study: EMG produced TPA metagenomics assembly of... | reverse complement strand
TTATTTTTTCACATCCGCTTTTTTTTATGACCGCGGCATCTCTGCCCGGCACAAACATGGGATACATACTGTATCCTTCGGGATAGATCTGTATGATCTCTCCCGCTTCTAATAATTGTTCAATATCATATTTCATCGGAAACCTCTTGTTACTGTTCACTTGCAAGCTTGTCATCTTGAAATATTGTAGCATTTCCCCTGTCCAAATGCTATAATATTTCCAATTCATTTGTAATGGAAAGGAACCACAACGATATGAAAACATCTGATGGATTCGTAAAAACAACAATCGCAGGTATTCCCTATCTTCTGCCCTATGGTCAGAAAATTGCCGACCATGCACGCTCCCTGCGCCTAAATGACTCCGGTGCACTTTTATGGGATACACTCTCCCTGGGTGCGGACAAAAGCACGCTCTTATCTGTGCTGGCGAATTACTACAATACAGATGCTGATATGCTCCCTCAGCTTACCTCTGACTTAGACAGCTATCTTGCCTCTTTAAAGCAGCTTGGCATGCTCTCTTACAATGCGCCGGCAGAAAATTTCCCACCGCATTCTGATCAGACCGACAATACGTTTCCTGCACTGTTTTCTGACGATCGTGCTCCAAAATATTATAAGATCGGCGGTCTCTGCTTTTCATGGTTTGGCCCGGACGATCTGTTTGATACCTATTTTAAAGATTTCTCCTGCGAAGCTGCTGTGGCTGATCAGCGCATTTTTATAATAACCGGGAAACCGTCTCATCTTGCAGATGGTACACTTCTGCTCCACACCACTGAACTTACCATCTTTGACGTCACCGACACCTACCGCTTTGTCTTTGGCACTCACTGGGGAATCCATGAAATGCGCGTAAAAAAAAGACGGCTCTGCCGCCGTCCTCTACTGTGTTGATGCCGATAATAAAGATCATGCAGAAAATATTTTTCATGCACTGCGTTTTGCCTTCCTGATTGCCGCACAAAAGCAGGCTCTTTTTGTCCTGCACTCCGTTTCTATTTTTTATCAGGGAAAAGCCTGGCTCTTTTCCGGCAGCTCCGGCACCGGCAAATCCACAACACGCGAACCTCTGGGCGAACCGGTATCATACTCCGGTTTTAAACGGAGACTTAAATGTACTTGGCATCAAGAACGGCCTGCCTTATCTATACGGTCTGCCCTGGTGCGGGACGTCCGAAACATACACCACCACCACCTATCCACTTGGCGGTATCGTGTTTTTAAAACAGGCTCCTTTCAACCGGGTGAACTCTCTCCCACCGGATGAACAGGCACTTTTTCTGATGCAGCGCATGATCTCCCCGACCTGGACGAAAGACCTGCTGTTAAAAAATCTGGCATTTGCAGAAACACTTGCCCCGCTGACAAAAATTTTCCGGCTGAATTGTACAAAAAATCCCGAAGCTGCAGCCGTCATGAAAGCTGCCATTGATCAGTCCATATAAGACGCTTTCTTTCAAAACTCATCCATCATTTTCTGTACTTCCTCTGCGGTCAGCACAACACACCTCTGTTCCCGGATTCCATACACCCTCCTGCACACCGACAATACCGTTGGGCGGTGTGTGGTCACGATACAGGTGCGCGGTTCATTTGTCTGCATGATATTTTTCAAAACCCTGCGCTCGGTTGCAACATCAAGTGCACTTGTCGCCTCATCCAAAAGCAGGATCGGCGCACGGCGAAGCAATGCCCTTGCGATTGAAAGCCTCTGTGCCTGTCCTTCTGAGAATCCGCCGCCGCGTTCTTTCACCATACTTTCAATACCATCCGGCAGTTTCTCCACAAATTCCCATGCACATGCCAGTTTCAACGCCTCCACGATCTCTTCATCTGTGGCTTCCGGTTTCACATTTCGCATATTTTCTGCAATTGTTCCTGAAAACATCGTATTCCCCTGTGGCACATAAGAAAACAATTTCCTTGTGGACGGCGACAGTGCAATCCGTTGTTCTCTGTCTTCCCCTGCACCAATCCATGCTTCTCCCCCCTGGGCACGCAGCAAGGATAAGATCAGCCGCAGCATCGTTGTCTTTCCCTCGCCGGACGGGCCGACGAGTGCAATAATTTCATGCGGCCACGCTTCCAGTGATGCTTTCGAAAACACTTCTGTTCCCGTATGGTAGGTATAGCTCAAGTCCTCCATAGCAAGCCCGATGCCGCTTGCCCGGTATTTTTCTGCAAACTGCTCCACTTCCCGATCCGCACTGTAGTCCTCCTGCGGCATCTCCACAATATCCATCAGACGGCCGGCTGAGATGCCAAGAGAAATCGCCGATGGCACAAGGCTGACCAGCGAATTGACGGAACCCGTCAGTGTACCGGACAGAGACAGAAACATGGTCATGGTTCCGTAAGAAATTGCCCCGCTCCAGACACGGTAAATTCCCCATCCGTAGCAGCTGTAAGATACAAGATAGCTGATTAACGTCATCAGAAGCGAGGTTGCAATCGACATTTTCTGGAAATCCAGGCGCATTTTGATGTATTCCTGCTGCAGATTTTTCAGGCGATCGACATAAAAGCGGATCATATCGAATGCCTTGATTGTCTGAATATTGGAAAATGCTTCCTGATTAAATCCGTAAAGTTTCGCACTCATCTGTGCGCTCCGCTGGTTATTGTTCGTCATCCGGCGCAGCAGCGGGCGGGACAGAAGCGCACTGAACGGGATGCCAAGCAATGCAAAAATGGCAAAGGTGGGATCATAATGTACCACAATCGCCAATGCACTGATAAATTTCACAGTATAGATCACAAGATTCGGCAGCCAGTTCAGGATACCACTGGAAATATTTGAAGCATCAGAACTCCACCGTGTTACCAGATCTCCGGTATGATACGCTGTCAGCGATTCCCAGTCCGTGACCAGAATCTTGGCAAAAATATCATTCTGGATTTCGCGGTCTACCTTCAGGTTAATCATCGTAGATGCATACGCAGATGCCTGCGAAATCAGGGTATTTCCAAAAGAAAAGCCGATCATCAGTGCGAAGGTCTGCAAAAGTTTTCCTGTCTGGTGCCCGGTGATAATATCAACCAGATCTTTCGATATCACACTGGACGCAAGAGAAACACCGGTTCCGAAAACACCAAGTGCGGTATAGAAAATCATGGCTTTCCAGTATCGTCTGGCATACTGTGCAATCTACAGAAATTCTTTCCACATCTTCTGAAGCATTTCCGCCTGGAGGCATTTTTTTATTTTTGTCCACAAGTTTCTCATTTTAAAGCCTCCTGCGCAAGTTCATCCTCCGTGATTCTGTGATGCATCACTTCTGCCGCTGTATCATTTTTCGTACAGCGCAGGAAGTAAACCGGCTTTTCATTTGCAATTTCTTCCGCAAAAGCAAGATTCTTTTTCATCAGCCCTGCCGTCCAGGGCGGCGAGATCATCCGCTGCATCACACGGAGTGTTTTCTGCTCTTTCGTCAGGGAAACGATTTTATCCTCCGGCGCTTTTTCCAGCAGCACAATCCCTCCCAGCTCTTTCTTTTCGACTGTGAAAATTTCTGATGTGCCGCACCACGGGATTCCGTATACTACAAACTGATCGCCCTCTTTTCCTATGAGGTTCAGATCTCCGTTCAGAAACGGCGTGTCAAACAGTTTTTTCCAAAGTGCCGTATGAGTCGATTTTCCCATTCCCGACGGACCGGAAAACAGCCATGCTTTTTCCAGATAAAGAAGAGATGCGGAATGCAGCACAAACATGCCTTTTTTCTGTGCCAGGAACAGAAATACCGGCCGGATCGCCAGAAAGAGGGAATCCTGCTCTTCTTCTGTCATAGGCAGACGGTAATAAATACAGGCGAAGCTTCCATCCGCTTTCATCCAGATTTCATAGATATTTTTAAGAGCCGGGAACCAGAGGACATAGCCTTCTTCCCACGCGCAGACTGTCAGATCTTTATTCCGGATCAGAATGTTTCCATTCTGGTGGCTTTCCGGTACATGCTCGATCAATTCTAACGTGAGATCCGCCGCATCCTGCCTATTTTCTGTTTTTATCACCGTTTCTTCCACTTCTTTTTCTCCTGTTTTTTCGCTGCCTCTCCTTCTGTTTTCTCTGTTGCTTCTTCCTTTCCTCTTTTCTTCTCAAAAGAAGCAAACTGTTTTGGAATGCAGCCCTCTTTTCCATAAACAGCAATGGAAATTCCTGCGATCTTCAATTCTCCGGCGCAAGTTCCATCCGGAGAACCAAGTTCCCGTCGTACCGCACCAAAGGCAAGAAGCTCCTTCACAAAAGCCTGAATATCTTTTTTCAGTTCCTCCTGCTCTTCTTCCGGCACTTCATAACAGCGAATCATTTTCTGCTGAAGTTCTTCCATTGTTTTGGTGTTTCCAGCGCTTCCCAGAGAATCCGTGCGGTCTCATTCAGCTCCATTCCTCGCTGCTGGTCTGCTATTTTCTGCCCATAAGGCAGAAGATAATGTGTAGTTCCCGATTTTCTGCAGTAAATATCCTTCCTGCCTTCTGATTCTCATAATCTGATTTCCCTTCCTGTGTTTGTTTTCTTATATTTGCTGTCTTTCGTTTTGTATGTAAAGTTATGCTTTTTCTGCTCATCATCCTTTTTATTTTCAGGGTAAGCTGTTATAATAAAATTCAGGTAACTATTCAGAGCCACTCGTCAAAATGCCACGCATTTCGTCGGTTCGGCGTATCCGCCAAATGGAGTTTTTTATGTACACTTACGATATTGAACAACTTTTAAAAAACGGTTCTGCCGTCAAACTGAAACCGCAGGGCTACAGTATGTATCCTCTTTTTCTTCCGGGCCGGGACGAAGCTGTCATTGAACACTGTGTTCCTTCCGAACTTCATCGCGGCGATGTAATTCTGTATCGCCGTGTGCAGGGAATCCTTGTTCTGCACCGCATCTGCCGAATTACCAGGGATGGCTTCTATCTGGTCGGGGACAATCAGACCGAAGTGGAAGGACCTCTTTCCCCGGAGCAGATTCATGGAAAACTGACTGGTGTCGTACGCAATGGAAAATCGTTTTCTGTTTCGTATCCAATTTATCGGATGCTTTCTTCCATCTGGCTCTTTTTACGCCCTGTCCGCCCGTTTTTCTGGTCGGTAACGGCTTTTTTCCGCAGGTTTTTTCAGAAGCACTGATTTTTTCATTGTCCTCTCCGAATTTTTTTCAAAATGCACAGAGAAATTTCTATTGCATCAGGCTTTTCGCATTCCCTTCACCATGGTTACAATGCTCTGAAGTCTCCAGCCTCTTCCAAAGATCACCAGATCCAGCAGCAGCGGAATCGCAATACACAGGAGAAAGCAGACGCAGAACAGAAGCATACCGCCTGCTCCGTATATCAGTGGTACGATTTTCTGCATCAGCAGAACTTCGCCCGCTATGACTGCCAGATACTCTCCGATATCCTGCGCATACCGCAGCGCCTCTCCCGGCATCTCGAGGAAATCCCGGAAATAAATGATATACCGATACAAGATCTGCAGCAGATAAGACAGTAAGGTTCCAAGCAGAACGCCTGCCATCCCATACGGTTTTACAAGTGCCAGTGACACGATCAGATTAAGAAGTGCGGAGGATGCTCCGACATTTTTCTCTTTTTCAAACAGTCCCGTCACGCCCATCACAAGGCTGAGCGGCAATCCCATAATTCGAACCAGCAATACTACAATACAAAAAACAGTAATTCCCCAGCCAAGTTCGTAGGAAGGACCAAGCCAGATATCACGGACAAATGGTGTAATCAGAGAAAACAGGCCAACCGATACAACCGACGCAATGCAGAAAAAGCCAAAGGTCAATTGCCGCAGAATCTCATAATTTCTCTGACGATTTTTTTCTGTAAAATAATCTCCGACCGTCGGCTGGATCGTATTCGCAAGGATCGTGAGAATATTGCTGATCGCCTGCGTAATCATACAGTAATTTGCATATCGTCCTACCGTACCGACCCCGATAAAACCGGAAATAATCAGGTTGTCCGTGCAATACAGCATTTTTTCTGAAATTCTGGAAATAAACAGGCTTTTCAGATCTCTTACAATTCTTTTCGTCAGAGACGATGTGCTCTTTTCTTTTCTCCGCTGGCGCAAAAACGGATATTTCTGCTCCACATACCAGCTGATCCAGATATTCAGCACGACTTCCGTTACGGTTCCAATACCAAGCGCCAGCAGATAATTCTGTTCCCATGTAACCAGCAGAATAATCGCCAGATAGCTGACCACATTTAAAATCAGTCCGGTGATGCTTGCAATGTATTCTTTCTGATCCGCAATCAGCAACGACTTCCGGTACGTTAAAAGATAAGAAAGAACGGTTCGAACCAGCCACATCGCATACAGAACGCGGATATAGGATAACGATAACTGTTATTTTTCATAAAAAGGTGGATGAACGGCAGAACCGCCATTCCCGCCGCAAATACAAGAACAGCAAAGACGTGATATGCCTTTCGGTAAAGATTCATCAGCGATGCAATCTCTGCCTCATCCTTTCTTGCAAGCGCGCCATACAAATGGTAAACGATTGCCGTGGATATGCCAAGCTCCGTCACGGAAAGGATATTGATGACATTGGAAATAACACCATTCATTCCAACCAGCTCCGCGCCCATGTACAGGTTCATGGCACGCTGGCTGAAAAAGCCGAGGATCAGAAGCGCAAACTGTGAAAGCATACTGAAAAAACTGTTTCGGAATAAATTTTTAATGCGCATAAGTTCCTCCTTCTTCTCGTTTTTATAACATGCTACGCGGGTAAACAGTTCCGTAATTTTACATCACTCTTATTTTCCACTGTTTTCATGGATTTTGTAACATTAAAATGGTATCATATATCTAATACCTGCTATCGTTGCTGCCGTTTCCAGATACCTGTGAATGGCAGTATCCCTTTTGGAAAGGCTTTCCTTTATGAAAACAATAGAAAAAATCATTTTCTTATCTTCTGTTTTTTCTTCTGCTTCTGGTATTCCTTGCACTGTTCGCATTTCTTGGTATCCGTTCTTTTTATCGTGCGAATTACATGCCGGAACCATGCACAGAATCCGCAGACGAGTTATCCAATCCATACATTGGATTTTATCACATGTATGGCTATGTTCTTGGAAGCGATTCGCTCTCGAATCTTCCTGCCGCCTCTGATTCCGACGCCAAAAACAGGCAGGGAATTGTCATGCTGGAAGTGAATCTGCAGAATTTTTCAAACGAAGATCTCTCCGATTCAGCTCTTTCCCAGCTTGATACCATTCTCTCTGCCTGGCAGAGACATGGCAGTCAGGTGATCTTACGTTTTCTCTACGACTGGGATGGAAAAGCAATGGAAACAGAGCCGCAAAGTCTGGAGCAAATTCTGCGTCACATGGACCAGACAGCTGAAGTTGTAAATCGCTACACGGACTGTGTTTTTCTGATGCAGGGCATTTTTGTCGGAAACTGCGGGGAAATGAACAATTCTCACTACATGTCCGATGAGGACTGTACTACCCTGATGCACCATCTGGCAGAGGTAACGGATCCTTCGGTTTTTCTGTCTGTCCGCACACCGGTACAGAGGCGGAAAATTCTGGATTCCTCCGAACGGCCGACAAAGGAAACAGCTTTTGATGGTTCGCTTTCCTCCCGGCTTGGACTGTTTAACGATGGTATGCTCGGAACGGCCAACGATACCGGCACTTATGGTGATACCGCTGCCTCCGCAGACACTTACCGTTCCGCCTGGGTTCGTGAGGATGAGCTTTCCTTCCAGAATGAACTCTGCAATTTCGTCCCAAACGGCGGCGAGGTCACTCTGGATAACCCATTGAATGATCTCGCACATGCCATTCAGGATTTATCGCGCATGCATGTCTCCTATCTGAATTCGGAACACGATCCCGCGGTTCTGGATAAATGGAAAGCAGCTGCTTACAAAGACAAAGCTTCCGTTTTTAACGGATTGTCCGGCTATGATTATATCGAGCGTCATCTGGGATACCGCTATGTCATCCAGGACACTGCTTTGGATTCGTCTGATTTTCAGATACGGCTGGAAAATGTTGGTTTTTCTGTCTGCTATCGAAAACTGGATTTACAGCTCACCCTGGTTTCTTCCGATGGTGAGGTTTTCTCATTTCCCATCTCTTCGGATTCCAGATTCTGGATACCGGGGACTACTGCAGAGCTCTCTATTTCTCTCCCGCTTGCGAGACTCGCCAAAGGCAGTTATACGGTATATTTCCAGATGACGGATCCTGTTCTGCAAAGGGAAATTTTGCCCGCAAACACATTTTCTCATGATACGCATGGATTTTCGATTGGTACGCTCGAAATCAGCAAATTATATTAAAACAATCGGGTCAATTTTGAAAATTCCCAAAAAGGGGCGTCCCTGTTTTCTCCCTGATTGGCAAATGAAATAGTTCTTCCATCCCGCCTGCGGTACAGCGCCAGATACAGTTTCTGTTCTTCTGGTTCTGCTAATTCCGCAGGCAGTTTTATTTTCTGGCAAAGAGTGGTTTTTTTCTCCGCTCTTCCAGAGTCTCGCATCTGTTGCAATCTGTATTTTTTTCTGAAGCGTTCCGTTTCTTTCCAGCTCCAGATAACAGTCTGCCTCTTCGGTCAGTTCTGCAAATCCTTTGTTTTCCAGTGTAATCTGAAGTTCTTCCCTTTCCGAAACAAACTCCACACCTTCCACAACAAACCGATAGCCGAGACGTTTTCCAATTGCCTCCAGGCCGCTTTCGTCCTCGACCGTTTCTGCTTTCCATTGTTCCAGCCGTCGTAAATCATACGTACTGTTCAGATAGGAAATATGCATTCTTTCGAGATCCGCCATTGCTTTTGGGGCCGAGACGAAAGGAGCCGGTTCTGCCCCACTTCCCCATATGGCCTCTCCGCCGCAAAATTTTCCGCACATTTCGTTTTTCTGCCATTCCAGTTCTTCTTCCCGGCTGCAGATTTTCTGTCCCGGTGTTTCCGGTGACAGTGTGCCATACGTTCCAAGATCCGTTTCCGATCCGAATATCCCATCGTTAAACAGAGTCAGTTTTTTCTTTTCCTGCTCCGTCCATCCCAAAGTCAGTTCCCGCCACTGCGCCGGTTTCCGCACTGCAACCGGGCAGGCGCCGTCCACTGCTTTTATCATGGTATCGGTCAGGGTTCGAAAGGCATCCGGGGTCAGATAACGGGAACCGTGCATTTCGCCCCAGTTCCCGATCAGAATTCCCTGTACTGCAAAAATATCGTCCGCATATTCCCGAATGACTTCTCCGATCTGCTGCATATGTTCTTCCACCAGACGGATACTGCCCGGCTCTTTCTCCAGTCCTTTTCCCTCAAGATCATAGGAAAACCGCAGGATCATTCCTTTTCTTTTCTCCCGAAAAAAATGCCAGAATCCTTCGAATCCATTCCAGAGACGGTTCTGAAATCGGCTTGTCCCAGAATGCTCCGATATCAATTCTGAGAAGGACAAGTTCTTCCTCTTCACAGGCGATGTAGAGCGGTTCCCCGGTTTGCGCCGCGTTGAAAGTATATAAATGATACCAGCCACACCCGGGATTCTGTATCGCTTTCCTGCTTTCCTGAAGTATCGCTTTCTGGAAAAGCTCTTTTTTATCCTGTTTTCCCCGCAGTTCTGGAAATTCTTTCTTTTCTGCCCTGCCTTTAGCTTCTCTTCCCTTCTGCCAGCTCAGGATACTTTTTATCTTCTCTCTCCACATCAATCCGTCCTGCTCCTGCATCCATTTTCAATACCTTACACCGGAAAATCACAGCCAGGACACTGTAAAACATCCGCATCATATACCAGATTGGCTTCAAACCAGAATGCATGCTTTTCCCCGAAGTCCGAGCATGCATAACAGCTGGAATCTCCACAACTTTAAAATCAAGAAGCAGCATCTGAGTAATCATATTAGTATCCGGATATTTATCATCGAAATGATTATATTTGGAATAGTATAAAACAGCTTTCCGGCTTAAACCCTGCAGTCCGGTTGTCGGATCCGCAATTTTCCGTCCAGTTGCCAAATACAGCATTTTTCGAAACAGGACAAATGCCATTTTTTTTGCAAAGGAAACTTCAAACTCTGTACTCCCCTTCATGAAACGGGATCCAAGCACAATGTCCGGCGTTCTTCCATCATCATCTTTTTCCTTTAATCTCTGGTAAATTTTCGGGATATTGCACACATCGTGCTGCCCATCCGCATCCATCTGAATAACATAAGAATAGCCCCTTCGGATTGCATATTTATATCCAAGCTGCAGCCCACTGCCATATCCCAGATTAAAAACATGAGTAACCACCGCACAGCCATATTCCTTCGCCAGCCAGTTGGTATTGTCAGAAGAAGCATCGTTCATGACCAGCACATCAACAATATCTGCTATCTCCGGCTGCGCCAGCTGTTTCATGACCTTTTCTATATTTTTTTCCTCGTTGTATGCCGGAATAATCAGCAGTACCTCTTTTTGTCTCATATGTATGTCCGCCTCATTTCATTAGATTCAGCAGTTTCCAGATTTCCTCTGCCTGACCGTTCATTTTCTGTTTTTGCCGCTGCTGCAAGCCGTTCCCGTTTCTTCGGATCATCCAGCAGTTCTTCTACTTTTTCGGCAATGCCTTCCGGTGTCAGCGTACAGAGAAGACCATCTTCCCCGTCCACAATCTGCTCTCTGTTTCCCGCACAGTCCGATGCAATCACAGCACAGCCAAGTGTCTGCGCTTCCTGGATGGCGATGCTTTTTCCTTCAAACCGTGTTGCATGAACGTAGAGATCACACTGTGCATAATAAGGAAACAGATTCTCTTTTGCACCCGGCAGCTGGAAATCTTCCTGCAGGCCAAGCTCTGCAATCTGCTTTTCGAGCGCATTTCTCTCGGATCCCTCTCCCAGTACATACCATCGCGCCTCATAGCCATCTTCGCGGATCTTTTTCATGGCCGGAATTGCGATGTCATATGCTTTCTGATAGGCCAGTCTTCCGACAGTTAAGATTCGAATTCCTGTATAGGAATATGAAAAACCGCCCGGCAGCTGCGCCTCACGCGCAATCCGGTCTGTATCGAGAATATTGTGAAAAACCTGCACTTTCTTCTCATATTCCGGATAAAATTCCAGAAAATGACGGCGCGTCTCCTGCGAAACGGTAAAGATCTGATCCATCTTTTCGTAGCAGTCCCGATCCATTTCCCTTGTATAACCGGAATTGCCGTATGCAATATGGACAAAGGCAGCTTTTTTCTTAGCATTCACATGATCGGCAACGTAATAAGCAGAACCGCCTTCCAGGTAAGCAACCGCCAGATCGAAGGTTTCCGAAAATCGGTCTGCTCCATCCGAAATTACACGCCAGAGCAGCTTGTCCGGCTGAATGTTTCCAGTTTTTTTCATTCGGAAAAAATTTTGTATCACATATTGCATTTTCTTTATGGTGCGACCATGGCGGAAAAACGCCAGAAAAGATGTCTGTATCAGTTTTCTCCGCCCCGCACCGGACAGCACAGAAGCGGTACAGATTTTCTTATTTTTCACATGTACCCTCTGCGGTACCTGGGAAATCATTTCACCCTGCCCCAAAAGTACGTAAAGTGAAATTTCATATTCCTCCGCATCCAGGCGGCGCAAAAGTTCCAGCAGCGCTGTTTCCGCTCCCGCCCGGCCAAGGGTGTTGATCACAAACAAAATTTTCTTCATTCGTTCTTCCTTCTTCTATTCCCTTATAACTCTCTTGCATTTTTGCCCGTCAGTTTTTCCAGTTCTCTCAGAATTCTTTCATTCTCCTGGTTCAAAAGAGAAACCAGAATCGCCAGTTCCTGGTTTTTCATTAACAGGGAAGAGATCTGAATTGTCATCTGGTAAACGCCCCACAGAACCAGAAGCGCTGTGATCAGAAGAACAACGAGGCTCCCAAGCCCGATCCGGCTGCTCCATCCGGAAAATCTCGGAACCGCTCCGCTTAAGATTGCTGCAATTCCAAGCAGTTCCCAGGTAACTGCCAGGTTTACGGTCAGCTTCTTTTTCGCATGAAGCACGAAGGTAACGATCATAATTCCAATTCCCATCAAAATAACGCAAGCTTTTACAATTGCTGCTGTGCTCATTTACGCTTCCTCCTTCTGCTCTTGCTCTGCTTTTCTTTCATAAACCATACCGGATGGCCGTTTCCCCTTTCCCTGAGGAATCAGATTTCCACGGCAAAAGACATGTCTGTCCATGTTTTTTTCTACCCATCGCAGTCTCGCATATGCCACACTCCATCCTGCAAATGCTCCTGCTATGACCCCGGCGCCATACCAGATCACCGGTAAATGTGTTGCAATCAGACTGCCAATCCATGTCACCAGGCAAAACACGATCGCTGTCCAGATTGCCCCTGTCAGATCGTCAAAATAATACAGGAAGATAATTTCCGCATACATCAGAAACAGAATAAAATATCCAACCGCAAGTGACGGATAAATTTTCAGTGTCATACCGGAAAATCCCTCCCCTGGTAGCAGAATAACACAGATCAGATAAACCACAACAGAAATGATAAACTGTAACCGCGCCAGTGTCATCAGTTCACTGGAAAGCTGACGGAACATCCGTTTCTTCGCATTGTCAATATCGGCGCCTTTTCCGCCGATGACTGCCTCCGAGTACAGTTTATATTTTTCGTGAAAGTTCATCTCCACACGCGCAATAAAGATGATCGTTGCGGAAATGTTGGTAAACATGGCGAGACAGGATGCCATATCGTATGGCTGGTTACATACGAAACTTTTTGCAATCTCCATCCGCATATCCGTTGTCCAGAACACAAAATTGTGAATGTATAACCCAAGGATATACAAAAAGTTTGTAAAAATCAATTTCCAATATTTCCTAAAATACTGCAGTACCGGCCGGTAATGATTGCTATTTCGCACAAAATACCGGCGGATCAGCGCATTTTCCAGCGTTGCCGTCACAAAAAAATCCGATCGTCAGAGAAAACAGCATACTCCATGTTGTCTCCCACTTCAGAATAAAGTGTAAAATCAGGGCAAGGACAAATGCCACCAGCATGCCGAAGAAAAAATACTGTGAAATCCGTTGATAATCTTTGCAAATAGAAAGATAAATCATCGAGTAAAAAACAAGCACCAGACTGATATAACCGCAAAAGCCACAGAATACATATGCGGTTGGTACCTTTCCCACAAAATGTTCCCAGAGACAGAACGGAATCCCCAACAGACAGCTGAGACCAATGTTCAGAAGCATACCAATATGATAGCAGGGTAAAATATCCTGATACCGCTCTTCGTAGATCACATCAGACATATAGCGGGACAGCACCGCATTAAACGGGGACGCCGTCAGAAGAGAAAAGATAAAGGTATAAAGAATCGTGCAGGAAAACAGCTCTCTTGTCACATATCCCACACTGGCAAAATCCAGCAGATATTCCATTAAAATCAGATTGATAATGATGACAAACATGGGCGCAACCGTCACTACGGTGCTGTAGAAAAATCCAACCAGATTTGTCGTAAGTGTATTTTTTTCAAAAATCCGATTCAGCCGAACTCCGATTCCTGCCATATCCTCTTCCTCCTTTTTTGTGCCTGCTCCGGTTTTACTTTTCCTTATCCGGCAGTTTTACCGATTCTTCCTTCCACTCCAGCCCCATCTGTTCTGCGAAATCCCGGTAAATCTCCCAGTATGTTTTCTGCATATATTCTACTCTATATTTCTCCATCACACGGCGATAGCCGGTCTCTCCCATTTCCAGGCGCATTTTTTCATTTGCCGCCATATCCAGCATCGCCTGCGCGATTTCTTCAATATTCATGATATGCGTGACAATTCCGGCCGCACCGAAATCATCACTTTCCCCGTAAATCAGTCCATAGCAGTTTCCGACATCCGTTGCAATCACCGGCTTATGCGCCGCATAGCTTTCCAGAATGGTCAGCGGCTGTCCCTCACTTATGCTGGTCAGAATGGTCACATCCATTCTTCCAAGATAATCGCGGATATTGATTCTTCCGGTAAAAACAACATCCGGGATTTCCATATCCGAGACAAGCTGGAAACACTCCTCGGCATATTCCCGGTCTTCTTCCCATGGTCCCATAATCCAGAGTTTCAGACGGTCATCTTTTTCTTTCGCAAAACCAAATGCCTGAATCATCGTTTTGACATCTTTAATCGGGGTCACACGCAGTACCGCACCGATGTTGATTTTTCCTTCATCTTCTTCCGTTTTCCCCGGAATATTCTGCAGATTTTCCACACGGATTCCGTTTGGCGTGACCATGGTTTTTTCGATCGGGCAGCCAAGTTCGATCTGCAGTTCCCGTGCATGTTCAAACAGTGATGTAATGAGCGTCCCTTCGTTGTACGCCAGCTTTGACATTTTTCGAAACTGATCGATCCAGATATTTTTATAGATTCCTTCTACCCATTTGGCTTTGATCAGTTCTTCTTCCCGCTCTCTGGTGTAAATTCCGTGCTCAGAAATCAGGAGACGGCTGCCGTAGAAGTGTTTTGCCATGGCACCAAGAACCCCCGCATAACCGGTTGCAACACAGTGGTACAAATCGGCACGCGGTATTTCCGTCTGCATGGTGAGAAACAGCGGCAGATAAATCGAACGCATCGTCCACAGGAAATCAGAAAAGACAATCTGACTGTATTTCAGATTATAGCAGTCTCTGACCGCATTCAGAAAATCCTCCCCCATCAGCAGCGCATTCAGGGAAACATTTTCTTTCTGGAAAAGGTCAAACAAAACATCCCACTCGATGTCCTGATCCAGAATCAGACTGCGCAGTGCCTGATACTGTTCTTTTTTCAGCCGTTTTCTGTGCAGTTTCTTGCTGCCGCTCCAGTCCACATCGTCAAGATAAAGTTCATAGACCGCAGACACATTTTTCGGCAATTCATAGGCATATTTTCCCCGCTGGGAACGATTTGCCGCAATTGCAAGAATCACAAATTCCGTTTCCGGAAACAGCTGGATCAGGCTGTGTACCCAGCTTGAAACACCTCCTACGACGAAAGGGTAGCATCCTTCCGCAACAATGCAGACTCTCATTCGTTTTTCGCCCCTTTCTCATAGTAATACCGTTGATCCGATGCTCCAAGCGTAATCCTTACCTCACTTTGCTCTGCGCGAATCAGCCACGCGGAATCTTCAAGTTTTTCTGCTGTTCCGCCTGTAACTTTTCTGACATCTTCATTGTGCGTGCGAAGAACATAATACGCTGTTTCATCGGTTCCTGTTGTCCTTAATGTGATGGCATTGTCTTCTCTGTCATCTTCATAACGGGAATTCAGAAATGTCCGGATTCTGGTGTCACATTCCGATACGGTCGTGCCGTCAAAACCGGAGAATAGCTTCCAGTACGTAGAAAGATTCGCCGCAAATTCCTTGCCGATATTTTCCCAGCGATCCTCTTCTGTTTTCGGATAAAGAATAGCATCCAAATCCAGCAGAACACTGGTATATCCAAGTGCAGATTCCACACTCTTTACTTTCATCCAGGAACGGTATGTAAATTGCTCCTCTTCTTCCGATATCACTTTCTGGCTTGTAACCTGATCGTTCTGATATCTTACAATATCCCCCTCGGTATCCTTGGCTTTTACAACCGTACGAATCTGTTCAAGAACAGGCTGCTGCAATGCTTTTTCCATTTCTTCATCCGTCTGTTCTCCAGCGTAAAAAGAAGAAAAAGCAAACGTATTCAATTTTTTTTGTCATGAACTCCTGATCTTCCTGCAGTTTCTGTATCACATCCGTTTCTGACTCACAAGTACCGGAAAGCCCTGTTTCCCCTTTTTGCTCATTAATCAGTTTCACATAATAGTTCAGCATACTGCCATCTGGTTTTGTTGTACTGCTGTAATCAAGCTTCGGCGCCAGCATACAGGTCAGTCCGAGATGATTCTTTTCATAAACAGAAGCAAAAGAGGGCCAGATGATATCACGGTTAACAGCTGTTGCTGTGTTGCCGTAAATCTCCTGCATCTGTGCTGTATTTTCCTCTGTCAGAACCGGAAAATTAGCAGCAATCAGATTCTGTGCATTTACGACCGGGTAAATCAGATAATCTCTTGTCTCGTAAAGCATTCCGGTCAGGATTCCAAGTCCCGTTTCATCCTCCATATAATCTCCGTTTACTGCAAAAACATAGGCATTTCCCGTACTTTTTCGCCAGATTGCAACGGGATGTTCCTGCACTTTTAAGGTACTGTCTTCCGGAATACCTTTCATATAAGCTTTCGTACCACCTGCCAGTTTAAACCACGGAAAAGTCAGTTCAAGATCCTGCATCTTTTTCTCTTCCTGTTTCTTCGCCTCATAAATGTTTTCTCCGCCAAGCATCAGATTCGCATACAAATCCATTCCCTTCACCGTTACCTGATCTGCTGTAATTTTTTTGATGCCAAGCAATTCCATGAATTTCTGATTCTTTTTTATCACAGAAACATCAGGCAGATTTGCAAATACAAGATGAATCCCCTGTTCTGTACATTTTTGCAGTTCCACGGTATCCTTTACGGTTGTCCAGTCTATATTTTCCGAATTCACAATCACCATTTCCGGCAGCCTGGTATCTTTTTTCTCCATTGCTTTCTCATATTTTGTTATCGATGAATAGACTGCTGACTCATATTTCATATACCGGCACCATTCCTGAACAACGGTACCGATAGAGTCGCTCTTTTCTGCTCCGATATAAACAATGGTTCCCCTGCTGCCCTCTATGTTAATCTGATCGGAAGCATCCACTGCTCCAAATGCTCCGCTTCCATCCGCTAACGTTTCTTTATCCTTCGCATATGCATTTGTATCGTAATAGTTCAGCTTTTCTCTTGCCACATTCAATCCCTGGAATAAGAAAAGAACGATCGCCATAATGATTGTAATTGCTACAAAATTTCTACGCGAAACCATCTCTATTCTTCCTCGCTTCCTGCCTTTGGCGTTGGATTGTTATATCCGTAATCAATTGCAAAATTGTACGGACTGTTTACGTTCTGCTGTACACGATAACAAATAAAACTGTCTGTTTCATAATAGACTTCCATCTCGTCTGGATAAAGTTCTTTAAATTTCTGTGTCCAGTAATAAATATGGCACATCGTATACCACCGGTTTTCTGCAAAATACGGTTCAATTCCGCCTGCTGACGGAAGGGGTGCTTCTGCTCCCTCCACGGTTACTTCTTTGTGGTTGGTACTTCCCGCATAATCAATTGGAATTTTTTCCACAAAAAAATATACATTCTGTGTCGGCATAATGATCTCCGGATTTTTTTCCTAGATCCTGCAGTTCACGCAGAAAAGTAATGGTCTCATAATGGTAGCCGTAAAACTCCGTCATTCGAAGTTCATCATCGGCAGAGCAGATGGTCCAGGTGAAATTCCTGTTTTCTTTTAAAATATTGGTAACGCAGGCAATCGCTCCATTATCTTCCAGAGCGTCTACAACAATCGGCTTTCTCAGAAGACCATTTGATATCACAGCAGAAACCGCTATGACTAAAGTAAGGATAGATGCAACATTGCTGACCCATCTTTCTTCCACCATCGTATCAGGAGATGTACGATGGCATCTGCTCCCAGCGTCCATGAAAAACAAACCGAATAGCAAGGAAAATGCTGCAGCGGTTTGGATCCATCAATGCCGGCAAATGCAGCAGGGATGCACATTGCAGACAGCACATACAGAGCAGATAAAAGGCAGTGGAAAAAATCACTCCCGCAAAATCAATCTCCCGTAAAAGCACCATCAAACTTCCAAGCGCAGCCAAAAGCACAATACTTCCCAGGGTAATTTCCACAATATATGGTTTTACATTCATCACATTTACGCGAATGCTGCTTCGAACTGCTGCAAATTTTTCTTTTAAACGTTCCTTTAATGGCTTCTGCTGCTCCTTCGCTTGTTCTGCCAGTTTCTCTTCAGCCGCTTTTTTCAGCGCCTCGACCTGTGATGCACTGACTGTTGAGCCGCCATCCCTGTTTTCTGTCCCCTCACTTTCCGAAATGGTGCTCAGCTCTGTATTTTCCACCAGAGAATCTGTCGCTTCCGTTTCATCATCCTTTCCTCCATTGATAACACTTAATCCCCAGTACAGGGATCCCTGCAGTCCTTTTCCCATCGCAACACCCGCCGCCATGGGCAGTACAGAAAGCAGCACACTCAGGATTCCCGTTGCCATAATTCTGCGGAAATACTTCCACCGGGCAAACCGGAAACAAAAGCCGACTGCAACACCAATGCAAAACAGCCCGGCGATCATCGTGCTGTAAAAGTGGATCGTCAGCGTAAGCGAAAATCCAATGGCAAACTGGATCAGATACCAACGGCAGTTTTGATCCAGTTCTTTTTTTTCATTCTCTTCTGCCTTCTGCTCTTTTGCAAATTCCTGAAAAAAAACGGATCGCCATGCAGACAGACGTCAGAATAAAGATCATACTGAATTCCTGCGGCAGCGCACCTTCAAATCTTGCATACGTATTCCGGTTAAAAATATCCATCACATAGAACAGCACGCCAAGATATGGAGTAAATCTTCCCTTGCACACCATTTTCAGCGCCACAACCATTGCCAGATATACAAAATATGTCTGCACTACGCCAAAGATCCGCAGCAAGACATACGTTTTGATCCCAAACACCATATGCAGATAATAAATCACGATGTGAAATCCATACGGGTACACACCTGCAACCCAGATGTTGTTCCGATCCAGCTCATTGATCCAGTAGTTGTGTACCGGGATATCACTGGCTTTATAACCGTAAGCTTCGATCATATTCGGCCCATAGACATACGTAATTGCCGCAATCGCGGCCCCCATCACAGCAAGCTCCAGCAGCACATTCAGCCATTGCTTTCTTTTTCCACGGAAAAACCGCCTGTAAATGGTCCCTCGCAGCTGCACAAGCGAAGTTTTCTTTCCACGTTCTCCACTCAGCAGACGCTCTACATTCTCCAGAACCCACTCGATCACACCTGGAATCTTACTTCTTCTTTTCCAGATCCACACCAGAAGAAACGGCCCCACGGTGCCTGCCGTCAGTGTCACACGATTGCTGATATGAAGAAACTGCAGCAGATATACCAGATAGATGATATAAAAATTTCCCGCAAAAAAATATCCGGTCAGCTGTTCCGCAGCAGAAAAACGGCGGAACCGCTTCCGGAGTACCAGCCATGGGAGGAACAAAGTTACAATGCCATATGCCGCGACAATTTCCAGAAACTGTAAAATTGTAAGCCATTTCATTGTCATAATCTCTGTTCCTCCTTTCTGCTTTTCTTTTTCTTCCTGCTTAACTGAAAATCCGGATCAGCTCCAGCGTCTCATTATCAATAATAATATCAGACTCTTTCAGTTCCTGCAAAACTTCGAAGAATTTCTCTTTTTCCCCCATTGTGAAATACAGTTTTAACCGGCAGGTATACGCTGCCAGCGCATTTCCGTGCTGCCGTGCCAGACGCATACACCACTTTTCGGTTTCCGGAATTTTTTTTAAATCCAGAAGTTTCAGGCACAGTCCCTCGTACCGGTCTGCCGTAATTCGTGCACCGTTTTTCTGGTACAGCGATTCGGCCGCTTCTTCCAGCATATTGACATACTTGGTCTGCTCCATTGTTGTAAAAATTTTCTGACTTAAAATTCGATTCATATAATCGATCAGCATTTCTTCACATTCTGTTTCCGTCTCTGTTTCCTGCTGCATCTGCGTGTACATTTTCTGCACATTGGACCGGAAATCGTTCAGCTCATCCCGCAATACCGAGGCCGCATAATGGGATGTCTCAGAATCTTCGCTGTTCAGTGCCATGGTAATGGATTCCAGGGATTTTTGCATATCTCCGCGGATCACATTCAGCATCAGCATACGCATATTCCGCTTGTCACTGACGGCAAGCGATTCTTCCAGCGGCGCCATGTTGCGCTCCCGCTCCTCGTCCGCTTTCAGATGTGTCTGCACACGTTCCTTGCTGAAAATAACATCTTCCAGATCGACCGCCTGGCGGAATACCGTCTTGTAAATCAGATAACTGCACAGAAAAAATGCCGGACCGACGACCGGGCAGAGAACCATGACGATAAAACGAATAAAAAATGCTCTCCGATTGTCGTACTGAATCTCCTCCCCCCTGCTCTCTTTTCAGATCACACGCCGGAACATAAAGGAAAATTCCAACCAGCAGATACACAAGCGCAATCAGAGCATTCACGATCCACAGGATCACAAACGCCAGTGTTCCGTTTATGCTCATGCGGCCACCTCCCCATTTGCAATTGTACTCTCATATCCAGCTTCTGCAAAACGAGTAATAACACCCAGCGCATTCTTTTCCTCTGTATCCGAAAGCAATACATACAGGCCGCCATCCAGCATTCCGACGTAATCGGTCTGTCGCAGTTTCTTTCCGAGCACCTCTGCTGCTTCCAGATATTTTTCTTCTCCGCAGGTAATCTTTACCAGGGAACATTCTGTCAGTCCATTCCGCTTTGCCTCAAAAAACGCACTTACCAGCTGTGTAAATGCCTCTTTTTCCAAAATGCTGCTGTTGCCCAGATAACGGTGCTCCCGGAGTGCTTCCAGATAACGGTTTGCACGGACAACCGCATTCTGAATCAGATAGCTGATGACCGTCAGACGATTGGACTCGGCCAGGTTCATGCGGTCCCACGGAAGTCCCCACAGCATCAGAATGATCTGCATTTCATCCTCCGCATAAATGGCCTGCGCCATCAGCGGATAGCGCTCATCCATCGTCTTGTTGATGAATACGCGGCGTTCTTTCAGATCCGTATACATCGCTTCCATCTCCGGGTAGCGGATGGAATTTCCCAGCTTTCTGGCCGTCGGCGAGTAAAGGAAAAGAGACGCGCATACGACTGGTTGGCAACGGTGTAAACCGCCACATCCTCCGTATTCATCAGCTTGGAAATCGTCTGTGCTGCATGAAAAGCACCTCATAGGCACCGTATTGATCCAGTGACGATGTAATTTCATAAATTTTTCCAAGACTGTCCTTCTGGTTGACAAGCTGCAGTTCAAAAATCTGTTTCATCCGCACATTGCTGTCGTTGATCTCAGTCATATCGCCAAGCTGTCCGTGCAGATAGCTGATCTCCTCCTGATCGTCCTTTTTGATATGATGAATCTGGTCACGCATGTAACCGACTACCATGCCCAGGATAAAAAGCTGCGCCATCCAGATATACGTACTGTAATCCATCAGCACTTCCAGACCGCTCTGGTTATACATCTGGCGGAAACAGTAGCCAGCCGTCGCCAGAAGCGCTGAGAAGATCGCCTGCTGCTGTCCATACACAATCGCAAACAAAAGCACATACAAAAGATACGCATCCAGCTTTGCAAAATACTGGCTGCCGACCGCACGGTTATGAATCATAAAGAACGGGATAAAACAGATCAGGTTTTCCAGATACGGAGCCAGCATGCGGAAAATCCGCACCAGCAGTCTCCAGACCCGGTTGCCCCATCCGGCGCCCGTATCTTCTCTCTGTAAAAAGGAACTGCTGTATTTCTTCATATACTCTACAACAGCTTTTACGCCTTCTTCGTATGGGACAAAAATTTTTCCGTCAAATTCTTTCCTGTACCGTCTGCCATCCAGCACCAGGCGATAGCCCTCTCCGACGGTATCATCCCGAATCGTCGTTCCGTCTCCCGCATTCTGCTGAATCAGCTCTGCCAGTTTCATCTGACTGATGACCTCGCCGGAAGAAATGTGATACAGCGGATATTTCGGATGCTCTGCCATCATCACGCGGTACGCAAACTCCACCGCATCGCTCTGATAAATCATGGAAAAAACATTTCGGCTGTTTGCTGCAATCTGATTGGTTTTCAGCATTTCCAGCATCATCTGGAAACATGGGTTATTGTCGGCCTTTCCTTTCCGTGGAATATCATACATATGATCGAAGCGCAGAACCCGCGTGTCCATCTCTCTGGTGTCACGATAGCTTTTGCAGATATTTTCTCCCTGCAAAATCGCCATTGCCTGAAAGCTTTTGGACGATGCCGGTTCCGTTTCGTGGATATCGCTGCTGTAAGACCGGCCATAAACAACTTCGGAAGACAGGTACACAAAACGACCATTTTGTTTAAATGCATACGCCGAAAGAAGGTTCGTCAAATCTGCGGTGTAACGGACCGACTCTCTTCTGGCATCACTCCAGTCATAGTTGGTATCGTAAGCTCCGAGAAAAATAACAAGATCCGGGTTTACATTGGTAAAAATTTCCCGCACGCTCTCGCTGTCGTAGGGGAAATTATACCGTTCGAAGACGCGGCGGTACTTTCCTCTTCCATCCCGCTTTCCGGTCAGCAGATATGTCTTATGTCCGTCTTTTTCCATTTTGGTGATCAGAGCATCCATCAGTCTGCTCTCGCCGCCGACTAAAAATACTATCATACGCTACCTCGCCGTTTTCGTAGATTTTTCAAACACGCTCCAGGATACCATAGTTTCGGAATGTTTCCAGCACTGCGTTTACGTCCTCCTGCACTTCCTCCGCCGGCATATCGTAAGCTTTTCCGAGCCGTTTTGCAATCTCTTTTGCAGATACGGCATCGCCGGTCTGCTCGTAAATAAAAGCTGCTGTTTCACTCAGTGTGAGTACCTGATTCATCTTTTCCGCCGTCGCCCCCATATGGAATCAGAACATATTCGTCTGCAATCTGTCTGAGTACAAAATCACCTTTTCTGGTCATTTTTATCTCCATTCTTCTGCGTCTTGCTTTTCTTTCTTACCTCAGAGAAAAACAAGGATACTAATAGTTCTATTATAGCCCTACCCAATTGCATTGTAAACTTTATTTTGCTTTTTATTGATATCTGTAATAAAGTTTTATTTCTCTGCACTTTCTTTTTCCATTTTGTGATATACTAAAACATATTTGAAAAATCTTTTCCCCAAAGGAGTATCTTATGCAGCCGCTTGATCCCGTTTATTTACAGATTTTAAAAAATTTATGCACGGATTTGTCCGAACCGGTCCCGCTTGATGGTGTGGATCCGTCCGCCTTATACCGTCTGGCCGAAAAACACTGTTCGCTTCCGTTTCTTCTGCCATATTTTGAACAGCAGCCGCAGTTTTCTGCTCTCAAACAGCAGACGAAGCAGATGCTGCTCTCCTATTATCAGCTGGAACATTTTACACGCCTTACTTTTTCGCTCCTCCTTGCGGAGAAGATTCCCTGCTTTCTCTTAAAGGGCATCAGTCTCGCCGCCAATTATCCCATTCCCGAATATCGGAAGCTGGGAGATCTGGATCTTTATATTCCCGAAAAAGATGCTTTTTCCCGTGCCTGCCGGATTCTTAACGCTCATGGCTACACGGAGGAGCCGGAGGAGAGCGATCACCATGTCACCTACCGCTTCACTTTTCCCGAGACTGGCCGCTCCTTTACGCTGGAACTCCATTACCGCATCGTCGGTATTTATCAGTTTTCCCGGGCCAATGAACTGGTGGACGAAATTTTTTCCGCCAGTCATCTGAAACCATCTTTCGTGGAACTCTACGGTCAGACCTATCCGGTACTGCCGCCAACGGAAAATGTGTTTTACATGCTGCATCACATGCTCAAGCATTACCTCTACAGCGGTTTTGGCAGCCGTCTGCTCTGCGATTTCACTCTGTATCTGGAACGTTATGCCTCCGAGGTTAATTTTGAAAAAATCCACTTCTGGTGCCGGGAATCGAAAATTTTTCATCTGTATGAGCTGATTCTGGAATCCTGCCGTATTTATTTCGGTCTTTCTGCCTCCATTGATCCGCAGGTTCACTGCTCTGCCTCTGACTGTGCCATTTTTCTGGAAAAAATTCTCGCAGACGGCGATTTCGGCAGTGATACACAGAGAAAAATTGTCAGCAGCGGTTCCTACCAGCACACCGGTATCCATGCCTGGTTCCACGAAGGCCATATTCAGATGAAGCTGCGGTTCCCAAAGCTTCATAAATGCGTACTTCTCTGGCCGGTTCTCTGGGTCATCACATTTTTCTGTTTCCTGTCCAACACCTACCGTATCCGCCACACGACACTGCGGCAGACGCTGGCAGACTTCCGGGCCGATAACCGGAAGACCAAGCTGTTAAAAATCTTCGACAACAACGATTTGCAATAAAACGAAAAACGAGTAAGCGAACGTCTCCCCTGTTCACTTACTCGTTTTTCTGTTCTGTCAATCTATGGGAATGCGTCTTCCCTCTGCCTATCCCCTTGCAAAGGTTCCACGCCTGTTTTTAATAAAAATGCTGATATCCGATCTGAATTCCGCTGCCGTAGCCGCTGTTGAAATACAGGCATCCGCCAACCGGGCTCTCACCTGCAAGTGCAGCCTGTGCAGCTGCGTAACAGTCACTTCTCGCTCCGCGTGCGAGCACACTCTGGAAAGTTCCGGTCGCAACCGGTGTAAACTGTCCACTCTGATAAATAACGCCGGAAATGCTGTTCGGGAAGGAACCGCTGTTGACACGGTTTACTACAACCGCTCCGACTGCCACCATTCCTGTGTAGCTCTCGCCGCCTGCCTCGCACTCGATCAGTGCTGCAAGCATTGCCACATCATTGCTGTCTGCGAAAATTACCGATGCACTGCCTGCTGTGGAGGCTGCTGCTGCGCTGCTTGCCGCACAGGCCTGTGATGCCTGGTATTCCTCCATGGAAACAGCACCTTTTAACTCCTCTGAAAGTGTCACATAGTCTCCATGAACGTATGCGCTGCTTCCGCTGTACTGGATCTGATACCAGTCTGCCTCTTCGCCGAATACGCTGACCTCACCATTCTGTGTCAGTGTTCCGATCTGCGCGGAATCTGTGGATGCTGCCTCACGGACACGAAGGCTGTCCGCCTGAACAACTCCGGTGATACCGCACATATTGCGGTAATGTGCTTTTGCCTCTTCCCCAAATACCAGATATTCATTCTTTATGTAGCCTTCTACACCATTGGAAGAGATCTTGCTCCACTCGTCTCCTTTTTCTGTTACAGTAACCGCATAGCCCGGCATCAGAACTCCGACGATCTCGGAATCTGCGTTTGCCTCGCTGCGGATGTTGACATATCCTTCTACGTTTGCTGCAGCCATTGTGCTCCAGTCTGTTTTATTTAAAATGGTTTCTTCCTTTGTCTCTGCTTTTACGGGTGCAGCCATGATGACAGTCAGTGTGAGCACGCTCCCCAGGATGCCCGGCACATAACTTTTTTTGAATGTCATACTTACCTCCTGAACAATTATTACGTTTTTGTTACATCTTGTTACAAACCGATTCTACCAGTGTTACATCTTTTTGTCAACTAGAATATTTCGACAACATTCCTGTCTTTTCCCATCGTTTTTTTCATAGAACCCACAATTTTTCACCACTTTTCCGCTTTTTTGACGAATTGGATCGGTTTTTATTCCCACTTTTTCTTCTGCATGCGGCCTGCCTGGAATACTTTTTCCGTGTCTTGTTTCCTTCTTTTTATTTTGCTTTTGTTTCACATTCTGCCCTTTCTGCCCTCTTTTTAGGGGCAACTGGCTTTTGCCCTTTACAAACTGCGCCTGGGAGAAAGTCTGGTAAACCTGCTGATCTTTGCTGTGTATTTTGCAGCCTGTTTCGCAGGTGGATTTTTCACAGGAAGAAAAGTCAGAAACCGGCGTTTTTTCTGGGGACTGCTGTCAGGAATGTTTTATTTTCTCATCCTTTTTGCCGCTTCCTGGGCTATGGATCCCCGGGCCTCTATCCAGGCTGCCAGATCTCTCATGGTACTTAGGCCGTGTGTGCCTTTGGCGGAACCCTTGGGGGAATGCTCAGTTTTTAAGGTCTATATCCTCCAACAGTTCCCGACTCAGAAATACCAGGCTGCCTAAAAATAACAAAATAATCTCCCACGATTAAAGTAAT
>ENA-OQKW01000068-OQKW01000068.1-human-gut-metagenome-genome-assembly--contig:-NODE-68-length-26029-cov-4.024438_pt1 | contig 26029 bp, 17 predicted proteins | sample MGYA00242657_ERZ504815 | MGnify/ENA primary metagenome ERZ504815 (study PRJEB26092, sample SAMD00036404) | human gut metagenome | host: Homo sapiens | study: EMG produced TPA metagenomics assembly of... | reverse complement strand
AGGGATTCGTCGACAAACCGACCTTTGCTATTTACGACCGTCTGATTGCAGAGGAAAAACGGATGCGGAAGCGCTCGAGCAGATCAACCGCGAGAGCCGCGAGCACAGCAGAACTCCGATGCAGTGGGATGCATCTGCCGAGGCGGGATTCACAACAGGTACGCCGTGGTTCCCGGTGAATAAAAACTATACGGAACTGAACTATGAGGCCGAGGAAAAAGATCCTGATTCCCTGCTGTGGTTTTACCGCAAAATGGTGGCAGTAAGACGACGTGAAGATCTGGAAGAAACCTTCCTCTACGGAACGCTGATTCCGGAATACGAGACGGTAAGCGGCGTTCTGGCGTACCGCAGGAAGGATGAGAAGAATAATATTCTGATCCTTACTACTTCTCTTGCGGATGGCATTACATTGCCATTTACAGACACAATCGAAGAAGTACTTCTGAATAACTATGACACCTGCGAGGCAGGCGAGGAAACGATCCGTCTGCAACCGTATCAGTGTCTGGTGCTGAAGGTGAAGGAATAATTGCAAAAACTAAAACAAAAACCGAAAAATTGGTCCCACAAAAGGAGAAGATCTTTTTGCGGGACCTTTTTTGTGGTACAATACAACAAAAAAATACTATCATGAGGTGTGAAATAGGAAAGAGACAACAGAGACGAAGACATGATGCTGAAAGGAACAAAAACAAGGAAATAGCCGGGATTTCGTTTTTCGGTCTACTCCGGCCGGAGAAGAAACGGGAACTGTGGAATCCGGATTTTGAACTTTTATTTCTGCTTCGTGGGAGCGGAAGAGTCAGCTACGAGGACGGGGAAGTTCACAATCTCCCGATGGGATCTATCTTTGCGATCAACCGGTTTCAGATCTGTGACCTGGATCTGGACGAAGACGGACTTGCTCTGTCGCTCTGCGTTTCAGCGGAGACGATTGATTCATTTCACATTAAGCTGCTGAAATGTGAAGTCAAATGTCAGTCGTTTTTTTATATGGAAGATCAGCAGGAAAAATTTGATTTGATCCGGCGGGATATGGCACGGATCTTTCTTGAGATGTACAAGAATAATGAGGAACAACCGATCTATATGAAAAGCCGTGTGACGGCGCTTCTGGAGGATCTGCTTTTTTACTTTACATCCGGGGAAAAGGTGGAACAGGGCCGGGGCGGAAGGGAACGCATTCAGCGGGCATCAGACTATATTCTGCAGCATTGCCGGGAAGAGATTACGCTGGAGGATCTGGCGGATCATCTTTATCTGAGCCGTGCCTATATTTCACGGAGCTTTCCGCAGTATTTCGGTGTATCATTTCGGGAGTACGTGACGCAGGTGCGCCTGGCGCATGCCGTACAGGAAATGCACAGCGGCGCAACGCTGACGGAGATTGCCTATCACAATGGATTTGTCAATGAGACGGCGATGATCCGCGCATTCCGCAAATACCGCGGTATGACACCGAGCGAATACCGGAAGCAGATGGAATATACAGTAAAACAGCGTGAAAAGAAAGGAAAAGAGCGGGAAGAGGCGGCGGGAGACCATGATATTTTCCAGAGTCTCCTGCAGTATGCAGCGGTCACGGAGCAGGAGATTGAGACGATAAATGAGAGTGCCGTTTCCGTGACAGCGGCAGTAAACGGACGGAAACCAAGAGTGGCAGGCCACTGGAAGCGCGTGATCAATGCCGGCTATGCGGCAAGTGTGCTGAACCGCGAGGTGCAGGATGAGCTGGAACAGCTGGTGCAGGAGCTCGGCTATGAGCTGATCCGCGTAAAAGGAATTCTTGATGATGATATGTGCGTACTTCGGCGGAATATGTGGGGCGAGATTCAGTTCTGCTGGAACTATATTGATGAGGTGATCGATTTCATCCTTTCCACGGGAGCGAAGCCGTTGCTGGAATTCGGCCATATGCCGTTGCTGCTGGCAAAAACAGACCCGGGAAGAACGATGCGTCCGGCGCTAAGCAGCTCTCCGCGAGATCTGGCTGAGTGGCGCATGCTGATCAAAAACCTGATGGAACATCTAAGGGAACGGTATGGAATCAACCAGATGCGGCGCTGGATTTTCAACCCGTGGATCAGCGGAGACGTGATCACGATTGATGGAGGAGATGAGTTCTTTGAGACGTGGAAAGCATCGTACGAGGAGATGAAACGTGTGAGCCCGGATCTTGTAACATGTCTTTCCTTTGGTCTTGGACCGGAGGAACATCTCAAAGCCTTTATCGAAACTATGAAGGAAAAGGAATGTGTGCCGGAAATTTTTGCATTCCGCTCGTTTGGCACGGTGATCTATGGAGAGGAAGAGGAGAAAATGAATCTGATCCAGAACAACGAGAGCGTCAATATGATTGTGAGCCGCGACCCGGATTTTCTGCGGAACCGCGGGGAGAAGGTAAAAGGTCTGCTGCAGAAGGCTGGGCTTGGTGCACTGCCGGTTCTGGTGGATGAGTGCAGCAGCAACATCTGGCAGAGGGATCTGTGCAACGATACCTGTTATAAAGCGGCATGGCTGTTTAAAAATCTTCTGGAAAATGAAGAGGCGCTGCAGGGAATTGCGTATTTCTCGGTCAATGACCGTTTGGATGAAGTATTTCCGGCGCGGGAAACGTATCATGGAGGTTTTGGGCTGTTCACGATGAACGGCATTCCAAAGGCGGTCTGCACTGCGCTGCGGCTGCTCGGCAGAATGGGATCTCGTCTGGTGAAGCGTGGGGACGGCTATTTTATCAGCACGGAGCCGGAGAAAAACCAAAGCCAGATTTACCTGTACAACTATGTTCACTACGATATGCTGTACCGCTACCGCCATGCCGTGAATATTTCCCGCACGGACCGTTACCGCGTATTCAATATGGGGGAAATCCGGACCTTTTCAGTGAAACTGACCGGACTGGAACCGGGAAAATATTGCCTGCGGCTGTATAAAGTGACAAAAGAGCACGGCAGCAGCTACGATGCGTGGGTGCGGATGGGAGCTCCGGAGCGGATGAACCGGATGGAGCGCGCGATGCTGTGCCACAGTGCGGACCCGGAATACCGTGTCTGGGAGCAGGAAACCGACCCGGAAGGCAGCCTCACGGTGCAGGAACGCCTGGAGCCGCACGAGACGGCGCTGATTGAGGTGGAGCAGATTCTGTAAAATCTTACAAAAAATTGCACTCGCGGTGGGAGAATACAGAGAAAGAGTAGGAAAAAAAGCAACAATATAAGAAGATCTTGCGACAATTCGAGTAGAAAAGGACGAAAATATTGTTTATACTGAAAACAACATAAATGCTAAATTCTACAGAAAAGAGGTATTTCAAAATGGGGAAAATATTTGATTACGATGGCGTGCCGGTGCTGCATACCACATCCGGCGATTTAAAAGGTTATTTTTATGACGGTGTTTACATTTACAAAGGAATTCCGTATGCATACGCAGACCGTTTCCAGATGCCGGTTCCGTCCAAATGGGATGGCGTGAAGGATGCGACAAACTACGGCTTTGTATGCCCGCTTCAGAACCAAGATACACCGAACGGCGAGCTTATGGTTCCGCACCGCTACTGGCCGCAGGATGAGCACTGCCAGTCCTTAAATATCTGGACAAACAAACTTGATCCGGAAGCCAAAAAACCGGTTCTCGTATGGTTCCACGGCGGTGGATACGCAGCGGGATCTTCCATCGAGCAGGTTGCGTATGACGGCGTCAGCATCGCAAAGAAAGGTGATTCGATTCTTGTTTCTGTCAACCACAGACTGAATATTTTAGGATATCTGGATCTGTCTCCGTTTGGGGAAAAATACAAAAACTCCGCAAACGCAGGCCACGCCGATATGGTGGCAGCCCTGCAGTGGGTACATGACAATATTGCCCTGTTCGGCGGCGATCCGGAGAATGTAACCATTTTCGGCCAGTCCGGCGGCGGAATGAAGGTGATTGACCTGATGCAGATTCCATCAGCAGACGGCCTGTTCCAGAAAGGCCTTGTCATGAGCGGTGTTATGGAGGACGATCCGCTCGGCGCAGGAGAGAAAGACGGCACGGAGATTATTACGGCAATGATGAAAGCGCTCGGCTTTGACGATGTGGCTCAGCTGGAAACTGTACCGTATCCGCAGCTTGCTGCTGCATATGCAAAAGTGGCTCCGGCGATTGCACAGAGTGGCGGCTACATCGGCGGCGGCCCGAAAAAGGGCGATTACTTCTATGGAAATCCATTCGACGCAGGCTTCCGTGAGCATGCACATCAGATTCCGATGATGATCGGAACCGTATACGGCGAGTTCGCAACGTTTGCACCGGCAGCTTATGATAAGAACAAACTGACAGCGGAAGAGATTCTGGAAATCCTCAAAAAGGTTTATGGAGACAATGCCGAAAAGGTTCTGGACGCTTTCAAAGAAGCATATCCGGAGAAGAACGGCGTAGATGTTCTTGCCATCGACCGTGCAATGCGTGAGCCGACCGTAAAACTTGCCAAACTGTTCGCAAAAGGCGGCGGCAAAGCATATCTCTACAACTTCGCTCTGGAATTCCCGTTCCAGCACGGCAAGCCGGCATGGCACTGCTCCGATATCCCATATTTCTTCGGAAACGCAGATCTCGTAGAAATTTGTGGCATCCCGGATGTCAGCGATAAACTGGAAAGCGAAATCTTCGGAGCACTTCTTGCCTTCGCAAAGAACGGCACCCCGGATCATGCCGGACTCCCGCACTGGCCGGAAGTAGAAGCAGAGGATGCGGATACCATGGTGTTTGACCGCAAAACGGAAGTAAAACACAACTACGATGATAAAGTGTTTGCAGAGATCAACAAAGTTCTGAAACCATGGAGCTTTATGGACATGATGGCTGACAATATTCAGCATTAAAAAGAACGATTCGACGCGGCATAAGCGAAATCGGGATGGAGCTCTGAAATATTAAAAAAATTAGAATAAAAAAACCGCCTGTTTGATTTGAAAAATAAAAAAATCAAACAGGGCGGTTTTTTCTGAAAATTCGGTGCTTTCAATCACATCTAAAGTATTATTCTAACAGGGTCACGGAAGAAAAACCAGTAAAAAACAGATTGTACTGAAAAAAATACAATCTGTTTTGTTGACACACTTGAAAAAACATGATAATCTAGAAAATGCACTATTATGGCAAGATATGCCTAAAACCTTTTGTTCAGGCATGAGCGGTAATAAATATATTATAACACAAGGGGTGACAACGTCAATGGAGAAAAACAGAATACGTCCGATACCTACCGGAAAAAGTATGCGAATGAGTTACCAGAGACAAAAAGAAGTATTGGAAATGCCCAACTTGATTGAAGTCCAGAAGGATTCCTATGACTGGTTCCTGAGAAGCGGACTCAAGGAAGTCTTTGATGACATTTCACCAATCTCCGACTACGGCGGACGGCTGAGCCTTGAATTCGTAGACTTTACACTGTGTGAAGATGACGTAAAATACTCAATCGAAGAGTGTAAACAGCGTGACGCTACTTATGCGGCACCGTTAAAGGTAAAAGTAAGATTATATAATAAGGAAAAAGACGAGATCACAGAGCACGAAATTTTCATGGGTGATCTGCCGTTGATGACAGCAACAGGAACATTCGTTATCAATGGTGCAGAGCGAGTAATCGTCAGCCAGCTGGTACGTTCCCCTGGTATTTATTACGGCATCGCACATGATAAGCTCGGAAAGAGACTGTTCTCCTGTACCGTAATCCCGAACCGTGGAGCATGGCTGGAGTACGAGACCGATTCCAACGACGTCTTCTATGTCCGCGTAGACCGTACCAGAAAAGTTCCGATCACAGTCCTCATCCGTGCACTTGGAGTAAGCTCCAATGCAGAGATCGTAGAGCTGTTCGGTGAAGAGCCGAAGATTCTTGCAAGCTTCACCAAAGATACTTCCACCAACTATCAGGAAGGTCTTCTCGAGCTGTACAAGAAAATTCGTCCGGGCGAGCCTCTCGCAGTAGAAAATGCAGAGAGCCTCATCATGAGCATGTTCTTTGACCCGCGTCGCTATGACCTGGCAAAGGTAGGCCGTTATAAATTCAACAAGAAACTTGCACTGCGCAGCCGTATCCGCAACCAGATCCTCGCTGAGGATGTTGTAGATCCGTCCACCGGTGAAATCCTTGCAGAAAAAGGCACCACCGTTACTCTGGAACTCGCAGACAAGATTCAGAACGCAGCAGTACCGTATGTATGGATTCAGACAGAGGAGAGAAACGTAAAAGTTCTTTCCAACTTAATGGTAGATCTGAAAGCATGGGTAGATGTTGACGAGGAAGAACTTGGCATCAACGAGAAAGTATACTATCCGGTTCTGGAAAAGATCCTGGAGGAAAATACCGATATCGAAGAGATCAAACAGGCGATCAAACGTGACATTCACGACCTGATTCCGAAACATATCACAAAGGAAGATATTTTCGCTTCCATCAACTACAACATGCATCTGGAATACGGCGCAGGAAATGCCGATGATATCGACCACCTGGGCAACCGTAGAATCCGTGCCGTAGGTGAGCTGCTTCAGAACCAGTACCGCATCGGTCTGTCCCGTATGGAGCGTGTGGTACGTGAGCGTATGACAACACAGGACATCGACGGAATTTCTCCGCAGTCCCTGATCAATATCAAACCGGTTACAGCTGCGATCAAAGAGTTCTTCGGATCTTCCCAGCTGTCCCAGTTCATGGATCAGAATAACCCGCTTGGAGAGCTGACGCACAAGAGACGTCTTTCCGCCCTTGGACCTGGCGGTCTGTCCCGTGACCGTGCCGGATTCGAGGTTCGAGACGTACACTACTCCCATTACGGAAGAATGTGCCCGATCGAGACTCCTGAGGGACCGAACATCGGTCTTATCAACTCTCTGGCATCGTATGCGCGCATCAACGAGTATGGCTTCGTTGAGGCTCCATACAGAAGAATTGACAAATCAGATCCGAAAAATCCGCGTGTTACCGACGAAGTAGTCTACATGACCGCAGATGAAGAGGATAATTACCATGTAGCACAGGCAAATGAGCCGCTGGATGCAGAAGGACACTTCCTCAACAAGAACGTTTCCGGACGTTATCTGGATGAGACCCAGTCCTACGAGCCGCACATGTTTGATTACATGGACGTGTCTCCGAAGATGGTATTCTCCGTTGCTACGGCGCTGATCCCGTTCCTTCAGAACGACGATGCGAACCGTGCGCTGATGGGATCCAACATGCAGCGTCAGGCCGTACCGCTGATGATCACCGATGCTCCTGTAGTAGGAACCGGTATCGAAGCAAAAGCAGCCGTAGACTCCGGTGTCTGCGTCGTTGCAAAAAAAGCAGGAACCATTTCCTATTCCTGCTCCAACGAGATCCGCATGAACAATGATGACGGAACAAAAGATGTTTACCATCTGACCAAATTCATGCGAAGCAACCAGAGCAACTGCTACAACCAGAAACCGATCGTATTTAAAGGTGACCATGTAGAGGCCGGCGAAGTAATCGCAGACGGTCCGTCTACCTACCAGGGCGAGCTTGCTCTTGGTAAAAACCCGCTGATCGGATTTATGACCTGGGAAGGATATAACTACGAGGACGCCGTACTCTTAAGCGAGCGTCTGGTACAGGATGATGTTTACACTTCCATCCACATCGAGGAGTACGAGGCAGAGGCCCGTGACACCAAGCTTGGACCGGAAGAGATCACAAAAGACGTTCCGGGCGTCGGCGATGAAGCCTTAAAAGACCTGGACGAGCGTGGAATCATCCGCATCGGTGCAGAGGTACGTGCCGGTGATATTCTGGTCGGAAAAGTAACTCCGAAGGGAGAAACCGAGCTGACCGCAGAGGAGCGTCTGCTCCGTGCCATCTTTGGCGAGAAAGCAAGAGAAGTACGTGATACTTCCCTGAAAGTACCGCACGGTGAGTATGGTATCATCGTGGACGCCAAAGTATTTACCCGTGAAAACGGCGACGAACTTTCTCCTGGAGTAAACCAGGCAGTCCGCATCTACATCGCACAGAAGAGAAAAATCTCTGTCGGCGATAAGATGGCTGGTCGTCACGGAAACAAGGGTGTCGTTTCCCGTGTACTTCCGGTAGAGGATATGCCGTTCCTGCCGAACGGACGTCCGCTGGACATCGTGCTGAATCCTCTGGGTGTGCCGTCCCGTATGAACATCGGACAGGTGCTGGAGATCCACCTGAGCCTTGCAGCAGCAGCGCTTGGATTTAACGTATCCACCCCGATTTTCGACGGCGCAAACGAGAAAGATATTCAGGATACCCTGGAACTGGCAAACGATTATGTAAACATGGAATGGGATGCATTCTCCGAGAAATATAAAGATATTCTGCTTCCGGAAGTATATCAGTATCTGGAAGAGCATCTGGATCACAGAGAACTGTGGAAGGGTGTTGATATCGCAAGAGACGGTAAGGTACAGCTCCGCGACGGACGTACCGGTGAGCCGTTCGATGGAAGAACGACAATCGGACACATGCATTACCTGAAACTGCATCACCTGGTAGACGATAAGATTCATGCCCGTTCTACCGGCCCATACTCCCTCGTTACACAGCAGCCTCTGGGTGGTAAAGCTCAGTTCGGTGGACAGCGTTTCGGAGAGATGGAGGTTTGGGCTCTTGAGGCGTACGGTGCATCCTACACGCTGCAGGAGATCCTGACTGTGAAGTCTGACGATGTGGTTGGCCGTGTGAAGACATACGAAGCCATCATCAAGGGCGACAATATTCCGGAGCCTGGTATTCCGGAATCCTTCAAAGTATTGTTGAAAGAGCTGCAGTCCCTGGCACTCGATGTCCGCGTACTGCGTGATGACAATACCGAAGTTAAAATTATGGAATCAGTTGATTACGGTGATACCAACCTGAACCACATCATCGAGGGAGACCGTTACTCTGACAGAGAGGACGAGAGATTTGGTGACTATGGATTCTCCAAGAAAGAATTTGACGGAGAAGAAATGGTAGATGTGGAAGAGGATGAAGAAGAAGACGCTTATCTTGATCTGGATGAAAGTTCAGATGATGACATGTAACTTGTAGATCTTCGCTTTGCGAGGAAAGGGGTAATCAAATGCCAGAAACAGCAAAAAAAGAAAATTACCAGATGAGCTTTGATGCCATCAAAATAGGACTTGCCTCCCCGGAGAAAATCCGGGAGTGGTCCCATGGCGAGGTAAAAAAACCGGAGACCATCAACTACAGAACGCTGAAACCGGAAAAAGACGGTCTGTTCTGTGAAAGAATCTTCGGACCAAGCAAAGACTGGGAGTGCCATTGCGGTAAATATAAGAAAATTCGCTACAAAGGCGTAATCTGCGACCGATGCGGCGTAGAAGTAACAAAATCCAGTGTGCGCCGTGAGCGTATGGGACACATTGAGCTGGCAGCTCCGGTATCCCACATCTGGTATTTCAAAGGAATTCCGTCCCGTATGGGACTGATCCTGGATCTGTCTCCGAGAACTCTGGAAAAGGTTCTGTATTTCGCAAACTACATCGTTCTTGATGCAGGCGATACCAAATTACAGTACAAACAGGTTCTGACCGAGAAAGAATACCAGGATGCCAGAGAGGAGTTCGGAAACAGCTTCCGTGCAGGCATGGGTGCTGAGTCCATCAAAGAGCTTCTGATGGCAATCGATCTGGAAAAAGAGTCTGCTGAATTAAAGGCAGGTCTCAAAGATTCTACCGGACAGAAGAGAGCCCGCATCATCAAGAGACTTGAGGTTGTTGAGGCATTCCGTGAGTCCGGAAACCGTCCTGAGTGGATGATCCTCGATGCGGTTCCGGTTATTCCGCCGGATCTGCGTCCTATGGTACAGCTTGACGGAGGACGTTTTGCAACATCTGACCTGAATGACCTGTACCGCCGTATCATCAACCGTAACAACCGTCTGAAGAGACTGCTGGAGCTCGGTGCACCGGATATCATCGTGCGCAACGAGAAACGTATGCTCCAGGAGGCAGTTGATGCCCTGATCGACAACGGCCGCCGCGGCCGTCCGGTAACCGGTCCTGGAAACCGTCCTCTGAAATCTCTGTCCGACATGCTGAAAGGTAAATCCGGACGTTTCCGTCAGAACCTTCTTGGTAAACGTGTTGACTACTCCGGCCGTTCTGTTATCGTCGTAGGACCGGAACTGAAGATTTACCAGTGCGGTCTGCCGAAAGAAATGGCAATCGAGCTGTTTAAACCGTTCGTTATGAAAGAGCTGGTTTCCAACGGCACTGCACATAACATCAAAAATGCAAAGAAAATAGGTCGAGAAACTACGAGCCGCAGGTATGGGACGTTCTCGAGGACGTCATCAAAGAGCATCCGGTTATGCTGAACCGTGCCCCTACCCTGCATCGTCTGGGTATCCAGGCGTTCGAGCCGATTCTGGTAGAAGGTAAAGCGATTAAGCTGCACCCGCTGGTTTGTACCGCATTCAACGCCGACTTCGACGGTGACCAGATGGCTGTCCATCTGCCGCTGTCTGTAGAAGCGCAGGCAGAGTGCCGTTTCATGCTTCTTTCTCCGAACAACCTGCTGAAACCGTCCGATGGTGGTCCGGTAGCCGTTCCTTCCCAGGATATGGTTCTTGGTATCTACTATCTGACACAGGAGCGTCCGGGCGAGAAGGGCGAAGGAAGCTTCTTCCGCGATATGAACGAAGCCATCCTGGCATACGAGAACGGATACATTACCCTGCAGACCAAGATTACCATCCGCTGCGAAAAAGAGATGGAAGATGGTACTGTAATGCAGCAGAACGTAAGCTCCACACTCGGAAGATTCCTCTTCAATGAGATTCTGCCGCAGGATCTGGGATACGTAGACCGTACGGTTCCGGGTAACGAGCTTGCGCTTGAGGTTGATTTCCTCGTTGCAAAGAAACAGCTGAAACAGATTCTGGAAAAAGTCATCAATACACACGGAGCTACCAAAACCGCAGAGGTTCTGGACTATATCAAGGCAACCGGATATAAATACTCCACCCGTGCAGCCATGACCGTATCCATTTCCGATATGACCGTGCCGCCGCAGAAGCCGGAGATGCTCGCCGAAGCACAGGCAACGGTAGACAAGATTACAAGAAACTTCAAACGTGGTCTGATTACAGACGAAGAGCGTTACAAAGAGGTTGTAGATACCTGGAAGAAGACCGACGATGCGCTGACAAAAGCATTGCTCGACGGACTGGATAAATACAATAACATCTTCATGATGGCTGACTCCGGAGCCCGTGGTTCCGATAAGCAGATCAAACAGCTGGCTGGTATGCGAGGACTGATGGCCGATACAACCGGACACACCATCGAGCTGCCGATCAAGTCAAACTTCCGTGAAGGTCTTCAGGTACTGGAATACTTCATGTCCGCACATGGAGCACGAAAAGGTATGTCCGATACCGCGCTTCGTACCGCCGACTCTGGTTACCTGACCCGTCGTCTGGTAGACGTTTCTCAGGACCTGATCATCCGTGAAATCGACTGTGCCGAGGGCAAGGACGAAATTCCGGGTATGTGGGTCAGCGAGTTCACAGACGGAAAAGAGCAGATCGAGAGTCTGCAGGATCGTATCACAGGCCGTTTCTCCTGCGAGACGATCAAAGACAAGGACGGCAACGTCATTGTAAAAGCAAACCATATGATCACCCCGAAACGTGCTGCCCGTGTCATCAAAGACGGCATCAACGAGAACGGTGAGCATTATACAAAAGTAAAAATCCGTACCATTCTTACCTGCCGTTCCGGTAACGGAATCTGCGCAAAATGCTATGGTGCCAACATGGCAACCGGCGAGGCAGTACAGGTTGGTGAGTCTGTCGGAATTATCGCAGCACAGTCGATCGGTGAGCCTGGTACACAGCTGACCATGCGTACCTTCCATACCGGTGGTGTTGCCGGTGGAGATATCACACAGGGTCTTCCTCGTGTCGAGGAGCTTTTCGAGGCAAGAAAGCCGAAAGGACTTGCCATCATCACCGAAATCGCCGGTGTTGCACAGATCAAAGACACCAAGAAGAAACGCGAAATCGTTGTTACCAATCCGGAAGACGGCGTATCCAAGACATACCTGATCCCTTACGGATCCCGTATTAAGATCGCAGACGGAACAGTTCTGGAAGCCGGAGACGAGCTGACCGAGGGTTCTGTCAACCCGCATGATATCCTGAAGATCAAAGGTGTACGTGCCGTTCAGGATTACATGATCCGCGAGGTACAGCGAGTTTACCGTCTGCAGGGTGTAGAAATCAACGATAAGCATATCGAGGTTATCGTTCGCCAGATGCTGAAGAAGATCCGCATCGAGGAAAACGGAGATACCGAATTCCTTCCGGGCGACATGGTAGACTTCCTGGATTACGACGAGACCAACAAAGCTCTGATCGCAGAAGGCAAAGAGCCGGCAGAAGGAAAACAGGTACTGCTTGGTATCACCAAAGCATCCCTGGCATCCGATTCCTTCCTGTCCGCAGCATCCTTCCAGGAGACCACCAAGGTTCTGACCGACGCTGCTATCAAGGGTAAGGTTGACCATCTGGTAGGCCTGAAAGAGAACGTTATCATCGGTAAACCGATCCCGGCCGGTACCGGTATGAAGTGCTACAGCAACATTCATCTGAATACCGACAGCATGATCGAGGAAGAAGAGGACGAGGATCTGATTCTGACCGAAGATCTTGAGGACGATGCTCCGGCAGCTCCGATGGCAGAAGCTCCGGTTGAAGAGCCGTCAGCTGAAGAGGAAGAGCCGATGCTCGACTTCGACTTTGAGGAAATGATTCCGTCAAAGGATGATACCGAGGAGTAAACCCTTCAACAAATAATAGCAAGGATTCTCCCACCTCTATAGGTGGTGAGATGAATTGCAAATAAGAAAGTTAACGGCAGTGGCGGGCGGAGAGAAATCGGTATCCCCCACTGACATGAGGCAAACCACAGTCAGCATTCTGCTGACATGTCAGACTCTGTGAAATTACCGACTGTGGATTGAAACAAGGTTAAAAAATAATATGTCATTTGTGAAAAGCAGAGAATTTTCGGTTCGCCGGGGTCTCTGCTTTCCTTGTGTTTTCGGGAGCATTTTGTTACAATGGAGACAGAAAAGAGGGAAGCCTATGTGGATAAAAAAATTACCTGGCATCGTGGCAAATGCGGCGGTACTGATTCTGGATATATTTGTGATTCTGATGATTGCAGCGCTGTTTCTCCACCAGCAAACGGCGGGAGAGCGTGTGAAAGAGACGATTACGCGTTTTTCCACGACATCGGAGGAGTATTATTCCGAGGGAGAGGCATACAGCCAGAAGAGCGACCGGGTGCATACGTATGCGGTGAAAGAACAGTCTAAATAAGAGGAAAAGATGAGGTAAACTATGCTCCAGAAGTGGAAAAGAAAAGGAAAAAGATTCCGCCATGTGGAAAAAGACGGAGAAGAGACGACGGAGCTTTCTGTGAAAATACAGGCGGCAAAATTTCGTGATCTGCCGATGAGTCTGCGGATTCTGATCGTGAATCTCAGTCTGTTTCTGATTCTGTGCGCCGTATTTTTTATGGCAGGCGCGTATCTGTATGCGCCGCAGGCGGCAGGACGGAATTACGTGGAAGCATGCCTGGCAGGAGACTGGAACAGTGCATACGATGTATGCCAGTTCCCGGACAGCACGTTTCTGTCGCGGAAGAACTACGTCAATGCAATGACCTGGAAAGCAAAACAGGACGGCACTGACGGGCAGGAAACACCGGAGATCAAGAGCTTTTTCATGCGCAGAAAACAGAATCTTGAGACCGGGGAAAACAGGATTTATACTGTGCGGTACACGTTAAAAGGCATGAGCGACTCGCAGGAAGAAACATTGGAGATCGCCGTCGGGGATACCGTAAAATGGAACTTCAAAGAGTGGTACGTTGTGCCGAAAGACAGCTGCGTGACGGATGTCGAAATCACCGTCCCGGCGGATGCCTCGTTCTATCTGGACGGCGTGCAGGTCGGGAAAAAGTATTTAAAAGAGACAGCAGATAACGTCAGCATCTACAAAATCCCGTATCTCTTCCTCGGCGGCCACACCATTGAACTGACCGAAAAACAGAAAGACCCATACCGCGAGATCGTCCTCGTGCAGGACAACAGCAGCATGGAATTCCTGCCGGATTTAAAACTCAACGATTCCACCGGCAAAACCATCGCCGACCGCGCAGAAGAGTCCCTGGACAAGGTATTCACAGCCGCAGCCGCCGGAAAATCCTTCAGCACCATCAAAAATGAATTTTCCGCCGACACCGCCGTACAGAAAACCGCCAAAGAACAGTACCAGCAGCTCTGCGATGCCTACCTGAACAGCGACACCAACACCGGAATCACCAGCATCACCGTGAGCAGCGTCTCCACAACCGTAACCAACGAATCCAACCAGATGAAGATCGAAACCAACGTGACCGCTGCGATCGAGCGACGAACCCGTTTCCTCCATTTCTTCCGCAAAACCAAAATAGAGACCGTCACCTGGAAACTCGAGTCCGTTGTGACGCTGGAAAACGAAAAATGGGTGATGGGCAGCGATTTCCTGACTAAAATAGGACATGAGGCATAAGGTGTTTGCTTCCGTTGTTCTGGCAACGTTAAAACTTTGCAGTTACTCTTAAGCAGAGAGGATAATCAGGCTGGACAGGTGAAAGACCTGTGATTTGGTGGCAAAGCACCAGAAAGAAACCAGGTTTTTTAAAAGAGAGTGACAAAGAGTGATTTTGTATCCGCTTTTACCATGGGTGCAGAGTCACTCTTTTTTGTGACAAGATGTTAAGAAACGATAAACATTAATTTACCAGAAGTGGAAAAATGTAAGAATTTGTGCCTTGCATCTTAGGTCAGATCACGTTATGATAGTAAGTAGAAAAATGTCGAAAAACGTTTGTGTTACGATGGAAGAAAGTTCCGCAAAGGGGCGGGACGATGGAGTATAAACAGATCATATGGAAAGAAAATCATTGAAACAGAGAAGAAAGCAGATGCGCCGCAGACAGATGATGCAGAAAGTATCACGGATTTCCCTGTGTGTGGTAATCGGCCTTCTTTTTCTTGCGCTTATCTGGAAATTTGCGGGAGCGCAGCTTGCGAAAAAAGGAATTGTACTGAGTAATGACACAGCCGCAAAGACGGTGAGCGAGACGGCGCCGGAGGCGGAGGACGGATCGGGAAATGCGGGAATTAAGAAGCTTGCGGAGACCACGCCGCCGAATGAGACGCCGGGATGGCAGTACAGCTCGTCGGGCTGGTGGTACGCAACGGATGCCACAACGTACTACGTCAACGGCTGGGCAGATATCGACGGAAACCAGTACCATTTTGATTCCAATGGTTACATGGCGACCGGCTGGAAAGCGATCGGCGGAAAAGGCTGTTACTTTGATGACCAGGGTGTTTACCAGCCAGACCGCAACGGCTCGATGATGGTAGCCCTGACCTTTGATGACGGCCCAGGCGTCTATACCAGCACGCTTCTCGATACGCTGGAGCAGTACGGGGCACAGGCGACGTTCTTTATGCTCGGCAGCAATGTGGAAAAATACGGTGCAGATGTGATCCCGCGCATGGCGGCGATCGGCTGTGAGCTTGGAAACCACTCCTATGCGCATCCGAATATGAAAGAACTGAGCACCGACGACGGCCTTGCCCAGTTCCAGATGACGGATGATCTGATCGCCCAGTACAACAACGGACAGGGTGCAACTGTCATCCGTTTCCCGTATGGAAACAGCACCGATGAACTGCTCGCATCTATCGGCCGCCCGAGCATCATGTGGGATGTCGATACCCTGGACTGGCAGACAAAAAATGTACAGGCAAACATCAGCGCCGTTCTCGACAGTGTAAGCCCGGGAGACATTATCCTGATGCATGATATCCACGAGACGACCGTAGAATCGTGTGCAACGATCGTGCCGGAGCTGATCAACCGCGGGTATGAGCTTGTCACGATTCATACTCTTGCAGCGGCAAACGGCGTGGATCTTGCAGCGGGAGAGACGTATTACGGCTTCCATGGCGGAACGACAAAACGAATAGAAAACAGAATAGAAAAACGACAAAGAACCGCCGGTTTACTCTCAAATCAAGAGTGAACCGGCGGTTCTTATGTCATTTTATGAAAATTTATTTCATTGCCGCTCTCTTACGAAGTCTGGAATCCAGCTCTTTCTTACGGATACGTAAGGAAACCGGAGTAACCTCAAGAAGCTCGTCCTTGTCGATGAAGTCCAGAGCCTGCTCCAGGGAAAGGATTCTCGGCGGAGTCAGACGCAGTGCCTCGTCGGAAGAAGAAGTACGGGTGTTGGTCAGGTGCTTCGTCTTGCAGACGTTCAGCTCGATATCCTCGGCCTTACCGTTCTGTCCGATAACCATACCGGCGTAAACCTTCTCGCCAGGTCCGATGAACAGAGTACCGCGCTCCTGTGCGGAGTACAGACCGTAGGTAACGGACTCGCCTGCCTCGAAAGCAATCAGGGAACCCTGTTTGCGGTATTCAATGTCGCCCTTGTACGGTGCGTAATCTTCAAACTCGGTGTTCAGGATACCAGTTCCTTTGGTGGAGGTCATGAAGATTCCACGGAAACCAATCAGGCCTCGTGCCGGGATTTCGAACTCCAGACGGGTGGAACCATCGCTTGCGCGGCTCATGCCGTGAAGCTCGCCTTTACGCTCGCTGAGGAGCTGGATGACAGTACCGGAGAACTCGTCCGGAACGTCAACGTATGCGATTTCCATTGGCTCGAGTTTGCGTCCGCGCTCGTCCTCTTTGTAGATAACCTCTGCCTTACTTACTGCGAACTCATATCCCTCACGGCGCATGTTTTCGATCAGGACGGACAGATGCAGCTCACCACGGCCGGAAACCTTGAAGCAGTCTGCGGAATCAGTCTCCTCGACGCGGAGAGAAACGTCAGTGTTCAGCTCACGCATCAGACGGTCACGCAGGTGGCGGGAAGTTACGTATTTACCTTCTTTACCGGCCAGCGGGCTGTCGTTTACGATGAAGTTCATGGAAATAGTCGGCTCGGAGATTTTCTGGAACGGGATGGAAACCGGGTTGTCCAGATCGCCGCAGAGAGTATCTCCGATGTGGATATCCGGGATACCGGAAACAGCAACGATAGAACCGATGCCTGCCTCAGTAACCTCTACTTTTTTCAGTCCGTCAAATTCATACAGTTTGCTGACCTTTACTTTTTCTTCTTGGTCAGATCGTGGTGGTTGACCAGCATAACGTCCTGGTTCACGCGGATCGTTCCGTTTTCAACTTTGCCGACACCGATACGTCCAACGTATTCGTTGTAGTCGATGGTACTGATCAGAAGCTGTGTGCCAGCTTCCGGATCGCCGGTCGGAGCCGGGATGTATTTCAGAATGGTCTCGAACAGAGGTGTCATATCCTTCGGGGTGTCGTTCAGATCGAGTACGGCATGACCCAGCTTTGCGGATGCGTACAGGAACGGACAGTCAAGCTGCTCGTCGGATGCGTCGAGATCCATCAGAAGCTCAAGCACTTCGTCGATGACTTCGTCCGGGCGTGCCTCCGGGCGGTCGATTTTGTTGATGCAGACGATAACGGAAAGATTCAGCTCAAGTGCTTTTTTCAGCACGAATTTGGTCTGCGGCATAGCGCCCTCGAATGCGTCTACAACCAGAATAACGCCGTCTACCATTTTCAGAACTCGCTCAACCTCGCCGCCGAAGTCCGCATGGCCTGGGGTGTCGATGATGTTGATTTTCGTTCCTTTGTAGTAAACTGCTGTATTTTTGGAAAGAATGGTGATTCCACGCTCACGCTCGATATCGTTCGAGTCCATGACACGTTCCTGAACCTCCTGATTGGCACGGAAAACGCCGCTCTGTTTCAGAAGCTCGTCTACCAGTGTAGTTTTACCATGATCGACATGGGCGATGATGGCAACGTTTCTTACATCTTCTCTCGTTGTTTTCATTTCTTCATTCCTCTTCCTATGGGTTGACCCTGCCGGGTTCAATTTTTCAAAATTTCAAGCCGGCCGGGAATGTTTATCACAGCACAAAGGCAGGTGCCTTGCCGTTTTGTCTCTGCTGGATGCCTGCCTATCTGAACTATTATAGCACAGAACAGAGAAAAAAAACAGGGAAGATGTGACATTTTTTGTATTGCAATGGTAGAAAATACGAAGCATGTGGTGCGGTTTTTACAGAAACATATACAAAAAATTGGGCAGAATGCTGATTTGAATAGAAAATAAAAAAAATCTAGGAAAAAAGTGGTTCTAGAAAAAGAAATGTGGTTCATACATTAGGATTTATAGATCAGCAAAGTACCGATCAGAAATCAATATTCAGAAAGAAAAGACAAAGGAAGGGGATTTTCATTATGGCAGACAAGATGATTGAAAACAATCAGGTGGTTATCATGGGAGAGATTGTCTCCCCGTTTACATTCAGCCATCAGGTATTCGGAGAGGGCTTTTACCTCGTCGATGTGATGGTCAAGCGGTTGAGTGAATCGCAGGACATCATTCCGGTGATGGTCTCCGAGCGGCTGGTGGACGTATCACAGGATTACCAGGGTGAGTGGATCTGCATCAGCGGTCAGTTTCGGTCCTACAACCGCCACGAGGAGAAGAAGAACCGTCTGGTACTCTCCGTATTTGCGCGGGAATTAAGCTTCGTGGAGGAAGAGGACGATTCCGTCAAATCCAACCAGATTTACCTCGATGGATACATATGTAAACCGCCGGTCTACCGGAAAACACCTCTGGGAAGAGAGATCGCCGACCTTCTGATCGCGGTCAACCGTCCGTATGGAAAATCAGATTATATCCCGTGCATCTGCTGGGGACGGAATGCGCGGTATGCCTCTGCGTTTGCCGTGGGCGGCCACGTTCTCATCTGGGGACGGATCCAGAGCCGGGAATATATGAAGCGGCTGAGCGAGACGGAAATGGAAAAGCGGACCGCGTATGAGGTTTCGGTGAGCAAGCTGGAATATAGTGAGAGTTAAAGCGCGATCCGCTGTTGACAAGAAAATTTAATGATGCTATAGTAAAAGCAGAACTGAAGTGGATAGAGGTCGCATTACTTCAAGAGTACCTTTTCGGATGCCTCAGCAGCAAAAGAAGAAGAGGAAAAGGGAAGAATGCCGAAGGACATCCGGCGCTGAACCGGTATGCTCCTGGGCGCAGGTTGAAAAAATCTGCGACTGTCATCGAGAGATGGAGAGCTATCTGATCATAGATACTGCGTATGTGTGAATTTGGAGGCGATCTTATCTGGGATGAGGCGCCTCTTTTTTAAACGGAAAGTGAAATTTTCCGTGGGAGATAAGCTCCGGCGACTGATTTCTTATGGTTTTATCTGACACAACATACAGGAGGAAAAGAGAATGTCTATTTTTAAAGGTGCAGCTGTTGCAATTATCACACCGATGACCGAAACACAGGAAGTGAATTACGAAAAACTCGGAGAACTGATTGAGGAGCAGATCGCCGGCGGAACCGACGCCATCGTTATCTGCGGAACCACCGGTGAGGCTTCGACCCTGTCCCATGAGGAGCATCTGGATGCCATCAAATATACCGTGGAAAAAGTAAATCACAGAATCCCGGTAATTGCAGGAACCGGCTCCAACAGCACGGAGACAGCAATTTATCTGTCTCAGGAAGCAGAAAAATACGGCGTGGACGGACTTCTTCTCGTTTCTCCGTATTACAATAAAGCAACACAGAAGGGCCTGATTGCACACTTTACCGCAATCGCAGACAGCGTCAAAGTGCCGGTCATCCTTTACAACATTCAGGGCAGAACCGGCGTAAACATTGCACCGGAAACGATCGTCTATCTGTTCAACAACGTTGAGAATATCGTTGCAGTCAAAGAGGCTTCCGGAAACATTTCCCAGGTCGCAAAAATTATGCAGCTGACCGATGGAAAGATCGATCTGTACTCCGGAAACGACGATCAGGTTGTGCCGATCCTTTCCCTTGGCGGAAGCGGTGTAATCTCCGTTCTTTCCAACGTAGCACCGCGTGAGACCCACGACATGGTACAGAAATTCCTCGACGGCGATGTGGCCGGATCCAGAGAAATCCAGCTGAGAGCACTGCCGCTCATCGATGCGCTGTTCTGCGAAGTAAACCCGATTCCGGTAAAAGCAGCGCTGAACCTGATGGGCAAAGAGGTTGGCCCGCTTCGTCTGCCGCTGACCGAGATGGAGCCGCAGAACCAGGAGCGCCTGGCAAAGGCTATGAAAGATTTTGGAATCAAACTGGCTTAAGTTAAGAATACACGAAGTAAAGAAGGAAAAGACAATGGTTAAAATTATTATGCATGGCTGCAACGGCCATATGGGACAGGTCATCACCGGCCTGGTAAAAGAAGATGCAAATGCAGAAATCATAGCCGGAATCGATATGAACGACAACGGCCAGAACGATTATCCGGTATTCAAAAGCCTGGCAGAATGCGATGTTCCGGCAGACGTAGTCGTTGACTTTTCTTCCTACAAGGCAGCCGACGCACTGCTCGATGCCTGCAAGGAGAAAAAACTTCCACTCGTCCTCTGCACCACAGGCCTCACCGAGGATCAGCTCAAAAAAGTGCAGGAGACCAGCAAAGAAATCCCGGTTCTCCGCTCTGCAAATATGTCCCTTGGTGTGAATACGCTGATGAAACTGGTACAGGCAGCTGCAAAAGTGCTTGCCGAAGCAGGCTTTGATATGGAGATCGTGGAGAAACACCACAAACTGAAATGCGACGCTCCAAGCGGAACCGCCATCGCCCTGGCTGACAGCCTGAATGAGGCAATGGACAACCAGTACCACTATGTTTATGACAGAAGCCAGCGCCACGAGCAGCGTGATCCGAAGGAAATCGGAATCTCTGCCGTACGCGGCGGCACGATCGTCGGAGATCACGATGTCATCTTCGCAGGACCGGACGAGGTTGTTATCCTTTCCCACAGGGCATATTCCAAAGGAGTTTTCGGAAAAGGAGCTGTAGAGGCTGCAAAATTCCTGGCTGGAAAACCGGCTGGCATGTATGACATGCAGGATGTCATTGCTGCGAAATAAGGCAGAAACAGGGAAAAAGTGAATAGAAACCAGAAAGTGCGCAACGAAAATGCGAAACGTTGCGCACTTTTTCTTTTCTTACAACGGGATTTTCGGAATTGAGGAAGTTATTTTGCAGAATATTTGGCAGAATACACAAGAAAAAATACGGAATATCAAAAGAGAACGTGAAAATCGCAAACGGTAATGGAAAAATCAATGCGCAACAAGGTAAAACGCTAAAGTTGCGCATTTTGCACAAAAAAATAGTAAAACAGTATATTTCGACAAGAAATATCTTATAAAAACTGCGAATTGTAAACAATATGCCGAAATGATATGATAATGGCACAAAGAAAAATAAAGAGTTGAGCAACAAAAAAGTTGTGCAAACAAGAAAGGGAATGAGAAGATGAAAAAGAATGGTTGGAAAGGGTTTTGCAAAAAGCTCTACAAGTACCGGGTATTTCTTCTGATGCTTGCACCGGCAGTAATTTATACCCTGATTTTTTCCTACTACCCGATGACAGGAATTGTAATGGCATTCAAAAAATACTCCTACGCAGGAGGTATCTGGGGAAGCCCGTGGAACGGATTTGATAACTTCAAGTTCTTCTTTAAATCAGGACAGGCCGGACTCGTTACCAGAAATACCGTGCTGTATAATCTGGCATTTATTGCGATCAACACGACGATGCAGATTGCCGTTGCCGTGCTTCTGACCGAGATCCGCAACAAACATTACCGTAAGATCACACAGTCGCTGATGTTTCTGCCGTATTTCATTTCCTGGGTTATCGTAGGAGTTATGGCATTCAATATTTTCAGTTCCGACTACGGTTTTCTAAACCGACTGATTGAAACCTTCGGTGGAACACCAATCAAGTTTTACACGACACCAAAGGCATGGCCGTTTATCCTTGTCTTCTTTAATGTATGGAAGGGAATCGGATACGGTTCTGTTATGTACCTGGCAGCGATTATGGGAATTGACACTTCGATTTATGAAGCAGCCCGCATCGACGGAGCAAACGTGTTCCAGCGAATTTTCAAAGTAACAATCCCGATGATCATGCCGACCACAATCATCCTGCTTCTGCTATCCGTCGGAGGCATCTTCAAAGGAAACTTTGATATGTTCTACAACCTGGTTGGAAGTAACGGTCTTCTGTACAACTACACCGATGTAATTGATACCCTGACGTTCCGTGCCTTAATCAGCAGCAACGACTTCGGAATGTCCGCAGCTGTTGGTCTGTATCAGTCGGTACTGTGCTTTATCACTGTCGTAATCGTAAACAAACTGGTTGGTCTTTATGATAAAGACTACACCTTATTCTAGGAGGGATGAAAAGTGGGATCTTCCAGTCATACAAGTAAAATCAAAAGAGGAAAAGATGCGGTTGCACTTGATATCATCGCGTACGGATTCTGCGGAATCATCGCGCTGGTCTGCCTCGTTCCTTTCATCATGATCGTATCCGGCTCGTTTTCTTCGGAATCGGCCATTATCCAGAACGGTTTCAGCCTTCTGCCGCAGGATTTCAGCCTGGAGGCATACAAAACCGTATTTAAAGATCCTATGGTTGTCTTCCGCGCATACGGCACGACCATCGGTCTGACCATCGTCGGAACGGTACTTGGTCTGCTGCTGCAGACTATGACAGCTTATGTACTGTCACGTAAGGAGTTTGAGTGGAGAAATCAGTTTTCGTTTTTCTTCTACTTTACCACTTTGTTTTCCGGCGGTCTTGTTCCGTACTACGTACTGATGACACAGACCCTGAATCTGCGGGACAGCTACCTTGCACTGCTCCTTCCGCTGCTGTTCAGCGTATACAACCTTCTGATCATGAAGAGTTACATCGTGGGACTTCCGGATTCTCTGATTGAAGCGGCCAAGATTGATGGCTGCGGCGAGTTCCGTATTCTGTTCCGGATTGTAATGCCGCTGATCAAACCGGCACTTGCTACCGTGGGCCTCTTCATTGCACTGGCTTATTGGAATGACTGGTACAATGCGATGCTGTATATCAAAGACACGAACAAGTATCCGCTGCAGTATTTCCTGTATCAGCAGGTTAATGATATTGAGGCATATAAAAAGCTTCTTGCAAACAACGCCGCAGGCTCTGCCGTCAGCGCAATCTCATTGCCGACCCAGTCCCTGAAAATGGCACTTACCATTGTAGTAACCGGCCCGATCGTTCTGGCATATCCGCTGGTACAGAAATACTTTGTACAGGGTATCACAATCGGAGCAGTCAAAGGCTGATACAAATCATGTTAATTTAACTGAATCAAGTAAGTCCCCTGTTTCCATTGCGAAAAGCAATAAGCAGGCGGGTGGGGACTTGCTTGTATCAGGAGGAGTGCAAGCTCCTTCTGATAAACTGCGGAGCAGTTATTCGGTTATGAGCAAGTAGCAAAGCGGATTGCGAATATCCGCTTGAATTACACATTATATTTATGAAGGAGGTTCTTTATGAAAAAGAGCACAAAAAAACTGGTATCTGTATTACTTGCATCCGCAATGGCAGCCGGCATGCTGGCAGGATGCGGTTCCGGCAACGGAAAGGGAAGCACGGGCGACAGCAAAAGCAGCTCCGCAGCTTCCGGCACATCGGGAGACAACCTGAGTGCAGACACTTCGGAGCATGTCGATCTGACGATGTATCTGATCGGCGACCGTACCCCGGATTTTGATGAGGTTTACGCCAAAATCAATGAGATTCTGGAAGAGAAGCTGAACTGCTCTCTGAACGTAGAATTCCTTTCCTGGGGCGAGCATGACACGAAATATTCCCTGCTGTTCTCCTCACAGGAAGATTTTGACCTGATCTTTACCGCATCGAGCTGGTGCCATTACGAGCAGACCGTTTCCCTCGGCGGATTTGCACCGCTTTCTGAGGACTTTATCAAAACGTATGCACCGGATATCTGGGAGGTTGTTCCGGAAATGGCATGGGAGCAGGCAAAGATTGACGGACAAATCTACATGGTTCCGAGCTATGCCAACGAGTTTGGTCAGGAAGTTCTGGCAGTGCGCGGTGACCTGATGGAAAAATACGGTATGGATGATATTACATCCTGGGATGACCTGATGAAGTTCTACAAAGCATGTGCAGCAGACGGTATCTATGCAAGTCAGGGCGGACCGTGGTATCCATTCTTCCAGTCCCAGGGCTATTCCACAACGGGCGGAGCACCGAAGGGCGGCGAGCTGATTCTGTATCATACCCAGGATCCGAAAGATCTTGAATTCCAGTACATCGGTGAATGGGATGCGTTCCGTGAGTACTGCCAGGAGATGAAAGACCTGGTAGACGCCGGAGCATGGTCCAGCGACGTATTAAACAGCAGCGATGAGAGACAGACCGGACTTCTGACCGGAAGAACAGCAAGCATGAGCTGGAATCTCGGAACCTGTCTTACCTACGGAAAACAGGCAAATGAGGAACATCCGGATTGGAATGTAACGATGGTAGACCCGAACAAAAACCTGTCGAAAAAAGTAAACTCTTACATCAACAACGGTGTTGCCATCAACGCAAACAGTAAAAACAAAGAGAGAGCCATGATGGTATTAAATGAATTCTACACCAACCCGGATGTTTACGATCTGGCTATGCTCGGTATCGAAGGAAAGCACTGGGAAGCAGTCGGTGATGATCAGTACAAAGTTATTGATGAGAGCGGCTATGGTGTAGCAAGTAACTGCAACTGGGGATGGAACAACTGCACCATCCAGAGAGAGGAATATCTTGAGAACAGAACGGCTCTGGACGACAAGTATGAAAGCATCAAAGATGCCTTCAACAACAACATCAAAGAAGATCATGTTTACGACGGATTTAACTTTGATTCCAGCAATGTAAGTACACAGTTTGCAGCAGTAGAGGCAGCCATCGACAATTATTATAACCCGCTGATCAACGGTCTCGTTGACGATGTGGACGCTTCCATCGATGCCATGAACGCAGCTATGGACAGCGCCGGAATCCAGGATATTCTGGATGAGATGAACCGTCAGGCAGCAGAGTATGTAGCGGAGAAAGAAGAAAAATAAAACAGTAAAATAAAACAGGGAATGGACGCGCTGGTCTGCCAGAAGCTCCGGCGCGGCCGTTCCTTCTTTTAGAGATCAAGTGATGGTTCAAAAAGCTTTGAGGGATGACTTGATTTCTAACAGCATTCGTATTAAATATAAAAATATAGGAATTTTTCAAATTTAACAGAAAGTGACAGGGTATTTTTATGACACTGGAGGAAATTGCAAAAGAGATAGGGGTATCAAAAAGTACCGTTTCCCGTGCACTGTCCGGTAAGGGCAGAATCGGAGAGAAGACCAGAAACCGGATTCTCGAGGTGGCAAAACGGGGAGAAGAGCGGGAGGAGATGGCGCGGACCCGAACGGTGACGCACAACATCGGCGTGGTACTGCCTTCAGACGTTTATTATGGAAGCGGTGTTTATTTCCAGAACTGTCTGCTCGGCGTCTGCGAATCGGCATCGATGCTCGGGTACAATGTGCTGATTACGACGAGCAACGCGCATGATATTTCAGAGCTGCAGTCGCTGGTGGAGTCGAACCGGGTGGATGGTATGCTCCTGACACGTGCGCTTGAGGATGACCGTGCGCTGCAGTATTTAAGTCAGGCAAATTTCCCGACAGCACTGACGGGAACATGCCGGTATGACAACATTATCCAGGTGGATACCGACAATGAGGGTGCGGCAGAGAAAATGACAACGACTGCTGATCGGAAAGGGATTCCGCAGATTTGCGTTTCTTGTCAAGGATATGAGCTATAACGTTAGACCGCAAGCGTCACGAAGGGTTTCTGCCGGGCGCTGATTAAAAAATGGAATTTCCGTAGAAGGATCAGCTTTTCTACAATGGTTCGATCCGTATGGAGTTTCTGGATGCGATCATTGGAAAATATTA
>ENA-OQKW01000066-OQKW01000066.1-human-gut-metagenome-genome-assembly--contig:-NODE-66-length-26173-cov-7.808953_pt1 | contig 26173 bp, 18 predicted proteins | sample MGYA00242657_ERZ504815 | MGnify/ENA primary metagenome ERZ504815 (study PRJEB26092, sample SAMD00036404) | human gut metagenome | host: Homo sapiens | study: EMG produced TPA metagenomics assembly of... | reverse complement strand
TATAGTTTCGCCATTTTTTTCCATGCCACAACATGTTTTGGCACCGGATCTCTCATACAATGTTTCTTTTACGATACTGTCATTCTGCGGCACCACGGCCAAAATCATTTCGGTTTCCGATTCGCTCATACTTTCTCCAAGTTTCAGACTTTCATTCAGTCGAAGTGGAAGAAAACTTACCTTCTCGAACGTACACCGGTATTTTATTCAATTGGCACCTCAACGCTCCTCTGCACCGGACCGGAAATTTCATCATTTAAATTCCACAGACTAATCCACCGTCCCTTAGGAAAATAAATTTCCCGCTCTTCTGTTTCGTCAGAAACCGGCGCAACCAGAAGATTTTCTCCGAAAAGATATTCGTCCCACACCTTTGTTGCTTCCTGATCTTCTGGATATATCATCGCAAGCGGACGCATCATCGGTATTCCCAATTTATGAGCTTCTGCTGCTACACTTACAATATATGGACGAAGATTTTCCCGCAGCCACGCATAATAACGATAAACTTTCACTGTAAAAGCATCGTATTCCCACGGCTCTCTCGGCTCCGTTCCATGGAAACGCATCAATGGACAAAATGCAGCATACTCTGTCCACCGGAGATATGTTTCCTGATCTGGGAATCCATCATAACCTCCCGCATCAACGCCCCAGAATGGAAGTCCAGAAGCAGCTGCAGAAAGGCCTCCTGCAATCGCATATTTCAGTCCCTGAAAACTGGTCAGCTGATCCCCGCCGAACTGACACGCAAAGTGTTGAGATCCGGGTGCAGCGCCTCTTGTATAAAGAACATGGTCATCTCCATATTTTTGTTCAAATAACTCTCTATAATTTTTCGCATACTGATAGGCATACGCGTTATGCATCTCATCGCCGCGTCTTCCATCATAAAAAACTGCCTCGTCCGGTACAACATCTCCAAAGTCAACCATACTTCCACGAATACCTGCATCCATACGATCCTTCCACTGTGCTGCCAGAAGCTCTTTCGCACGCGGATGGGAGAAATCGATATACACCGGAAGTTTTTCTTCCTCATCATTTTATTTCTCGTAATCGGAAGCTCCTCCTTCGGGCATTCCGGCAACAATTCCTGCGCCAATTCCTGCGTCATATTAGGGAACTGCCAGGAAAACACCTTGAATCCATGACGTTCTCCAAACGATACAACTTTGTATAATTCCTCTTTTTTATATTCTCCATAAAAGGTAGCTCCTGCTCCTTCTGCATAAAAGCCGGAATGCGGAATATCGAGTTCATGGAACTTTTTCATTGCCGCCATCTGCTCCAGCGCAATATCCTGTAACGGACCGTTTCTCCATCTTCCGCCGCCACCGCCAGCCCATGGTTCAAATACCCATTCCGGTGGGAAAATCGGAAGCCCTGTGAGCATTCCGTAAGCAGTCAGCGCCTCACACGGTGTTCCGCTCCAAATATAAAAATCAAAAACATCTCCAAGTGCTTCCACCGAAAGATAGTCTTGCACAGCATCTCCCACATCCATCCGCATCCGATATGAAGTATTTGCAAAAAAGCTGAAACCATCACTTGTGTGCACCAATGGAATGTTTTTATACGCCTGATTTCCAATAGATGCAAGACATCCCTCACAAGCATCTCTCTGCCACAGTGCAACGGTTTTTCCATACTGGTTCACGCTGTCAAAACGCTCTCCAAATCCATAAATGGCACTGTTTTCACGAATTGAAAATCGAATTCGAGAAGCCGAAACACTTTCCTTTTCAAATATAAACGAAATATTTTTCAGATTTGTGATTGCTTTTCTATCAATAGAAATTTCCAGTGTTTCTTTCTGAAGTATCATCTCATGCTCTTTGCTTCTGATTATATATGCATGCTCTGATTCTTCCACAGAAAATGCTTCCGGCTGTCCATCAAAGAAGCCTTTCTTTCCAGAGACCATTCGGAAACCACCGACCACAGGATAAATCATGAGCTCCCATGTTCTCTCTTTTGATTCAACACAAATCGTTACATGATCTTTTGTTTCCAGAACATGTCCAATTTCACTACATGATGTCCATTTTTCCAGATCCTGGTTTCCAAAGCTGTGATCCGCATACCACCATGCACTGCAAGTTCTTAAAAACGTAAGATAACGATCCAGCTCAGCAGCCGCTTCCTCCCATCGGTTTTCTCTTAACCGCTCATTCACTAAACGCTTTTCTACCCATGGGTCCATAGGCTTCCATGGATTTGCAACTTCCTGGTTAAAGAAAAAGTCAAAACCCTCCAATGTCAGACTGTCCTGCCAGCGCTGTGCAATTCGGATTCTATCTATCAGATTTTCTCTCGTTGTTGGTTCCACACTCTTTTGTAGCTGATAAATTTCCCTCCGTTCTTCCGTACTAGTTTTTTCCAACACTCCTGGTCTCTGCCAGTGGCAAATTCCGGACGGCATGACAAATACAATGCCGTTCTCCGTTTTTGTTTCCCCCTTTTCTCCAAAAGATACCTCAAGAAAAGTCTCTGGATCATATTCAAATCGATCCGAATAATTCACATTCAGATCTAATGGTGTTGGGCAGAGAATTTCACTTGACTGATGTTTTTTTCGATAGACTTGAAGATCAAAAGCCTCCTCTTTCTCCGGCTTTCCACCAAAAAGCATCCACGGTATTGCAAATAAAGCGTACCATCTGTCCTGCAGAATATCTACTGTTACAGAATACTGCTCTTTCGAGATCGCCGTTTTTTCTCCCTGGTCTTTTCCCTCTCCCAGATATGCCTGATCTCCGCTAAGATATGTCATTCCTTTTTCTACAAAAGCACTGTTGCTGCCATCCCGTTTTGCTGTGAAAACCGCAAAATCTCTTCTTGAAAACTCTTTTCCTGAAAGTGCAATTTCTACTTGATCTTTTCGTTTTACTGTTAACTCTGTAACGGTATTTTCCTCTTTCAAGATATGATGAGCTTTTTCTTCCATGTTTTCAAACAAAACAAACAGTTTTTCTGCTGTATACAGAAATTTACATCTTGTTGGTGTAACAGAGGACGGATTTCCCCCCGCGCGGAAAAAATCCTGTATTGTAGTCGCTTCTCCCCACTCCACAGAATCATATCTCAGATTCTCTGTTTTCTGTTCTTTTCCCAGAACAATTGATGAAACCCCAAATTTCAGTTTCCCCATAAAGAACTCCTTTCCTGCAGTTTTTTCAACTGCAGATTTCTTCTATTATTTCTCCATTTTTTCTGCACACAATGTAAAAATTTCCTTTTGGAATCAAAATTGATCTAGCGTTTTCGACTGTAATCTCTACTGTGTCATCACTGTCATTTACAAAAATTTCTATTATCTCCGTTTCATTTTCACGCGCAAAACCATATACGCGTCCATCTGCCAAAACTGTTGTAAACGAACCGTTTCGTATGGCGGAATGTTTTTTTCGAAACTGAATCAGTCTCTGATAAAAACGGAAACTCTCTTTTTCTCCCGGATTTTCTTGCCACGTCATACACTTTCGACAGTCCGGATCATTTTCTCCGTCAATTCCTGCTTCGTCCCCATAATAAATAGACGGCGAACCCGGAAACATCATCTGCACAACAACACCAAGTTTAAAGGAATCTAACCGATGACTACAACTGTTGATAAAACGCAGGGTATCATGTGTGTCCAATGCATTAAACATAGCCATATTCGTTTCATCAGGATGTCGCGACAATGCAGTTTCCAACCGATGGCCAAATGTTTCGGCGTTAATACTCCGTTCTGCAAAAAAGTCCAGCATTGCCTGGCGGAAAGAATAATTCATAATACTGTCCATTTCACATCCATTCAGCAATCGTTTTCCCTCTGCCCATGTCTCACCAATCAGAACAAGTTCCGGGTTCAGACGTTTGAGTCGGTCTCTGATTTTGAGAACAAAATTCTCATCAATTTCATCAATCACATCAAAGCGATATCCATCCACTTGTACTTCCCGTACCCAGTATTCCAGTACATTCAAAAGATACTCCTGTACCTTCTCGTTTCCTGTATTCAGTTTTGGCATGCCAGCAAATCCAAAAAAACATTCATAACAGTCTGCCTCTTCCCTTACCGGAAAACGAGTAATATGATACCAGCTCTGATACTCTGATTTTTCCTGATTTTTTTAAAAGATCAGCAAATGCAAAAAAATCTGTTCCAGTATGATTAAACACAGCATCTAAAATAACCCTTATGTTTTTTTCATGTGCTTCTTTGACCAGAACTCGCAGATCTTCATTGATTCCAAAATGAGGATCTACTTTATAGTAATCCGTCGTATCGTATTTATGATTTGAAGGAGACGTAAACACCGGGTTCAAATAAATACATTCTACTCCAAGCTCTGCCAGATAGCTAAGCGATTTTCGGATTCCATCCAGATTTCCGCCCATAAAGTTGGAAGCTGTCGGTTTACTTCCCCACGCCACACAATCCTCCGGCGCATAAGACGGATTTCCTTTGCGGAAGCGCTCTGGAAATATCTGATAGTAAATCGTTCCTTGACTCCATTTGGGTGGCATATACTCTACAGTACACTTATTGGCATATGCATATTCGAAAAAGCCGGAATCCGGACATTTTTCAACTGTTCCCCACGCATTATACCAACGCGTATCCCCATTTTTTCCCGTCACTCGAAAATAATATTGAAGATATCTCGCCGGCTTTTGAAAAGAAACCACTGCCGTATATACAACCGATGTTCCTAAATGGTACTGCTCTGACATTCTTTCTTCTTTCGTTGTTTCTTCTCTGTGATTCTTATGAAAATAAACCAACGTACACGTTTCTATGTCCCCACTCGCTGCCCGGAAAGAAAATCTCAGATGAAACCGATCCGGTGCATAAATTTCCGGGTACATCCCGCTGTGATAAAAAGCAGCCAGATTCATACTAACTCCTTTCCGAAAGTTTCAGTACCCGGCATCCATGTGGCGGAAGCATGGTATGAAAGCTCTTCATTTCTCCGAGATCTTCATGCATCCAAAGATCCCTGACATTGGCAGCTCTGCACAACAACACTTGTTTAAAATCAATCTCTACTTCTTTTTCTTCTGCATCTCTATTAAATACGGAAAGAATGATCTCTCCTGTTGCTTCTTTTCCAATCCAGATGGTACTGTCCGGATTTTTGGTATCCGTTGACAATGGGAAGGATAAAATTTCTTTTTATTCAACGCAAGAAGTTCCTCATTCTGATAAATCCATGCCCGATCTTTGATCGTATCATACTGATCTGCGATATCCAGCGGCGCTCCCGCAATCAGTTCCAGCGATACAGCCGATTTGCACTCCTCATCATTTGCAAAGGTATTCAGGCGAAGCATATCCGCATCCATGATCATGTTGTGGTCAGCAAAAATTTTTGACCAGTAAATCAGGCCTTCAAATGCTGTCGTGCACTGAGACCAATAATCAAAATGCAGTCCTCTGTTTCGATCACTAAAAGTATCCCAGCCTCCCGTACCGGAGTCTTCGTTAATACGCGCCATCTGTCCCATGCCAAACTCATTCTCACCATTGTTTTTCAAATGCGGCATAACAAGACTGATCATTATCTGATCCCCTGCTGCTTCCTTGATCCATTCGAGAACTTTTCGGTAATTTGCTGATCCATGATTTCTGCCAATCTGCTTTCCTTTATCCATTCCATCTTCGTACCAGGAAAGAAATCAATTCGTAAAAAGCTACATGGCAGTCAATAAAATACTTTACTATATCCTTGCACATACTCTTTTGCTCCAGAACGATCTACATCCACCCAATACAATGCTCGATCTTCTCCATTTGGATAAGAAAAACGATCCCCCGTTATTTTTTCTCATTTCTCCATTATAAACATACGACAAATCTGTAATTTCCCGCACCGGAATATTTGTTCCTTTGACCAAAATTTACTTTGTTCTTTACCGTCTGCCGGGCGTGATCCAGGTCGGATTGTAGTAAACGCCGAGAGCCATTCCTCTCTCATTCAGATAGTCTGCCCAATATTTCCAATCATGTTTCCATGAATCATGATGACGAGTTAGATATCCATTTTCATTGATGCAGAAAGAATCCTCGATCCATCCATCTGTGCATACCATCTCGTATCCATATGGAACAAATTCCTTTGCTACCCAATCAATATTTTCTTTGAACCGTTCTTCTGGCATAAAAGTATTTTCAGTAAACTGTTTCTCATAGGTACACCAGTAAAGGGGTCCTGTTCTTTTATCTAATTTCAATCTCATGTAAAAACCCTCCTATTTTTTTTACCTACGCTCAGAATCCTATTCCAAACGCAGATATATAACAGAAAACACCAATAATTTGTCCAATTCAAATGTAATTTCCTGTCTTTGATCATCCCCTAGTTTTACTTTATAATACACTTCTTCTGGCTCCTGAATTTCACCGTCCGGTGTCACAACGTATATTTGTTTCTTTTCTCCCGGAAGTTTTGCCTTCACTTTTATCTTTTCCACACGCTGTGGGAATTCCGCATGTGTTCTATTCCAGTTCATGTCCGAAATTCCCGTAAAATTCACACATCGTATTGAAAATTCTCGTCCTCTCTTATAAATTTGAATCCATACCTTTCCTGCTTCCGGATACGGTGACCAATCAACATTTCCGAATATAAATTCTGAGTTGATTCCTCCTGCATACTGCATCGTCAGATCCGTCCAACTTTCCGGAAATAAAAGTCCGCCGTACGCGGTAATAAAATCATAATATTTTTTCAATGCTTTTCGGAACGAATGTTCCCCGATTCTGCAGTTGTCTGGATAATATGCCTCTGTCAGAACACTTCCTTCCTCGCCCAATAGAAGATGGTATCCGCCAGAAGCGAAAATTGTTGCCATTGCAAGCTGCGCTGTAGATCCCTTCAGATTTCTTTCTGGTTCTGTTTTAAACGGATTCAAATACGCTGCCAGAATCACCCTCTTTTCATCCTTTGTTCCCCGAGCATGCGCAATCAAACGATATAGATCTCTATAAGTATCATTTGGCGACCAGACCTCTATATAAACACAATCTTCGCGACTCTTTTTTACCGAATCTACCGGCCAGTTATTTACTGCATTAAAAATGAACTGTTTTTCCGGGTATTTTTCTTTTGTTTCATTGATTAAATCGCCAAAATCATCCGCCAGATCTCGAATGACATATTTTCCATTTTCCAAAATTAATGCCTCTTTCGGATCTCCGTATTGATCCATATGTACGCCATCAAAACCTTTTTCCAGCGCTTTTCCATATTCCTGTAAAATCCATTTTCTCCACGCCGTTCCCCTGTGAATATCCATCAACCATATTTTGTCAATGAAAATCATTGGTTTTCCATTATCGTACCGATAGCTGCATTCCGGATGTTCTTCCTGAAATGATTCTGCACCGTAAACAGCGCCATATGCTATTGCCTTGGCACCGCAAGCGTGCACTCCTTCGATTTTTTTCGCAACAGCAGTCATCGAACCTTTTCTTCCCATGATATCTGTATAAATATCACTCTCCGGATAAAACTCATCATGGTGGTACATCCAGTCATAAAACTGAATCACATTCAAGTGCATTTCCCTGAAAAATTCCTGATACTCTTCTTTTTGTTTATCTTCCTCAGAAAAACTGCTAAGAAATCCATATCTTGGAGCTTCTGTCCAGCAATTCACAACATCAAATGCCGTGTAACAGCTCCCTAGTTTTTCAGTCTTTTGAAAAAATTCTATTTTTACCAGATATCCACCCGTTTTTTCTGAAATGCTTTCCGCAAGTGGAATATACACTCCTTGTTCCAGGGTACATTCCATTTTCAGATTTTCTCCCTGATACGTAAACAACGAAACTTTCACGTGATTTGCTTTCGTCGGCCCTGTTTTTCTTATTTCCAGATAGACTCTTTCCCCAATTTCATACTGCGTTTTATTAGGTATTACATAAAACCCTGTATTTTCCATCTTCCACCCTCTCTTTCCATGAAATGTTTCGTTTGTTTTTGAAAAAGTCCCCTCTTCGAAATTAAACCGAAGACGGGACTTTTTCTCAAGAATCTTCGCGGGGATCACTTCGTCATTTTGATACTATTGTTCTTTGTGAATTACATGAATTTCTGTTTTTTCCAATTTCGGAACACTGACAATAACTGCTGTATCCTCTCTCCAATACCAACCGGAACCATAATTCAACGCATTCAAGGATGCACCTTCTGGAAGAGAAATCCCATTCAACTCCAGACTTTCTGGCTTTCTGTCAAAACCAAGGAGAACAATAAATTCTGTCTCAGATGCATGGCGAAGCATAAAGAAATCTTCACCCGTTTTGCCCAAAATATTGTATTCAATTTCTTTTCCATCTGCATACCGTTTGCCTGAAGTTTCATTTAAAGCTCGGCTCATAAGAACTGTATTCTTTTTTTCATATGTCATGCTTTGTCCAAGCTGCAATTCTCCATTCATAACAGACAGAATGCACGCTCCTTCCCGAATATAAACAGGAATTTTGTCAATTGGAACATCCACCTGAAAAATTCGGTTTCCACCAACCATCTTTCTGAAATCCAATAAATTGATCCATCTTCCTGATGGGAAATAAATTCTCCTCTTTTCCCCTTCTTGATGAACCGGAGCAACTAACAGATCTGAACCATAAAAATATTCATCTTCCCAATAGACAGCCTCTTTATCATTAGGAAATACCATTGGCAACGGTCTCATCATTGGTATGCCTGTTTTATGTGCCTCTTCCGCTGTATGAACCGAATATTTCAGAAGATTTTCTCTTAGCCATGCATAAAATTTATAAACAGACACTGCATATCGACTGTAAACCCACGGCTCTCTTGGGGTCACTCCATGAAAACGCATAATCGGTGAGAAGGCTGCAAATTCCGTCCAACGGAGATACGTTTCTTCGTCTGCAAATCCTGAATAACCTCCTGCATCAACACCCCAGAATGGAAAACCGGAAGCCGCCAGTGTCAGACCTCCATTCATTGCATAAGTCAGGCCTCTAAAGCTTGAAAGCTGGTCTCCACCAAACTGGCAGGAATACTTTTGAACACCCGCTGCCGCAGATCTTGAAAACAGCACGTGATCTTCTCCTTTATATTTTTCAAAGAGTTTTCGATACGCTTTTGTATAATCCAGCGCGTAAGCGTTGTGCATTTCATCTCCCGTACGACCATCGTAAAACACTGCTTCATCTGGAATAATTTCTCCGAAATCCACCATAGTTCCATCAAAACCTGCATCCATTCGATCATGCCATTGATTTTCCAGAAGTTCCTCTGCTCTTGGATGTGAAAAATCAATAGCACATGGAAGAACTTTTTCTCCATGATAACCCGGCGTTCTTGTAATTGGCAGATCTTCTTCCGCACAGTTCGGCAGAAGTTCCTTTGCCTGCTCCATATCCAGATGTGAAAACTGCCACGAAAAAACCCGCATCTTCTGTTGTTTTGTAAACGCAGCAATCTTATAAATTTCTTCTTTGTTGTAATGGTCTTCCCATTTCCAACCAGCACCCTCTGCATACAGGCCAGAATGTGGGATATCAAGATTTTTAAACTTCCGTACAACACCTTCCATCTCCTGGATTACATCGTGCGTTGGTCCGTCCATCCATCTGCCTACCCCACCGCCGGCCCACGGTTCAAACACCCACGCAGGCGGAAGCAGCGGTTTTCCGGTTAAGGCTGTATATTCCTCCATGTTTTCTAAGACGCTTCCCGTAAAAACATAAATATCTGCTTTGGGTCCTGCTGTTGTGATTCGAAGCCCTTTACTGACTCTTCCAATATCTGCTCTAATTCTGTAAAAACTGTTAATAAACAAAGAGTAACCTTTTGTAGAGTGTAAAAATGATACATTTTTGTAGGACTGATTTCCAATAGAACAATTACAACCTTCAAATGCATCTCTGTGCCACAAAGAAAGTACCCGACCTCTCTGGTTTACAGCATCAAATCGTTCGCCGAATCCATACACCATTTCTCTTTCCTGAAGTGGTTGGCACACATCGAAACCTTTGCTTCCTGCATAATCATAGAGCTTGAAGTTATCTACATCCAATACAAATTTTTCATCTGCACAGATTTTCCAATCATCTCCCGCTGTAATCACAATCACAGAATGTGCTGTTTTGATCTGATATTTTCCCTCTATTTCTGAAAATGTATACGAAACTGCTTCGCTGTCAAAATCTCCTTTTTCTCTTGTATAAAAGCGAAAACCACGATTCTGTGGAATCAATACGGCATCGCAGGTGTTCAAACCATATTCGTACTTTAATACGATCTTATTCCCCTGATCTGAAACAGATTTCAGATGTGTGAATCCAATCCAGTTGTCTTCGTCTGCATCTCCAAGTGTGTGATCTGCATACCACCATGCCGTGAGCGTTCGGAAATAGCCAATCAAGACATCCAGTTCTCTGCAGGCTGTCGCAGTATCTCCTTTTCGAAGTGCTTCGTTGCAGAGACGTCTCTGTACCCAAGGATCCACTTTATCAAAAGAGTTTTCACATCTTGCATTTGGGAAGAAATCCATTCCTTCCAACATTAACACATCCTGCCATCTTTGTACGGTTATAATCCGATCTGGCAATTCATCCGGTGTTGTCGGCGTCAGCGATTTCTGCAGATGCAGAATCTCAGCCCGCTCATTTATAGATGGCCATTCCAGTGTCGCCGGCCGCTGCCAATGCATCGTTCCATCCGGTAGGATCACGCAAGCACTGTTGGAATAGATAACCTGCGGTGTTCCTCCAGGTGTGCACTCAATAAAGCTTTCCGGATCAAAATCAAATCTGGACTCGTAATTTGCATTTAAATCCAACGGATTTAAAGCCAAAACTTCACTGGTCTGATTCTTTTTCCGGTAAACCTGAAACTTAAAATATTTTTCCGGAAATCCACCGAACAGCTCCCATGGAATTCCAAACATGACACGCCAACAGTTTTTTTCTACAGCAATTTTGCATGTATATTTCCATGATGGGATTTCTGTTTTTACCGCATCATTTTTTTCGGTAAAGTAATCATTTAAAATTGCTTTATCGCCACCGAAATAGGTCATTCCCTTTTCCGTCCTGGCTCCCGCCTGTTTCTCTGTGTCTGCACAAAATACTGCGTAGTCTCGCTCTCCAAAATTTCCGCTGCTCAATGCAATTTCTATCTTATCTTTGCGAAGCATCCATTCTGTCTTCAGCACATTTTCATCGGACGGACGGGAAACCCTTGCCTCTTTTTCATAGCAAATCAGATACAAATACAGATTTTTCTGATCCCACATCATCCGTAGGTTTGTACTTGAAACGGTCTCTCTTCCGCCTGCGCTGTAAAAAGTATCCATTAACACCGCATGTTCCCATTCATTTAAATTCACCGGAATGGAAGGTACTGTCGAAACCGGTGCACCAAGTTCAACTGCTGCAATACCAAACGACTGTTTTTTTCTAGTTGTAATCATACTTCACCTCTAGGTTAAAATTTTGCAGAGAATCCGATATTATCCTTTTATGGAACCGTCTGTAATGCCCTGCTGCATAAACTGTTTCTGGAAAATAACAAACAATACAATAATCGGAATAATAACAATAACACTGGCAGCAAACATCAGTCCATAGTTAGTCGTATACTGCCCACGGAACAGTTGCAGTGCAACGGAAAGTGTTCTCTTGTTTGTCGATTTTGTAAAGGTAAGAATATCAAATAGGTTCGACCAGTATCCATTGAACGCCAATACTGCCTGTGTTGCAATTGCCGGTTTACTTAACGGAATAATGCAATGTAACAAGGTCTGAAACCTGGTTGCACCATCAAGGTACATGGACTCTTCCAGCTCTTTCGGCACTGCTTCAAAAAAACCTCTATAGAAGAAGGTGTTTCCTGCCACACAAGTGCCTCCCCACAGCAGCCAAATTCCTTTATAGGTATCAATCAGTTTCAATCCGTTTAAAACAGTGTACTGGGAGATCATAGCCAGCTGTGCCGGAATCATCATTGTGAGCAACAGCAAGTTAAAAATAGGCTCCTTTCCTGGAAACTGGAATCGTGAGAAAGAATATGCCATCGTGATCGAAATTAACAGATTTACGATAAGGCCCACTACAGACACGTATAGTGTGTTGAAAAAGTACGTCTGAAAATGGTTTGCAGTCCACGCTTTTACATAGTTTTCCAGATAAAGTGGAAAATTCGGAAATAAAATTGGCTCGTTCGGCAAAACACCTTTTACCTTCATAAATGAAGTCGAAATCATTGACAAAAAAGGAAGAAGGCATATTGCTGTCAACGCTACTAAAATCACATGAATACAGATCTGACTAATTATTTTCTTTTTCTTCATTGCTGCTCTCCTCCTTAAAGATTTTCACCATAGCGAAGGAATTTCTTCAGTCCCATGGAAATAACAAATACAACAATACCCATGACAATACCACAAGCGGCCGCATACCCAAAATCGAAATAATTGAACGCCCTCCGGTAAATATAATCCATAACAACATCTGTTGTTCCGAGCGGATCTCCTTTTGTCAACAGGAATACCTGAATAAAGATATTCATTGCACCGTTAATCAGATTAATCAGTAGATAAAGCGTAGTTCCTCTTAATCCAGGAAGTGTAACGTGGAAGAATTTCTGAACCGCATTGGCTCCATCCATCGTTGCAGCTTCATACTGATCTGATGGGATTCCAAGAAGACCGGCGGTGTAAATGATCATAACCCAGCCATAGCCCTTCCAGATTGAGCAGATCCAGATAACAAAGTTTCCTGTCCATGTATTCTTCAACCATGCTACCGGCTCTTTTAAGATTCCGATGGTAGTCAGACAGTAGTTTACAAGACTTCCTTCATCCGGTTGGAAAATATAATCAATGATATTACAGAAAACAACCCAGTCACAAATAACTGCAATATATAAGAGTACTTTATATACATTTTTTCCTGTTTTCAGGTTATGAATCAAAACGGCAACGATCAGGCCAAGAACCAACTGTCCTGGCACAGTAACCAGAACTGCTAAAATATTATTTCGAAATGCAATCCAGAAAAAATAGGCATCAGATCCTTTTGTTGAAATATCTTTGAACATTTTAGCAAAATTACTTATTCCAACAAATGTATTTTCCGAACCTGGCATAATGCTATAATTTGTTAGTGCAATATAAATATTCTTAATTTGTGGATATAATACAAAGACAATAAATAAGGTCATTCCCACTGCAAGGAAGGGCAAAACGGCCAACCATTGTTTCAGACCTTTGGAAAATCTTTCTGATAAAGGTTTTTTCATAACAGATACCTTTCCGGGCTGCTTTTTATCGCCCTATAAACAATTTCCACAGGCAAGAAAGCCTGTGGAAATTTGTTTCATCTTTCTTGAATTATGATGCCTCACCTGCAAGCAATGCATCCAGTTCCGGAGCAATCTTATCGAGTGCGGACTGTGCCGTATCCTCATGAAGAACTGCGCTCTGGAATGCTACAGAGAGTTTATCTGAAATTTTCTCCCATGCCGGAGATGGGGTACGGGATACAGCTCCCTCAAGCTGTTCAATATACGTACTCATATTCGGTACTGCTTGTACTTCTTCAGATTCGGCAATTGTTTTTACAGTCGGGATCAGATGTCCACCGCCTACAGCCTGTGCTGTCTGAGAGAATTCACTCATTAAGAACATTGCAAATACCCAAGATGCTTCTTTCTTATCGCTACTCTCAAACATAACCAGATCCTCGCCACCGTTAACGGTAAGAGATCCGGCTTTGCCAGCCGGCAGAAGTCCTACTTCTACTTTTGCCAGATTTTCTTCATCATCATTTGTGAAGAACCATGGACCCTGATAACTAAACAGATAATTTCCATCGTAAAGACCATTTGCTGCATCCGGCTTTCCACCTGTGAAGCAAGGTCCAATAATTCCTTCATCATACCACTCAACGATAGTCTCCAGTGCCTTTACACTATCTTCACTGTTGATATAACCAGATGCTTTTGTATAATCCTCGTTGGTATAAACACCGCCCAAAGAGTGAAACAATGGAGCCATAGCCCAAGAGTTTGCCCCCTCGCATGCGATCAGATACTGATCCGAACCAAGTTTGTCTTTCAATGCAACAACTTCATCGTAAGTTGTCGGAATACTGTCAATATTCAGTTCCTCCATCATGGTCTTACTGTAAACGCCTGACAGACAGTTTGTGTTCAATGGCAATCCATAATATTTTCCATTGTAATAATTAGTACTCAGCGGTCCTTCGTACAGATTATCTTTCAGATCTGCAAATCCTTCCAGATCATCAACTGCTGCAAGTGCTCCCATTTCAGCAAGTTCTGGAACCCAGATAATATCCATTCGCATCAGATCCGGGCCTGTTCCACTGGAAAGGCTGGTAATAATCTGTTGCATCAATCCATCGTATGGCATTCTTACAGCATCAGCATGAATATTTGGATACTGTTTTTCAAACTCAGGAATAATGGTATCCACAAGAACCTCTTCCTCGGAATCACCATGTGTATGCCAATAGGTAATCGTTACATCGTCTCCATCGTACTGGATACCTGAACCAGAAGCATCTGAGCCTGCGTTGGATGCATCAGATGCGCTGGCGCTGGCACTACCATTGCCAGAAGAACTCTTTGTATCCCCACTTTTGGAATTGCTTCCGCATCCAAAAAGCATGGACGCTGCAAGGATTGCTGATAGTGAAACTGCTAATGTTTTTCTTTTCATCTCTTTTCCTCCTTTAGAAAAGTTCGTTTTTGTTATAATCTATTTTTATACTTTTTCTTATCTTTTCTCAAGACGCTTTCTTATCTAATCTATACAGTATTTTTACTTTATATCACTTTTTTATGGACTTTTTAACGAATTTCGAATAATATGTTATTGTGCAAATTTTATGACATATAATCATTTTTCCTTTTTATTCATGGTTAATGTACAATTCAAAAGAGGGCAAAACATATGGAAATTATCGAATATGAACCAATCAATTTGTATGACGGACGCTTTTGCAAAGTATTTCATTCTGACTGGATTCAGTTAGAAAAACCAAAAGATGTAAATTTAGCACCGCATTTTCACTGGCATAACAGTTTTGAATTTAACTGTTCTATTTCGGGAACACTGCTCTGTGAAATCGGTTCTACTATGGCTTATGTAAAAGATAATGATTTTCTTTTTGTGAATCCAAATGTTATTCATAAATCACTTGAAAATTCTGCCTCCTTTCTCGGATTTGCAGTGCTTGTTCCTGTTGCTATCCTACAGTTTTTTTTTAACCCGGATGATAAAAACTCCCCTATTATAGAGCAGGATGTTGTGAACAGACATCGAAAAGAAATCATGGGACTTCTTATGGATATCTACCGATATTCGCGATCCGAAAAACCAGTTGATCTCCTTGGGATGAATGCCTGCGTTCTCCAAATTTTTCATATCCTTCTCTCTGAAAGCATGGCTACTCCGGCTTGTACCTACCCCCCCGATCAAAATTAGAGGATTCAATTTCTTTTACCGAATATCTGGCAGCACATTATAAAGAACATATTACTCTGGAAAGTGTTTCCGAACATTTTGGCTTCAATCCGACCTATTTTTCCAGAATGTTTGCAAAAAAAACAGGACGCAATTTTAATGTCTATCTTTCTTCGCTCCGATTAGACCATGCGACCCACCTCCTTGAAACTACGACTTCTTCTATTCCTGATATTTCAGAAGAAAGTGGTTTTTCCAGTTCTCGCGCTTTTATCGAGATGTTTAAAAAAGTGAACAAACTCACGCCAAAACAATATAGGGATCAATGCAGCGAGCACCAAAAAGGTTCATCCCTTTAATAACTAATTTTTTCCTTCTTTTGACATACAGGCATGCAGTTCTTCCAATACTGTACAGACGTTTATCCGTATCCTAGTGGCTTTTATGTTAATCATTGATATGCCTAACGTCAAAACAGCTCAAGTGCATTTCTGCACCTGAGCTGTTTTTCTGCTTTTTTAATATAATTGTATCATGCAAGCGGCCTTACGGTTCCTTCTGTAATTCCATTTTCATTAAACGCATCGACTCTCACATATACCGTTTCGCCATAAATCAAATCCTTTTCAAAATCTTTCATGTCTCTTTTCTCCTATGCTTGTATAATGTTCTCAGAAACAAGGTGGTCACTACTGTTTCCAATACTGATACGCAGTTTCATTCCGCTGCTGACGGTTTCCATGTTTTTGCCATAATATGAGAATTCTTCCTGGTCAATAAAGAAATCTACATCCTTCTTTTCTCCCGGATCCAGAAAGACTTTCTGAAAACGGACAAGCTCTTTCATCGGACGCACCACAGATGCATGTAATGTTTCGTAATAACACTGAACGACCTCTGCCCCCGCAATATTGCCTGTATTACTTACCTTACAATGTACATGCACTCTTTTGTCCTGTTCCATCCGAACTTCAACATCCGAAACATCAAACTCTGTATAGGATAATCCAAAACCAAATGGATATAATGGTGTATTGGGAATATCCATATATCTGCTGGTGAAACGGTTCTCCAGGTTATCTGCAGTAAGCACATGCCCGGTTTTTACATCCCAGTAGCTTATGGGCACCTGTCCCACACACCATGGGATACTCACAGATAATTTGCCGGAAGGGTTTATTCTGCCATACACAAGATCTATGATTGCTTCAGCTCCCATAGTTCCTGGTCTCCAGGCCATAATGACAGCCTTGGATTTTTCTGATATCCTCCGCAGATCCAATGGTCTTCCTGCAATTATCACAGTCACGATATTACTTGTACGTTCTGCTATTTTTTCAAATAACACCTGCTGCTCTTCCGGCAAAGTCAAGAACGCCCTGCTGGCAGCCTCTCCTGACTGGGATTCATGTTCCCCCAGTACACATACGACCGTATCTTCATGGGTTATCGTTTCCAGCCACTGCTCATCCCTTGGCTTGCCAGACAATTCCTGTTCCACCTGCCATACCTTACACTCTGCATCAGAAAGAATATTACATCCAGTAATACATTCTACTTCTATCTGCTTTTTTTGTAAAACATCTTCTATTGTTTCAACTGCCTCATGTTCTCCAAAAATTGACCAGCGGCTTAATAATTCTCTTGACGTTGTATAAGGACCTGCCCATATAACTTTCTTCTTCATGCTTAATGGCAGTATCTTATCATTTTTCTAAAAGGACACAGCTTTCGCCTGCCAGCTGATATGCCTTTTCCCGGTTATGCAAAGTCAGTTTTCCACTCTTTCCAAGACCGGCAAACGGATTTTCAAAAAGCCCCAGCTGATTTTTCATCATCAGGACTCTGAATGCACTTTCATCAACAAACGCTTCCGGAATTTTGCCGCTTTCCACCAGTTTTTCAAGGCACAGCATATAAGCAGGACTCATCATATCAATGTCTACACCGGCTTCTGAAGCCTGGATTGCTGCTTCTTCCATATCAGCTGCCACTCCCTGTTCTTCCAGCTGGCCTATGGAGCCCCAATCTGAAATTACAGTTCCCTCAAATCCTTCCTTATCCCGCAGAAGCCCTTTAAGAAGTTCCTTATTTCCGCTTATCGGTTTACGGTCAATAGCATTAAAAGCTGTCATGACCATAGCAGGCTTTGCTTTTAATGCCATACGGAAAGGTTTTACATACTGCTCCAGAAATGTCCGCTGGGATATTTCAACATCATTATATTCCCTTCCCGCATTCACAGCCCCATAACCTGCGAAATGCTTCAGGCATGCCGCTATTCCGGTATCAGCTTTCTGCTGATAGCCATCTACCATTGCTTTTCCCATGATTCCGTTTACATATGGGTCTTCTCCAAAGGATTCCATCATCCTTCCCCATCTGGGATCTCTTGAAACATCAATCATAGGAGAAAATGTTGCCCTTAGCCCTTCTGAAGATGCCTCCGAGGCAGCTATAGAAGCCGCCTCAGACACCAGTTCCGGATGAAATGAACACGCCTGCCCCAACGGAATCGGAGCTATGGTCCTGCACCCATGTATGACATCTGCCATAAACAGCAATGGAATATGATGGGGATGCTGTTCCATATATCTGCTCTGGATATCATAAATTTTATCTTTACCGATCACTCCAAGCACTGAACCGGCATATTGAATGATCCATTCCGGTGGCAACTGTTCGCCAACAACACCTGTGAGCACTGCCTCTTTATCGAAGTATGCGCCAGTGAGCTGCACCATCTGTCCTATTTTTTCCTGTAATGACATTTCTGACAGCAATTGCTGTAATTCATGTATTTCCATATATACTCCTTATGTTTAATCCGTTTATTTCTAATGTTCATTTCTCCATAGATCAGCCCGAAGCATATAAGACCGTATTTTACTCAAAGTAGATTGTCTTGCCACTTTCTGCGGACTGGTAGATTGCTTCCAGAATACGTGTGACAACTGCAGCCTGTGCAGGCTTCACAACCTGTTCTGCCCCATCAACAACGATGTGGTAAAACAATTCCTGTTCATAGTCTGCTGCTGACTTTTCTTTTCCTGAGAAAAATGCTACTCCACCGCTTGATAATTCCGGTTTCTCTACTACCTGTGTATTATGGTGGATGTAATTGATCCTAAGGCCATCTTTCATATCAGCTCCGGCTTTGGTACCACACAGGCTTGTTTTTGCCTCATCAACCTCCAGTGTGTTCAGTGCCCAGGCTGATTCCAGTTCGATCACTGCCCCATTTTTCATACGGATAAAGCCAAAAGCAGAATCTTCTACACAGAACTTATCCGGATCCCAGTTACCAAATGCATTTCCCTGGTCTGTCTGATCAGACAGCTTGTGGAAGGAAGCTCCCGTAACAGACTGCACTTCATAATTATCCATCATCCATAATGTCAGATCCAGTGCATGTGTACCAATATCAATCAGAGGACCGCCGCCCTGTTCTTCTTCATTCAGGAACACACCCCAGGTCGGAACAGCTCTTCTTCTGAGTGCATGTGCTTTGGCAAAATAGATTTCTCCCAATTCATCACTTTTGCACATTTCCTTCAGATACAATGAATCTGTACGATAACGGTTCTGATATCCTATGTTGAGAACTCTGTGTGTTCTTTCAGCAGTTTCGACCATCTTCTGTGCTTCTGCATAATTTTTTGCCATTGGCTTCTCACACATGACATCTCTTCCTGCCTCCATTGCTGCTATAGAGATTTCTGCATGGGAACGGTTTGGGGTAGTTACATATACAACATCCAGATCTTCTTTTAGAAGGTCACGGTAATCTTCAAATACTTTTGCATCTTCTGTGCCAAATTTTTCTTTTGTCTCCTGCGCACGCTCTATGATGATGTCACAAAAAGCCACCACCTCATAGAGACCACTTTTCTGCATAGCCGGGAGATGTTTTCCGTTAGCAATCCCTCCACAGCCTACGATTCCTGCTCTTAATTTTCTCATGGTATTTCCTCCTTATTTGCACTTTTCTGTGTTATATAACATATTTCTCCAGATATCTTTTACTGAGAATTAAAGACTTCTCCACCTTTTCCTTGGAATCCTCAAATGCTTTATCTTCTATTTCGATACATGTACAGCCATCATATCCTATATCAGTAAGTGCTGACACGTATTTTCCCCAGTCCACATCGCCAAGTCCCGGAATCTTAGGTGACATATATTCCAGCGGATAAGCCATGATGCCACAGGACTCTAATTTATCCTTGTATATCTTGATATCCTTGTAATGAACATGGAATATTTTATCCTTAAATTCATAAAGCGGGCGGATATAGTCGATCATCTGCCAGATAAAGTGGGACGGATCGTAATTAATGCCAAGATTATCACTGTCCAGGATCTTGAAGACCTCTCTCCAGATTGGCGGAGTTGTCATCAGATTCTGTCCTCCGGGCCACTGTTCCTCACCAAAAAGCATCGGACAGTTTTCAATTGCTATTTTTACGTCACATACCTCTGCCAGTTTTATGATTGGTGGCCATATTTCTTTTACAAGTTCAAGATTTTCCCGTACATTTTTGGTCTGATCCCTTCCGATAAATGTTGTGACCATGCCAACACCTAACTTTTTACTTGCACGTATGACATTCTTCAGATGTTCAATAGCAGCATTTCTTTTCTCTTTATCTGCCGTCATTACGTTAGGATAATATGCCAGTGCAGAGATTTCTACTCCCGCTTTTTCTGCATATGCCATAATATGGGCTGCATATTCATCATCCTGGTTTACCCGTTCTGCATCTATATGGCTTACACCCGCATATCTTCTTTCTGCTTTTTCTTCTGGCCAGCATGCCACTTCCACACATTCAAATCCCTGCTCTGAAGCAAAATCCATCATTTGTTCATAAGTCCATCCGTCAAGGATTGATGTAATAAACCCAAGTTTCATAGAAATATCCTCCTGTATCTGTTTTCCCTATTTTGCCCATGGAGTTGGTGTAAAATCTCCACCCCTGCACCATTTCAGATAATTCAGTGCATGAAGCTGTCCGGTCATCTCCAGTTCTCCGGAATATACAGGATCATGGTATCCCTCAATGCAGATATCGTCCTCATATCCGTTACTTCTTAAAATAGAAATGATATCTCTCCAGTTCGTGTCACCAAAGCCCGGCATACGATGCCATACAAATGGGACTGCGCCTGATATGCCACTATGTCTTACAGCATCCCAGTCTATTGTTGCATCTTTTCCATGTATATGTACTATTTTTTTGCACCATTTTCTCAGCTCTGTTACCGGATCGATAAGCTGTACCATCTGATGTGTCGGCTCCCATTCCAGTCCGAAGTTATCATTCTTTACTTCCTCAAACATCACTTCCCACGCTTTAGGGTTAAAACCGATATTACATGTCGCATGTTCCCATGTTCCATCCATAAGGCAATTCTCAATTCCCAGCTTCACTCCCTTTTCTTCTGCAAGATCAGCCAGTTCCCGGAATACCTTGCCAAACTCTTCATATGCGGATTCTACCGGCTTTCCTTCCCACGCTCCTGCAAAAGTACTCACATGTGTAGCTCCGAATTTTCCGGCAGTGCAGATTACATTTTCCAGTGTTTTCCTATGCTCTGCATACTGGATAGGATTGCAATAGTATCCAACTGTCGTGATTTTGGAATCCGTACCTGTCAACAGTTTTTCCGTGCTCAATGCCAGCTTATCAAGGTCAGTCCCTTCCAGTGACATATGGAAATTAAGAGAAAATGTCTCAAATCCTTTTCCAATAAATCCCTTTAACCATTCTTCTGCCTTAGTTCCAGGAACGCATGTTCCTATTTTTATCTGTTTCATACTTATTTTCTCCTGTTCCTTCATAAATACTTATGATTCATACTGTCTATAATCAATCACCTGGTTTGTTTCTGCTGATTGGAAAATAGCTTCCATTAGTTTCATTACGCGCATCACCTGGAAGAGCTTAATCTCCGGCTCTGCCCCATCTCTTATAACTGCTGCTACATTCCTATGGAAATCCGCAATATCTCCGGACACATGTGGCAGCTCTTCTTTCACGATTGTATCTTCCCGTCTCGGAGCCATGGTTTTGGTCAGACCTGCTGCTGTCTTTACCGGCACTACTTTCTCTTCGGTTATGCCTGTTTTCCGTATGATCTCACCATTTAACTGCCAGTCCCTGATTACCGCAGTACCATCTTCACCCAGTACATACCATCTTGGCAGGGAAATATAATTATTGGTACCTACTTCAACTAAGACTTCCGTTCCGCCTTCAAATGTCAGGATTGTGGTGAACCCATCATCCACTTCCTGATTGGTAATATGGGTAAGTGATGCATATACAGTTTCAATTTTTCTATCTCCGTAAAGATACAGAATCTGATCCAGCAAATGTACACCCCAGTCAAGAACCATTCCGCCACCATGTATTTTTTCTTTTCTCCAGTCACCCGGAATACCCCTTGAACCATGCACACGGCTTTCTATCCGGAAGACATGCCCCAGCTTCTGCTCCTCTACAAGCTTTCGTATGATCAGGAAATCATCATCCCAGCGCCTGTTCTGGTGTACTGTCAGGAACTTTCCGGTTTCTTTGGCAACATTTTCCATCTCCTGAAGATCAGAAGATGACAGAGTCACCGGTTTCTCTGATATCACGTTTTTCCCCGCATGCATAGCACGGATTGCAATCGGCTTATGGCAGTCATTTGGAGTGGCAATCAGCACAACATCAATATCCGGGTCTGATAACATTTCCTCTTCCGAACCATACACAGAAAAACCTTTTTCTTTTGCTTCTATTCTCTTTTCTTCCTTGATATCATAGATACCACCAATTTCAATTTCCGGTACATTTGACAGGATTTCTGTATGCCATCTGCCCATTCCACCATATCCTATCAGTCCGTAGATTACTTTGTTTTCCCGCATTTTATACCTCCAATTAAGGAACAGCGGCTAATGAACACCATCAGCCGCCGTCTCTTTTACTTACTTAATTCATCGTTGATTTCTTTGAGAATCTGATCACCACCCTGATTCTTCCAGTTTTTAACGAAAGTATCGAATTCGCTGATATCTGCTTTTCCCATAATGATCTTTGCGAAAGTCTCTTCCTCCATCTTCTTCAGATTTGCCCATTTCGCTTCCATTGTTTCCGTCTGTCCGTTGTAAGCGTTGTAAACCGGAACATATTCCTCATTTACAAGTGGCGCGTCACCTACCATGATTGCAACCAGACGAGGCAGATTTGTTTTTGCCAGATCACTATCCAGATTCCAATATTTAAGACTGAAATCATCGTAAGGCTTTTTCTTAAGTTTCGTAACTGCTTCCATATCGTTCTTCAGCAGTTTATGTGTCGAAAAATCTACATCATCCATACTGATATCTCCTGCAAGATATTTCGTCAGCGCTTCATAAGATTTCTCTATCTCATCAGCATTGTCATACGTATTATACAAAGGATAGAAATCTCCGGTTCCCATCTCCGTAGATGTTACGCCCTCTTCTACCCATTTCTGCTCATTTGCAACCAGGTAGTTAATGATCTTAAACGCAGCTTCCGGATTTTTGCAGTCCTTGCTCGCTACGACATACTGTGTCGTTGGCTCAGCCATATGCGTATAATATTTTCCATCCTCAGAAAGAGGTGTGAAATATGCCCGCCAGTCTGCTGAACCTGACAGAGTTGTATCCGCAAATGTATATGCACACCACCACGGTCCGAAAAAGATTCCTACTTTTCCAGCAAGAAGTGGCTCCTTGCTATCACTTCTGACAAGTGTCTCCGGATCAATAACACCATCCGCATAAAGTTTGGAGATATTTTCCAGTGCAGTCTTCGTCTCCGGCTGAATCGAACCATACTCTACCGATCCGTCCTCACTCTTCAGCCAGTACTGCGGATATGACTGAAAACAGCTGAACAATGGGTCAAGTCCAAACTGGTTGCCGCCTACTGCATTCATGTGGTCCGAATTTCCTGGTCCAAGAATACCGATAGTGTCATTCTCTCCATTTCCATCTGGATCCCTTGTCACAAATGCTTTAGCCACTTCTGCCAGTTCATCCCATGTGCGTGGTACATCCAGCCCAAGAGCATCCAGCCAGTCCTGACGAATCCACATTTCGTTTACACCGCCTGCTGTCAGGTTCGGGGCAGGAATCGCCATCAGTTCTCCATCTTCATTGGTGATACATTTCTGCAGTTCTTCACCGCCGGATTTCACATAACTTTTCAGTGCATCTGAAGCATAATCATCAAAATACTTATCCAGTGGCTGTATCATATCGTATTTCAACAGAGCCCTGTACTGGGTTGCATTTACATTCATGATTTCCGGAATGGTATTACTTCCGATACAGAGACTCATTTTTTCATCATAGTCTGATGTAGATGCAGTCCAGTCATATACTACCTGGATGTTCAGGTTCTCTTTCAGAAGCCTTGTATAGGAGTTGTCTTCAAATGACATTCCTTTCGGAATCTTTGCATTCGGATTCATTTTTCCGCCCAGATGTACCGTAACCGTCTCCGGGTATTTTGCCAGAGGCAGATCTTCTTTCGCTGTTCCTTCTGCTTCCTTGACCGCTTCTTTCTGCCCTTTGTCTGATGCACCACCACAGCCTGAAATCAAGGATACCGTCATAGCTGCCGTACACGCTATAGCAATTATTCTTTTTAGTTTCATAATCCATTTTCTCCTTTTCGTTTTTACTATTCTCTATTTTGGCCAGACTCTTTCTGACCGGATACTATCCTTTTACCGATCCCAACGTGATCCCAGATACAAAATATTTCTGCAAAAACGGGTATATGATCAGCACCGGGATCATGGCGATAAATATCTTCGCTGCGTCCAGCGACTGGTTATTTAGTTTCATTGCCTGTGCGATCTGTTCAACATTCATACTGGAATAATCCAATGTTACTACCATCTGCTGTATGTATGTCTGAAGCGGATAGCTGCTTTGTTTTGTACTTAGAACCATTCCCTGAAAGAACTCGTTCCAGTACTGAACAATCGTAAAAAGCGAGATCGTTGCCACCATCGGTTTTGCCAAAGGAATGTAAATTGAGATCAGATTCCTCCATGGTCCACCACCGTCTATAAAGCATGCCTCTTCCAGTTCAACTGGCAGATTCTTGAAAAAGTTTACTGCCAGAATGACGTTGAAAACCTGAAGCCCCATACCGAAGACAAGTCCCCATATGCTGTCCATGAGACCGTAATTCTTCATTGTGATATACCACGGAACAGTACCTCCATTGAAAAGCATGCAGAATACAAAGATCCACATGAAGATGCCCCTCTTCGGAAACTGTTTTTTTGTTCTTGACAACGGATATGCTGCCAAAAGTATACACACCATGCTGGCCCCTGTACCTAACACAACTCGTTTAATAGACACAAGAAAAGAAGTAAAGAAATTCCCCTCTCCCAAGATCTTCTTATATGACAGGAGATTAAATCCCACCGGCCAGAGAGCAACTTTCCCTGCACTGACAGCCTCCCTGCTACTTAAGGAAACGCAAAGGACATACCATACCGGCAGGATGCAGACCAGTGTGATCAAAATAAGGATCACAACATTTACTACGTCGAATACTTTTGATCCTATACTTTTATTTTCTATCATTTACTGCACCTCCTTAGAATAGTTTGTAACCGGTAAACTTATCTGCCAGCTTATATCCTATAACAATTAAGATAACGCTGATCACCGATTTAAACAGTCCAACTGCTGTAGCCAGCGAGTACTGCAGGTTCTCAAGTCCTGCACGGTATACCCATGTGTCTATGATATCACCAGTGGAATAAACAAGCGGATTATACAAATTGTAGATCTGATCAAAACCTGCATTGAGCACATTTCCAAGTGACAGAATTGCCAGAAGGGCTACCGTTGTCCTTATTCCCGGGAGCGTTATGTGCCAGATACGTTTGAATCTTCCTGCTCCGTCTGCCGCTGCTGCTTCATAAAGGCTCTGGTCTACCCCAAGTATTGCTGCCAGATAAACTACCGTATTGTACCCAAATCCTTTCCAGATATCTGTGCCGATCACCAGAGGCTGGAACAATGATGGCTCCCCGAAAAAATTGATCGGATTTCTACCAAATGCCTCCATCAGCTGATTAATTGGACCAGTATATCCAAAGATATTTAAAACAATCTTTGCCAGAATAACCCACGACAGAAAATACGGTAGGTAAACAATTGTCTGGATTGGACGCTTGAGCCGCTTAATACAGAATTCATTAAGCAGAAGTGCAAAAATCAATGGGAAAATAATATTCCCAATAATCTTTCCTACCGCGATTACAACGGTATTACACAGTACCTGTTTGACATCGTTCATTTGAAACATGTACTTAAAATTTTCAAGCCCGACAAACTTAGAATGCAAAATACCCTGGCCCGGATTATAATCTTGAAATGCCATGACAATACCGAACATCGGAACAATGCTAAAGAAAAACAGCCATAAAAGTGCCGGAATCAGCATAATATAATAATGCTTCACAAATCGTTTGATATACATTCCAGGACCTCCCTTCCTTTTTGTTTAATATACACCATGATACCTCCCTAGTATAATAATGGTGTAGTCAATCAAGACTACTTGGTTAATAAGTTTCTGTAAATCAGATAACAAAAGAAGGGATTCTTCCTTCATCAGATGTTATCCATAATAATTATCATGTCTGACGG
>ENA-OQKW01000065-OQKW01000065.1-human-gut-metagenome-genome-assembly--contig:-NODE-65-length-26268-cov-7.758464_pt1 | contig 26268 bp, 32 predicted proteins | sample MGYA00242657_ERZ504815 | MGnify/ENA primary metagenome ERZ504815 (study PRJEB26092, sample SAMD00036404) | human gut metagenome | host: Homo sapiens | study: EMG produced TPA metagenomics assembly of... | reverse complement strand
AACACGAACATATATTCGATTCAAGAAAATGCGGATATTTTTAAATTGATTGTGTCAATTTACAATCAATTTCTATTCAATGTGGTTTTCCGGCAGGTTCTGTAAAATAAGCTCAGATCAAAACAATAACGGGAGGAGCTTATGCAACAGAATATTGAATTTGAGCGGTGCATTGATTTTCTGGTACGGATGATTGATAAGTACGGCGCTGAAGTCCTCCGGGAGTTGGAGGAAGAAAAACAGAATAAGGAAGAAAAAGAAGCGGCAGTTTCCTGAAATACAAAATGTAAATCAGACTGTCGCTTTTTTCATGCATTTTTAAATCAAATAAATTTTAAAAGCTGATGCAGAGTGTGTGGCTCATTATTCTGAGAAGCGGTAATACGCGTATCAAATGGCTTGAAATGATTCTGCGTATAAAAGCTCAGAAGAAATTCATTATCTTCGCATTCAAGAAACTCCATAACGCCACCTACGGAATATTTGAGACTGGATATGGTTTCCAGTGCAAATCCCAGTAGAATATTTCCAGGAATTCGTTTTTCCTTTGGAAGAGAATAGTTCTTTCCCAACTGGGCGATCAAGTAAGCTGCGGTAGTATAGGATTGTGTTTCTTCATCCAAAATACTGACACGGGACAGTTTTTTTGCCATTGTCTTGCTGATATTTGAAGCACGGACAGAGATTGGTTTTATTGTAAGTGAAAAATAACCAACCAGTGAAGCATCTTCAGCATCAAATACCAGATAAGTGATAGATTGATCTTTTTTGGTAAACTCAATCGCATTATGTAATAAAAAGTATTCCACATCGGGATTTTTGGGACAAGAAAAATCGGAGAGTAAGTCGTAAAGACTTTCCTCTCCGATATATGTCGGTTCGTCTTTATCCAAATATGCCCGAATATTAACGGTAAAATATTTATCAGACATGTTTTTTCTTCCTTTTTGACATTAAAGCTAAGATTTCCTGTGGGTTCGTTAACTGACGTCCGGGAAGTGTCTGCTTTGGTGTGCGGTCACGGTCGGCTTCGTCAATTGCTGCGACAAAACGCTTTACGCTATTTGGATTGGATACGACAAAATTATGAGTAATACTTGAAGTAGCCATACTAACACCTCCTCTTTTTTGGCTTTTTTGTGTATTTATAGTATATGCAATGTGTGATAAAAACACAATATCAAAAACAGAAATTATTTCTAAATAATTTTCAAGCCGGACATTTATTAGACGCTTCCGGTAAGCGAACAATATTTTCGAGCCAATCATTTATAAGTCGCCAATGGTGGGCGGGCAATATTTTGATAACAGAAATGCTCTGTATCTAACTTAATTATACGATTGGCGAAGAAATGCGTCAATACGGAAAATAAGTATTGAAAATAGTTGGAACAAGTACTAAAATAAGGTTGGGACAATAAAACAGAGTTATACTGCGAGGAAGATTATGAAGAATAAAAAGATTAAATGCGATATATATACCAGAGTATCCACAACCATGCAGGTAGATGGCTACAGTCTGGATGCTCAGAAAGAAAAACTCAAGAGATATGCGGAATTTCAGAATATGGAAATCGTAAATGAGTATTCAGATGAAGGTAAGTCTGGAAAGAGCGTAGAGGGCAGACCGGAATTTCAGAGAATGTTGGATAATATTGAGAATGGAACAGATGAGGTACAGTTTGTACTGGTGTTCAAGCTTTCCAGATTCGGTCGTAATGCAGCAGATGTATTAAACTCTCTGCAGAGGATGCAGGATTTTGGAGTGAATCTGATCTGTGTAGAAGATGGAATTGACAGCTCAAAAGATAGTGGAAAGCTGATGATTTCTGTTCTGTCTGCGGTGGCAGAGATCGAACGAGAGAATATCCTTGTTCAGACAATGGAAGGACGTAAGCAGAAAGCCAGGGAAGGAAAATGGAATGGTGGATTTGCTCCGTATGGTTATGAATTAGTAAATGGAGAATTGCAGATTGCAGAGGACGAAGCAGAGATTATTCGTCTGATCTATGACAAATTTATTCATACCAATATGGGAATCTCTGCGATTGCCGCATGGCTGAACCAGCATGGATATAAAAAGAAAAAACGACAGAATAATACACTGGACGCATTTGCCGCATCATTTATAAAAGGCGTTCTGGATAATCCGGTATACTGTGGAAAGCTGGCTTATGGACGAAGGAAAAACGAGAAAGTTTCTGGTACAAGAAATGAATACCGCATTGTAAAGCAGGAAAATTATATGCTGCACGATGGTATCCATGAAGGGATTGTTTCAGAAACAGACTGGGAGCTGGCACATCAAAAACGGGAAAAAACAGGTGTGAAATATGAAAAGACACATAGTCTCGATCATGAGCATATTTTATCTGGAATATTGAGATGCCCGTTATGTGGAAGTGGTATGTATGGAAACGTGAACCGAAAGAAAAGAAAGACGGAACTTTATATAAGGATTATTTCTATTATGCCTGCAAACATCGTCGCCTGGTAGATGGTCATAAATGTGGATATCGTAAACAATGGAGTGAGGAGAAGATTAACAATGCAGTGGAAGAAGTTATTCGGAAGCTGGTGAAGAATCCTAAATTTGAAGAAGCAATTCTGAATAAAATCGGTTCAAGAATTGATACAGAAGAAATAGAAAAAGAGATTGAAGGATTGGAAAAGCAGCACAGGCAGCTGACCGGAGCAAAAGCAAGACTTGGACAGCAGATGGACAATCTGGATATCATGGATAAATTTTATGAGAAGAAATATCAGGATATGGAGACAAGGTTATACCGTTTGTATGATGAGATTGAAGGCGTGGAGAACAGTATAGAAGAAGTCAAGAACCGCCTGCTGAATATCCGGCAACAGAAAATATCAGAAGAAAACGTCTATCAATTCCTTTTATATTTTGATAAACTATATGATAAGTTCACCGACCTGGAGAAGAAAGAATTTCTTAACAGCTTTGTAGAACAGGTGGATATTTATGAGCAGGAGCAGCCGGATGGCAGATTCCTGAAGCACATAAAGTTCCGTTTTCCGGTGTATTTTGGAGACAGGGAAACACAGGAACTTTGTTGGGACAACGAAAGTACCGTTGAGACAGTTGTCAAATTATCCCTCAAAAAAGATACACCTAAGATTGAGGTTACAATGAAGCCTGATGAAGAGAGCAATTACACACCAGAAGAAAAGGCTACCTATCAGAAGATTAAGGATTATGTGAAGGACAAGTATGGTGTGAATGTGCATACTTCTTATATTGCACAGGTGAAGCGGATGTGTGGTCTGGATATGGGAGAGAATTATAATAAGTCCAAGAAGGAAAATCCAGAAGTGAAGCAGTGTCCGCAGGAAAAGGTGGAGTATATTAAGGATGCGTTGAGATACTTTAATGAGATATAAATGGCAATAAGATAAGAGGTAATAATGGAAATATCAGTATATTTGAAAGATTATGTGGAAAAATTAAAAAAAGATAAAATGAAACCATTTTATAATAAGAAAAATAATAATTTTGAAATAGATAATATTTATGATTATCTCAAAATCATAGATATCTTGCAAAATGAAAAAGAAAAAGACAGGAATGCAGTGTTTAAAGAATTTTATTATAGAGGCGTTTCAAATAGTGAATGGGAATTATTGCCTAGTTTAGCTGTTAATGACTTAGAGTTTTATGAGCCTGTTATGATTGAAGAATTTAAAAAAAGCATATCCCTCGGAATTTGACGTAAAAGATGATTTTGAAATAATTGCCAAAATGCAACATTATGGTTTACCTACAAGATTGTTAGATTTTACGTCAAATCCCCTAGTGTCGCTATATTTTTCGTGTAGTGATATTCAGCAAAAGGAAAAAGATGGAAAAGTGATAGTTGCTTTGCCAAGAAAAAATCTATATGATGGGTTGGATGAATATAGAGATTTGATATATAAAGCCCATGACCAAAGTTTTTTATTGAGTTGGTTGGAAGAGAACCCAGGTAATTTGTATACATATTTAGGAATGGTATATGTACCGAATTCTTTGTTTTTCAAAACCCCAAGTTATATTACAGAAAGAGAAAAAAGACAAAGTTCTGTTTTTATGCTTTTTGCGAATAGCATAGTTGATGTAGAAAAGGATACTTGTATATCAGATGAAGAAGCTGCATATCTAATTTTAGAGGGAGAAGAGTATTATAAGAAGCACTACGGAAATGAAAAATCTATCTTTAAATTACATCCAACATTGAAACGTTTATCGAAACAACAATATCAAATGAATTTTACAGAAGTTATCATTCCTAAAAAAGTAAAGAAAGATATTTTAAGACAATTGTCTAATATAGGGATAAGCAAAAGTTATTTGTTTCCAGAAATGGAATATACTGCGGAGTATATAAAAAATAAATACATTTTTGGAACACAAAGATTGATAAATGGAAATTTTGATGCTGATTATGAATTATAAGTATATTAAATTAGTAGACATTGAGGGTGATTTATTTATTAAAAAAACTGACTTAAAGCTATGTTAATTTTATATTTAAATGTTATTAGAAGGGAAGGTTGAAATACACCTTCTTTTTATACCCATTTTTAAGGAGGTGGTGCCAAAAAGTATACAAAAATACTGGAACGTTTCGTAAAGAGATGTCCATACATTTCGGGACTGTTTAGCAGTCCTTTTTTTGTAGTTTCAAAAAGTACACATTTCAGGACTAAGGAAGGAGCAAATAATCATGAAAAGATATGGTTATCACAGAACAAGTACAAGAGAACAGCATTTAGACAGAGGCATCAAGGAGATTACAACCTATTGTGAGCAGAACAATCTGGAACTGGAAAAGATATTTACTGACCAGCAGACAGGAAAGAATTTTAATCGTCCAAGATATCAGGTATTGAAAGAGGATGTATTAAGAGCGGGTGACGAGTTAATTATTACTGAGGTAGACAGACTTGGTAGAAATAAGCAGGAGACATTAAAGGAGTTAAGATAAAGTTTTACGATGGTAGTGAGTTTGAGGTGGAAACAGAATAAGGAAAAAGATAAAATGGGCTGGTATGTGAATCGCAGGGATTTACTTACCGGCTTTTTGCGTTGTGCGCCTAGCGGCGCACGTTTCTAACGGGTTAAAGTCCCGAATCCGCCCGGTAGTGGGGAGGATATAGCCGAAGGCAAGGATGTCCATCGTGAGATGGAATCTGAAGGAAGCTGGATGTGAGGAATATACTAACTCACGGGCAAATCTCTGGTATGACGAACAGAAATCTCATATGAGGTCATGCATGTGGGTAAGACAGCAATCCATGTTAAAGCCCAATAACTACACGGAATCATGCATGATAAATGAGGCAGATGGATGGAGAGGAAGAAACGTGTGGTACCTAGGGAGGGCTGTGCGGTATGCCTTGAAAGAGGTAACCATTGCATAAAGCAATGCTGAACGCATAGAAGTCAGCAGAGGTCATAGTAGCCGAGAGGTGAAGGACCGAATGGAAGAAGTTTAAGTCCAGACTGAAGGAGTTATCTTCCCGTAAGCGATGTCAGTCAATCAAGCCAAGCCTTGAGAAAATCAAAGTATATGCAAGAGGATGGCTTAACTACTACGGAATTGCAAGCATGAAGAACAACATAGATGACATCAACGGATGGCTCTATCACAGAATACGCATGTGCATATGGAAACAGTGGAAGAAACCTAGAACGAAATATAAAAATCTAGTCAAGCTGGGAATCCTAGAACACTATGCGGCAACAATAGCAAACAGTCGCAGAAAGTATTGGTATATCAGCAATAACAAAGCTGTGATTTGGGCGCTGAATAAAGAAAGACTGATAAACAGTGGCTTTTACGATTTAGCCACAGCCTATCAGTCTGTGCACGTCAACTATTGAAAGCGCCGTATACCGAACGGTACGTACGGTGCTGTGAGAGGACGGCGGTTAGTCACCGCCTCCTACTTGATTATATGTGATTTTGCTTAAATACAATTTTAATGCAACAATAATACAATATTTATATTGCAAAAGAAATGTAAATGTGATATTATTTTAATGAAAAGAGGTGGATGTATGGAAAGCTATAGTGTAAAACAGATAGCCGAAATGTTAAATACTCAACCAGAGACCGTTCGACGATGGATAAGAACAGGTAAATTGACTGCTCACAAAAACTCAAGAAAAGAAGGTCACGTGATTTCAGAAAATGACCTATCTGAGTTTTTGAAAAAAACTCCAAAGTATGCAGGATTTGTCGGAATGGCAGGGTCGGCTTTGAGTAGCATAGCTATGACGACACCATTAGCTGCTGTAGCTGTAAGTAGCGTAGCAGGAGGTGCATTAGCTTCACATATATTGCAAGGACAGAAAAATAAAAAGAATGAGTTATTCTCAAAAGACGACTTGAAAAGATATTTACGTCAGGAAATTATGAGAAGAAGTAACTCGATAAATCAAAAGCAATTAGCAATAGAAAAGTTACAAAGAGAAATAACTATCGACCAGCAACAGATTACAGAGTGTAATTTAGCAATTAGTAAATTGGATAAGGAAAAATATCAAGAATAGTGTGTTATTATTCGAGAGATTGTTATGAAAAATTCTGAAGTAAAGGATACTGAATTCCTTAGTTTTATTGTTGCATAGTAAAGTAGAAAGGAGCACTATATGTCAAAGAACTGGGATTATGAAGATGACCACGATTGGGACGATGATATTGATTATAAGGAAAGAGGAGAAGTCTATTGGTACGGAAAATATTATCCAAAAGACTACGTAGATGCTATCTATGGCGATAACAAAGAACAATATAATAATGAAGCTGATGAAAATAACGGAGGAACGCTTGGAAGACTTGGTGTGGTATTAGTTGCAGGAGGATTGGGATATTTGGCATACAAAGTTGTTCCAGTGATAAAGGACAAATTCCGTAATAAAAAGTAAGCATTCAATGTGGGGGAAGAAAAATGGGCGATAATACTAAACCAGTTCCAAGCCGTAAATGAAGTAAACAGAATGAGAAGTTGAAAAAGTTCAATGTATATAAAGATACGGCATTAAGTGCTATACGTGATAACACTCAATTTGACACAGCCATCGTAAAATTAAATGAAAACTATATGATTAAATTGAGAGAAGCTGATAAATCAGAATATGAATTGCTCAAAATTAATATGCAGAAGGCTGAATCAGCGGATGAAAGAGAAAAAATAAGAAATTATATGGTAGAGATGCGTAAAGAACGTGACGCTAAGGATACCGAGAATAAAGCTTTTTATGAAAAACTGCAGGAGAATCACGAAAACAACAATCTAAAGATAATTGGTTCGGTTGCTGTTGTCCTGGGATTTGCTTATAAGTATCGAAAACCTATATTGGATGCAGGAAAAAACTAATTACTAATAAAGTATAATGTAGGTAATATGTTGTCCGTCGGAATGGTGCATTTTTTTATTCTTTAAATCAAAGGGTGTAAAAATATAAAATGCCATATATTGTATGCGAATGTTAACAAAAAAACAAAATATAGTACATGTTGAGACGGTTGTTCTTTTGTCCAAACAAAAACCAGATGACACGATAGAGATCGACTTAGACCTGGACGAGTTGGATGCCACCAGTGCCGAGTTGAAGGCAACCTATTAGGAAATCAAAGACTATGTGTTGAAAGAATTTGGCTTGAAGGTTTCAAATTTATATATTTCTCAGGTAAAACGCAAATGTGGAATTGAAGTGGGAGAAAACTATAATCTTCCGAAATCAGAAAATGCAAGAGCTCCACAATGCCCGAAAGAGAAGGAAGAAGCTATCAAGGCTGCCCTGAAATATTATGCGATGATCTAAGGATATCGCTGATTTCAAGGAGGAATAACACATGAAAAGCACATTTGAAAAAATGGGTGGAACCTATACACTTGGCGCAGATGGAACTTACTATCCGAATCTTATCAGTACAGATGAAGAACCGCATTATGGGAAATATGGAATGATGCGGAAACCGTATCTGAAAGAGCATCGTCCGGCAATGTATTCACTGTATATGTTGGAAGACAGACTGGTGGAACATCTGAATCTTGTGGACGATGAAGCACAGGAGAGAATGGATATGCTGGTGCGTCAGATGATGGAGCGGCAGGGCATTACGGAAGAATCGAAAGCTCGTGATCAGATGGAATGGGTCAGAGCGGTAAATAATATCCAGAATGCTGCAGAAGAGATTGTGTTAAAAGAATTGATTTACAGGTAAACAAAGAGCTGAACAGGTGCAGAGACTAATCTGACTTGTTCAGCTTTTATAATATATGATATTATAAGTGAAAGTGATATAATATGTTCATAATTTTTCTTTTAAGGAGAGTAACGATGAGTACATTTAGAGATTGGGAAGCATATAAGAGATTAAAGAATCGAGCGGATACAAATTCTGTAGTGGATGTATTGAAAAATAAAAGCACAGGGGATTTAATTGTTAGGAAAATAATATATGGAATCGAACAGCCTTTGTATCAAGCTGTATTCACAAGGGAAATGCGTGCTTTGTATAAACTGAATAAATGTTCGAATATTGTTAATATATTGGGAGATGATTATTTAGTTATATCAACAACAAAGGAAAAGGTTGGAGTAATTTATTTAGAATATATAAACGGAATAGAATTAGGAAAATCATCTATTGAAAATTTTTCTGCAAAAGAGCGATTTTCAATAATAAAACAATTATTAGATGCCATTGAAATATCACATTCAAATGGGATTATCCATCGAGATATTAATCCTAATAATATCATGCTTACCGACGATAAACAGGTCAAGTTAATTGATTTTGGCATATGTAAAATCAATGATATGATCAATTCAGCAACAGTATATAAACTAGGGACTAATGCCTACTCAGCTCCTGAAGTTCATCAACATAGTGAAAATGCAACTGAAAAAAGTGATTTATATTCGCTTGGTGCGGTAATTTATTTCCTTTTTACTGGTCAGCAACCTCCATTAGCAGTACAGTTTCAGGATGTATTGAATAGAACTAGTGGAATGGATATTTCATTAAAGCCGATATTAAAAAAACTAGTTGCGGAAAATCCTGATGACAGATATGAAAATGTTTTTGAATTGAGAGCTGATTTTTCAAAACTATTTACACGCTTTTTGAATTTGGATAAAACAATTATTTTGACAGCGGCATACGAACGAATAAAGGAATTGAGAAACCTTAAATTATTACCACAGTCAATAAACATTAAAATGGCAACCGAAACGTATATGCCAGAGAACTTTTTAGATTTGTATGCATTTTGTAGAAAAGAAGAATCAAATGAGAATGAAGAAACGATGATTTACATCTTCTTAGGATTTAATTTTCAGGCAGAATGTGTGTTTGATGATGAGCAAAGCGTGTTTGACGTTGTAAAATTTAGAAAGATTCCTCCAATTGATCGTGATAGACTTAAGAAAAGATTTGCTAAAATTGAGGGTGAAATAAGATTTGTAGATAAAAGAATTGCACATAGAGAATTGAAAAACGATAGTTTCGAAATAAAAAACATTATCTATGATTATTACGAAAATTATATGTCAAAAAATAATGTTGATTGTGAATATAAGGAAAAGTATGGAGTATGGAGAGATTTATTAGAATTAATAAGAGAAGATATCGAGAAAAATGTTGTAAGATTACCATATGATTCTTATGAAGTAAAGAATAATCTTTTAAGATTTAAGCTTAAAAAGGGCACTTTTATAGATGAAGAACGTTTGAATAAAGAACAAGTATTTGTTTATGAAAAAAAAGTCGGAAAAAAGAAAGATAAAATAAAGCCTGTGACAGTAGGTACTTATGAAAATGATATTTATGAGAAAAATCATGTAGTTTTAGAAATAAATAAGCAAGGAACAATAGGATTGCCAGCAAGCGGTTTTATTTGTTTAGATTATAGGAAAGATAAAATTAATGTTGAAAGACAGTTAGATGCTTTAAATGTTCTGGAAAAAGAAGATTATCAGTGCTCTTTTAATTTGAAGAGAATAATTTCAGGTGTGGAGCCCCCGTCTGTAAATGTTATTTCGAAACCGATCCATATGTTTAATGAGAAATTAGATTTTCCACAAAGGACTGCGATAAAAAAAGCATTAGATGCAGATTCTATAGCAATTATTCAAGGGCCTCCAGGAACAGGAAAAACGAATGTTATTATCGAAATTATTTTACAAATACTGAAAGCAAACAAAAAGAATCCAGATGTTGAACCTAAGAAGGTGTTACTAGTTTCTCAATCGCATCCAGCAGTAGATAAAATGTTAGAAGATTTAATTAGGGAAAGTGACGAAAGACCTGATTTGCTTCGTATTGGAAGAGATGAAAAATTAAATGAGGAAATAAGAGAAGAGTATTCTATTAATGATGTGAAGGAAAAATGGTATCAAAATGTTAGAAGAATATGTAATGATTATACTAAAAATGCACTTGAGGAAATTGGAATTCCAGAAGAGGAGTTTGACAATTATTTTTTGAAATTGGAAAATTCAAAAGTGGAAAACATGGATTTTTCAGTAGAAGATAAATTGTTTGTTGAAAATTTTATAAAAAAACAAAAGGGGTAAAGTCAGAAAGGACAAGAAAAATACTGGAGATTCAGAGAGAATGGACAGAACAATTAAAAAAGTGTGATGAAGTAGAACTTTATATCATTAAAAGTACGGTAATTATTGCTGGTACATGTACAGGATTTGTGTCAAACAGGATTATACGTGATGTTGAATTTGACTATGTTATTGTAGATGAAGCAGCTAAGGCAACGTTTCCTGAATTAGCAGTTTCGTTAAATAAGGCACATAAAATTATATTGGTAGGTGATCATCAACAACTACCACCTGTTTTAGATACTGAAATAATTAGAAATAATAAGGAAAAACTTGATGAGGAGGGGTTGGCGCAAGGTATTTTTGAAAGAATGTATAATATGTTTCCAGAGGATAATAAACATCGTCTTACTATACAATATAGAATGCACCCAACTATTGGTACGTTGATTAGTCATGTGTTTTATAATGATGAGATCCAAAATGGAGTAGAGGCGCAGGATAGAGAATTGTGTATAGAAGGATATGAGGGAATTGCAATTGAGTGGATTAGTACATCAAAGTATTCGACAAAAGAGCGGTATGAAAAGGAATTTGATAATAATGGAAAAAAATCATATCAAAATTATCTTGAGCGAAATATTATTGAACGAAAACTATTGGAATTAGATTCTAAACTTGTCAAAAGGACTAAGGTTGCAGTAATTACAGGATATGGATCGCAAAAGTACATTTTGCAAACAATGGTAAAACAACATTCCTTTAAGCATATTGAGGTTGACGTAGATACTGTAGATGCATTTCAAGGTAGCCAAAAAGATATTATTCTGTATTCTACTGTTAGAAGTAGTGGAAACAAATACGGTATTGGCTTTTTGAAATCAGAAGCTAGAATTAATGTTGCATTTTCTAGAGCAAGATGCTTGTTGATTATTGTTGGAGATATGAAATTTCTTGATAATTATAAAATCAGAGGAAATAAATTTCCTGAAATCATCAAATATATTACAGAATCTGAAGGGTGTCGCATTATAGAAAAGTAGGAGAAAAGAAATGAAACAATTAGTAGCAGCAGTATCGAGAAAACTTCCTCGGGAGTTAAAAAATTTTCATTTAATTAAAAGACAGAGTATATTTATTCCGTATTGTGAAATAGGTATTACCTGTTTAACAAAGGAAGTAACAGAAATAAATTTGTTTTTTGAAACAATATTAAAATTAATTGATATCGAAGTGGCTGATGTATATGAGATATCTGCAATTATGGGGGTGGAGTTTAAATTATTAAAAGAAGCCATAGTAGATATGATTGAACAGAAGTATATTATCACTTCACAGAATAAATTGATTATGACACCTAGGGGGCGAAAAGCTTTAGCGGATAGAAAACAGGTTACTATTCGTAAAAGAAATATAAATGAACTTTCTGTAAATATGATTACGGGTAATATTGAAGAAAGTGGAAAAAATGCATTTGCAAAGCCTTCAAAGAGGGATCTTTGTTTAAGTGAAGAACAAACAATTACAAAAGATTATTTAGAAAGCAATTATGCAATTATAAATGAGATATATCAGCGAAATCAGATCGAATCAAATATTTTTAACACGAAAATTTTACAGAGAGAGTTGTATAAGATATTAGATATTGCTTATGAGAAACTGTATTATGTGAAAGATGAACTTTTTATTTATAAAAATGATGATTCAGAAGATTATGAGTTTATTATTAAAGGTGACATTGGAGAAAGATACCAGAATAGCTTTTATCATCAAGTACGAGACGTGGTATATTCAGGGATGGAAAACTTTTTTGAAAGAGATTGGGATTTTTCGAAAAATCACTATGATAAAGGGCTTGTCACTCAGGAAGATAGGCAATATACAAAGAGTTTAATTGAAAAATTAAATGGAAGTGAAATTATTTCAGATGAATTAGTAGACCAATATATACATACCCGAGCATTAATTGATGAGAAAGAATTAGAAGCTATATTTTCATGTAATCAAGAATTTGATTATCAAGGAATAGTTATTTCTTGTGAAAGATTGAAAAAATTACTAAATCCAGAGATTGTTTCTGCATTAAATGCAATATCTAAGAAAAGAATCTGGTTGTTATATGATCCAAAAGAATATAATGTAAATAAAATTCTTGAACAAAATTTTGGAGATAAAATAAAGAAAAAGAAGTGTCTGTATCAGAAAACGATAGAATAAGCGAGCAATTTATATGCTTCTATCCTAATATTCTGGTTGAGTATGTAGAGAAGACGGAAAAAGTTTTTGATAGACCGATTACAATTTTTGAAGGGAGAATAGAATTTGATTCAGATGTTATTAAAAACAAGATAGATAAAATAATAGATGAATATGAAATATCGTTTTCGTTATCTGAACCAGAACCGGAGAAAATGGGAAAGAACAAATATAATAAACATACAAAGAAAGGTATAGCTCATACTTATAAAAAGTACAAATATAAAGAGAAAAATAAATAATATACAGTACATAAAAATGCGTATACCTGATCAGTGGAGACTATGAAGAAAAGTCTGTAAATAATAATCTTCTATGATAATGATTGAGCTGGAAGCTCCAATTTAGCGCTTCCAGCTCTTGCTATATATATACGACATGATCTCGGGCATGTCAAGAGCAGACGTCAAAAACGTCCTTCTTTCTTGAGATGTTTAAGCTACTTGCAGAGAATTTTGATGATGTACTTGAATCTGTGTTGTCATCAGTGGAAGAAACATTATCCAAAGACGACAGTACAGAAAAATTGAAGCGTATTGAGAAAGAGATTTCCTCTCTTGAAAAGAAAGAAATTGACTGATATCTATCTGGATGATAAAATTTCTAAAGAAGCCTATGACGATAAATACAGTGAGATTGGCAATAAGCTGGATAAATGTGAAGAAGAAAAGCATTTATTTTCCGATTGCGCATTATCACAGAAGAATATTGCAGATAAGATGAAACTCATCAGGCAGAAGCTTAAAGTGGCTGATGTACTTGATGAATTTGACAGAGTAGTATTTGAAAGCATTGTGGAGAAAGTAGTTGTTGGTGATATGGAAGAGGATGGCATAGCTGATCCGTATAAGCTGACATTTGTACTAAAGGGTATGGATGAAAGAAGCATACCGGATGCGAGAGACAGATATATGAATCTTCATAAAGCAGTTTAGTCGATTAAAAATTGAGGTGACAAGATGAAAGACAACAAGCGTGAAATTAGCATTGTTCGTTCTTCAGCAGCAGAGTATCTTACATTTATAACTGCAACTGGAGAAGGAGATGTTAATGCTATATATTCTGATGAAAATGTATGGCTTACACAGAAAATGATGGGGGTATTATATAATGTAGAGACAAATACGATTAATTATCATCTGAAAAAAATATTTATGGATAAAGAAGTAGATGAGAATTCAGTTATTCGAAAATTTCGAATAACTGCCGCTGATGGAAAAACATATAATACCAATCATTATAATCTGAGTGCAATCATTGCGGTAGGAAATAAAGTGGATTCTCCGAGAGCTATCCAGTTCAGAAAGTGGGCAAATCATATAATTGAGGAATTTGCAGTTAAAGGATTTGCTATGGATGATGAGAGATTAAAAAATTTTGGAACTGTTTTAACAAAAGATTATTTTAAGGAGCAGTTAGAAAGAGTACGGGAAATCCGCCTCTCAGAAAGACGATTTTATCAAAAATAACAGATATATATGCAACAAGTATAGATTATGATGCACATTCTTTAACAACAAAGAAATTCTTCGCAAGAGTACAGAATCAGCTTCATTGGGCAATTCATGGAGAAACTGCTGCAGAAACAATTTATCATAGAGCAGATAGTGATAAGGAAAATATGGGGCTGACAACATGGAAGGATGCTCCAGATGGTAAAATTCAAAGGTTTGATGTGGTTATTGCTAAGAATTATCTGACAAAAGAAGAGTTATCTTCAATGGCAAGAATAGTCAATGCATACCTGGATTTAGCAGAGCTGAGGGCAGAGGAAGAAGTTCCGATGACTATGGAAGACTGGGCTGAACAGTTTGAAGGGATTTTAAGACTGAGTAAGAAAGAAATATTAACAAATGCAGGTAGTATATCTGCAAAGATAGCAGAAGAACATGCACTTACCGAGTTTGAAAAATATAGAGTAAAACAGGATAAGGTGTATCAAAGTGATTTTGACAAAATATTGATAGGAGAAGTTGTTGACAATGAAATAGATGATACTGAGGACAATAAAAACAACAAGGAGGAGCTTTGAAATGAGCGATAATCACGACTTGTTGAATGATAATGATATGTATTCTTTTTCGGGTTACGAGGCGGACGATATGTGTTCCAACAATGGTATTGACGCATGTGGAGACTGTTGTTCTTTTGTTCCAACAAAAACCGGATGAATAGTTAATAAAGAGAGGTGCATATGCTATGCCAGGTATACTTGTGGTTGAAGATGATGAAAATTTAAATCGTGGAATTACATTTTCACTGAAAAAATCCGGATATGAGGTTTTTTCAGCAGAATCAGTGAAAAAAGCGAAAAGAATTGCAAGTGATAATAATGTGGATGTTACCATTTGTGATGTGAATCTTCCGGATGGGAATGGACTGGAATTTGTAAGGTGGATGAGATGCAATTATAATACATACATTGTTTGTCTTACAGCACTAGATCAGGAGATGGATCAGGTCATGGGATATGAAGCAGGGGCAGATGATTATATTACAAAACCGTTTAGTCTTTCGGTACTTCTTTTGAAAATAGAAGCACATTTCCGCCGCAGACAGGAGAAAACGGAAGCCGGCAAGATGATTTCGGGAGATATCGTATTTATCGCAGGAGAAATGAAAGTCCTGATAAAGAGTCGTGAAATCAGTCTGACAAAAACGGAGTTGAAAATGCTGACTTTTTTTCTTCAGAATCCGAAACAGATTCTTTCAAAAACACAAATATTGGAAAATGTGTTTGATCTGGAAGGGGATTTTGTGGATGAAAATACAATCGCTGTCAATATCAGAAGACTCCGTGAGAAAATAGAAGACAATCCGGCTGCACCGGTCTATATAAAGAATATCAGAGGTCTTGGGTATATATGGAATCAGGAGGTAAGGCAGTGACAAAGAGATATCGCAAGAAGATTACAGTAGTGCTCTCCTTGGTTTTGCCTGTCATAGTATTGTTTGCAATATTAAATTGCTTTACCACGTATGTGTTTTATGAAGATTATAAATATAAAATGAATCTTATGACAGAGATTGCTGCAAAGGAAGAATTTTCCGGGCTGGATGCTGTTTCGGAATTGCTTAAGGATAAGGATATTGAAACCAACGAACAGGGAAGGCGATTATTGGAGCAATATGGATACTGGGGAAATAATGGGAATGCATTTTATATGCAATTCCGGCATCAGGTTATGGTGACCGGTGCTGTAAGCACTGTGATATGCGTGCTTCTTTTGACTTTTTTACTTTATTGGAAGAAAAAAGAAGATGCGTGTCATCAGAAAATTTTAGACCAGTTGGAAGAAATTCTGATCAGATTCCGTGAAAATAAATTTGATGCTTTACTGAAAACGGAAAATCCAGCAGAACTGGAAAAATTGAATGATCAGCTTGAAGCAATCGGACATCATATTCAGTTGCTAAAGGAAGAAGCACGGGAAGAAAAAGAGAGCACGAAAGAAATGGTTTCTGATATCTCTCACCAGTTAAAGACACCGGTTGCAGCTTTGGATACATGTTTTAGTGTGCTGATGCAGAATGACTTAAGTGCCACAGAACAGGAGGAGTTTCGTATCCGTTGTCGGAGTGCTCTGGATGGACTGGAGACATTATTGCAGTCGCTTCTTGAAATATCCAAGATGGAAACTGGACTGATTCAGATTAATAAGAAAAAACTTCCGCTTATGGATACTGTCATATCTGCTGTGAACCGTACTTATCCTAAAGCGGATGAGAAAGAAATTGAATTCGTTTTTGACTATGAAAAAGAGCTGGAAACATGCACGATTATGCAGGATAAAAGGTGGCTTGGTGAAGCTGTGATCAACGTTCTGGATAATGCGGTCAAGTACAGTCCGTGTGGTTCAAAAATATTTATCCGGTTACAAAAAAGAAACGATCTTGTAAGAATGGAAATTGAGGATCAGGGAATTGGTATTCCGCAGAATGAGTATCACAAAATTTTTCAACGATTTTACAGAGGAAGTTCCAAGGAGGTCATGGAAAAGAGTGGTACAGGAATCGGACTTTTTCTATCGAGAGAAATTATCGAAAAGCACGCAGGTATGATTACGGTAAACTCCGGCAAAAAGAAAAAAGGAAGCACGTTTGTGATTCAATTACCATATGATTACTTCCTATTAGGAACACTGTAAATACAAGGCTTTTCGGAGCCTACAAACCAGAAAAAATAATATTTGATCTATCACATTACGCAAAAAGCCGTCCGGCATGAAAAACGGGCGGCTTTTTTGCGTGGATAGACGGAAAGGAGGCACAAAAATAACTACAAAATTTTAGCGTTCAAATTTGTGCAACTTTAACGAAAAGGAGGATCGTAAATGGCCGATGAAAAACTGAACACAGGCCCTGCGGAGAATACTTCCCCGGAGGCCGCCGGGCCTATCACCACACCCGAACAGGCCGCTGCGTCTGAGCCCCGGCAGGAACAGACCGGGCCTACCATACCTGAGCCCGGCGATGTGGTTGTGTCCTTTGACAAAATCAATGAGCTTATGGCGGAAAAGAGGCAGAACGCCCGCGCCGAAGTCGAAAAGGCGGAAACTCCAGAAACGCCGGAGGCAGCAGCCCCCGGAGAAACACCGCAGCCCGCCAATACGGAGGAGCCGAAAAAGCCGCGCCGTGGCCGTCCGCCGAAAGCGGAAAAGGCCGCGACTGAAAATCAGAAAGCGGAGAAATCGGCTGGGGCCCGCAAGGGCCGCCCACCCAAGGCGGATAAGGCGGCCCCTGACAAGCCCAAGCCGTCCAAACGAGACAAAGTGTCCCGAAGTGACGGAAAGGCCCCGGATGCCAAGGAGCCCGTAAAGCCCACACAGGATACGGCACCGAAGGAAGCTGCTGTGGAACAGACGGCTCCCGCGCCGACCACACCTCCCCGCCCGGTTGAGGAAGGCAAGCTGGTTTATCTGAAACTTTCCGAGGTTCATCCGTTTCACACATTCCGTCCGCACCCCTTTAAGGTACGGGACGATGCGAAGATGCAGGAAATCGTTGCTTCTATCCGCGTAAACGGTGTAATGGTTCCCGGTCTTGCCCGCCCGGAGAAAGACGGAAACGGCTATGAAATTGTAGCGGGCCATCGCCGTACCCACGGCAGTGAACTGGCGGGGCTGGAGGAAATGCCCTTTATCGTCCGTGAAATGACCGACCACGAAGCGGTACAGGCCATGAAGGACAGCAACAAGCAGCGTGACGGGATGCTCCCCAGCGAATTGGCCGCGCTGCTGGAACTCGAGGTTGAGGACATCAAGCATCAGGGCGGGCGGCTGAAAGGTGTTGCGGAAGGCGATGTCGGGAAACGCTCGGTTGAGATTGTAGGCGAGGCGCATGAAATGAACTATAAAAAGGTCATGCGCTACTTGCGGCTCAACTCCCTTGTGCCGGAGCTTCTGGATAAGGTAGACGATAAAAAGATGGGCTTCATGCCTGCCGTGGAGCTTTCCTACATCAAACCGAAAAATCAGAGGCTTATTGCTGTTTCCATTGACGGGGAGCAGGCTTCGCCCTCGCTGGCCCAGGCTAAACGGCTCCGGGAGCTGGATAAGGAAGGCAAGCTTAACGGCGATGTCATTGACGGTATCTTATCAGAACAGAAAAAGGAGGAGCGAGGCGTGATTATTTCTACTGCGGAACTGGAAAAGTATTTTGGCAAGGAGGTCACTCCCGCCAAAATGAAAGAACAGATTATGTCCCTGCTGGATGACTGGAAAGAAAAACAGCCGCCGGAGCTGGCAAAAGCCCCGAAAAAGCAGGAACTTGACAAGTAACAACTTCGAGACACTTTGTCCCGAGGGCCCCGCCCTCGAGCAGAGGCTCTGGTGGTATATATCCCCCGTCGCCGCCTGTTTTTTAGTACAGCCGGGAGTGGGCCGTCAAGGGTGCAGCGCACCGCCGTTTTCGGCGGCTCGCCCTTGACGGTCTGCCCCGGCTGTGCTATTTCCCCGGCAAGCGGCGGGGGTATATCCTCCAGAGCCGCCCCCTTTCCCAAGACTGGGAAAGGGCGTGGGGTTTGGGTTGAACTTTCTTATTAAAATATCGGAGGTATGAACGATGAAACGACCCCTTGCTTATATCACCGCTGCATGGCTCGGCGGCGATAGCGAAAACGCAGAACTGGCGGCGCAGTATTGCCGCACCGTGTATGAGGCAGGCTTTTCTCCTATTTGCCCGCCCCTGTACTTGCCCCTGTTTCTCAATGATGCTGTTCCCGAGGAGCATAAAAGCGGCATCGACATGAGCCGTGACCTGCTCCGCCGTTCTCATGTGCTGGTTGTTTGCGGGCACAGTATGACCGAAGCCATGAAAAATGATATTGCCGTGGCCCAGCGGCTGGGAATTACGGCAACAACCCTTGAGGGCATCCTGACCGTCAAGGGACAGGGCCGCCGCTAATGGCACCCCTGTTTGAAGCCTACGTTACCAACGCCGGAAAGTACAGCGAGGGCCAGCTTGTGGGTGAAACACTGAAATTTCCCACAACCGCCCAGGAGGTAGAGGCTCTCTTGAAACGGATCGGCGTGGATGGCGTCCGCTATCAGGAAATTTTTATTACCTCTTTCGATGGGGATGTGCTGGGGCTCTATGACCATTTGAGCGAGTATGAAAATCTGGACGAGCTTAATCATCTGGCCTGCCTGCTTTCCGAGCTTACCTCATCGGAGCTGGAAACACTGGAGGCCGTCCTCGACAGCGGCGATCACTGTTCTTCGGTGCGGGACATCATCAATCTGACACAAAATCTGGACTGTTACGGCTTTTACCCCGGCGTATCCGATGAGGAAACGCTGGGGCGTATTTATGTGGACGATCTGGAAATGTTGGATGTGCCGGATCAGGTAAAACCGTATTTCGATTATGAGGCGTATGGCCGGGATGCCTGCATCCACGAAAACGGCCATTTTGCCCCGGGCGGCTATGTTGTCAAAGAAAGCGATCATTTCGTGGAAGTGTATCACGGGTTGCAGGATATTCCCAAGGAGCATAAGGTATTCTCTTTCCCGAAGCTCTCTATCCGGGAGCAAATGGCCGTTTATCAGGAAATCATAGACGGTTCTTCTTTGGAGGGCTACCGTCAAATGCAGAAAAAAGACCGTGGGGATCGGTGATGGCACTTCGAGACAAATTGTCCCAAGGAAGGAGGTGGTGTAACTGATTGATGAAGATATTTCCCGGCGCACGATAGCCATATCCGTAAAAACAACCAAGCTGACGGCGCGGGGACTGGCGTATGTGCTGGGCATGGTGGGCCGGAAGATCCGCAAGGCATACCGTGGGCGGCAAGTACCGCATGGAAAACAAAGTGTGCGAAAGCTCATGGCCCACGGTACAGCCACCAACAGCATTGAGCTATCCGGGGATGCCAAGTCCTTTGACCGCGTGGCCCGGAAATGGAATGTAGACTATGCGTTCTATAAAACCGGGCCGGACAAATACCTGCTGTTTTTCAAGGCTGGACAGGCAGACGCAATGACCGCCTGCTTTTCTGAGTATTCCCGGAAGGTGTTAAACAAAGCAAAATCGAACCGTGTTCCCATCCGGGAACAACTGCAACAGGCGGCAGATCAGCTTTCCAAAGAAAAGCCGAAGCAGAAAGAACGTGCAAAGGAGGTGGCCCATGAGGACAGATAAGATCAGAAAATATCTCATTCCGAACATTCCCTATCTGTTCATCCTGTGGGCGTTCCTCAAGCTGGGAACGGCCTACCGGCTGGCAGCGGGTAACGATTTTTCACATAAGCTCATCGGACTGGGCCAGACGATTGGCCCGGCCTTTGCTGACTTTGCACCCGGTCTTGCCCCGCTGGATTGGCTTGTTGGTATTGTAGGCGCAGTTGGTTTCCGGCTGCTGATCTATTTCAAAAGCAAGAACGCTAAGAAGTTTCGGCGGGATGCAGAATACGGCAGCGCCCGGTGGGGAACGGAAAAAGACATCAAACCGTTTGTTGATCCAAGGTTTGAAAACAACGTGATTTTGACCGGGACGGAGTTTCTCACGATGAACACCCGCCCGAAAATCCCCGCAAATGCCCGAAACCTGAATTGCTGCATTATCGGCTCATCCGGCTCCGGCAAAACTCGCTTCTGGCTCACGCCCCAGCTTTTACAGGCTCATTCCTCTTATGTGGTGGTAGATCCCAAAGGCGGTGTGCTGGGACAGGTCGGAGCTTTCCTGCAAAAACGTGGATACAAAATCAAGGTATTCAACAGCATAGATTTTTCAAAATCCATGCACTATAACCCGCTGGCGTATATCCGCAATGAGGCCGATATTCTGAAATTCGTGGATGCCCTGATTTCCAACACCAAGGGCGAAGGCAAGGAAGGCGATCCATTCTGGACGAAATCGGAAACGCTTTTGTACTGCGCCCTGATTGCCTACATCATTTTCGAGGGGCCTGCCGAGGATCGGAACATGAATACCCTTGTGGATATGATTTCCGGCATGGAGGTCAAGGAGGATGACGAGGACTTTATGAACGCGGTGGACTATATGTTTGCCGGGCTTGAAAAGCGCAAGCCGGATTGCTTCGCGGTCAAACAGTATAAAAAGTACAAATTGGCCAGCGGCAAGACGGCAAAAAGCATTTTAATTTCCTGCGGTGCGCGGCTGGCTCCCTTTGACATCCCGCAGCTTCGTGAAGTCATGGCCTATGACGAATTGGAGCTTGACCGCATCGGAGATCGGAAAACGGCGGTATTCTTCATTATTTCCGATACCACACAGACCTACAACTTTTTAGTGGCGCTTGCATTTTCGCAGATGTTCAACCTCCTGTGTGAACGGGCAGACAATGTTCACGGTGGCCGCCTGCCGCACCATGTACGAGTGCTGTGGGACGAGGCAGCCAACACGGGACAGGTGCCCCAGCTCGAAAAGCTGGTCGCGGTTATCCGCTCCCGCGAGGTGAGTTTGTGCTTGTTGTATCAGCAGTTGGCACAATGCAAGGCCATTTACGATAAGCACGCCGAGACAATCCTCGGCAACATGGACAGCGTGGTGTTCCTCGGTGGCCGCGAAGCCAGCACCATCAAGGAAATCTCCGAGAACTGGCTGGGAAAAGCCACAATCAGTATGCAGACCGACAGCCGCTCCCGTGGTCAGTCGGAAAGCTACAGTCAAAATACCCAGCGGCTGGGCCGGGAACTGATGACCCCAGCCGAACTTGCAACCATGCCGGGAGACAAATGTATTTTGCACTTCGGGGTCTGCCCCCGTTCTTCTCTCCCAAGTATGATCTGAAACGGCATCCGAACTACCGTTATACAGCGGAGGCCGATAAACAGAAAAACGCTTTTGACCTCGACAGGCTCATTAACCGCCGCAGGCGGCCCGAGCTGAACGAGGCGTGTACGATGTATGAGGTGGCTGTGCCGGACGATGCACTCACGGAAGAGGACGAGGACATTCTCAACTATGATGACATCGACGATCCAGACGCCTTTGCATAAACGCTTCGAGACAAAGTGTCCCGAAGTTTGTAACCTGCCGCCTGCATGGGCGGCTTTTTTGTTACCGGGAAAATCCCGGAGAAATGGAGGCTTATATGGCATTTTTCTCATCTGCAATCGACACTTTACAGACCCTTGTTATCGCGCTCGGCGCTGGCCTTGGCGTGTGGGGCGTGGTCAATCTGCTGGAGGGCTACGGCTCGGATAACCCGGGCTCCAATGCTCATGTACGGTAAGGAAGCAAGCAACCGAAAACAAGAGATAGACCGCCAGCACTACACTATTCCGAACCAAAGACCAAAAGATAAGCATTGTGGGAAAATCTAAACTTTTGGATTTTCCTACAATGCCGACTACGGCGGAATCCCTCCCACTCCTTATATCTTTCTGTATACATTGAATTTGTATTTAGTAAAATGCAGACAACACCACGGATCGGCTTTTGGTTGGACAATTCCAACCAAACACCACAGCAGACAGCAGAAAACATTCTGAACGCTAGGAAGCCGGTATGATTGTTACATATAAGGGGAAGAAAAATTTCTTTTAGGTACTTGCTTTCCTAAAACTGATGTGATATAATAGCTTCATTCCAGAAAAGGAGTAAAAAATATGCGGCAAGGTATTCTTAAATAAAACTATAATCAAATAGTGGGAACAAAGGATTATGATAGTCCCTTTTGTAGGGGCTTAGTTTTTTGTACCCAATTTAAGAATACTTTTGCCTTATCAATTTTGACATATCCCCAAAAACAGCAATCACAAACAGGTGTATGCTGTATATGTGTATGTCCGCAAATTATAATCCCCAGTGGTAAAAGTATTTTACTGCTGGGGATTTTTATGCCCTTTGGGGCTGTAAAGGGAGGACAATCACATGAAAATAATCAATATTGGAATTCTTGCCCATGTAGACGCTGGAAAGACGACCTTGACGGAGAGCCTGCTATATGCCAGCGGAGCCATTTCAGAACCGGGGAGCGTCGAAAAAGGGACAACGAGGACGGACACCATGTTTTTGGAGCGGCAGCGTGGGATTACCATTCAAGCGGCAGTCACTTCCTTCCAGTGGCACAGATGTAAAGTTAACATTGTGGATACGCCCGGCCACATGGATTTTTTGGCGGAGGTGTACCGCTCTTTGGCTGTTTTAGATGGGGCCATCTTGGTGATCTCCGCTAAAGATGGCGTGCAGGCCCAGACCCGTATTCTGTTCCATGCCCTGCGGAAAATGAACATTCCCACCGTTATCTTTATCAACAAGATCGACCAGGCTGGCGTTGATTTGCAGAGCGTGGTTCAGTCTGTTCGGGATAAGCTCTCCGCCGATATTATCATCAAGCAGACGGTGTCGCTGTCCCCGGAAATAGTCCTGGAGGAAAATACCGACATAGAAGCATGGGATGCGGTCATCGAAAATAACGATGAATTATTGGAAAAGTATATCGCAGGAGAACCAATCAGCCGGGAAAAACTTGCGCGGGAGGAACAGCAGCGGGTTCAAGACGCCTCCCTGTTCCCAGTCTATCATGGCAGCGCCAAAAATGGCCTTGGCATTCAACCGTTGATGGATGCGGTGACAGGGCTGTTCCAACCGATTGGGGAACAGGGGAGCGCCGCCCTATGCGGCAGCGTTTTCAAGGTTGAGTACACCGATTGCGGCCAGCGGCGTGTCTATCTACGGCTATACAGCGGAACGCTGCGCCTGCGGGATACGGTGGCCCTGGCCGGGAGAGAAAAGCTGAAAATCACAGAGATGCGTATTCCATCCAAAGGGGAAATTGTTCGGACAGACACCGCTTATCCGGGTGAAATTGTTATCCTTCCCAGCGACAGCGTGAGGTTAAACGATGTATTAGGGGACCAAACCCGGCTCCCTCGTAAAAGGTGGCGCGAGGACCCCCTCCCCATGCTGCGGACGACGATTGCGCCGAAAACGGCAGCGCAAAGAGAACGGCTGCTGGACGCTCTTACGCAACTTGCGGATACTGACCCGCTTTTGCGTTGCGAAGTGGATTCCATCACCCATGAGATCATTCTTTCTTTTTTGGGCCGGGTGCAGTTGGAGGTTGTTTCCGCTTTGCTGTCGGAAAAATACAAGCTTGAAACAGTGGTAAAGGAACCCTCCGTCATTTATATGGAGCGGCCGCTCAAAGCAGCCAGCCACACCATCCATATCGAGGTGCCGCCCAACCCGTTTTGGGCATCCATAGGACTGTCTGTTACACCACTCTCGCTTGGCTCCGGTGTACAATACGAGAGCCGGGTTTCGCTGGGATACTTGAACCAGAGTTTTCAAAACGCTGTCAGGGATGGTATCCGTTACGGGCTGGAGCAGGGCTTGTTCGGCTGGAACGTAACGGACTGTAAGATTTGCTTTGAATACGGGCTTTATTACAGTCCGGTCAGCACGCCGGCGGACTTCCGCTCATTGGCCCCGATTGTATTGGAACAGGCATTGAAGGAATCGGGGACGCAGCTGCTGGAACCTTATCTCTCCTTCATCCTCTATGCGCCCCAGGAATACCTTTCCAGGGCTTATCATGATGCACCGAAATACTGTGCCACCATCGAAACGGCCCAGGTAAAAAAGGATGAAGTTGTCTTTACTGGCGAGATTCCCGCCCGCTGTATACAGGCATACCGTACTGATCTGGCCTTTTACACCAACGGGCGGAGCGTATGCCTTACAGAGCTGAAAGGATATCAGGCCGCTGTCGGTCAGCCGGTCATCCAGCCCCGCCGTCCAAACAGCCGCCTGGACAAGGTGCGCCATATGTTTCAGAAGGTAATGTAAAGATACATAATCGTCAAGACGGCAACAATCAGAAGTTATGGAGGGTAACAATGGAATATAGTAAGGAAGATTTAATGGAAGCAAAAAAGCAAATTTGGGGAGTGGGAGAGAACATGGGAACAGAGGAAAGTAAAAAAATCTGGGAGGAGAACGCACAATTTTGGGATAATGCAATGGGTGACGAATCTAATGAATTTCACAGAGAGGTAGTGCGTCCCAAAGTAACGGAACTTCTATCTCCTAATCCTGCGGATTACATTTTGGATATTGCGTGTGGCAATGGAAATTATTCTTCGTATCTTGCACAAAGAGGCGCTTCGGTTGTCGCTTTTGATTACAGCAAAAAAATGATAGAATTGGCTAAAAGACGGCAATCACAATATGCAAAACAAATTGAATTTTGTGTGGCGGATGCGACCGATAGAAAAAGTATATTAGAATTAAAAAGAAATCGAGCCTTTACGAAAGCAGTTTCTAATATGGCAATTATGGATATTACGGATATTGAACCACTTCTTATGGCTGTTTATGAACTGTTGCAGGAAAGCGGAATTTTTGTCTTTGCAACGCAACACCCTTGTTTTGTCACGTTGACTGAAAAATATATGACACCGCACAGTTACTATGATATAGCGATTGAAGGGCAACCGAAAGAGCAGTATTTATTATCATCGTTCCATACAAGATTATTTTTAACCTTTGTTTTAGAGCTGGATTTGTCATTGATGGATTTTATGAAGAATGTTTCAAAACCAACAAAGAAATTCCTATGGTAATGATAGTAAGGCTTAAGAAGGTAAAACGTGATAGCTTAAAATAAATTCAAGTTTGTCGGGTAAATAGCAAACCCAGCCGAGCCAGTCAACGATAAAATGAACGCCGCTTCGCGCCGTCGTTGACAGCCCCGCCCGTCTTTGCTGGTAGGCAATCAAGGGGCGACAGCAAGGAGTGCTGCCGCCCCGCACTATTATTCAGAGAGGGGGAATTTCCATGACCGAAGATGAAGCCTACAAAGTGCATATCCAGTACACATTCAATGCCTTTTGCAAGATTGTCATTCGTCACGCAGCCATAGATATAATTTTGAAGCTGCGCCGGAGGTGGGAACGGGAAGTTTCCCTTGACTACCTGATGAATGAGAAGTTTGTCCAGCTTGCCGAGCCGGAGCAGCTTGAAGAATATC
>ENA-OQKW01000063-OQKW01000063.1-human-gut-metagenome-genome-assembly--contig:-NODE-63-length-26435-cov-3.548274_pt1 | contig 26435 bp, 19 predicted proteins | sample MGYA00242657_ERZ504815 | MGnify/ENA primary metagenome ERZ504815 (study PRJEB26092, sample SAMD00036404) | human gut metagenome | host: Homo sapiens | study: EMG produced TPA metagenomics assembly of... | reverse complement strand
TCCAGATACTTCTGATCGTGAGTATAGCGGTAACACATGGTATATCCGTAGATCGGCCCAAGCTTGTCCGCGCGCCCAAGCTGACTCATCAGCATAGCCTTGTGCAGTTTGTCTCTTACGCACCTCACCGGTTACAGGATCATAATCCACTACATGGTAGCAACTATTATCGTCACGGAAGTGATTCTTCATGGTTGTATCAGCATGTTTCACGGCAATGTTATAGTAAGTAGAATCCCCTGAAAGTTTGGAAGCTTCAAATAATAGTTCCAGATTCATCATATTATCTATGATAACCGGACATTTCCAACCACGCTGTGCCTGCCAACCTTTATCTGCATCCCAGGATTGAAGTACTCCTGCTGCCGGACGGAAACGAGTGGAAAGGGATTTTGCAGTCTGGATTATTACAGGCTTATATTCCTCTTTATTAGCAAAACGGTATCCGTTCAAGTAACTGCTACCAATCATAAAGCCTACATCATGATGCCAGGTCAGGTATTGTACAGAGTCTAATGCTTCAGTATACTTTTCGGCCAATGGCAACCATTTTTTGTCACCTGTCAGTTCATAGGTATACCAAATATTACCGGGAAAGAAACCGGAACACCAGTCATCAATGGGTACATACACAATGCTACCGTCTTTGTTAATGGTTCTTGGATTCAGAATTTTTCCTGATTTCTCAATAATGTCGGTCTGGATGGTCTCCTGTGCCACCGCATTATCAATATTCTCTTGGATAAAGTTGCTTTCGGCCTGCTTCTGACCTGTGCAACCCGCCAGAACAAGGAGAGATACTCCCAATGTCGTGAGGATTGTTTTCATAATAATGATTTGTTTATTAAAGTTTCGTATTCTTTCGTCAGCAAATGTAGCGCAGGTTTACAGAAAAGACCCTCCTAAATTATACAGGAAAAGGGTAAAATTGTTACATTTGCGCATAAATCATACAGATTGAACTTTTTAAACCTATCAAAAACATGACTCCACAAGAATTCTTCAAAAAAGATCTCTTTGCAGAACAAACCGGTGTAGAATTGCTGGAAGTGCGAAAAGGATATAGTAAAGCATGCCTTGTTATCACAGAAAATCACCTCAATGCAGGACATCGTACACAAGGAGGCGCTATTTTTACCCTTGCCGACCTGGCACTGGCTGCCGCAGCCAATTCGCATGGTTCATTAGCGTTCTCCCTTTCTTCCAATATCACCTTTTTGCGTGCCAGTGGTCCGGGCGACACGTTGTATGCCGAAGCACGCGAACGCTACATCGGACGTACTACCGGATATTATCAGATAGACATCACCAACCAAGATGGGAAACTGATTGCTACGTTTGAGTCCAGCGTATTCCGAAAAGGCGATCCGCTACCGTTCAGCATATAGAGCTACGGGCTACAAGCTACAAGTGCTGCGCTATGTTCCGAAAGGCACCTGTAGCTCGTAACTCGTAGCTGTCTCACTTCTTCCTTACAGCCGAAGTCATCGGATAGCGGTTCCCCTGTACACTCTTAAAGAATGCCTTTGCCGAACCGAAGTTAAGATACATATCCAGACGGATGGGAAGATGATTCTTATCATCTGAGATAAAGAAAGTAATCACCTCTTTCTCTTTTCCCTTCTTATATTCCACAAAAGAGAATACAAGGCAACGGTAAATCGTATCATTATTGGCCTTCACCTCCTCTTTTCCACGATAAATCAGCGTTTGTTCTTCTACCTTGCGCCCAGTAGCCATAGGGAACTGAATTCGGTCGCCTATTTTATAATCTGCCGGATCGTAAGAACGCGCCTGTGCCAGGATACTCAACATATCGAAGATACAACGGCTGTCACTGTATTCCATCTCTTGCGGATCGCGAACCGGATTGTGCCAGATACGCCTCTGCTTCACGTTAGATACACCATCCTTATAAGAGAACCACGCCTCATCCACTGTATAGCGGTCTCCCTCTTCGGCCGCCTTACGGAAATAAAGCGGTTCCAGTTTCTCACTGACATAGCATGTCAGCGTATCACGCATCTTAAAAAAGAAATCAACTTGTCTGTTACTGACAGAAATCAAGTTACTACGAAAACAAGGTTTCCCCTGATAAGTAATAGCCTGCATGTCCATTTTTGCCTGTCCGGCAGCAACCCAAATGAATTTCCAGTTAAACTTTAAATCGTACACTAATTCTTCACCTGCCTGGATAGCTTCGTTTTGTGCCGCACATTGCGCTCTGGTTGCCATAATGGCAAACCAGCCGCACAATAATATGAGAATAGTTTTTTTCATCGGCCTAGTTTTCTAGCTCTTTCTTTATTTCTATCTTGCACCTTTTTGGTCTCTTCCGGTTTTTGTTTCTTTATTTCATCCAGCTTTTGCTTGTCTATAGGAATAGCATTCACATCCCAATTCTCTTCAAATTCAAAGTTAGCTTTCATTTCCCAAACTTTCGGGAAATAGAAAACCTCTTCAGGCTGAATCTTCTTATCATAATCTCCCGTATCCCAAACTCCGTTATTATTATGGTCGTTAAACAAACGTATATAATATTTCGTACTCGGATTCAAGAAATAGAAGTCCGCCGTTCCTTCCTCCGTTACCGGTTGTTGGCGCAATACATTTCCATTCGCATCCAACAACTCGGCAACAGCATGGGGAGCAGCTCCTTTTATATTCAACAAGATAGTTCCGTACTCGTCCATTTTTTTCACTTTCACCGTTTGCTGGACTTTGTCCGTATGCAGCCCATAAACACCAATAAACGCCAAAGAATCAATAGTCAACTGATATTCCTGCTCCGGTTGCCAATCTGCCAATATCTGATATTGACGTGGCATCAACGAGTCAGCCATAAAGAAGAAAGGAGCCGGTTGCCACACACTATCCACCTTTACTTCCATATGAATGGCCGCCGTGTCTATGCTTGCCACAGGTTCTTCAAAAGATAGATAGATATTCCTGTATATATCGAATGCTGACGGAGCATCGACGTTCATAGTCAGGAATTTAGTTGGTTTCACCCTGATGGTATCTCCTTTTTTCTCCCTTTTTTTACGTTCCTTCTCCTTTTCCTCATTCGCTTTTTTCTGCAATTTTTCCCGTTGCTCTCTTGTCAGTTTATTAGCCAGATAAATGGTATCGGTTTTGGGAACCAACCGGTTTAGTGTATCCGTATATAAATAATCCAACTGAACCTCCAGCGTATCCATCTGATAAACCAACGAATCCTTGATCCAATAACAAATTGAGTCGTTTCGTGGAGTCGTTTCTATAATAAACGCATCCTTCTCATCAAAGTTCAATCCTTTCAAAACAGGCAACGTATCGGCCGGCGCACTGAAAGATAATATAAAATGATTCTCTTTATCACGCTCGCTCTTGGACAGATACTGGCGGTTATTTATTCCCTTAAATGCTCTTAGAACAATATTATCCGGCAGAAAACGGGTATACCCCACTGTTTTAATCGTATCGATAGTCGCTGTATCCTTCCACAACGTATCCTGACGCACAGCAGCCTCCATGGAAGGAATAATAATAGAATCACAAAAAGCAATCATCTCGGTCTTGGAGTCATACAAATAATTCTGGTTACCATCCATCAAACCAAAGATATGATATTTACCAGGTGCGATACCGCGGATGGTAAAACGCCCTCGGCTATCAGTACGGGATACACGGTCAAACGGTTTCTTGACAAAAGCGCTATCGCTCAGATCTGCATGCAATCCCACCATCATACCTTTGACAGGTTCCAAATCAGCAGCAGCCAATACATTTCCGGAAACTTCCAGTGTATCAATGGCTTCTCCCGTAGAAAAAGAAAAGCATAATTACCTAGCGGATTACCCTCATTGTTATCCACAATGGCATCCGAAAAATCAATGGTATAAGTGGTATTGGGCTTCAATGAGTCCATGAGGTTAACCAATACTCTTCTGCCGCTTGCCTTAATATCAGGTTGTTCCAATTGAGGAGGAGACACTACCACCTTCTCCGATGTTTTCTCTAATTTGATGAACTCATCAAATTCAATGGCAATCTTCTTATTCTTATTGTTTGTTGCATACGGCTTGGGAGAGCTTCTGATAAACTTGGGCGGCTCCTCATCATACGGACCTCCATCCGGTGTTCCCATGCTTGCGCAGGAATACACCACGATCATCAGCATCAACAAAGCAGGTAATTTATGTTTTTTCCAATTCATGTTCTTATTGGTTCAAGCTTAGCATTTCTTCTATATAATCACGCGTATTGCTCAATCTCGGCACTTTGTGCTGTCCGCCTAATTTGCCTTTTTCTTTCAGCCAATCGTGGAACAGATTAGGTCTCGCCACGATTATTTCCAACGGCTGCAAGGTAATGTTTTTATGGCGTTTAGCTTCGTAATCGGAGTTAATTTGTTGTAAAGAAGTGTCAAGAACCCGACTAAAATTCTCTAAAGAATCCGGCATAACGGCAAATTCTATCAGCCACTGATGACGGCACTTGGCATGTGCATCCATGAAAACAGGAGCAGCAGAATAATCAATAATCTGTGCACCGGTCGCCTCGCAGGCTTTTGCCAACCCTTGTTCCGCATTATCCACCATCAACTCCTCACCAAATGCATTAATAAAGTGCTTGGTACGCCCTGTTATAACAAATTTATAGGGGTGTTTGTTGGTGAACTTCACGGTATCACCAATCATATAACGCCACAATCCGCAGGAAGTACTGATGACCATCGCATAATTTTTATTCAACTCCACATCTGTTAACGGAACAATATGAGGATTTTCAGTACCGACATCTTCCATCGGAATAAATTCATAAAATACCCCATAGTCAATCATCAGTAACATGGAAGGATCACTGAAATCATTTTGTAATCCGAAAAAACCTTCACTGGCATTGTATGTTTCCATATAATGCATCTTGTCGCTACGAATAAGCTGTTTATATTGTTCGCGATAAGGAGTAAAAGCAACCCCTCCATGAAAAAAAACTTCCAAATCAGGCCATACTTCCGCCAAATTATCCGTTCCCTTCACTTCCAGAATATGTTTCAGTACAGCCATCATCCATGACGGCACTCCTGAAAGATTGGTCACATTCTGATTCATTGTGGCACGAGTAATCCTTTCTACTTTTTCCTCGAAATCACTCAGCAACGCAATCTTTTTATCGGGCACCCGAATCAGATTGACCAACGGATTCACATTTTCAATCAATATGGCAGAAAGGTCTCCTACAAGACTTCGTTTCACATTATAGTTTGGTGCATGGCTTCCTCCAAGAATCAGACCTTTTCCAGAGAAAAAACGACTCTCAGGATTTTGTTGGAGATACAGCGCCACTGCATCCATACCACCCGCATAATGAATATCATGAAGTCCCTCCCTGCTGACAGGAATAAACTTACTTTTGTCATTAGTTGTTCCTGAAGATTTGGCAAACCACTGCACTTCTCCACGCCACAGGACATCTTTCTCTCCATGACGCATCCGTTCCACGTATGGCTTGATTTCTTCGTAAGTCTGTATAGGTACACGTTGAAAGTCTTGATATCTCTTTATGTCTTTATAGCCATATTTCAATCCCCACTCCGTATGGGCCGCATCCTTCATCAGCCGGCAAAACACTTTATGTTGGAGCGCCTCAGCCTGAGTTGCATACAAGGCTGTCGCTTTTTGTCTGGGCTTGAATAGCGTACTAATTAATCTGGTAGAATTCATTTGTCTTAGTATACGATTCGTTATATCTTGCAAAAATAGCTTATTTCTATATTATAATGGCTGATAACATTATTTTTTTTATAGTTTTCTACATTACTTTTATTTTTTGTTATCTTTACGGTCGCTTACAACTTAACATCAAAGGCTATGAAGATAGGAATATTGACATCAGGAGGAGACTGTCCAGGAATAAACGCCACAATTAGAGGAGTTTGCAAAACAGCGATAAATCATTACGGTATGGAAGTTTATGGAATTCATAGCGGATTCCGGGGATTGCTGGACAATGACGTAGAACCATTGACAGAAAAATCATTATCGGGCTTGTTAAATCTGGGAGGGACAATACTAGGCACTTCCAGAGAAAAGCCATTCAAGAAACGCCTGTCGGCAGCCTCGGAGGACAAACCGGCTTTGATGTTAAAGAATATCCATGATCTAGGTCTGGACTGTATCGTATGTATCGGCGGAAACGGAACCCAAAAGACCGCAGCCAAACTGGCCCAAGCAGGTGTGAACGTTGTTTCTGTACCTAAAACAATAGATAACGATGTTTGGGGAACAGACGTTTCATTCGGATTCGATTCTGCCGTGACCATTGCTACCGATGCCATTGACCGGCTGCATTCTACAGCCAGTTCACACCAACGTGTCATGGTTATTGAAGTGATGGGACATAAAGCTGGCTGGATTGCACTTTATTCCGGAATGGCGGGAGGCGGTGACGTGATTCTTATTCCGGAACTGTCTTATGATATTCATAATATAGGCAATACCATCATTGAACGCTTGAAAAAAGGGAAGCCCTATTCCATTGTTGTTGTCGCAGAAGGCATCAAAACCATGGACGGCAAAAAAGCCGCCGAATATATAGCCCAAGAAATAGAATATGAAACCGGATTCGAGACCCGTGAAACTGTACTGGGATATATCCAGCGTGGCGGCTCTCCTACTCCCTACGACCGTAATCTGGCCACTCGTATGGGTGGACATGCCACAGAACTGATTGCTTCCGGACAATTCGGACGAATGGTCTCTCTGCAAGGTGCGGAAATTGGCTCCATCCCTCTGAATGAAGTGGCTGGTAAATTAAAACTTGTCAATGAGAACCATGACCTGATTGTACAAGGCAAACGGATGGGAATCTGCTTCGGATAAGAAGCAGATTCAATCCTTTTCCATATACTTGGATGGAGACACTCCGAATTGCTCGGTAAAATGCTTTCGGAGCGTACGTGTATCACTATATCCTACCATTTCGGCTATTTCCTGAATGGAATACCTGTTCTCCATAATAAGGGAGGCAGCCTTGCTCATCCGTACACTCCGAATCATATCAATAGCAGCCAGTTCGCTACGTTGCTTTATTTTTCTATAAAGAGTAGGCTGACTCATATTCAATTGCTCCGCCAACATTTTTACATTAAAGTTCTCATTCGCCAGATTAGCTTCTATGACATGAATAATTTGCTGTATAAAATCATCCGGAGCATTATTCCCATCCGCTTCCGGTTCACTTTCCTGCTGCTTCAACATCAACGTCTTTGTATATATCCTCTTCAGGCGTTCCCGCTGGAGTATCAGGTTCCGGACTTTTGCCTTCAATACCTCCGGATTGAAGGGTTTCATCATATAATCATCCACACCTATTTTTGAAGCCTGCAACACATCCGCATCCTCAGCCTTTGCCGTCAGCATCAAAATAGGGATATGTGCTGTCCGAGGCTGCTCACGCAATTCCCGGCAACAGGTAAACCCATCTTTTACAGGCATCATTATATCAGAAATAATCAAATCCGGAATTTTACTCATTGCCACATCAACCCCCTCTTCACCGTTTGCCGCCTCATATACGGCATAATCTTTACAGAATAAAGAACAGACATAATGCCGGATTTCCTCATTGTCCTCAATAACAAGAAGAGATGTTTTTTTATTCGAAGGCTTGTCTTCCTGCCCTTCCGCCTGCATTACCGGTAACGGAAGAGCATATTCCTCCATCTCCGGAGCACCAACAATCTCATACCGGTCCTCTGCAAAATGTGCATTTCCCTCAGGAATCAATAATGTGAAAGTGCTACCCTTTCCGAGAGTACTGTCCAAATTCACCGTGCCATGATGAAGATCCATCGTATTTTTTAACAATACGCAAGCCTATACCTACCTTATTAGAAAACAAAGGTGTATTTTCTCCGGTAATAAATGATTCAAAAATCCTCCCCCGTAACTCTTCCGGTATTCCTTTACCTGTATCCGATATGATTATACTGCAAAATGAATATCCATCTATCTCGATACGGTTCATCTTAAAAATCACCTTTCCATTCGGAGATGTATACTTAAACGCATTAGATAATAAATTACGGATAGCCGAACTTATTTTTTCCACGTCTATCCATAGCAAAAGTGGCTCATTCAGCGATTCAACCGTAAAGTTAATCCCTTCTGTTTCTGCCAGTTCATGAAAAGGATCGGTTATCTGCTTTGCCAATACCACTATATCGACTTTCGAAATCCGGAGTTTAATCATACCTGCTTCAATCTTCTGCACATAAAGCAAATGATCGACCAATGTCTGCAAAGAGGTTCCATTGCGATACATGGCAGCCAGTTTAGTATAGACGGTGTCTGAAGGGCGGACGGTTCCTAACAATTCCTGCAGGGGAGATAAGATTAAAGTTAAAGGTGTACGCAACTCGTGAGCTGCATTCGTAAAGAAATTCTCGCGTTCCATCCGAATCTGCTTCTCCTTGTCACGCTCTACAGTAGCAGCAAATATCTCATGTTCCAAGCGCAACTCGTGCTCCAACCTCTTTTGCCGTAATTTAATACGCTGCATAACCATATAAACTATTATCCCTCCCAGCACCATCATACAGAAGCGGAAAAAGAAAGTTTCACTCCAATGAGGCAAAATCTCTACTCTCAACGAGGTTATTTTACTGTCTCTTTCATCCGGATAAATATTTTTCACCTCAAAAACATATTCCCCGGCAGGAAGGTTAGCATACGAAACTTTTTCCCCTCCGTTGGCCACAAGCCAACCAGGCTGATAAGGACGAAGCCTGTAACTATACTTCTGCTGGCTTTCAGAATAAGAAAGGTTATTGAACGTCAGCGCAAAGTCACGATTCGCATGATTCAACCGGACAAAAGGCGTATAGAAAATACTTTGTGAAAGAATGGTCTGCCCATTGACCTCTCTTCCTATCTCTACAGGTTTATTATTTACCTCCAATCCGGTAATCACGACAGATTCGGAAGTGGTAAACGCTTTAATGTCATCGGGGTTAAAATAAGTAAGATTTTTATTATTTCCCCAAAACAGGACATCCTCCCAATGCAGGACAGAACGGTTACTGCCTGCAATGTAATAATTATAAAACAAATGCTGATGACGGCTATAACGGGAAATACCTGAATTAGAGCCCAACCAGATTTGCCCGTCCGCATCCTCAGTCATGCAACCAATAAAGTTACTGCACAATCCATCCCGGGTAGTATATACATGAGTTATCGCATCCTGTCCGGGAGAGAAAACTGCCAGACCGGCCATGTATCCGACATACAGATTACCATCAGACGAAGCTAATAATGAACGAACGGAATTCTCAGCCATACCATACTTCTTTTCATAGCCGGTCTGCAGTTCTTTTTCATTTATCACTTTACATATACCATAATTCGCAGTGCCCAGCCAAAGCGTATGATCGTCGGTTTCAGCCATAGCACGAATATAAAGAGGAGACAAGTTCTGTAATCCGGATACTTTGAAATGTATCTTCTTACCCCTGTTCGTTTCACGGTCGAATAACCAAAGTCCTTTATGTGTACCAATCCAAAAACGGCCTTTGCTATCAAGAAATAAGGCCCAGACAGATGATTTGTTAAGGTCACCATCTTCCGTGATCAATCGCAATATCTTGAATGAGCGTTCTTTTTTATAATAACAGGTCAATGAACCATCTGAATTCCCAAACCATAAATTCCCTTTCTCATCTTTCAGACTGCACAACACTGTCTGTTGTTTTTTCACATCTTGATCTCCTACTTGAAAGAAGTCTGTTTTTTCCGAAGTACCAAACGCTGTCCGGCTCCGCATAATTCCTTTATGGTATGTTGCCAACCAAAGATAATGATCGTCATCCGCTACAATAGAACAAATCTCATTATGCCTGTCCTGATAAAAACAATTATAAAACTGCATACGCAAATCCGACCAGATAACTCCTCCACCATCCGTACCAATCCACAGAATACCATGTGAATCGTAATAAGCCGCAATCATCCTCGTTTCAAGATTGCGGTACATCAAAGAAGAAGTGTTACTATAAACTTCTGTCAATATCTCGTCCTGATTATTTTTATCTATTGTCATCACCGTATATCCATTCCACGTTACGGCCAGATATTTATTCTCATTTAATCTGATAACACCGAAAACATCTGTATGAGAAAGTCTGTCGGATACCGGAGCCACATGATAAGTCAACTGCTTGATTTTCCCGGTTCGTTCATTGTAATAAATAACCCCATGAGCAATTGTAGAAATCCATATCCGACCATCATCATACAAAACAGAATTTACAGACAGACTACCGGTACGCCCCAGGTCAATCACCCGAAAGGAATTCAGGTTTGTCGCATCCAGCAAGATAATTCTACCTTTTTCATCAATCAGACAGATACTTTTTTATCCGAAGAATAAGTGATGGCAACCAAAAGATTATCCTGGTTATTCCAGCCTGTATATTTTTCTTGAACCCGGAGCCGAAGCTCACCCTCTTTTGATGCGCACCGCTTCATTAAATGCAGCTCACTCCCGGAAATCACCCAAACCAACGAATCATTCCTCTGCAACATCCCTCGAGATGGAATACCCTGTCCCGAAGAAGAAACCACAGACAAAAACCGTTCTTTTTTCAAATCAAATGCAGAAAAGACACCATTATCCACAAATGCCAGCACCCCGTCAAAAACCTCCTTTAAGTTTGAAATACTAGGATAACTCCTACTCCTTTCAAAATTTGTAATCCGCCTACCGTCATAACGGCTCAACCCGTTTCGGGTTCCAAACCAAATGAAGCCTTCTTTATCCTTATAAACAGCAGATACGGTATTGTCGGCCAATCCGTTTTGCATATTGAGCAGATGCACATCTTTGCTTAAAAAAGCATAGCACACATCCGGCAGCAATATACATACTCCAATTATAACCAGTGATAAGATTTTAAGGTTCATATTTAATTACATTACCTGTAGCAAAGGAATAAAATAAAAAAAGAGATAACAACAAAGATTCACCAAAAAATATAGAGATGCATTAAACATGCATGCTGAATGAAATGAACGTGTATTAAGCCACATCACTGATTAACATACATTTGCAATGTATTAACCTAATGTCTAATTAAAAAACAGAGAAGCATAGAAAAAAATCTCAATTCTATTTTTGATATTGCTTTGCAACTGTACATTCCTGTACGCCCAGCAATTCAGCATCACCGGTGTAGTCACGGATAAAAAGCTCAATGAGCCCATTATCGGTGCTAGTGTAGTTGTCAAAGGTACTACCAACGGAACGGTTACTGATCTGGATGGAAAATTCACAATCCAAGCCTCAAAAAGCAGTGTGCTAATTGTTTCCTTTATCGGGTATACCCCCCAAGAATTTACAATCAATGGCAACCAAACTTTTTATCAAATCTCTTTAGCGGAAGATACGCAAACGCTGGACGAAGTTGTGGTAGTAGGCTTTGGTACGCAAAAGAAAGTGAACTTAACAGGAGCAGTTGCTACCGTGGATAAAAAAACACTGGAATCACGTCCTGTCACTTCAGTTTCACAAGCTCTTCAAGGAGTGATGCCAGGATTGAACATTGACATGAATGACAAAGGTGGACGATTAGACTATAATCCCACCATGAATATTCGTGGAACAGGAAATTTGAATACCGGATCCAGTGCCTCACCTTTAGTTTTAATTGATGGAGCCGAAGGAGACATAAACTCGTTAAATCCGCAGGATATCGCTAACATTTCCGTGTTAAAAGATGCTGCCGCATCTGCCATTTACGGTTCACGCGCTCCATTTGGCGTAATCTTGGTTACAACCAAATCAGGAGAAGCAGGAAAAGCCACCATTCAGTATTCAAACAATTTCAGATGGTCACGCCCCACCAACATTCCTGACATGCTCGACTCCTACCGCTTTGCCAAGTATTTCAATGCAGCACAAAAAAATTCAGGAAGCGGCACCACTTTTATTTTCACTGATGATACGATAGACCGCATTCAGAAATACATGGCGGTGAATACCCATACACCTCAGACCCCAATGGTTCACAAGGAAACAATTTTTCCCTTTCAACGTCGCTTCCAATGATAATCAAAACTGGCCAAGAAACTTCATTGACAAAACATCTTTCGGACAAGAACATAATCTAAGTATCTCCGGAGGAGGTGAGAAAGTTAAATACTATCTATCGGGAGCTTTCCTTTCTCAAGACGGACAGATGAATTACTCTGACGAAAGCAAGAAACGTTATAACATCAGTGGAAAGGTAACAGGACAAGTCACCAAATGGCTAAGTTTAGATTTTAACGCTCGTTTTATACGTTCAGATATAGAAATGCCAACTTTTGTGAAACTCTATGGCGACCGTTTCTTTGCAGAAACGACCAAATTATATCCCATGATGCCTCTCTATGACAACAACGGACACTATACACGTAATCCTAAATTAATGCAATTAACTTCTGGAGGGCGTTCAAACAGCAGTAAAGACACCTACTTCACTTCCGGAGGTTTCCATCTGACTCCATTAAAAGGATTAGGTATTCACGGACAGGCGACTCTACGGACAGAAAGCTACCGCCACCAATATAATGTAAATAAAGTCTATCTCTATACCCGTGACAACCAACCCGTGGAAGAAGCATGGTTAGGAGGAGACCCCGATTTAGCAGCAGGAAAGACATTTGTGCAAAGTCAAACACAGCAAACTTCCATGATGACAACTTCACTATATGCAGATTATGAATATTCCTGGAACAAGCACAATTTCAAAGTTACAGCAGGTATGAATACCGAATATTATTACATCAACGAATTAATCGGCAAACGCTATGATGTCATCAACGAAAATGTCCCCAGTATCAATACGGCCACTGGTACAAGTGATTTGAAAGGCTCCTCAAAAGAATGGGCTACAATGGGATATTTTGCCCGTTTAAATTATGACTACGAAGGACGATACCTATTAGAAGGAAACATTCGTCGCGATGGGACTTCACGCTTCCGCGGTAACCAACGATGGGGCACATTTCCCTCTGTTTCTATAGGTTGGAACATCGCCCGCGAAGCATTCTGGAGTCCGGCAGAAGCATATGTCAACCTGTTAAAACTACGTTTTTCTTACGGTAGCCTAGGCAATCAGAATACAGATAATTATTATCCTACTTATTCTATTCAAAATATAACTGTAGGTAGCGTAGATGCCGGCGGACGCTGGCTGCTTGACTTAGCCAACAAGTCCAATATAGCATCTTCCCCCGGTCTCGTCAGTTCCTTGCTCACATGGGAACGTGTCACCAGCTATAATGCAGGACTTGACTTTGGTGCATTTAACAATCGTCTGAACGGATACGTTGAATACTACATTCGTGATACCAAAGACATGGTAGGACCTGCCGAAGAAATAACTCCATTAGTAGGAGCATCAGCTCCCAAAATGAATAATACCTCTTTACGAACCAAAGGCTGGGAATTACAACTAACTTGGCAGGACAGAATTGGTAAAGTAGGGTATCATGCTTCTTTCAATCTATCTGATGCTCAAACAGAAGTAACAGAATATCCCAATCCTGATAAAACATTTTACACCAAAGATGAAGACGGAAACACCATTGAAAATTATTGGAAAGGGAAAAAATTAGGCGAAATATGGGGATTCAAAACAGTAGGCATAGCAAAAACCGATGAAGAAATGCAATCATGGATAGCCCAACATGACCAAAGCAAATTACCCAATGTAGGAAACAATATTTGGAAAGCCGGTGATATCATGTACGCTAACCTGGATGACAATCCTGCCATAGAAAAAGGTACGTCTGCCACTGATCCGAAAGATTTAACCATTATTGGAAATTACACACCCCGCTTTCGTTTTGGCTTCTCATTAGGAGCTGACTATAAAGGATTTGATATCAATCTAATGTTCCAGGGCGTAGCCAAACGTGACGTTTGGGTAGGAGGCGACGACAGAACCGCTTATTCTAAAGGTATGATTTTCTGGGGTATCAACGGGGGGCAATGGGATTCCACCGGATACGAAGAACACATGGATTACTTCCGTCCTGAAGGAGATGAAATGGGAGCAAATCTCAATGCTTATTATCCGCGCCCCATTATTGGAAGTAAACAAAACCAGCAGGTACAAAGTCGTTACTTGCAGAATGCAGCTTACATCCGCTTGAAAAACATACAAATAGGTTACACGTTGCCTAAAGCATGGATACAAAAAGCTAACCTGGAGAAAGTACGACTATTCTTCTCCGGAGATAATTTATGGACTGGTACCAAGATGAGTAAAAATTTTGATCCAGAACTAATTTACCAAAACGGTATGAGTTATCCGTTAAGCTATACTCTATCATGTGGAATTAATATTACATTATAAACTTTAAATAAATCATAATCATGAAATTAAAATACATCATACTCCCTATAATAGCAACTTCATTCGCTATAAGCTCATGTAACGATTTTCTAGATAGAGAACCATTGACAGACAATGTGAATGAAGGTTTTTTTCACAGAACCAAGCCAATTGCAGGCTTATTGTAACAAGAAATACGAACTATTGCCCGATTTCAAAGACACCAATCTTTTTACCAACGATCAAACCAGTGATAACCAAGCAGGAACAGATCCTGTAGATTTCTTTCTACCGCAACGTATCAAAGTTGCCGCCACAGGAAGTTATAATCGGCAAGGACATTTGCGCGACTGTAACCGATTGTTATATTACGCTTTGGAAAATATCCAAAAAGGGGAACTGGAAGATACCCGCGAAACTCAGCAATATATCGGTGAGATTTACTTCTTCAGAGCTTACATCTATTTCGAATATTTGAGGAAATTCGGAGATTTTCCCATTATCAAATCAGAACTTAGCGCAGATGATTATGCCGCCAATGTGGAAGCAAACAAACGTAAGCCACGTAATGAAGTGGCCCGATTTATTCTAGAAGACCTGAACGAAGCCATTGCCCGATTATTACCGCGCAGTAATAATCTGACCAATCACCGTCTGAACAGAGAGTGTGCCTATCTATTTAAATCACGTGTAGCCCTGTATGAAGCAAGTTGGGAAACCTACCATCAAGGAACCGCACGAGTACCAGGTGGTCCGGGCTGGCCGGGCGGTACTTTCAATGGCAACCTTAATACTGAAATAGATTTCTTCCTGACTGAAGCGATGGCATCTGCCAAAGAAGTGGCAGAAGCAATACAAATCTCTGATAAAATAGAAGATTATATGAATATGTTCAATCAATATGATCTTTCTTCCAACAAAGAGGTATTATTATGGCGTATGTATAGTGCGGATGCCAAAGTGAATAGCTTAGTAGAAGGCAATTATCATAGCATATACAATGAAAACGGTGAAGGCTGTGTGGGACAAGGTGGAGGTTATACACGATCCATGGTTGAAACTTTCCTAACTACCAATGGCCTGCCTATTTATGCACCAGAAAATACAGAATACAAAGGCGACAAGAGTATCCCCGATGTAATGGAGAATCGTGATTTACGCCTTGTAGAATCAACATTCAAACCGGGTGATATGGTTTGGAGAGGTGGTAATATGGACCAAGACGGAAGAATGGTCTATGCAAATCTACTACAAGCTTATCAAAACTTAAGCAGAACAGCTACAGGATATTTAGTTCGTAAAGGATGGAGAGACAGCAATGTAGCTCCAGCGGATAATTCACCTTTGGCTTATATGATATTCCGCGCCAGCGAAGCATATCTCAACTATATGGAAGCTGACTATATGAAAAACAAAAATCTAGATGATTATAGCAAAAAATACTGGAGAGCTTTGAGAAAGCGTGCCGGCGTATCAGAAAACTTCCAAAAAACTATCGATGCAACAGATCTAAGTAAAGAAAACGATCTGGCTGTTTGGTCCGGAAGTCAGATGATAGACAAAACTTTATATAATATCCGCCGTGAACGACGTTGCGAATTTATAGCAGAAGGCATGCGTAAAGATGATCTTTTACGCTGGCGTTCACTAGATAAAATGAAAAACTATCAAACAGAAGGATTCAATTGGCAAGAGTATCAAAAAGAGCCTTACTATGTGAAACAATTGGCTGCCGGCTTAGTGGTTAGTAATTCTAAATATTTACGTCCGCATTTTGCCAACGAACTGATCATTACCAACAATGGCTACAACTTTGAAGAAGCGAATTACCTGACCCCTATCTCTTATGACGTATTCCGTCTTTCAACCCCTGAGAAAGGAGGCGATATTTCCACTTCCGTTGTTTATCAAAATCCAGGCTGGCCTGTCGGTGCCAATCAATATGCTCTGCAATAGGTTTAGATAAAATAACTCAAAAAGGGTGTAGTTTAATTCGTTACAATGTATTCTTATTGTACCTTTGAACACACCCTTTACCAATATCATACCGAATTAATATGAAATTTTTATATAAAAAAACATTTTTCATCTTTCCGTTCTTGACTTCTATCTATTTACAAGCTCAAGAAAACCTAACCTGGTCTTCATCATGGCAGATCAGTGGAGAGGAGATGCTTTAGGTTGTCTCGGAAAAGACCTGTCAAAACACCTTGCCTGGACCAACTGGCCCGTGAAGGAGTGAATTTCACCAATGCTGTCAGCAGCTATCCCGTATCTTCACCGGCACGAGGCATGTTGATGACAGGCATGTATCCGCATAAGAACAAAGTAACAGGCAATTGCAATTCTGCCAACGCTCCTTATGGAGTAGAACTTCCACAAGATGCACGCTGCTGGAGTGATATACTTAAAGCCAATGGATACCAAACAGGATATATCGGCAAATGGCATCTGGATGCTCCTTATGAACCATACATAGATACTTACAACAACCATGGTGCAGTTGCTTGGAACGAATGGTGTCCAAAAGAACGCCGGCACGGTTTTGACTATTGGACCGCTTATGGCACTTACGACTACCATTTAAAACCCATGTACTGGGACACTGATGCTCCCCGGGACAGTTTTTATTATGTCAATCAATGGGGACCGGAGTATGAAGCCGACAAAGCGATTGAGTACCTCAACGGGCATATAGATAAAACGCAGCCATTTGCCTTAGTCGTATCCATGAACCCTCCACACACCGGTTACGAGTTGGTGCCCGACCGATACAAGGAGATGTATAAAAACCTGAATGTAGAGGCATTATGTGCCAACCGTCCCGACATTCCCGCCAAAGGCACTGAAATGGGTGACTATTTCCGAAACAATATCCGCAATTACTATGCCTGCATGACCGGAGTCGATGAAAATATAGGTCGGATAATCAACGAATTGAAACGTTTGGGTTTATTAAAAAATACTATTGTAGTATTCACTTCTGACCACGGCATCTGCATGGGGGCTCATGAACAAGCCGGAAAAGATATCTTTTATGAGGAATCCATGCGAATTCCCGTCCTTATCTCATGGCCGGAAAAAATAAAGCCGAAAACCGACCGAACAACCATGATAGCTTTTGCCGACTTGTATCCGACCCTGCTTTCCATCATGGGCTTTCAGCAACAAATACCGGAAGAAGTACAAACATTCAACCTTGCTTCCGTTCTCCTCTGCGGAAAAGAAAACAACCGCATTGTCCAACCTTATTATTACATACAGTCATCCAATCCGGCAACAGGCTACCGGGGATTACGCACCGCCACACATACGTTTACTATCCATACAACCGATGGAAAGGTAGATAAGATTATTCTATTCGATAGGAGATCAGACCCTTACCAAATGAATAATATAGCTATGCAGCATCCCAAACTGGTAAACCGATTGAAAAGCCAATTAAAAACATGGCTGCAAAAAACAGAAGATCCATTTTTTAATTATTTATAACCCATGAAGATACTATATACATCCCTTCTCTTCCTTATGAACTGTGTACTGAGTGTTGCACAACCGGAAATCATTGTACCCAAACCGCATCAATTGAAATGGCACGAAGCGGAAATGGGAGCCGTATTTCATTATGACCTCCACGTATTCGACGGCATCCGCTACGGACAAGGCAACAACCGTATCAGCCCCATTGAAGATTATAATATATTTAATCCTACCCAACTGGATACTGACCAATGGATTCAGGCAGCTAAAGCCGCAGGCTGCAAATTCGCCGTACTCACAGCCACGCATGAAACCGGCTTCGGATTGTGGCAAAGTGACGTAAACCCATACTGCCTGAAAGCTGTAAAATGGCGTGATGGCAAAGGAGACATTGTCCGCGACTTTGTCAACTCCTGCCGTAAGTATGGTATCCAGCCGGGCATCTATGTAGGCATCCGGTGGAATTCACTTCTGGGTATCCATAATTTCAAGGTAGCCGATGACGGAGAATTTGCCGCCAACCGACAGGCGTGGTATAAACGCTTCTGCGAGAAAATGGTGGAAGAACTTTGTACCCGCTATGGAGATTTATATATGATTTGGTTTGATGGCGGAGCCGATGACCCACGAGGTGACGGTCCTGATGTGGAACCCATCGTCAATAAATACCAACCCAACTGCCTGTTCTACCACAACATAGACCGTGCTGATTTCCGCTGGGGAGGTTCAGAAACCGGCACAGTGGGATACCCCTGCTGGTCCACTTTTCCGGCCCCCTGTTCACATCATAAACGTATTGAAAGCCAAAAAGACCAAATAGCCTTATTAAAACAAGGTGATCCCGAAGGCAAATACTGGGTACCGGCTATGGCAGACAGCCCCCTGCGTGGTGCCAACGGCCGCCACGAATGGTTTTGGGAACCCGATGACGAGAATAATATCTATCCATTGACAACGTTGATGGATATGTACGAAAAATCAGTGGGCCGCAACGCTACGTTAATCATCGGGCTGACCCCCGATCCTGATGGGCTATTGCCGGCAGGTGACGAACAGCGTTTAAAAGAATGGGGAGAAGAAATAAACCGGCGCTTTGGTACACCATTGGCGGAAACCCAAGGCCGGAGGCAACGGCTTACGCTGAATCTGAATGAAAAACAACCGGTCAACTACTGCATCATCCAAGAAGACATTGCCAAAGGCGAAAGAATACGCCAATACAAGATAGAAGCGAAAGTCAACGGAAAATGGCAGACAGTGTGCTCCGGCGAGTCTGTGGGACACAAACGCATTGCACACTTCGAACCGGTAGAAACCACCGCCTTGCGCCTCACCGTAACCCAATCCGTTGCCTTACCCGAAATCAGACATTTCAGTGCCTATAACGTAACCCTCAAATAAAAAATCATGAGAGAATATAAAGCAATATTCATTTGTATCCTGATTTGCAATGTATTTGTTTGTCCGAAATCCTTCGGGCAAACAGATTACACATATGAAAAAGGAAAGTCTTTCAAGAACACAAACGCTTTGTCAATGACAGATACGATTGATTTAACTTCCATTTCTTCTCCCATACCCTATAAGAAATCCATACCCGGACAAACCCAGACTATTGCCTGTCCGGTACGGTTACCCGGGTACGTCCGAGGTATTTTCTTCAGCCGAGACTCCCGTCCGGGAGATTTTGAATGGCCCAACAATACCAACCGGCTCCTACCTTGGGTGTTCAACGATTTAAAAGAATTAACCGACACCCGCTATCCGGGAATACCTTCCAATGCAGCCCCATCTACGTTGGGAGATGCATTACTGCTGGAACTGACAAACGGAGAATACTTGTTTGCCAAAGCCATTGCCGGCCGTAACAGTTTAAGCTGGCTGCAAGTAAACGATAACGGCTCTGTCACCCTATATGTATCCACTTTAGGAAAAGACTATCTGAAACCGGAAGTCCCTCTTCTACTCATCCGACAAGGAAAAGATATTTATTCAACCATTCGGCAAGCCTATCAAGCGCTGATGAAAAATACAGAAGCCGCCGACTTAAAAAGCCGCACAGCCAAGGAATATTTCGAAGCTTTCCGCTATCTCGGTTGGTGTACATGGGAACATTATCATGATGATATAAACGAATCCAAGGTAATAAACGATATGAAAACGATAGAGGCATCCGGTATTCCTATCCGGTATGTACTGATTGACGACGGTCATCTCGCCCACAAGAACAGGCAACTGACCGATTTCATACCGGATAAACAACGTTTCCCGTCGGGATGGAAAAAAATCATGTCATACAAAAAAGAAAATAAAATCAAATGGATCGGACTGTGGTACAGCCTTTCGGGATACTGGATGGGATTATCCCCCGAAAACGGATTTCCACAAGTCGTCCGACAAGCCCTATACCCACACGCCGGCAGCCTTCTGCCAGGAACGGACAGCACCCGCATCCGTTCCTTCTATCGCTACTACATCAGCACCTTAAAAGAACAAGGATTCGATTTTCTGAAAGTAGATAACCAAGCTTTTACGCTGCCACTCTACATGGGAGGGCATGAAAGTATCCGCCAGGCAACCGACTGTAACCGAAGCCTGGAAGCCGAGATCCACCGGCAAAATATGGGATTAATGAACTGTATGGCACAGAACGTCATCAATACCGACCATACGTCATACAGCAACAGCACCCGTGTCAGCATAGACTATAAGAAATATGATGAGGATATGGCAAAATCACATCTATTCCAGTCTTATACCAATACCCTGCTACTAGGACAAACCGTATGGCCCGACCATGATATGTTTCATTCCTGCGATACCGTTTGCGGCACTTTGATGGCACGTTCCAAGGCCATTTCCGGAGGTCCGGTCTACCTGTCGGACGCCCCCGGGGACTTTATCAAGGAAAACATCTTTCCCTTAATTGACAAACAAGGCAAACTGTTCCGCCCCGAAGCTCCTGCCGTACCTATGCCGGAATCTATACTGACCAATCCATTATGGAGTGGAAAAGCATATCGAGTAGCAGCTCCCTCAGGCAACGGAGCAATGACATTAATCTGTTACAACCTGAATGCTTCCCCCCGACATCAGCAAGTCCAGGCCACTATAAAAAAAGAAGATTATTCTCTTCGGAACAGTTTTGAGAAAATGTCTGCCACCCCCGAAGAACGCGTGCTGCTTTATAATTGGGAATCACAAAAGGCAGAAGAACTATCAGACAGCAGTACATTCGAACTTATCGGATTTACAGACAAACTGTTTCATCTCTGCCCCATACGGAAAGGATGGGCAGTCATTGGCATACAGGAAAAGTATCTGTCCCCGGCCACCGTCCAAACTATCTCTTTAACAGAGAACCGCTTGGTGCTAAACGTACTATGTACAGGTACACTAAAAGTATGGATAGAAAATTCCGGCAAGCAAGAACTGAGAAGTATTTCCATAGATACCCCCCAAAAAATTGTAATCGAAAAATAACTTATAAAACCAGCCGATATGAATAAAAAACTACTTGTATCTTTCGCTCTCGCTTCCTTAACAGGAATCTCGACGCAAGCAAAAGAAAAAATGTCTTCAGAAACAACCCAACAACGTCCCAATATCATCTTATTTATGGTGGACGACATGGGTTGGCAAGATACATCCTTACCTTTCTGGACACAGAAAACACATTATAATGAAGCCTACGAAACTCCCAATATGGAACGTCTGGCCAAGAAAGGGATGATGTTCACACAAGCATACGCCTGCAATATCAGTTCCGCTACCCGTTGCAGTCTGATAACGGGTGCTAACAACACCCGACATCGTGTAACAAACTGGACGCTTGAAAAAAACAAAGCTACCGACAGACCAAGCAATACAATACAATTACCAGACTGGAACTACAACGGAGTCAGCCAAGTAACAGGAACGTCCAATACCTTTGTCGGCACTTCTTTCGTTGAGTTACTCAGACAGAACGGTTATCATACCATCCACTGCGGAAAAGCTCATTTCGGTTCTATTGACACACCGGGAGAGAACCCTACCCATTGGGGGTTTGAAGTAAATATAGCCGGACATGCCGCCGGTGGTCTGGCTACTTATCTGAGCGAACAGAACTACGGGCACACCCGCGATGGAAAGCCCTATTCACTAATGGCCATCCCCGGCTTGGAAGATTATTGGGGAACAGGTATATTTGCAACAGAAGCCCTGACACAAGAAGCTATCAAAGCATTGGACAAAGCAAAAAAGTACAATCAACCTTTTTATCTATATATGGCACATTATGCCATCCACGTTCCTGTTGACAAAGATATGCGCTTCTTCCCCAAGTATATTAAAAAAGGACTTAGTGACAAAGAAGCCGCATATGCATCCTTAATTGAAGGAATGGATAAAAGTCTGGGGGATTTGATGAACTGGTTAGGAAAAAAATGATGAAGCAGACAATACCGTTATATTTTTATGAGTGACAACGGAGGGCTAGCTGCCGAACCCGGATGGCGCGACGGACAAATTCACACTCAAAACGCTCCTCTCAATAGTGGCAAAGGCTCCTTATATGAAGGAGGAATACGCGAACCAATGATTGTAAGCTGGCCCGGAGTAGTCACCCCGGATACTCGTTGTGACAAATATCTTATAATTGAAGATTTTTATCCTACCATACTTGAAATGGCGGGTATCACAAACTATAAGACAGTCAACCCTATAGACGGTATCAGCTTTATGCCCCTGCTGAAAGGTACAGGAGACCCGTCCAAAGGACGCGCACTGGTATGGAATTTCCCTAATATCTGGGGTAATGACGGACCAGGCATCAATCTGGACTGCTCTATCCGCAAAGACGAATGGAAACTGGTCTATTATTATGAAACCGGTAAAAAAGAACTTTTCAACATACCAAATGATATCAGTGAAAAAAATGATGTAGCAAAGCAACATCCCGGCATCGTAAAACGGCTCTCCAAGGAATTAGGGAACTATTTGCGAGCAACAGGAGGACAACGTCCCACATTCAAAGCCACAGGAAAACCCTGCCCATGGCCTGATGAAATCTAATTCCCGTCAGTATATGAAATATGCCCGACTACATTTTCTTGATGTAATCGGGCATATTTCAATGTATTATGTATTCCTGCCGGACATACCCAAAACCACCGGAATAGCCAATTAATAAATTATAAACAATATCGATAAAATACCGCTAAGCGTTTTCCTTAAAAGCCTTTTCTTCCGCTTCACTGATTATCTGCTCGACCACATCCGTTTTCTTAATCTCCTCCAAAGAAAGATCCGGAGTAACGGTCCCACTGTCTGAAGGCTTACTATCAGAAACCGTTACCTCCTCCTGAGGCAACTCACGGGCAGTCTTAGCCGACAAAAATACATTCAATAAAGCCGGAATCATTCTTTATTTTTCCCAAAGCCACACGCGCAGCCATTTGCTGAGACTCTTTTTTAGAATAACCGGTTCCTTTTCCTCCCGAAATACCTTCCACCAGAACTTCACTCTCGAAAGTCGGATTATATCCCTGATCATGTGATTGGGTTATCAGCTCAAAGGTAACCTCAAAACGATTTTTCTGGCTCCATTCTATCAACTTGGATTTAAAGTTTACCTCCTTACGGGAAATCTTCTCCAAATTTATATAAGGCCCAATAATACGATGCTCCATGAAATATTTACAGGCACGATATCCCCTGTCTAGATAAATAGCACCTACCAATGCTTCGAATGCATTGCCGCACATATAGCTGTTATGAGAAGACTGGCGGGCCGTATACTTGATCAGCTTATCCAAACCAATCTCTATAGCCAAACGATTCAATGTTTCACGCTGCACTATTTTAGAGCGGGTATTCGTGAGAAAACCCTCACGCTTTCCTTCAAACCTTTTGTAAACAATATCTGCCACCACAGCATCCAGAATAGCATCCCCCAAGAATTCCAAACGCTCATTATTAAGCAAACGCCCCTTTTCAGACTTCACTGATAAAGATTTGTGAAGCAAAGCCTGTTCGTAGATGCTAATGTCTTTGGGATAGAATCCAAGCATCTTATAAAAACGAAGATAAGACTCCCTATCCTTACGAAAAAGAAGTCTTATCCTATCCTTTATATTGCTAAACACGATTATTCAGCATATTTTTTTACGTATTACACATGCATTATGTCCACCAAAACCGAAGGTATTGCTCAATGCAGCGTTTACTGTACGTTTCTGAGCTTCGTTGAACGTGAAGTTCAAGTTATAATCAATGTTTTCATCATTATCACCTTCCTCATGGTTGATAGTGGGCGGAACAATGTCATTCTTCACAGCCAATACGCTGGCAATAGCTTCTACCGCACCGGCAGCACCCAACAAGTGTCCTGTCATAGACTTAGTAGAGCTGATATTCAGTTTATAAGCGTGATCTCCAAATACATCCTTGATAGCTTTCACTTCTGAAACATCACCTACAGGAGTTGAAGTTCCATGTACATTGATATAATCAATATCTTCCGGTTTCAATTCCGCATCTTCCAATGCGTTCAACATCACCAGTTTAGCGCCCAATCCTTCCGGATGAGAAGCTGTCAAGTGATAAGCGTCGGCAGAAGCGCCTACACCGGCAAGTTCCGCATAAATCTTGGCACCACGTGCTTTTGCATGTTCCAATTCTTCCAAAATCAGACAGCCTGCGCCTTCACCCATCACAAAGCCATCACGGCTTGCACTAAACGGGCGGGATGCACGTTCCGGATCATCATTACGGGTAGACAAAGCATGCATAGCGTTAAAACCGCCCAAACCGGCTTCAAAAATAGCAGCTTCCGCACCACCTGCCACAATTACATTTGCTTTACCCAAACGGATATAGTTAAATGCATCGGCAATAGCATTTGATGAAGATGCACAGGCAGAAGTTGTTGTGAAGTTAGGACCGTGGAAACCATACATGATAGAGATCTGTCCCGATGCAATATCAGCTATCATTTTGGGGATGAAGAATGGGTTGAATTTCGGTCCGACAGTATCTTTATTCAGTGTATAATTAGCTACTTCCTCTTCAAAAGTATGAATACCTCCGATACCTACACCGTAAATTACACCTATTCTATTCAAATCTTCTTTTTCGAGGTCCATTCCAGAATCCTCCACCGCTTCTTTAGCAGCTGCAATGGCATACTGTGTATACAGATCCATTTTGCGAAGTTCTTTACGGTCAATGTAATCAGTTCCATTGAAATTTTTCACTTCGCATGCAAAATGAGTCTTGAATTTAGACGCATCGAAATGAGTAATAGGTCCTGCCCCGCTTACCCCCTTCACCAGGTTGTCCCATGTTTCTGCAACATTGTTACCTACAGGAGTAAGAGCACCAAGACCTGTTACTACTACTCTTTTTAATTCCATATTAAATTGATGGATAGAATTACTTAGCGTGTTCTTCGATGTAAGAAACGGCGTCGCCTACAGTACCAATCTTTTCAGCTTGGTCATCCGGAATTGAGATACCGAATTCCTTTTCGAATTCCATGATAAGTTCTACAGTGTCAAGAGAATCAGCTCCTAAATCGTTAGTGAAGCTAGCTTCGTTAGTAACTTCTGATTCTTCAACGCCTAATTTGTCGACGATAATCGCTTTCACTCTTGATGCAATTTCAGACATAACTTTAAGTTTTTAATTAATAATTAGTTTTATTTCTTTAAATTTGCGGGGCAAAGGAATAAATATTTATCGTCACTCGCAAATATTTGGGGAATTAAATGCAATGTTTTGCACATTTTTCACGGTTTTGTGCAGTGATTGGAGGGATTATGGGGAAAAAAATATCGCAGTTTTAGCGTCGGGAAGTGGTACGAATGCCGAGAATATCATCCGTTATTTCCGGGAAAAAGGTTCGGCACGTGTGGCTCTGGTTTTGACTAACCGGCAGAATGCGTTCGTTTTAGAGCGTGCCAAGGGGCCTGGGAGTGCCTTGTGTCTGGTTTGCCAAGAGCGATTGGGAAAGTGGAGAGCTTATTTTGTCGACGCTTCGAGAGTATGATATTGATTTTGTGGTATTGGCAGGATTCCTGGCACGTGTGCCGGACAATATTCTGCATGCTTATCCCAATAAAATGATAAATATACATCCTTCGTTGCTGCCCAAGTTCGGCGGAAAGGGGATGTACGGCGACCGTGTGCACGAGGCAGTGATTGCTTCCGGACGAAAAGGAAAGCGGTATTACCATCCATTATACGAATGAGCATTATGACGAAGGCGGAATTATCTGTCAGCAAGAAATGCCCCGTACTGCCGGGCGATACGCCGGAGGAGCTGGCGCAACGCATCCACCGGCTGGAGTATGAATACTATCCGAAGGTGATAGAGGAGTTGGTGGAAGGCCTCTCTCCCAGTTATTTATAGAATCGGTTAAGGGAGAGGATGGCTTCGTTCAGCTTGCGGTTGTCTATCTTGTAGTTTTCCAGGGGATTCAATGCACTGTCACTGATCTCTATATATCCGGAAGGGTGTTTTTCTAGAATAGTATGATTTTCTACGATAAAGGCATAATTGAGATGGTCACCCATGATATGCCAGTTCCGTGGACAAGTATCG
>ENA-OQKW01000062-OQKW01000062.1-human-gut-metagenome-genome-assembly--contig:-NODE-62-length-26580-cov-3.321816_pt1 | contig 26580 bp, 20 predicted proteins | sample MGYA00242657_ERZ504815 | MGnify/ENA primary metagenome ERZ504815 (study PRJEB26092, sample SAMD00036404) | human gut metagenome | host: Homo sapiens | study: EMG produced TPA metagenomics assembly of... | reverse complement strand
AATGAACATGACCGGAGGAATGCAGTCTGGGAGTGCCCGGGATGAATATAGAATGCGGGTAATGCAGCCCGGGATGTCAGGAATGAACATGAATGCGGGAATGCAGCCTGGAATGACCGGGATGAACATGAACGGAGGGATGCAGTCTGGGATGTCCGGGATGAACATGAATGTGGGAATGCAGCCCGGGATGCCCGGAATGAATATGAATGGAGGGATGCAGTCTGGGATGCCGGGAATGAACATGAACGGAGGAATGCAGCAGACGGGAATGTCAGAAACGAACATGACTGGAGGAATGCAACAGAATAACAGTTCGTGGAAATGCCAGTGCGGTGCAGAGAATACCGGAAAGTTTTGTGAATACTGTGGTCAGCCAAGACCGTTTTAAGCAATGGGAAACAGAGTGGACAGGATTGTTCACTCTGTTTGTGATAAAAACTCTGAAAATAGATGATTCTTCTGAAAACTATATGATAAAATAGTACTTTATAGTATAATTATTACAAAAATAGGTTGGGTGTGTTTGAAAAATCATTCCTGCAAATTGTGACGCACATCTTGCGTAAAGCATTTTTCAAACCCGCTCCGGTAAGAGAGGAACTTTCATGACATACAGTAAAAAGAGGACTCTGTCATATGGAGTGATTCTGATAAGTGTGTTGCTGGCTTATTTCTGCAGGCAGGTGAGAACGGAAAATGTTTTTATGAGAAATCTGGCAGATCAGTGTCGTAGCTGTATTTATCTGGGAATGTACTGTGCCTGGGTGATTTATCTGGGAAAGCATGTAGTACATAAAAAAAACGCGCAGATGTCTGACTGCAATTGGCTGTCTGATGGTATTCTGGTTCTTTGTGCGGACAGTAAAATTTCATATTTTTCATGATCCTCTTGGAGAACATATCTGCTGGTATCTATATTATATTCCCATGATTCTGATTCCGGTTCTGGGTTTGGCAGCAGCAATGTTTTTGGGCGAAAAGGAGGAAGAGAAAACGGTCAGAAAGGTTATAATTTTATTGACCGTGGCAGCGATATTGATCGTAAGTGTTTTTACAAATGATTTGCATCAGCTGGTATTTCGTTTTTCCAAACAGCCCCCATTTTCGGATAAAGATTACAGTTATGGTATTGTTTTTATGGTGATTCAGGGATGGATCTTGATCTGTCTGACAGGGATGGAAATCATTCTGATCAGAAAAAGCAGAATTCCGGGAAAGAAACAGTTCTGGCTGCCGGTAATTCCGGGAATATTGCTTCTGGGGTGGAATATCGGAAATATACTCCGCCTGCCTTTCATCAAAATCATTGCAGGGGATATGACGGCAGTGTGCTGCCTTTTAATGGCAGCAATTTTTCAGGGTTGTATATTATGTGGATTGATACAGACCAATAATCGATATTTTGAATTATTCCAGACTTCCGGAGGACTGGATGCAGAGATTACAGATCATTCTTTTCAGCGCTATTATCATTCCGGCGATTTCCCAGAGCTGTCGTCTGAACTGCGTAAAATCATAATAGACAGATCATCAGTACAGGAACAGGGAATCCGGATCAACCATATTCCTATAAGGGGAGGACATTTGTTTTGGTCAGAGGATATTTCGGTACTGCTGGATCAGTATCAGGATATTCGGGAACAGCAGGAGGAACTGACTGCCAGAAATCGTTTGTTACAGAAAGCTTATCAGAAAGAGGCTGAGCGGAGAAAGACAGAAGAACAGAACCGTCTGTTAAATATGATACAGAATCAGACAGCAGGTCAGCTGGAATTGCTGTCACAGTTTATGGAGGAGCTGGAACGGACAGAATCAAGGGAACAATATGATTGGATTCTCGGTAAAATTGTAGTTGTTGGTACGTATTTGAAGCGGAGAAAGAATCTGGTGCTGACACAATATGCATCAGATGGAAATCTGCTTACAATGGAAGATCTCAGACAAAGCCTGGCGGAATCCTGTGACAGCTTAAAATTATGCAGGATCCGGGCTGCTTACTACGTGGAAAATGTGGATGTGCAGATGAATGCAGATGATATACTAAAATGCTATGACACCTTTGAATGGCTTGTGGAACGATTGCTTGATATCATGCAGTCTGTTTTTTACCGTGTGTCGCAGATTGATGATGCTCTGCGGATTTCAGTTCATATTGTATCAGAGGCGGATCTGCGTGGATTCATGTCGGAAAGGCCGGAATTAAAAGTGCAGCAGGAAGATGAAAACGAATGGTTTATCAAATGTATCGTCTTCAGAAAGAGAGGCGGAAGATGATCAGTTTTGTGGAATGCAGTATGGCAATACAGAATGTTCTGATGATTCTTCTTGAAATCTGCATGATTCTGGAATTAATCCTCCTGCTGGTAAGAATCACCTGCTTTTCCGGGAAAAAGAAAATTGTAACGGCAGTGGCTGTCTTTGCTGTTTCTTTTATGTTCATGGGCGTTCTGATGAATGATCACAGATATTGCCTGGGAGAAAGTTCCTATCAGCCAATGCTTCAGGGTTATCCGGTCAGTGTTTTAATGACGGTGGTTATAGGATTATTGCTTTATCTTTGCTGGGCAATCCGGAGCGAGAGGCGCAGATATCATCATTCTCTGTCTTACTGGTCTATAAATGAGGCTGTGAATGATGTCCCCTGTGGGGTATGTTTTTCGGATCCTCTTGGAAGGATTGTTTTGTGTAATACCAAGATGCAGGAACTGAGCAGAATCATGACAGGTTCTTATTTGCAGGATTATGAGGTATTAAGGAAAGCAATGAGTGGGGAACCTGAATCGGAAGGTCTTCGCAGATTGAGCAAAGACAGTAATGTGTTTTATTTTCCTGATGGTTCTGTCTGGGTGTTTCAGGAATATGGTCTGCAGGAGCCGGATTGTGCAGGATATCTGCAGACAGTGGCAGTTAATGTATCACAAATTTATTACAATGGTGAAAAAATCAGGGCAAACAATGAAAAGCTGGAAATCCTGAATCATAAGCTGGAGGAAATGTACGAAAAAATCGGAGATAAAATCAGAGAGCAGGAGACGCTTGTCATGAAAATGCAGGTTCATGACAATTTTGGACGAAGCCTTCTGTCAATACGCAGAATATTGGAAAGGAAAGAAGATCCGGATAAAATGGATAAACAGTTGTCTGTATTGAAACATCTGGTTTATATTCTTACCGGTTCTGCTGTTGAGAGTATGGAAGAAGTATATAAAGATACGGTCAGACATGCAGAAGAGCTTGGAATTTCAGTTCAGATCAGTGGGAATTTTCCTTTGCATCCATCTTACAGGCTGCTGACAGACAGGGCAATCCGTGAATGTGTGACAAACTGTGCCAGACATGCCCATGGCAGTACTGTTTGGGTGAAGATAGACAAAAATGCAGATGAATATACTGTTCAGATTACCAATGATGGAGAGGTGCCTGACAAAAATGCGGAAGAAGGCGGTGGTTTATCTGCACTGAGAAAGGCAGCTGAATCAGGAAAATGCAGGATGCAGGTTTCTTTTTCCCCTGAGTTTTGTCTGATATTGAAAATGCCACTGACAGAAAGGATGGGATTCGATGGTACGGATACTGATAGTAGAAGATCAGAAGATCATGCAGAAGTATTTTGAATATATTATTATGCAGGAGCCGGAATTCCGACATGTCCAGACGGTTTCGGATGCACGTGAAGCTGTAAAAATCTGTGATTATTCGGCAATTGATCTTGTGATCATGGATGTGCAGACGTTTCATAATCATGATGGACTCAGTGCCGGAAAAGAAATCAGGGAGAAGTATCCCTATACAAAGGTATTGATCGTTACTTCCCTGATCGATCCCAAGGTACTGGAGAGGGCAAAGTGTGGATGTGCAGACAGTCTCTGGTATAAGGATCACGGGGAAGAGGAAATACGAAGTGTGATCCACAGAACCTTAAATGGTGAGCATGTATTTCCGGATATGACGCCGAAGGTGGAGCTTAACTGGATCACAAGCGGTGATATCAGTCCCAGGCAGCTTGAGATGCTTCGCCTGTATATCCGTGGAATGTCATATTCAGAGATTGCGCGGGAAATGAAATGCTCTACCTCCGGGGTGAGATGGAATTTTCAGGAAATGATCGCCAGGGCAGGATACAGCTGTAAAGAAGATTTGATAGCGGCTGCACTGGAAAGTAAACTGATCGTAACTACGTTAAAATAGCAAGCTGATAAACTGCGAAGTTATTCTGTTATGAGCAGAAAGCGAAGCGGAGTGCAAATATCCGTTTGATAAGAAGGGAGATGAGAGTATGAAAAATATTCGATTGCTGTATGTGTTTGTGCGGTACTGTTTTCTGTTGGTATTCATGGCGGAGGTATGAGAGAAGTATTTGCCAGAGCACCTGGGGCAGATGAGAATCTGGCAATTCTGCAGGACATTATCAGGGAAAATGAATGTCAGGCCGGAATGGCATTTCTGGGATATACCTATGAAGGTGCAGAGGCAGCAGAGATACTTGAATATACCAGACAGGGAGAAGTGGCAGCTGCGTATCCTTTTTTACAGGATGGAACAGTGGTTGATGCAGGGGGATATGAGATTTATGCCATTGTCCCGGGGGATGATTGCAGGGTCAGCGTTTATCCGGCTCAGCCTACGGAAGAAGGGGAATATCTGGATGATCTGAACGCCCCATATTATACAGGGAAGGAGAATGAAATCATTATCCTGCGCTGCAATGTGAGTGAGATTCATTCCAATGTGATGGTTTCTGTACAGAAGCAGAATATGAGTATACAATACCATCCTATGGTGTCGTTAAAGGATGGACATCTTGCAGCAGAAACCCACTGCTATGATTTCTCCATATATTATAATTGGGATGAGTATGATCCGGAATATAATCCGGTGTATGAGTCAGAGTACGATCCAGAGTGTAATCCGGAGCATGATTCAGCATTGAATATAAAGATTGCCAGAGAACAGCTTTCTGAGACAGATGAAGTCAGCTATTACCTTGGTCTTGGGATGTCTCTGTGGTATACAGGCACTGAGGAGTACATTGAAGGAAGAAATTGTCCGGTATTTGTTCTGGGAACGGATCATGAGGATCATTTTACAAAAGAACATTATTATGCAGTAGGAGACAATGTGGTTTATTATTATGATCCGTCAGGTGATGCATGGCTTCTGCTGGGGGCAGGCTGACAGAAGCTTCACCAATATATTATAGAATTTTGATTAATCAGAGAAAGAGGAAACAGACATGAATGATTTTTTTGACAGAAAAAAAATAAAAAAGACAGGGGTGTTGGGAAAACTAGAAGTGGGTTCTTTGTGGTCTTCTGCATACTTTTATCCCTGGGAGCTATTGGGGCATCGGAGAAGTATATTGGTGAAGAACGCTGGGGAATGGCAGCAACAGAGATCCTGCTCTGTCTGTTATTTTTATATCCGACTTTCAGGGAAGGTCAGAAAGCATTACGGAAGAAAAAAGCCAGGGAAATTGCCTGCTGGTTTGAATCTTATGCCCAGAATACGGTCTCATTTGAGAAACTTGAGCAGGAACTGGGAAAAGGCGCAGTAAAAAAACTGGAAAAATTTATTGCCAGGGGATATATCCGGAATATCCAGATAGACAGAGAAGGAAATTATATTATGATTACTGCACCAAACAGATGTGTAAATGAAAAGATTTATATTACAGTTACCTGTACCAGCTGCGGTGCAAAGAATCAGGTAATAAAAGGACGTCTGAGCAATTGTGAATATTGCGGACAGCGTCTTAACTCATGATACAAGTACTGTGAGAGAGGATTATCAGGAGTGTTCATAAAAACGAGAATGAATTTTGGCTAAGTTACTGTGAATGGAGTGAACAGTAACACTATTCCATCGCCGAAGGCGATTTCTAAAGATTTGAGTTTGAGAGCGTAACTGTGTGAAGGCGTTAAATCGTCATGGTTGCTATAGAATATGGTATATTGTATACAATTTGCTAATTTCATATCTTTTACAGTACAAATATCTGCACTTCATAGAATTTTAGGATGAAATCATAGAAGAAATTTATAAAATTTGCTAATAAAACTGGATAAAATGTGCATTTTATGTTACATTTAATAAGGTATATGTATTGAACTTATTTATCTGGTTTTATTGGCCCTTTTTTGAGTGCAGAGATGGAGGGAACGGATAAGAACAGATATCATAAGGATAAAATTTTATCGTGAGGAAGGTGAGCAATTGGAAAACTATACTAAGTACAAACTGAAAAGCAGTGATGAACTTGCATCAGTGCTTGACGGTAAGGACAACCTGTTTGTGATTGCCTGCAACAAATGTTTCAAAGAATTTGAAACTGTTGACGAACCGGATTGTGACGAATTTCTGAAATTCGCTGCAGATCAGGGAAAGAATGTTACAGGCAGTGCAAAATTTGATTTCTTATGCAACAAGATGCACACAGAAAGAAAATTACAGGATCTGATTCCGGAAGGTACAGAGAATGTAGTAGTAATTTCCTGTGGCCTTGGTATTCAGACCGTTGCGGATCTGGCAGGTAAGCCGGTAGTTGCTGCAAGCAACACCCTTAACTACAGAGGTCATCATGGCATGGCACTTACCAAGAAGAGCTGTGACGCATGTGCGCAGTGTTATCTGAACATTACCGGAGGTGTCTGTCCGATCGTTGACTGTTCAAAGAGTCTTGTCAATGGACAGTGCGGTGGAGCAAAGAATGGAAAATGCGAAGTAGATCCGAATAAAGACTGTGCATGGGAGAAGATTTACCAGAGACTTGCAAAACAGGGACGTCTGGAAGAATTCTTAAACCAGCCTGTACAGGTTCGTGATTTCTCCAAAGTTAATTTCAAAGTGATCAACGACTATGTGAAGTCCATCAGAGAAGAAAGACTGGACGGATATTACGGCGGTGTTCATCCGTCAGAACGCAAGGAATTCAGTGAGCACATCGCTCTGAAGAAATTCCCGGATCCGAAGACAGTTGTAATCTCCATGTCACAGCATCTGGGCGCACCGGCTAATCCGATCGTTCAGGTTGGTGACACTGTAAAAGTTGGTCAGAAGATCGGTGAAGCTGCCGGATTTATCAGTGCTCCGGTACATTCCAGCGTAAGCGGAACCGTAGTTGCTGTTGAACCGCGTATGCATGGCACACGTGGAAGCGAAGTGATGGCTGTTGTCATTGAGTCGGATGGAAAAAATACTCTGCACGAATCCGTACAGCCACATGGTGATCTTGACAATCTTACTCCGGATGAGATCATTGATATCATCCGTGAAGCCGGAATCGTTGGTATGGGCGGTGCAGGTTTCCCGACCTGTGTCAAACTTAAACCTGCCAAACCGGTAGATACCATCCTTCTCAACGGATGTGAATGTGAGCCTCTGTTAACAGCAGATCACAGAGTACTTCTTGAGTATGCAGATGACATTATTTTTGGTCTGAAAGCAGTCCTTAAGACAACAGGTGCCGAGAAGGGTATCATCGTTATCGAGGATAATAAGCCGGATGCCATTGAATTAATGCAGAAAAAAGTTGCTGATATCGGAAACATGGAAGTATTTGTTGCAAGAACAAAATACCCGCAGGGTGCTGAGAAAACTCTCATCAAGCGCGTTATGGGAAGAATTGTTCCAAGCGGCGGTCTTCCGGCAGATGTCGGCGTTGTTGTAGATAATATCAGTACAGTAAAAGCAATCTCCGATGCGATCCAGACAGGAATGCCTCTGGTTGAGCGTGTTGCAACAGTAACAGGCGAGAAGATCAAGAATCCTGGAAACTTCGTTATCAAGATCGGTACAAGCGTAAGAGAGCTGATCGATTACTGCGGCGGATTTACAGATGACGATGTTCTGGTTAAGATGGGCGGACCAATGATGGGATTCCCTCTGAACACACTGGATGTACCGATGATGAAAGGCTCCAATGGTATTATTGCCGTTGAACCGGATGAGACAAAAGAACAGCCGTGTATCAAGTGCGGACGCTGCGTAGATGTATGTCCGATGGAACTTTCACCTCTGTATTTCGTGAAATATGCGAAAGATGAGAACTGGCAGGGCATGAAAGACATGAACGTTATGGATTGTGTTGAGTGCAGATGCTGTCAGTATATCTGTTCTTCCAAGATTCCGATCATTAACAGTATCAAAGCCGGAAAAAATGCAGTAAGGGGGATGAAGTAATATGTTGATTACCCAGTTAAAAGCAAAAGAAGCGATTACATCACTGACAGCCGGAAAGAAAGTTTTCATTATCAACTGTCATGGATGTAAGGAAGTTCGTTTTCCGGAAAAAGAAGCTGCCCGACTTCAGAAGGAACTTGCAACTGAAGGAAATGTGACAGGAATCATGACAACTGATTACATCTGTAATCCGGAAAATATGGAATTACGTCTTAAGAAACATATGAGCAAGATCCAGGAAGCAGATCTGGTTCTGGTATTCTCCTGCGGTGTTGGTGTACAGACCGTTTCAGAATATCTGGAAGATAAGATGGTTTGTGCAGCCTGCGATACATACCCGGTACCAGGTTTCCAGGGCGTGACACCGTTAGAGTACAAATGTGACCAGTGCGGTGAATGCTACCTGAACCTGACAGGCGGAATCTGCCCGATCACAGCATGTTCAAAGAGCCTTGTGAATGGCCAGTGCGGCGGTTCCAAGAACGGTAAATGTGAAGTGGACAGCGAAATGGAATGTGGATGGGAACGCATCTACAGACGTCTGAAAGAGATCGGACGCCTTGACGCGCTGAAATGTCCGACACAGATTCATAACTTTGCAACAGACGATGAATTAAAATAGATTATAATGATTGGAGCAATGTACAATGAAAATGAAAGAATTATTCGATCGTGGTGAATTTGCAGTTTCAGCAGAAGTAGGACCGCCGAAAGGAATCCATGTAGATGAGCTGGTAGAAGAAGCCAAAACATACCTTACAGGTGTTCATGCAGTTAACGTAACAGATAACCAGTCTTCTGTTATGCGTCTTGGATCTCTTGCAATGTGTAAAGTTCTCAAGGATGCAGGCATGAATCCGATCTTCCAGCTGGCATGCCGTGACAGAAACCGTATCGCTCTGGAGTCTGATCTTCTCAGCGCTGCAATGCTGGGTATTGACAACATCCTCTGCCTTACAGGTGACCATACAAAGATGGGTGACCACCCACAGGCAAAACCTGTATTCGACCTTGACTCCGTATCCCTTCTTCACACAGTGAAGCTTCTGGAATCCGGTGTGGATCTTGGCGGAAACGAACTGGTTGGTGAGCCGCCAAAATTCTCCAAGGGTGCTGTTGTATCTCCATGCAGCGATTCCGTTGACGCACAGCTTGCAAAAATGGAAAGAAAAGTAGCTGCAGGTGCAGAATACTTCCAGACACAGGCAGTATTTGAGCCGGAGAAATTCATCAAATTCATGGAAAAAGCAAAACAGTTCGGAAAACCTGTACAGGTTGGTATCATCATTCCGAAGTCCGCTGGAATGGCTAAATTCATGAACAACAACGTTGCCGGCATTCATGTTCCGGACGAAATGCTCGAGGAACTGAAAGCAGACAAAGAAAAGACAAAAGCAGGTATCACAGGTGTTGAGATCGCTGCACGTATTATCAAAGAGTGCAAGCCATACTGTCAGGGTGTACATATCATGGCACTTGGATGGGAATCCAAGATCCCGGATCTGCTGAAACTGGCTGAGATCTAAGAAAATAAAACTCTGAGCTGTAAATAGTAACATCATTACAGAACAGTACTGCAAATAATTAAAAAAGCTGTCTGGATTCCGGATGTATTTGCATCCGGAACAGACAGCTTTTGTTGTATCAGCATCTAACCCTTAACCGCACCTGCGGAAACGCCTTCTACAATGAATCTGGAAAGAAGAATGTAGACAATGATGACCGGGAAGATGGAAAAGGCGATCATTACATACACCTGTCCCATGTCAAACTTCAGGAAGTCTGCACTTCGAAGCTGTGCGATCAGTACAGGAAGTGTTTTCTTTTTATCTGAGTGAAGGACCAGCGCCGGAATGAAGTAATTATTCCAGCTCTGTACAAAGGTAAAAATTGCCTGCACAGCGATAGCCGGTTTCATAAGCGGGAATACGATTTTGTTAAAGGTATTAAATTCACCGGAACCGTCAATACGTGCTGCTTCCACAAGCTCCAGAGGAAGGTTGCTTTCCATGTACTGTTTCATATAGAAGAAAGTAACAGGAGCAGCAATACTTGGAACGATCAGTGGGACAAAGGAGTCGTCCAGACCTATTTTTCCCAACAGCTGAAGGAATCCAAGAGCAGTTACCTGAGTTGGGATCATCATGACTGCAAGGATAAATGTAAACATAAATTTTTTTGCTTTAAAATTGTATGCATGGATAGCGTAAGCAGTCATTGTTGAAAAATAGGTACATAAAACAGCGGAGCAGGTAGCAATGAAAATACTGTTGAACATACCATTCCATACAGGGAGTGTTCCTGCGAGAAGATTTTTCCAGTTCTCAATGAGATGTCCTCCGGGAATGGCTGTGAATCCCTTTTTCAGTGCGCCATTAGATCTGGTGGCATTGATAAACAGTACATAAAACCAGAACAGGCAGAAGAAGGAAATGATGATCAGTACGATATAGGCAAGAGTACGCTGACCTTTCATGCTCATTCCTTTTTTATTTTTGGAGTTTTTTTCATTCATTCTTCTCACCTCCATCAGTCTTTTATCTTGTTAAAGCGGAATACGATCAGGCTGAGCACTCCTGTGATAATGAACAGGAATACGGATAATGCACCACCCATTCCGTAGTTCTTGCTGAACAGATGCTTGTTCAGGAACATGATCAGTGTCATAGTGGAACGCATGGGGTCGCCGGTTCCGTTTGTCAGGATCTGAGGTACATCGAACATCTGCATGCCGCCGATCAGGGATGTGATCATAACATAGATCAGGATTGGACGAAGGAGTGGAAGAGTGATCTTTCTGAAAATCTGTGAGGAAGTTGCACCGTCTACTTCAGCTGCCTCGTAAAGCGAGGAGTCAATTCCCATCATACCTGCCATAAGAAGAATAGTTGTATTTCCGAACCACATCAGGAAGTTCAGGACTGCAACAAGGGTTCTGGCACTCCAGGCATGGCTGAAAAAGGAATATGCCTGTTTCAGTATTCCTGACTGCATCAGCATTGCATTGATGGGACCGCCGTCTGCAAATAAGGTAAAGAATAACATTGCAAAGGCGGATGCCATGATCAGGTTTGGCAGATAAATAACTGTTTTGAAGAAGCGCTGTCCCTTAAGCCGGAGGCTTGGATTGGAGAACCAGGCAGCCAGGAGCAGGGAAACCAGGATCTGTGGGATAAATCCCATTACCCACATGATCATTGTGTTTTTAAAATAAATCCAGATATCGCCACCCTGAAAGAGCTTTGCATAATTGGCAAGTCCCACAAAATTCGGTCCTATCTGCGTTAATCCAGATCTGTAATTTTCAAAGAAACTGTTATAAATTGTACTGATAAGCGGAACGAGCTGGAATATGAGATATACTACTACAAATGGTATCAGGAAGATATATCCCCATTTGTTATAGCTGACCGCTTTATGGTTATTATTCTTTGCCATTATCTTCCTCCATAGTCTGCTGTAATCCAAAGTGTGCCTGCCTGATGGTCAGGCAGGCACACAGGTTTCAATGTTTGATTAATAGGAAAGTTCCGGATATTTTTCTACAACTGCCTTATAGAACAGGTCGAGAGCTTCATCATAAGATGCGTTGCCTTCGAAGTAGTTCTTCATGGCATTCTGGAATTCTTCGTTGCAGCCCTGATCATAGATACTCATGTTACTCAGATCAATCTTATCAGCGCCTGCACAGAACATAGCCAGAGGATTCTGTCCACCAAGAACTGCATCGCCGTAGCTTTCATCTTTAGCCATTTCTTCCATGGCAGGTTTATTGTTTACGAAGTCATTATCAGCAGTAACGATTTCTTTCATAACGTCAACGTTAGTTGTCATCGTTCTCATGATATCAGCAACCAGTGTGGGATTGTCTGTGCCTGCAGCTGCTGTGATCCATGTTCCGCCCCAGTAGAAGCCCTGTGGCCCTTCTGTTGCAGCCCAGCCGCCATCTTTACCAACTGAACCATCCTGGTCAGCGCTCATGGAGAAGTCGATGAACCATGCAGGTCCGAAATATGAGAATACATTGCTGTCTTTGAAGAAGCCCTTGCTCCAGTCATCACTCCACAATTCATAGGTAGCTGTTTCTCCGGCATCAACCATTTCCTTGGACATATCTACCCAGTTTTTGATATTGTCATCAACAGTGATCTTTCCGTCAACAACCCATGGGGAAGTTACATTATTAGAGAATACACGGTAGGCATCATTTACAGTGGAAGTCATCTGATAGCCTTTTTCCTTCAGCTCTTCAGCTGTTGCCTTAAATGTATCCCAGTCTGCAACTTTCTTCTGAACCTCTGCCGGATCATCGCTTCCGAATACTTCTTTTGCAATATCTCTTCTGTAGATCATAGCACCCGGGCAGCCCTGCCAGGAAAGACCTTTTAAGTTGCCATCCGAATCTGTCATAACATCTTTGGTGTACTGATACTGGTCTGCAACTTCCTCATCTGTGATTCCCAGATCTGCCACAGACATTGTATAATCTGTATTTACATATTTCAGTGCATAATCGGCTTCAACAAGGAAGAGATCGATTTTGTCATCTGCTGCTGCATCAGCCTGTTTCAGAAGAGTCTCATCCAGATTATTCTGATATGCATTGTCATCAGAAGGAGTAATGTTCCATACAACATCAACATCTCCGATTTTGCCATGAGTTCCGTCAACTTCTTCATATCCGGGATAGTGGTCAGTCAGACGGGATTTGAATTCTTCATTCCAGCAATAAATGTTTAAAACTTTACCTTCGTCAGCGGCTGCATCTTCAGCCCATGTTGGAACTGCTGTAAGACCGGCAAGCATAGCTGCTGTTAATGTAATTGCCATAGCTTTTCTCTTCATCATGTTATTACCTCCTTGTGATAATTGTTTTGGGTTGATTGTAACTTTTCAGCAGTCCACCAACTGTGAAGATACTGAAGATTTTCTTATTTTGCCAGATTTCTGACTGATGCACCGGGGAAAAGTCTTCCATCAACGGTGAATTTATCGATGATCGTTGTTTTAGGATTTTCGATAAGATCAATCAGCTTCTGTGCGGCAAGCCGTCCAATCGTTTCTGTGTCCTGACACAGAGTTGTCAGCCGTGGCTCCAGGATGCGTGCAAAAGTAAGTCCGTCATAGCCTGCAATGGAAATATCATCTGGTATTCGAAGTCCACGTTCGTGGATTTCATTGATGCCACCCAGTGCGGAGAAGTCATCCGGATAGAGGATACAGGTAGGAGGATCTTTCAGATCCAGAAGCTCTGAAGTTGCTATTGCTGCAGCTTCTGCATCTCGATAAGGAATGACTGGCATATATTCATCAGGTATATCGATTCGTTTTTTCTGGAGAGTTCTGTAAAAACTTCCAAGTCTGTTTCGTGTGACAGAGGAATCTTCTCCGTGAATATAGGCAATCTTTCTGTGTCCCCGTTCAAGAATATAAGAGACAAGTTCTTCCATTCCCTGAATGTTGTTGGAAACAACAGCAATTCTTCCATCAAATACATGATCGATAGTGACTACCGGTATCTCGGACTGTACCAGGCGCTGTACCTCTTCTGTAAAAAAATTGATACAGGCGATCACCACTCCATCGACTCCACGGTAACGGCAGTGCTCATAATAACTGAGATGCTGACCGGAGAGGTTTCCGCTGGTAAAAGTGATGTCATATCCTCTGGATTCGGCAGTGCGTTTAAAGCTTTCCAGTACATGATTGAAATAATCATGGGTGAGGCCACTCATGGCTTCGTCTACAAAAAGTACGCCAAGATTATAACTGCGTCTGGTCTTTAGTGCTCTTGCTGAGGAATTTGGAAGATATCCCATTTCTGATGCAGTCTTCAAAATAAGCTGTCGGGTTTCTTCGCTGATATCCGAATAACCATTAAGTGCTTTGCTGACGCTTGCAACAGATACGTTACATTGTTTTGCGATGTCTTTCATGGATACCATATTATAGTCCAGCCTTTTCTGTTTTTGTTTCTAAAACGTTTTCGCAAGCTAATCGTACTTTATTTTCAGATAAAATTCAAGTATTTTTGTTATATTTGTATAATTTATCCCTGTTGCAACAAAAAAGAATTTATAATAATTTATTAATTTCACAAAAAACAGGCTTTAATATAACGAAAAGTTTCGCGATGATCTTACGGAAGTTAAAATAACAGTTGTGAAATATTTTGACTGCTAAAAATGTAGTTGATTTTTTTGAAAAACTGAATTATACTGTGATAAATCCAATCTAAACTATATAATAAACATATAAATTCTGAACGTATTCGTTTTCGCAAGTCTGTTTTCGGCCTTTTCTTCACAAGTGTTTATTTATTCTTTTTAAGGAGGCTTTTCAATGAAATTCGGATATTTTGACGACAAGGCGAAAGAATATGTTATCACTACACCACATACACCATTACCCTGGATCAATTATCTGGGAAGTAATGATTTCTTTTCACTGATCTCCAACACCTGCGGAGGATATAGCTTTTATAAAGATGCAAAATTGTTGCGAATTACCAGGTACCGTTATAATAATATTCCTGCAGATTCCAACGGAAAGTATTATTATATTAATGATGACGGAGTAATCTGGAATCCGGGAACTATGCCGTCTGCAACAGAAACAGATACTTATGAATGCAGACATGGTCTTGGATACAGTCGCTTCTGTTCTTCGAAAAATAATCTAAAAGCAGAGCTTCTGGTTTTTGTGCCCTCTGATGCTTCATGTGAGATCAATTGTCTGAAACTGAAAAATAACTCTGAAACTGAAAAAAATATTTCTCTGTTCTCATACGTGGAATTCTGCCTCTGGAATGCAGTGGATGACGCATCGAACTTCCAGAGAAATTTAAGTATCGGAGAAGTGGAAGTACAGGGGAGTACGATTTATCATAAGACAGAATACAGAGAAAGAAGGAAACATTACAGTTTCTTTACAGTAAATACACAGGTGGACAATTATGATACCAACAGAGATGCTTTTCTGGGAGCAGGAAACGGGAATGCTTTTCCAGAAGCTGTATGTAAGAAAAAATGCAGTAACTCTATTGCAAGCGGATGGTATCCCATTGCTGCACATCAGATAGATCTGACTCTGCTGCCGGGAGAGGAAAAAGAATTTGTTTTTATGCTGGGATATTGTGAAAATCCGGCAGATGATAAATGGGAAGCTCCCGGAATTATCAATAAAACCTCTGCAAAAGCATTGATTGAAAGATTTAATACAATGGAAAAAGCGATGCAGGCCTTTGCAGAACTGAAAAATTACTGGGAAACATTGCTGGCACGCTTTGCAGTCGTCAGCGAGAACGAACATATTGACCGCATGGCAAATATCTGGAATCAATATCAGTGTATGGTAACCTTCAATATGTCCAGATCAGCATCTTATTACGAATCAGGAACAGGACGGGGGATGGGGTTTCGCGATTCTTGTCAGGATCTTCTGGGATTTGTGCATCTTATCCCGGAGCGGGCAAGGGAAAGGATTATTGATATAGCATCTACACAGTTTCCGGATGGAAGTGCATATCATCAGTACCAGCCGCTGACAAAACAGGGGAATCTGGATGTTGGAAGCGGATTTAATGACGACCCGTTATGGCTGATCGCAGCAGTAGCAGCATATATCAAAGAGACTGGTGATTATGGGATACTTGATGTGCAGGTACCCTTTGATTGTAAGAAGGGAACAGAGGTACCGCTTTTTGAACATCTGGAGAAATCTTTTTATTACACAGTAACCCATCTTGGTCCTCACAAACTTCCTCTGATCGGAAGGGCAGACTGGAATGACTGCCTGAATCTGAACTGTTTTTCCAGTGAACCTGGAGAATCCTTTCAGACAACAGGGCCGTCGGAAGGCCCTGTGGCAGAATCTGTATTTATTGCAGGTATGTTTGTGAAATATGGAAAAGAATTTGAGGAGCTCTGTGAGCGGACCGGGCACACAGAACTTGCAAAAGAAGCAGGGAAAGCAGTGGATGAGATGTATCAGGCAGTGCTGGATAATGGATGGGACGGAGAATGGTTCCTGCGTGCCTATGATGCACAGTCTGAAAAGGTTGGTTCAAAAGAATGCGAAGAAGGAAAGATTTTTATTGAACCACAGGGATTCTGTGTTATGGCAGGAATCGGCAAGGAAGAAGGAATAGCAGAAAAAGCTCTGGACTCTGTGAATGAATTGCTGGAAACAAAGTATGGAATAATGATCCTTCAGCCGGCTTATACAAGATACCATCTGGAACTTGGGGAAATTACTTCTTATCCGCCTGGATATAAAGAAAATGCAGGAATTTTCTGCCACAACAATCCGTGGATTTCCATTGCGGAGACTGTGCTTGGAAGAGGAAACAGGGCATTTGAGGTTTATCGTAAAATATGTCCATCTTATATTGAGGAAATCAGTGATATTCACCGGACAGAACCATATGTATATTCGCAGATGATCGCGGGAGCTGATGCACCAGGATTTGGAGAGGCAAAAAACAGTTGGCTGACAGGAACTGCAGCGTGGACATTTATAAACCTGTCACAGGCGCTTCTTGGTATTCTGCCAGGATATGATGGTTTGATCGTAGACCCCTGCCTTCCGGAAACGTTTGGCGATTTTAAAGTGAACCGTCATTTTAGAGGGGCGGATTATCATATTGAGATCCATAAACCGAAAGGTGTGCAGAAAGGAGTCAGATGGATTGAGGTAGATGGTGAGAGGATAAATGGAAACCAGATTCCTATGGTCAATGGCAGAAACGAATACCATGTAATTGTACAGATGGGATAACTGATAAATAAAAGTCCCCACCCATTGCTTATTGCCTGATGCAATTAAAGCAGAGGGTGGGGACTTATTTGAACAGGTTAAAGTAAAATACCTGTTTTATTTATTTTCTTCCTGAACTTCGATTTTACGAATTGTCTTGTTTTTGATTTCTTCTTTGATGGATGTAAGGAACTCACCAAGGTCTTTCATTCCTTCGTCGCCAAGGTAACGGCTTCTTACGGAAACCTTGCCTTCTTCTTCCTCTTTGGCGCCAACAATGAGCATGTATGGAACTCTTGCAAGACGTGCTTCACGAATCTTGTAGCCCATTTTCTCGGAACGCTGGTCAACGGAGCAGCGGATTCCGTTTTCTTTTAACTGTGCTTCCACTTTGGCAGCATAGTCGTGGAATTTCTCAGAGATCGGAATTACACGAACCTGTTCCGGGCAGAGCCAGGTCGGGAACATACCTGCATATTTCTCAATCAGCCATGCCAGTGTTCTCTCATAGCATCCCATGGATGTACGGTGGATGATGTATGGACGCTGTTTTTCGCCATTTTCGTCGATATAGTACATATCAAACTGTTCAGCAAGAAGAGCATCCCACTGGATCGTGATCATTGTATCTTCTTTTCCGTATACATTTTTGGCATTGATATCAACCTTAGGTCCGTAGAAAGCAGCTTCTCCAACATCCTCTGTAAATGGAATGTTCAGTTCTTCAAGCATCTGGCGGATATGAGCTTCTGTCTGATTCCACACTTCTGCATCACCGATGTATTTCTCTTTGTTGTTCGGATCCCATTTAGAAAGGTGATAGGTTACGTCCTCTTCTACACCAAGAACCTGCAGGCAGTACTGTGCAAGTGCGATACAGTCTTTAAATTCTTTTACCATCTGGTCAGGTCTTACGATCAGATGACCTTCGGAGATCGTGAACTGACGTACACGTGTCAGACCATGCATTTCCCCGGAATCCTCATTACGGAACAGAGTGGATGTTTCGCCGTAACGAAGAGGCAGATCACGATAGCTGTGCTGTTCTGCTTTGTATACATAGTACTGGAATGGGCATGTCATAGGACGAAGCGCAAATACTTCTTTGTCTGTTTCTTCGTCACCGAGAACGAACATACCGTCTTTGTAGTGATCCCAGTGACCGGAAATCTTGTAGAGGTCGCTCTTTGCCATTAACGGAGTTTTTGTTCTGATATATCCGCGTTTTGTTTCTTCGTCTTCAATCCAGCGCTGAAGCTCCTGCATCATGATCACACCGTTTGGCATGATAAGTGGAAGTCCCTGACCGATCACGTCTACAGTTGTGAAGATCTTCATCTCACGGCCAAGTTTGTTGTGGTCACGTCTTTTTGCTTCTTCCATCTGTTCCAGATGTTCTTTTAACTCATCCTTGGAAGCATAAGCTGTTCCGTAGATACGTGTGAGCATTGCGTTCTTTTCGCTGCCTCTCCAGTAAGCGCTGGAAGAGGAGAGAAGCTTGAATGCTTTTACACCCTTTACACTCATAAGGTGAGGACCTGCGCAGAGGTCTGTCCAGTCTCCCTGGGAATAGAAAGAGATTTCGGAGCCTTCCGGAAGATCTTCGATAAGTTCTACCTTGTATGGTTCATTTTTCTCCTGGAAGTATGCGATGGCATCTTCTCTTGATTTTGTGAAGCGTTCAATCTTAGCGCCTTTTTTGATGATCTTTTTCATTTCTTTTTCGATTGCATCCAGGTCATCACGGGAGAATGGAGGGCAGTCGAAATCATAGTAGAATCCTGTATCAATAGAAGGTCCGATAGCAACCTTTGCATCCGGGAATAAGGTCTGTACTGCCTGGGCAAGTACGTGGGATGCTGTATGGCGGAGAACTGCAAGTCCTTTTTCATCTTTTGCTGTCAGGATGTTTAATTCGCAGTCACTGTCAATAACTGTTCTCAGGTCTACAACTTCTCCGTTTACTTCTCCTGCACAGGCAGCACGTGCAAGTCCCTCGCTGATGTCGTAAGCAATGTCGATTACGGATTTTGCTTCAGCGTATTCTTTTTTTGAGCCGTCTTTTAATGTTACGATCATGATGATTATCTCCTTTACGTTAGTATAGATTTGTTATAGTTGCTGTTCACTGTTGATATCCCACGGAGCGTGTTGTTGAGAACGGAGTGAACAGTAACAGTTTTTTGTACTGCGAAGGGGTAAAAGAAAGAATAAAAAAATCCCTACCAGTACGGTTAAATAACTGTAGGGGACGGAGATAACATTACTCGCGGTTCCACCCCGGTTCGTTCTGATACATTACTGATGGATAAATCATCTGATCAGAACCGCTTCATTCGATGGTAACGGAATCACCGGACTGTATTAAAGTCACTCAGAGGTGGTCTTCGGCTGGTTCGCGATGAAATGCTTGCACCGGTATACATTTCTCTCTGTAACGTTCCTCAGCGTACTCTTCTCTTCAACGTTTTGATCCTTCTTATCTTTTCTGCCGCCTATTATAAACTCGCAAAGTGGGTTTGTCAATCAGTAAAATGCAAAAAGTTGATTTACGAAAATAGAGATTAATGTTATACTGACGAAAGTGAAAAACAATAAAAAACATGAAAGGAATCAGATAAATGAGCAGATGGGAAGAAAATATACGTAAAGTAATACCATATACACCAGGCGAGCAGCCCAATCAGCCGGATATGATCAAGCTGAATACCAACGAGAATCCGTATCCGCCGGCACCTGGAGTGGAGAAGGCGTTGAGGGAGATGGATACAGATACTATGAGACTTTATCCGGATCCTACAGCAGGAGAACTGGTACATGCCATTGCAAAGAATTACGGGCTGAAGGATGAACAGGTTTTTGTGGGAGTAGGTTCCGATGATGTGCTTGCCATGAGTTTCCTTACATTCTTTAATTCACAGAAGCCGGTTCTTTTTCCGGATATCACATATTCTTTTTATGATGTATGGGCAGACCTGTTTCGCATTCCATATGAGAGACCGGCACTGGATGAGAACTTTCATATAAGGAAGGAAGATTATTTCAGAGAAAACGGAGGAATTGTATTCCCGAATCCGAATGCGCCGACAGGTGTGGAGATGCCGCTGGAGGAAGTGGAGGATATTATCCGCCATAATCCTGATGTGATTGTGATCGTGGACGAGGCTTATGTGGATTTTGGTGGTCAGTCGGCGCTTCCATTGATTGAAAAATATGACAACCTTCTGGTCGTACAGACATTTTCCAAGTCGCGTTCTATGGCTGGGATGAGAATTGGTTTTGCGTGTGGAAATGAGAAACTGATCAGATTCCTGAATGATGTGAAGTATTCTTTTAATTCTTATACTATGGACCGTACAGCGATTGCTGCAGGTGTGGCGGCAGTTGAAGATAAAGCATATTTTGATGAGACATGTAATAAAATCATAGAGACAAGAGAATGGACAAAGAAAGAATTGAAGGCACTGGGATTCTCTTTTCAGGATTCTATGTCTAACTTTATTTTTGCTACGCATAAAACCTGCCCTGCGAAAGAACTTTTTGAGGCATTGAGAGGGCAGCATATTTATGTTCGTTACTTCCAGAAGGACAGAATTGACAATTTCCTTCGTATCACAGTTGGAACAAAGGAAGAAATGCAGAAATTTATTGATTTTTTGTAAGGATTATCTGAAGTAAAAGTTAAGGAGGTTTATGGAAGCACTGGTACATTGGTTCTCGCAGAATCTGTCACAATATATTTCACCGGAAGGGGCAGTTTTTATTTATTTCTAATGATTCCGCTTTTGGTAACTCAGGGGAGGATTGCTTGCAGCATCCTTACTTAAGATATCGGCTGCAAAGGCAATTCCACTGTGTATTGTTGGAAATATTATTCCTATTCCGTTTATTCTGTTGTTTATCAGACAGATTTTCAAGGTTTTAAAAAAGACGAAACTCTTTCGGGGACTTGTTATGAAATTGGAAGACAGGGCAATGAGAAAAAGTGATCAGGTAAAGAAATATGAGTTTTGGGGACTGATGCTGTTTGTGGGAATTCCGCTTCCGGGAACAGGGGCATGGACAGGATCTCTGATTGCATCTCTTCTGGAAATTGATATTAAGAAGTCCTCTCTGGCAATTTTTTTGTGGCATTATTATGGCAACTGTCATTATGTATATTGTTTCCTATGGATTAGTGGGAAATCTGGTACATTAATTGTCTTCTTAAATAAGTGTTATTAATATCTGATTTACCGGAAATCCGGGGACATATTTTATGTCTCCGGATTTCTGCTTTTATGTCGATAATATCAGTTTTATGACGTATAAAATAGCTTGCCAATAATAAAGATTTGGAATAATATGGTATTGTCAATTATGAAGAAGATGTGCTAAGATAAATATAAAGATACCGGTGTGCAGACAGGATTACTACAGGAATTAACTTGTCGACACAGGAGCAGGAGTATAATTTTCCTGCGATATGCATTGCTGCAGATCTGATATTCGTGTCACTTCAGACAGATTATCCCACTAACTGTTACAGGAAAAGTTAATAAAGAATAAATTACTCAGATACATAGGAAATCAGAAAAACAAAATAAAATAATTATCAATATTAACAATCAAAACAAAAAGCAGAGGATTATTTTATGAGAGAAAAGTATGAATCATTATCACTGGCAACTTTAAAGGATTTGGCAAAAGCCAGAGGATTAAAAGGGGTTTCAGCATTGAGAAAACCGGAATTGATCGAGAGAATGCTTCACGAAGATGAACTGGAAGGTGAGACAAAAAAACAGGAAACAGTCCGGGAGAAACCGCAGCAGAGTGAAGTGGAAGGTAACGGAGAGAGAATCCCCCAGTATAACAAAACACTGGAACGTACACAGTATCATGCCCCGGCAGAGGCAGTACAGCTTGACAGTGGAGAGAGAGCAGACGGAATCCTTGAGGTACTTCCGGATGGATATGGGTTTATCCGATGTGAGAATTATCTTCCAGGGGAAAATGATATTTATGTATCACCTTCGCAGATACGCAGATTTAACCTGAAAACAGGTGATATTATTAAGGGGAATATCCGTATCAAGACACAGGGAGAGAAATTCAGTGCTCTGCTATATGTGACCTCTATCAACGGATTCCATCCCAGTGAAGGGCAGAGACGATATAATTTTGAAGATATGACACCGATTTTCCCAAATGAGAGGCTGATAATGGAAAGACCGGGTGGCACAGTTGCCATGAGGATCGTAGATCTGATCAGCCCTATCGGTAAAGGACAGAGAGGAATGATCGTATCTCCTCCGAAAGCCGGTAAGACAACTTTGCTGAAAGATGTGGCAAAGTCTATTCTGAGAAACAATCCGGACATGCATCTGATCATTCTTCTGATCGATGAGCGTCCTGAGGAGGTTACAGATATCAGGGAGGCCATCTGTGGCGATAATGTGGAAGTCATTTATTCTACATTTGATGAGCTTCCGGAACATCATAAACGTGTGTCTGAGATGGTAATAGAACGTGCACGTCGTCTGGTGGAACATAAAAAAGACGTTACAATTCTTCTTGATTCTATTACAAGACTGGCAAGGGCATATAACCTGATCATACCGCCCAGCGGACGAACTCTTTCCGGTGGTCTGGATCCGGCAGCTCTTCATATGCCGAAACGTTTCTTTGGTGCGGCCAGAAATATGAGAGAGGGCGGAAGCCTTACTATTCTTGCTACAGCGCTTGTGGATACGGGAAGTAAAATGGATGATGTAATTTATGAAGAATTTAAGGGAACCGGTAATATGGAACTGGTGCTTGACCGAAAACTGCAGGAAAAGCGGGTATTCCCTGCAATTGATATCCAGAAATCCGGTACAAGAAGAGAGGATTTGCTGCTGAGTAAAGAAGAACAGGAAGCGGTTTACATTATGCGAAAAGCTCTCAATGGAATGAAGTCAGAAGATGCGGTAGAACAGATCCTGAATATGTTTACCCGTACGAAAAATAATGCTGAATTTGTGCAGACTGTAAAAAAAACAGAAGTTTATCTGAAACGTTGTAAAAAAACAGTTACTGTTCGCTCCGTTCTCAGCTGCCTGCCGGTTATGTTTTTCATCAGTAATTTACTGTTTCTATATAGGTGATAAACACATTTCCGGCTTTCTGGAAAAGATCCGTACTGTCATTCATTCCATACGGATAGGTCTCTTTTTTAACCGGATCATACAGCCAGGTATTATATTCATCATATCCTACGATCACCACGCTTGTATCTGCTCCCGTTTTGGCAATTACCGGACGCTGTGCACTTATCTCGTACAGCACACTGTCCAGACTGCAGCCGGAAAGATCGATCACAGTTCCGGTCTTTTTGAGACTCTTTTTCAGGGTTTTAATATCATAGGTTCCCTGAAGCACAATCTCCGGAATCCCTTCTGTATCTATCTGCATTTTTGTCTTTTTATTTCCACGTTCCCATACATACTGCTGTGTACGGTTCAGCACTACACCTCCCAGCGTATCTGCACGCAATACAGCCTTCGCCGGATCTATATAGATACCGTCCAGTCCGCCCTGTCCGTAAACATAATATGCTGTTTCCTGAGGAATCTGAGTGTCCAGAACAATGTCTTTCCGGTCGGAACTGCTTACCTTTGCATACATAGTCAGCGGAGAATCTGTCTGTTTGGTTGTGTTAAATACCAGTTTCACACGAACACCTGTCCTGGATGCAGAAATAAGTTCGATTTTTACTGTATTTGCCGCTGCCTTTTTATTATTCATGATCGTATCTTTCTTCTGGGCAACATAAGAGGTTTCTCCGGATTTTGCAGAAAGTTCAAACTCGATCAGAGTATTTCCTACTGAAATATCAGTGATATAAAGTCCGTCTTTCCGGTATTCTTTTTTTACATTTCCTTCAAAATCTTCAATACGCAGAATGCGGATCCCAACAGATTTATGTCCCTCCTCATCTGTAAGAATATCTTCTTTATTCAGCATTCCATAAATCAGATCTTCATTCATAAATCCAACTGTACGAAGTCTCTGGCCTTTCTGCGGTGCGATCAGTCGGGTTTTGCAGGTATCAAAATCGATTTCTTTGATATTTCCCTTTTCATCCCCCTCTGAAACCAGCCAGGCTGCATGGTCATTATTATCGGAAGATACAAAATTCGCATTTTTTATTCCTTTTTCAAGAATTTCACTGGAGTTCTCTTCGATATTGATCCTGTAAAGATTCTTCGCCAGAATCAGAAACAGCTCATTCTTTTCATTGACATAGGACAGTTTTTCAAGATCTTTTTTCAGAAATTCAAATGATTCCGAAACAGGGATAAAGGCTCTTTCTTCTGCCACATTTTTATCACGATTGTAATGGTAAACTGCAATTCCTTCATATCCTTCATGGCTTCCTCTGTTCATATATCCATAAAGTACGAAATCAATATCTCCTTCATCAGTTACTCTGACGATCTTGATGTCATGCTGAGTTCTGGAATCGCGGAAATCTCCGTCCTTCAATTTTCTGAAACTGAAAACCTGATTTACCTTTTTCTATTGCCCGGTGAATAGGACCACAGATCTCCCTCCTGCACAAAAGCTATCACAGTAGCAGCATCATTCATCATATATTCTACATTCTTATCGCGCACTCCAAGGATAATCCCATCATCCTCATAAACAGGCAGTGTACCATCAAAGACCTGATTTGCAGAACGCTGGAAATCCAGCAGATAAATCCTGGTATCCTGATATTTCATTCTGTAAAATTCTTTTACGTCATATAATTCCGTTTCCTCATCCTCATTCTGCGAAGTCAGCTGATATTCCAGCACAACGCTGGCAGTTGTCTCATTGATCTCCTTGATCACAGGAATTCCCTCCTGACACAGCTGCGGAGCAAGATTCCCCCAACTGATCTCACTCAGGGAAGAATTAATATTAATCCCCGAATAATTCGTTGCTGCTCCTGTTGTCTGTGGTTCCAGATAACTTCCCAGTGCATCTGCTGACTCTTTGTCAAGACACGCTTCATAAAAATATTTTACAAAAGCTGCATAATCTGATGCATGTACCTGTGACCTGGAAACAACTCTCGTATAATAATATGCTGTACCCTCATCCAGTTCCAGGGCAATCTGCATGGAATATTCCTGATTCATACGCAGATCACTGCCAATCTCCACGTCTACGGACAAATACTGATCTTCTTTTACAAGATTCTTAATCTTCTTATTTTCAAGGACTTTACTTCCATCAGATGTACGGATCTCATAAGAAAAACTCTTTACTTCCGAATCATAGGGATTCACTTTAAATGTCAGTTTTTTTGATGTATCCAGAGGAGTCACACTGTCTCTGGTAAAATCCGCCTGCATAGGCTGCGCATATCCATACATCCGGTTTATCAGCGTATCATTCATATCCACCATGACTTCCGGAAACACTGCGTCATTAAAATCAGAACGGTTATCTGTGGATTCACTGTTAAGAAGCAATGCAGTACCTGCTGTACCAAGCAGAAATACCAGAAGAAGAATACCTGCTTTTTTCAGTATCCTTTTCATCGCACACTCCCTTCCTGTTCTTTTTCATTCAGAAGCCTGTCCAGTGTGGGATGGATATTCAGGGCTGCAAGCATTTTCTCCACCTTACCCTGGTCTGATCTTTTCCCTGTTCTGACTGCTCTGATCAGGAGATTCTTAGGTGTATGTTCCATATCAATAAACTCCAGGATCTGGGTATCATAACCTTTGCTCTCCAGAAGATCTGCACGCACAGCATCTGTGATCAGCGCAGACATCCTTTCTTTCAGGATTCCATAGCGCAGAACCGGCTCCAGCATTTCATTTTTAATCTGTTTATTAACTTCATGCTGACAGCAGGGTACGGAAAGAATGACTTCAGCTCCCCATTCCACTGCCTTGGCAAGTGCATAATCGGTAGCTGTGTCACAGGCATGAAGCGTTACCACCATATCCACACAGGATACACCTTCATAATCTGCAATATCACCATGATAGAAATGCAGCTTCTCATATCCGTATCTGAGTGCCAGAGAATTACATTTCTCAATTACATCTGTTTTCAGGTCAAGACCTATGATATTTACATCATATCCTTTTAGTTCTCTTAAATAATAATACATGGCAAAGGTAAGATAACTCTTTCCACAGCCAAAATCCAGAATCGTTATTTCTCTGTCTCTGGAAAGTCTGGGAAGTATATCTTCAATAAATTCAAGGAAACGATTGATCTGTCTGAATTTGTCATATCTGGCATGGATAATCTTTCCCTGTTCATTCATAACTCCCAGATCGATCAAAAACGGAACCGGAACACCTTCTTTAAGAATATATTGTTTCACCCGGTTATGTGCCTGGATCTGAACTTTTTCTTTCTGTTCATGGTGTTTCTGTTTAATAGTCATTTTCCCCTTTTTACTGACAAGAACAACCCCGTCTGTTACTGCACCCTGTGCCTGAAACTGTCTGAAATTCTCTGCAAGTTCTTTTTCCACATATTCAATCAGTTCCGTACGCCCGTAGTTTTTATGCAGAACTTTCTGTCCTTCTGTGGCAGATGCCTGATAACAGATCTGTCCTTTCAGCCGGATCGGACGAATCTTTATTTTGATATGCCATCTTATTCTGCCGG
>ENA-OQKW01000061-OQKW01000061.1-human-gut-metagenome-genome-assembly--contig:-NODE-61-length-26587-cov-3.102419_pt1 | contig 26587 bp, 29 predicted proteins | sample MGYA00242657_ERZ504815 | MGnify/ENA primary metagenome ERZ504815 (study PRJEB26092, sample SAMD00036404) | human gut metagenome | host: Homo sapiens | study: EMG produced TPA metagenomics assembly of... | reverse complement strand
AAGCCCGGATCGGAAGCAGGTGCTGATGGCGTATCACAATATTTACCATTCCTGGGCATGGCTCGGCGGCCACGCGGACGGAGATGCGGATCTTTGCAGCGTGGCGGTAAGAGAAGTGAAGGAGGAATCCGGGATTGAAGAGGTGAAGCTCTTATCGGATCAGCCATTCTCGCTCGAAATCCTGTCGGTGGACGGCCATGTGAAGCGCGGAAAGTACGTGACGGCACATCTCCATCTGAATGTGACATATCTCATGGAAGCAGACCCGGTACAGGAAATCCGCTGCAAGCCGGATGAAAACAGCGCAGTCGGCTGGATTCCGGTGGAGCAGATCGCAGAAAAATCGACAGAGCCATGGTTTGTGGAGCGTGTGTATGGCAAGCTGTGTGAGAAAGTGAAAAGAGATTTCTGTGAAGTGTAATATGCAATCCGCGTATGAACTGCCATTTAGAATAAGCATTAGACAAATGAGCTGTTAGATGTCTAAAATAGAGACAGAAAGAAAAATGGCAGGAGGGGTTTTATGTTTACAAATCAGGATTTGAAAAAGCTGATTATTCCGCTTTTCCTAGAGCAGCTTCTGGTGGCTCTGGTCGGAATTGCGGACGTGTTTGTTATCGGATTTGTCGGAGAGGCGGCGGTTTCCGGTGTGTCACTGGTCAATGCGTTCAAAAGGTAGACTTAAGCTTCCAGAAAACGATCCTCTTTTTCTGACGACAGAAAAGTTGTTGGGAAAAGGGGATTTTTGGGGTAAAAGGGATTATTTCGGCGCGTTGAAAATCGTGCCGGGGTATGGTAAAATGGACTCCGAAAAACAGCAAAAGGAGGACGTGACAGAAGATGAATGATATGAAGCGTCTGCTCTCGTATGCAGGTCCCTACAAGCGGGATATGATTTTCGGAGCAGTGCTGGTATTGGTAGAAACGTGTTTTGAACTTTTTATTCCGATTCTGATTTCCAATCTGATTGACATCGGCGTTGCGAACGGCGATATCCCTTACATTTACCGCAAGGGAATCCAGATGGGAATCTGCGCGCTCTGTGCGCTTGTGACCGGAATTTTATACGCGCACTTTGCGGCGCGGGCGACGTACGGCTGGGGAGCTGAGATCCGGAAGGCGGAGTATGAGAAAATGCAGCAGTATGCATTTTCCAACCTCGACCACTTTGCGGTATCATCCCTGATCACCCGTATGACGACGGATGTTACCGTCATCCAGAATATGGTAAGCGCCGGCTTCCGCCCGATCACGCGCGGACCGTCGCTTCTGATTATGGGAATCGGCCTTTCATTCTATATGAATCCGCGGCTGGCATTTGTATTCCTTGTATGTACCCCGCTTCTTGGCTTTATTCTCTCCCTGATTGTGCGGAGAGTTGCCCCGATGTACACAAAACTGCAGTCCATGGTGGACCGCCTGAACAACGTTGTCCAGGAGGGGCTGACCGCGATCCGTGCCGTCAAAGCTTTCGTGCGGGATGAGTACGAGGAAGACAAATTCAACGAGGTCAACACCGACCTGACCGCAGCGAGCGAGCAGACGTTCCACTACGCCGTGCTGAATCTGCCGGCATTTCAGGGCGTCATGTATACCGCGATCGTGCTGATTCTGTGGTTCGGCGGAAATATGATTCTGAAAAAACAGCTTGCCGTCGGAAACCTGACCGGATTTCTAAGCTACGTCATGCAGGTCATGAACTCGATGATGATGATTGCAAACGTCTTCCTGCTCCTGACCCGTTCCATGGCGAGCGCACACCGGATTGTCGAGGTGCTCGATGAGAAAATTGTGCTCACCTCGCCGGAAAATGGTGTAACAGAAGTGACAGAGGGCAGCGTGGAGTTTGACAACGTATCGTTTAAATACAAAGAAGAAGCAAAAGAGTACGCACTCTCCGATGTTACGCTGAAGATCAAAGCCGGTCAGACGGTAGGAATCCTCGGAGGAACAGGTTCTTCGAAAACGACGCTGGTAGCAGCTCATTCCGCGTCTGTATGACACCAGCCGCGGCACCGTCCGCGTCGGCGGAAAGGATGTGCGCGCGTACGATCTTGCCGCTCTCCGCGATGCAGTCAATATCATTCTGCAGAAAAACGTGCTGTTCTCCGGAACCGTGCGTGAAAACCTGAAATGGGGCAATGCGGATGCATCCGATGAGGAGATCTGGGAAGCATGCCGCGCGGCGTGTGCGGATGAATTTTTGAACCGCATGCCGGACGGCCTCGGCACCGTGCTCGAGCAGGGCGCAAGCAACCTCTCCGGAGGCCAGAAGCAGCGTCTCTGCATCGCGCGTGCGCTGATCGGAAAGGCAAAAATCCTGATCTTCGATGATTCGACAAGTGCGGTCGACACGGCAACGGAGAAAAAGATCCGCGAGGCACTGGCGGCGCGGAAGGATGTCACAAAAATTATCATTGCGCAGAGAGTAACATCCGTCATGAATACGGATCAGATCATCATTCTTGATGACGGAAAAGTACACCGGATCGGCACGCACGCTGAACTGCTGGCGGATGACCCGATTTATCAGGAAATTTACGCCTCACAGATGAAAGGAGGAGACGAAAATGGCAGCGAGAGCTTATAGCGGAAAGAAACCAAAGAACCTGAAACACACGCTGCGCGTCTTCCTGTCTTATCTGGGACGGCACAAAAAAATGCTCGCAGTCGTAGCGGTACTGGTAACAATCAGCGCGGGAGCCAACCTCCTTGGAACGTATATGATCCGCCCGGTTGTCAACGGACTGGCGGACGGAGATGTGCACACACTGCTGTGCGGCGTGCTGATTACGGCACTTATTTTCGGGTGCGGCGCACTCGCAGCATACGGCTACACGCAGACCATGGTAAAAGCAGCACAGCAGGTTGTCTTTGATATCCGCCGCGATCTGTTCGAACACGTCCAGACACTGCCGCTGCAGTTCTTCGACAGCAGACGCCACGGCGATATCATGAGTCTTTTCACGAACGATATCGACACGATGGCAGATGCCCTGAACAACAGTTTTGCGATGGTTATCCAGAGCTTCATCCAGATTGTGGGAACACTGACCTTGCTGTATATCCTGAACTGGCGGCTCTCGCTGATTGTAACGGTGTGCTACGGTATCATGTTCTGGTATATCAAGTTCAGTGGAAAGCGCAGCAAGGGTTATTATACGAAGCAGCAGAACAGCCTCGGAGAACTGAACGGCTATATTGAGGAGCTGATCACCGGACAGAAAGTCGTCAAGGTGTTCCACCACGAAGAAGAGAGCTTTACGGAATTCTGCAAAAAGAATGAGGAGCTCCGGAAAGCGGGAACCGGCGCGCAAGGGTATGCGGCGACGATGGTTCCTGTCGTTGTCAGCATTTCGTATGTCAATTATGCGATTGTGGCAGTGCTCGGCGGCCTTCTCGCCCTGCACGGAAAAGCCGATATCGGAAGCCTGGCAAGCTACCTTGTCTTTGTCCGCCAGGCGGCGCTTCCGATCAACCAGTTCACCCAGCAGAGCAACTTCCTTCTCTCAGCGCTCGCCGGTGCGGAGCGTGTCTTCGACGTGATGAGCCTGGAGCCGGAAATCGACGAGGGAAAAGTGGAACTGGTCAACGTAAAAGAAGAGAACGGCGCACTTGCCGTCTGCGAAGAGACAACAGGCCGCTGGGCATGGAAGCGCCCGGATGGAACGATGACGGAATTAAAGGGCGATGTGCGTTTTGAAAACGTGGATTTCGGCTACACGGCAGACCGTCTGATCTTAAAGAACATCAGCCTGTATGCCAAACCAGGCCAGAAAATTGCTTTTGTCGGTTCCACAGGAGCCGGAAAAACGACGATCACGAACCTGATCAACCGTTTCTACGACGTCCAGGGCGGTGCGGTTGTCTACGACGGCATTGACGTAAAAGATATCGAAAAAGACGCTCTGCGCCACTCCCTCGGTATCGTTCTGCAGGATACCCATCTGTTCACGGGAACCGTAGCAGAAAATATCCGTTTTGGAAAACTAGATGCCACGCAGGAAGAAATTGAACGTGCGGCCAAAATTGCGAATGCGGATTCCTTCATCCGCCGTCTGCCGAACGGCTACGATACGATGCTGACCTCCGACGGAGCCAACCTCTCCCAGGGCCAGCGCCAGCTTCTCGCGATTGCCCGTGCCGCCGTTGCCGATCCGCCGGTGCTGATTCTTGACGAGGCAACATCCTCCGTTGACACCAGAACCGAGGCGCTGATCGAAAAAGGAATGGACCAGCTCATGGAGGGCAGAACCGTATTTGTCATCGCCCACCGCTTAAGCACCGTGCGAAACGCCAATGCGATCATGGTGCTGGAGCAGGGAAATATCGTAGAGCGCGGCGACCACGACGCACTTCTGGCACAGAAAGGAAAATATTATCAGCTCTATCATGGAATGTTTGAGCTGAGTTAAAAAGAAAGGAGTAAAGAGTATGAGAAAATATAACCGTATTTTTCTGATCGTCCTGGATTCTCTCGGAATCGGGGCGATGGCGGATTCGGAGAAGTTTGGGGATGTCGGTGTCAATACCTTCGGCCACATCTGGGAGAGTCAGGGAGGCCTTGAAATCCCGAACCTGCGCCGCCTCGGCATGGGAAATCTCTGCGGTGTGACAGAGGATGAGGCAAAGGGTTACGCCAGAAGACTGAACGAGGCAAGCAACGGAAAGACACCATGACCGGCCACTGGGAGATGATGGGAATTTACACGACAAAGCCGTTCGTTACGTTCACCGACCACGGATTTCCGAAAGAACTGATCGACGAGCTGGAAAAACGAACCGGCAGAAAGATCATCGGCAATAAGGCGGCGAGCGGAACGGAGATCCTCGATGAGCTGGCAGAGCGCGAGATCGAAAACGGAGAACTGATCGTCTATACCTCGGCGGATTCCGTACTGCAGATCTGCGGCAACGAGGAGACGATGGGACTGGAGACGCTGTATCATTACTGCGAGATTGCCCGTGAGCTGACCATGAAAGACGAGTGGAAAGTCGGCCGTGTCATTGCAAGACCGTACGTCGGAAAGAAAAAAGGAGAGTTCGTCCGCACCGCAAACCGTCACGACTACGCTGTCAAACCGACGGGAAAAACCGTGCTCAACGCGATGCAGGAGGCAGGATATGATGTCATCAGCATCGGAAAAATCAACGATATTTTCTGCGGCGAGGGCATCACGGAGAGTCTGAAATCCAAGAGCAGCGTCCACGGCATGGAGCAGACGATTGAGACGGCAGGAAAAGATTTTACCGGACTGTGCTTTGTCAACCTCGTCGATTTCGATGCACTCTGGGGCCACAGAAGAAACCCGGAAGGCTACGGAAAAGAGATTGAAAAATTCGATGTGAACCTTGGAAAACTGCTGGAGCAGTTAAAAGACGACGATCTGCTCCTAATCACGGCAGACCACGGCAACGACCCGACTTATACTGGAACGGACCACACCAGAGAACAGGTGCCGCTCCTTGCGTACTCACCGTCTATGAAGGAAAGCGGCCTTCAGGAGACGAAGGACACCTTTGCCGTGATCGGCGCATCCGTTGCAGAAAACTTCGGAGTGGAAATGCCGGAGGGAACGATCGGAACGTCGATTCTCCCGGAATGGAAGTAACTGCTTGACACTGCAGCAGTTACGATATGTGGTAACCGTAGCGGAGATGGGAACCATCACAGAGGCGGCAAACCGGCTGTACATTTCCCAGCCGAGCCTTACAAATGCGATTCATGAACTTGAAAAAGAGATGAACCTTGTGATTTTCAACCGGACAAACAAGGGAATCACCCTCTCGAAGGAGGGAGATGATTTTCTTGGCTACGCGCGTCAGGTGCTTGAGCAGGCGGCGATCCTGGAGGATAAGTACAAGGGAAAAGACGGCGGAAAGAAACAGTTTTGCGTGTCGACGCAGCATTACTCCTTTGCCGTCAATGCGTTTGTGGATCTGATCCAGAAATATGGACAGAAGGAGTACGATTTCAGCCTCCGGGAGACACAGACGTACGAGATCATCGAGGATGTGGCGCGGATGCGCAGCGAGATTGGGATTCTGTTTTTAAACGATTTTAACGAAAAGGTGCTGACGAAGCTTTTAAAAGCGCAGGAACTGGAATTTCATCTTCTGTTTGTCGCAAGGCCGCACGTTTTCATCAGCAGAAATCATCCGCTGGCACAGCAGACGGTGATCACCAACGAAGAACTCGAAGAATATCCGTACCTCTCGTTTGAGCAGGGTGAGCACAATTCGTTCTACTTTTCTGAGGAAATCTTTTCGGCATCGGAGCGGAAGAAAAACATCCGCGTGCGCGACCGTGCCACGCTGTTCAACCTTCTGATCGGCCTGAACGGATATACCGTGTGTAGCGGCGTGATCGACGAAAACCTGAATGGAAAGGACATTATCGCTGTTCCGCTCGCCGATGAGAGCGAAATGCGAATCGGCTACATCACACATAAAAAAGGAAGACGCAGCAGCATTGGCGTTGCGTACCTGGAATGTTTAAAAAAATATCTGGAGTAAACAAAGAACAGGCTGTCCATAGCTTGAAACTATGGGCAATCTGTTTTTTTCAGTATTTTTCAAATCGGAAACTGTCGCGTATAATACAGTTTGTCGAAAGGACAACAAACACTTTGGATGAAAAAGAACAGGAAGAGGAGAAGGCTATGCAGACATCAGTGATTGGGTTTCCGAGAATCGGTACCCTGCGGGAATTAAAATTTGCTTCTGAAAAATATTTTCGGAACGAGATCAAAGCGGAGGAGCTGCTGCAGACAGCAAAAGATCTGCGGAAAGCACATTGGATGACACAGAAAGAGGCCGGAATTACGTTTATTTCCAGCAACGATTTTTCACATTACGATCTGGTACTCGATACGGCCGTACTGCTTGGAATCGTTCCAAAACGGTATCAGGAGCTGCAGTTATCCGCACTGGATACCTACTTTGCCATGGCAAGAGGATATCAGGGTACATCCGGTGATGTAAAAGCACTGGCAATGAAAAAATGGTTCAACACCAACTACCATTATATTGTACCGGAAGCAGAAGATGACACCGTCATCCATCTTTCCGCGTCCAAGCTTTTTGATGAGTATGCGGAGGCAAAAGAGCTTGGCATTGCGACAAAACCGGTTGTGATTGGAGCCTACACGATGCTGAAGCTTTGCAGATTCACCGGAGAAAAGAAAGCGGAGGATTTCATCGGGGATCTCACAGCAGCCTATCAGGAACTGCTGAAGGAGTGTCAGAAACAGCAGATTGCCTGGGTACAGTTTGATGAGCCGGCCCTTGTCCGCGATATGGATGCGCAGGATGTGGAGTTGTTCCACCGCCTTTATGACGCGGTTCTGCAGGAAAAAGGAAACTGCCGTGTTCTGGTGCAGACATATTTCGGTGATGTAAGGGATGTTTACCAGGATCTCACAGCAATGGATTTCGACGGAATCGGCCTTGATTTTCTGGAGGGAAAAGAGACGGTGCGCCTGATCGAAGCGTACGGCTTTCCGGCTGACAAAATCCTGTTTGCGGGACTTGTCAATGGAAAGAATATTTGGAAGAATCATTACGAGAAAACACTGCAGACGGTGAAAGGCCTGCAGGAAAAGAACATTTCTGTCGTACTTTCCACTTCCTGTTCTCTGCTTCATGTGCCTTACACGCTGAAGCATGAAACAAAGCTTCCAAAGGAATGCAGCGCTTATTTTGCTTTTGCGGAGGAAAAGCTGACGGAGCTGCAGGAACTTGGAGTTTTAGCAGACCTTGTGGACTGTACAAAAGCGGAGAGTTATCAGAACAATCACAGACTTTTTGCGGAGAAGAGAGACTGTGAAAATGACGGGGTGCGTGAGCGCCTGTCCCGCATCACCGAACAGGATGCCGTACGTCTGCCGAAGCGGAGCGAGCGGCAGAAACTGCAGAAAGCGGAATTTGGCCTGCCGGAGTTTCCGGCCACAACGATCGGTTCCTTCCCGCAGACCAGGGATGTCAAAGCAAATCGTTCGGCTTACCGGAAAGGGGAAAAGACGAAGGAAGAGTACGAAGCCTTTAATCGTGCAAAAATTGCGGAGTGTGTTGCATGGCAGGAGGAGATCGGACTCGACGTGCTGGTACACGGCGAATATGAGAGAAATGATATGGTAGAGTACTTTGGCGAGGCGCTTGGCGGTTTCCTGTTCACAGAGAAGGGCTGGGTACAGTCGTATGGAACCCGCTGCGTAAAACCGCCGGTTATCTGGGGTGATGTATACCGTAAGAGTCCGATTACCGTTGCCTGGTCTGTTTATGCGCAGTCCCTGACGAAAAAAATCATGAAGGGAATGCTGAGCGGCCCGGTTACGATCCTCAACTGGTCGTTCCCGAGAGAAGATATCTCCATCAGGGAATCGATTTCTCAGATTGCCCTGGCGATCCGCGACGAGGTGCTCGATCTTGAGGCGAATGGAATCCGCACGATTCAGATCGACGAGGCTGCCCTTCGCGAGAAGCTGCCGCTGCGGAAATCAGACTGGTACAGCGAGTATCTTGATTTTGCCATCCCGGCATTCCGCCTGACACACAGCGGAGTCGAAGCGGAAACTCAGATTCACACCCATATGTGCTACAGTGAATTCACCGACATCATCCCGGCCATCGACGATATGGATGCGGATGTCATCACCTTTGAAGCATCGCGTTCGGATCTGCAGATTCTGGATTCCTTAAGAGAAAATCATTTTGAGACAGAGGTTGGACCTGGCGTTTATGACATTCATTCTCCGCGTGTTCCGTCTGTGGAGGAGATGGTGCAGAGCCTTACGGTGATGCTCACAAAAATTCCGAAAGAGAAACTGTGGGTCAACCCGGACTGCGGACTGAAAACAAGAGGTGTGCCGGAGGCAGATGCGAGCCTTCGGAATATGGTAAAAGCGGCAGAGGAAATCCGGAAAAAATTCAGTTAAATATTCAGCGAAGGCGGTAGGAGCCTTTGGATAGCTTCGTGAGCCGTCCCTCTTCCAGCAGTTTTTTTAAAACGCGCTGGAGCTGGCGGCGGCTGCAGTGGAGCTGCATGGCCATTTTTTCTACACCGGAAAAGGTCTGATCCGGGCAGCGCTTTGACAGATAGGAGAGGAATGCTTCCTCGAGCGTGGAAAAATTGGACTGAGAGCTGGAATAAAGCATCAGTTTTTCTGTGACGGAGGTTAAAAGATAACGTAAAAAGCGGTTGTCGTCAAGCAGAAACTCTTTGGCGGTGCCAAGCGGCAGGACAATGCAAAGCGCGGTGGTGCGTGCCTCAATCTGGTGCGTATCATCGCGCTTTCCGCAGAATTCCATATCGCCGATGCAGGTAAAGCTGTCGAGATAGCCGATCGGATAGCTGGTGCCGTCGGCGCGGTTGGCACTGATCTCAATGGAGCCGTTCACAAGAAATGAGAGATATTCCTCAGGGTTCAGTATGTCGAGGCGTTCTCCCTTTTCAAACTGGTACAGGGAAAAGGCGAGATCCGGGGTGTTAAAAAGCGACGGAATCTCATATTTCTGAAGATAAAAGTCCAGCAGAGCCGGATCAAAGATTCGTTTCATAGAAAAAATCCTCTCTTAAAGAATCTGTTTTTTCTTCCTAATTGTGACACATGACACAATAAAAAGCAAGAAAGTCTGCTAAAATACACGAGGACAAAAGGAAAGTTACAGTTCACTCAGCAGTGAAACACTTGCTGTTTCGCCGCGTGAGAAAGTGATTCAGGAAAAAGTGAGAAAAGGGGAGTTTTCAAAATGGAAAATGAATTGTTTGAGAAAACCAAAGTGTCAAAAGCATATATGACGCTCGCGCTCCCGGTCGTGCTCGGCATGGTGGTATCGCTGATCTATAATATGGTAGATACCTTCTTCATCGCGCGGACCGGAAACACCGCACTGATCGCCGGCGTATCGCTCGGCACGCCGATTTTCACGCTGATGATCGCACTCGGAGACATCTTCGGTGTCGGCGGCAGCTCAGTCATTTCGCGTCTCTTCGGCAAAAAAGAGTACGAGGACGGAAGAAGGATCAGTGTATTCTGCTTTTATGCGGCGATTGCTGTCGGCATTGTGGTCAGCATCATCCTGCTTGCGGCCAAACAGCCGATTCTTGGTCTTCTCGGTTGCGATGAGACGACGTGGCAGTATGCGGGGGACTATTACCAGTGGATTGCACTCGGCGCACCGTTTATCATTGTCCAGCTGACACCGAACAACCTGGTGCGCACCGAAGGTTTTGCCAAAGCATCCATGATCGGAACGATGATCGGAGCCGTGGTCAACATCATTCTCGACCCGGTTTTTATCTACACCCTTGGCCTGGGAGCGGCAGGTGCTGCGATTGCTACGGTGCTTGGCAATATCTGCGGCGATATTTTCTATGTGATTTTTATAATAAAGAAATGCCGTTATCTCTCCGTCGATTTCCGGAAACTGAAAGTGACCGGCGCGGAAGTCCTCGCCGTCCTTGCGATCGGCATTCCGGCCTCTGTCACCAACTTCATGCAGAGCATCGGCGTGACGCTGACGAACCGCTTTTTACAGCCGTATGGAACAGATAAAGTCGCAGCGATGGGAATTGCCCTCAAAATCATCATGATCTCCGTTCTTGTCATGGTTGGTTTTGCTTTCGGCGGACTAGCCACTAGGTCGGATACAACTATGGCGCAAAGAACAAAAAACGTTTCAACGAGACAATCCGTTTTGCCTTCCTTCTGGAAGTGCTGACCGGTGCCGGAATGGCGTATTGTGCTCGGTGCGGCGGCTCCGCTTCTGGTGGGACTGTTCTTAAAAGATGCCAGTGTAATCGCAGTCGCACAGCAGATTCTCCGTGTCCAGCTCATCGGCATGCCGTTTGTCGGTATTGTGCTTGCCTCCACCTGCATTTTCCAGGCGATTGGAAATGGGGCAGGCGCGCTGATTCTCTCTGCAGGACGTCAGGGCGTGATTTTTGCCATTGTCATTATCTGTGCATCAAAGATCGCCGGATTTTCCGGTGTTATTGCCTCCCAGCCGGTTTCGGATTTCCTGACGGCGCTTGTGGCAGTGATGATTCTGCTGCAGTGGAAGAAAAAAGCACTTGCAGATTAAAAATTTTGAAAAAAAGCAGTAAAGCGGCTGCGGTCAGAGTTCCCAGGGTGGGAGCCGGCTGCAGCTGTTTTTGCGCATGCAGAAAATAAAACGATGTGCCCACGTCAAAAACACGTAAAAGTGACGAAAAACCGTCATGCAATTCGTCAGTATTACGGGATTGCATTCCGGGAGAACAAGATATAAAATGGCATGAGATTCGACAAAAAGGGGAAGCAAAAACATACGACAATAGGGAGGACATCACATGGCAACAAAGAAAAGTGCAGTAAAAGATCTGACAAACGGCAGCCCGGTAAAACTGATTCTGGGGTTTGCACTGCCGCTGCTGCTCGGCATGCTGTTCCAGCAGTTTTACAGCATGGTCGATACGATTATTGTAGGAAAATTCTTAGGCGCGAAAGCGCTCGCGGCTGTTGGAAGCACAGGTTCGATCAACTTTATGATCGTGGGATTCTGTATGGGAGTCTGTAGCGGATTTGCGATTCCGGTTGCGCAGATGTTCGGTGCAGGAGATCGGAAAGCACTGTGCCGGTATGTAGGAAATGGAGCCGTCCTGGCCGGTATTCTTTCCGTGGTGATGACCGTTCTTGTCTGCATCTGGTGCCGCGACATTCTGATTCTGATGAAAACCCCGTCCGATATTCTGGACGGTGCATACGCTTACATCTTTGTTATTTTCCTCGGAATTCCGCTTATGGTGCTCTATAACCAGACATCAGCAATCATGCGGAGCCTCGGCGACAGCCGCTCCCCACTGATTTTCCTCGGTATCTCTTCAATACTGAATATCGTGCTAGATCTTGCTCTGGTCCGCCCGATGGGAGTAGCGGGAACCGCGTGGGCGACGATTATCGCGCAGGGAGTCTCTGGATTCCTGTGTCTCTTTTATATGAAGAAAAAATTCACCATCCTTGCTTTTACGAGAGAGGACTGGAAGCTGCACAAGCATTATGTGCTTAATCTGTGCAATATGGGAATCCCGATGGGCCTGCAGTATTCAATCACCGCGATCGGAAGTGTTATTTTGCAGACCGCTGTCAACGGCCTTGGTTCCACTGCGGTTGCATCTGTTACGGCTGCCGGTAAAATTTCCATGTTCTGCTGCTGCCCGTTCGACGCGCTCGGCTCCACTATGGCGACGTATGCCGGACAGAACGTCGGTGCGAAGAAGATGGATCGTGTCAACACCGGTATTTTGACAAGTTCCATTATTGGAAGCGTGTATTCCGTGGTCATTTTAGGAGTTATGTTTCTGTGGTCCCGCCAGATTTCGCTTCTCTTTGTAGATGCATCCGAGACGGTCATCCTCGACCAGGCGCGTCAGATGCTGCTGATCAACATGGTATTTTACATTCCGCTGACCCTTGTCAATGTCGTACGCTTTACCGTGCAGGGCATGGGCTTCAGCAAATTTGCAATCCTTGCCGGCGTCTGCGAGATGATCGGCCGTTCGGTGGTAGCCTTTTTCCTGGTTCCGTATTTTGGTTACACCGCAGTCTGCTTCGCAAGCCCGGTGGCATGGATTCTCGCCGATCTGTTTCTCGTTCCGGCGTACCTGTACTGCGCAAAAACGCTTCGTTCTCTTTTTGAGAAAAATGCGCAGATGATGTAAGCCGTGCCGCAAGATGGACAAGCTGTTTCAATTCTGGTATAATGGAGCCTGGATTTTAGGAAAGCTGAAAAAGAATCCCATAGAAGAGAGGAAGATATCCTATGAAACAGTCGGTATTAGAATATAAGAAACTTCTGGAGCAGGAAGGCCTTCTGGTGGAATTTGCAGAGCCGGAAGGAAAAGAAGGAGAGGACAGACCAGTTACCCTCGTAACGTATTTTTCGGGCGGAGCGGATCAGGGAACGCTGTTTCTCTGCAAAGGAGCTGCATTCAAAGAGGCATACTTAAAAGACGCCGTAAACCGCGGTGCTGTTGCCTATGTAAGTGAAAAAAAATACGAAGCGGGAAAAGAAATTCCGGCACTCATCGTCAACGATGCCAGAAAAGCACAGTTTGTGCTGGGTGAGGCGTTTTACGATTATCCGGCAAAGTCGCTGCATGTCACGGCGCTGACCGGAACAAAAGGAAAGACAACGACAGCCTACTACCTGCAGTCGATGCTCGATGCCTGCCTGAAAAAACAGGGCGGAAACGGATGTGCACTGTTAAGTTCGATTGAATATTACGACGGAAAGACGAGAGAAGCATCAACGCTCACCACGCCGGAATCCCTGGAGCTGTGCCGCCATATGCGCAATGCCGTAGATGCAGGCCTTTCCCATATGGTGATGGAAGTATCCTCCCAGGCGCTCAAATACGAGAGAGTCGGAAACACGCATTTTGATACCGCCATTTTCCTGAACATCTCCGAGGACCACATCAGCCCGACGGAGCACAAGGATTTTGATGATTATTTCCAGTCGAAATTAAGATCTTCGACCGCTGCACCTGCGCCTGCGTGAACCTGGACAGCGACCATATCGAGGAAATCCTGAAAGCTGCGGCAAAATGTGAGCGCGTCGTTACGTTTGGATCGAAAGAAAATGCTGTAATCCGCGTGAGTGATATCAAGCCGGGCAGAGGAAAATTCTATTTTCATGTGGCAGGACCGGATTTCTCGGAAGATTTTACCCTGTCGGTGCACGGAGCCTTCAATGTGGAGAATGCCGTAGCTGCCATTGCGGCTGCCTGGTCGATGGGAATCCCGGTTTCGCTGATCAAGGAAAGCCTCCTTGGCGTCACCGTTCCGGGAAGGATGGAGACGTACGAGAGCAGCGCGGGCGAGGTCACGGCGATCGTGGATTTCGCGCACAATGGCCTGAGTTTTGAAAAAATGTTTGATACCGTAGCACTCGAATACCCGGGAAGCCGCGTAAGCGTTGTGTTCGGAACCCCGGGCGGAAAAGCATTCAACCGCAGAAAAGATATGGGTGAGATTTCCGGAAAACGGGCGGACCGGATTTTCCTCGTACCGGATGATCCGGGAAACGAAGATCCGCAGGCGATCTGTGAGGAGATCGGCGGATACATAGCAAAGGAAGGTGCATCCTTCCAGATCCGCATGGACCGCGGAGCAGCAATCCGGGAGGCGATTCTTGGCGCCGTACCGGGAGAGGTTGTTCTGATCCTTGGAAAAGGCGCGGACGTGACGATGCACGTCGGAAACGGAAATGTGCCGTACCGGTCAGATGCCGTCTATGCAAAAGAGGCGCTTGCCGAATATGGAAATGCATTTGCCGAAGCGGCAACGGCCCGTGAAACAGAAGAATAGAAGCAAAAACAGAAAAAACAGAGCAAAAAAGACACGGAACAGAAAAATCCGTGTCTTTTTTTGCGTCTGGCGGCAGCAGAAACGAAAATCAGACAGGAAATTTGGCGGATACATCCTACAAAATGTAGAAAAGAAGGACAGAAACTAACACATATGACGAAAAGTTGTTAAAAATATAACGAACGAAAGTTAGAAATGTGAAACTGAACACAGAAAGCAAAAACCCGGGAACCATGCGGGAAAAGACGAATTCTGCGGGATAAAGGATAAAACTGTAAGTTTTTGGAAAGAATTCTTGTGAAAAAGAACAAAAAATGGTATAATTATATTGAGATATATCCAGAACACCCCTTCTGGAAGCGTACGGGCTCAGTGAGAAAAAAGATTTCACGAAAATGCTACGAAAAAAACACTTGTTAAATTCTTGTCATAGTGCTATGATAAGGAAAGTGAAAAATTTATCAATCACAAAAACCAACTAGGGGTATTTTAGAAAGGAGTATTTATGAGCAGCAAGATTACCATCATTGGAGCTGGAAGCGTTGGATCTACGATCGCCTATACACTGTCGAACGAAGATATCGCATCTGAAATCGTCCTCATCGATATTAATAAGAAAAAAGTAGAGGGAGAGGTTATGGATATCGCGCAGGGTACCTGCTTCCGCGATCCGGTCTCCATCATCGCAGGTGAGTATGAGGATGCCAAGGACTCTGATATCGTAATTATTACTTCCGGTATTGCAAGAAAGCCTGGCCAGACCCGTATTGAGCTGACCCAGACCAACGTAAACATCTTAAAATCCATCACACCGGAAATCGTAAAAGCGGCTCCGAATGCCATCTACATCATTGTAAGCAACCCGGTTGATATCATGACCTACGTGTTTACAAAGATCTCCGGACTTCCGGAAAACCAGATCCTTGGTTCCGGTACCATGCTGGATTCCGCAAGACTTCGCTGCGGACTGTCTGAACACCTCAACATTGCCCAGAAAAACATCCACGCTTACGTATTCGGTGAGCACGGCGATACTTCTTTCATTCCGTGGAGCGGCGCTTACGTTTCCGGTGTCAGCCTGGACGAGTACTACGAGACCGTAGAGAAAATGGGCAAGAACGTAACCAAGATCGACAAAGATGCTATGCTGGAGTACGTAAGAACTTCCGGCGGACAGGTTATTGCAAACAAAGGTGCTACTTTCTATGCAGTATCTGTTGCAGTATGCAAACTGGTAGCAACCATTCTTTCTTCTTCCGATTCTGTAGCAACCGTATCTTCCATGATGCACGGTGAGTACGGCATCGAGGAGGTATGCTTAAGCACACTGACCCTCGTTGGACCGAAAGGCGTACAGGGCAAGATTCCGATGCGTATGACAAAAGAGGAAGTAGAAAAACTCAAAGCAAGTGCCGACGCATTAAAAGCAGTTATCGCACAGATCGAGCACTAAGAGCGGGCAATAAGCTCAAAACATAAAATTTATGGCAGTGGCAGAAAGTGCGAAAGAGCGGTATCTCCCACTGCCTTAACGTGCGCCTGAAGAAATTTTCCGCCGGGTGTACATAAAAAGAGTACCGGAAACTTTTCCGGTGCCGGACAGAAGATACCGCAGGAAAAATGGAAACCAACAGGAGCAAGTAAGAAAGGAGCAATTCCATGACCTACAGTTATTTTCCGGGCTGTACGCTGAAGAACAAAGCAAAAGATCTGGATCACTATGCCAGAGAGTGCGCAAAAGTTCTGGGATTTGAACTGGAAGAAATTGAAAACTGGCAGTGCTGCGGAGCTGTGTATCCACAGGCATCCGACGAAATCGCCACAAAACTTTCTTCGGTTCGCGCCTTAGCAGACGCCAAAGAAAAAGGACAGGATCTGATCACGGTCTGTTCCGCCTGTCATCACGTGATCAAACGCGTAAACGATGACATGGCGAATGTAGAAGACATTCAGACAAAAGTAAACAACTACATGGCTCTTTCCGAGCCATATCTTGGCGAAACGAAAGTACTTCATTATCTGGAAGTGCTGCGTGACGTCGTTGGATTTGACAAGATCAAAGAGAAAGTGGTAAACCCATTAAAAGGAAGAAAAATCGGCGCATATTACGGCTGTATGCTGCTTCGTCCGAGCACCACAATGCAGTTTGACGATCCGGAAAATCCGACAATCATTGAAGACTTTATCAAGGCCCTTGGCGCAACACCGGTCGTATATCCGATGAGAAATGAGTGCTGCGGCGGCTACATATCCCTCAAAGAAAAGAAAATGGCATCCAACATGGTAGACCAGATCATGGCATCCGCATCCTACAAAGGAGCAGAAGAACTGATCACTGCATGTCCGCTTTGCATGTACAACCTGCGCAATAACGGAACAAAAGAAGGTCTTCCGGTTACCTACTTTACCGAGCTTCTTGCAGAAGCACTCGGCATCAAAGAGGAGGTGCAGGCATGAAAATTGCAACATCCGATGAAATCCGTGCCATCGCCGGTGTGGATACCAGAAAATGTATGAAATGCGGTAAATGTTCCGCATCCTGTCCTGCTTATAACGAAATGGACATCCGTCCGCATCAGTTTGTATCTTACGTACAGAACGGCGATGTGGAAGCACTGATGAACTCCAAGTCCATCTGGAAATGCCTCTCCTGCTTCGCATGTGTAGAGCGCTGTCCAAGAGACGTAAAACCTGCCAAACTGATCGAGGCAGTTCGTCTTTCCGTGATCCGTCAGAGAGGAGAGAATTATCTTTCTCCGGATGAAATTCCGGCTCTTCTGGATGATGAGACTCCGCAGCAGCTTCTGATGAGTGCATTCCGTAAATATAGAAAGTAAAAAACAACCCATCCACAGAAAGGTGAGAGAAAAGTGCAAAGAATAGGAGTATTTGTCTGCCACTGCGGTACAAATATTGCGGCTACGGTTGATGTCAAAAAAGTTGTTGACGTCATCAGCAAAGAGCCGGGTGTTGTTCATGCAGAGGATTATCAGTATATGTGTTCCGAAACGGGTCAGCAGAAAGTGATCGATGCCATTCAGAACGAGCATCTGACCGGCGTTGTCATCTGTTCCTGCTCTCCGCGTATGCATGAAGGAACGTTCCGCAAAGCAGCAGAAAAAGCGGGCCTGAACCCGTATCAGCTGGAGATTGCAAACATTCGTGAGCAGTGTTCCTGGATTCATAAAGACATGGAAGAGGCTACCGAGAAGGCCGTAATTCTGGCTCGTGCAGCCGTTGCTAAAGTTATGCTGGATACCCCGCTTACCCCGGGCGAGAGCCGCGTTGTAAAACGTGCGCTGGTGATCGGAGGCGGTATCGCAGGTATTCAGACTGCACTGGATATCGCAGATGCAGGCTATGAAGTAGATATCGTAGAGAAGACTCCAAGTATCGGTGGAAGAATGTCACAGCTTGATAAAACATTCCCTACACTTGACTGTTCTGCATGTATCCTCACACCTAAGATGGTAGAGGCAGCAGCACATGAGAAGATCAATATCTATACATACAGTGAAGTAGAACATGTCAGCGGTTTCGTAGGTGATTTCACCGTTGATATCAGAAAGAAAGCAAGAAGTGTAAATATGGACAAATGTACAGGCTGTGGTGTCTGCCAGGAAAAATGTCCGTCCAAGAAGATTCCGAACGAATTTAACAGAGGATTAAATAACAGAACTGCTATTTACACTCCATTTGCACAGGCAATCCCGAATGTTCCGGTTATCGACCGTGAGAACTGTCTGAAATTTAAAACAGGAAAATGTGGTGTCTGCTCCAAAGTATGTCAGGCAGGAGCCATTGATTACAATCAGCAGGATGAGATCGTAACACAGAAATACGGTGCAATCGTAGTTGCTACAGGTTTTGATACCATCAAACTTGACAAATATGATGAATATGCGTACAGCCAGAGTAAAGATGTTATCACATCCCTGGAACTGGAACGTATCATGAACGCAGCAGGTCCTACAAAAGGACACTTAGAGCGTCTTTCCGACGGAAAGGCTCCGAAAGAGCTGGTATTTATCCAGTGTGTGGGAAGCAGATGTTCTGATGACAGAGGAAAGCCATACTGTTCCAAGATCTGCTGTATGTACACAGCAAAACATGCAATGCTGATCCGTGATAAATATCCGGATACAAATGTAACAGTCTTCTATATTGATGTGCGTACACCTGGTAAGAACTTCGATGAGTTCTACAGAAGAGCCGTAGAACAGTACGGCGTAAACTACATCAAAGGCCAGGTAGGAAAAGTTATTCCACAGCCGGACGGAAGCCTTCTTGTACAGGGATCTGACCTGATCGACAACAAACAAATCCTTAAGAAAGCAGATATGGTCGTTCTTGCAACAGCCATTGAACCGAACCCGGATGTTCGTAAGATCGCTACTATGCTTACAGCAAGTATTGATACAAACAACTTCCTCACAGAAGCCCATGCAAAACTCCGTCCTGTAGAATCTCCTACAGCAGGTATCTTCCTTTCCGGTGTATGCCAGGGACCGAAAGATATTCCGGAGACAGTTGCACAGGCTGGCGCAGCAGCAGTTAAGGCAATCGGCCTTCTTGCCAAAGATAAACTGACAACCAACCCATGTACAGCAAAATCCGATGAACTGTTATGTAACGGATGTTCTACATGTGCAAATGTCTGCCCATATGGAGCAATTTCCTATGAGGATAAACAGGTAAATGACCACGGTATCCGTGAAACAAGAAGAGTAGCCGTTGTAAATACAGCACTTTGCCAGGGATGCGGCGCTTGTACAGTAGCCTGCCCGTCTGGTGCTATGGATCTGCAGGGCTTTTCCAACAGACAGATTATCGCGGAGGTAGATGCAATATGTCGATAGAAACAAACGAAGAATTCAGACCTAAGATTGTAGCATTCTGCTGTAACTGGTGTAGTTACGCAGGTGCAGACCTTGCAGGAAGCAGCCGTCTTTCTTACCCGGCTGACGTAAAGATCATCCGTGTTCCATGTTCCTGCCGTGTCAATCCAATGTTCATCCTCCGTGCTTTTGAGAAAGGTGCTGACGGTGTGATCATGTGTGGATGTCATCCTGGAGACTGTCATTACAGCACAGGTAACTACTATGCAAGAAGACGTATGACGCTTCTTTTCTCCATGCTTGACTACATCGGTGTGGAAAACGGAAGAACACGAGTAGAATGGGTTTCCGCTGCTGAAGGTGTGAAATTCTCCCAGACTATGAATGAGTTTGTAGAGAAGATCCATTCACTTGGTAAGAACGTAAGATTGGAGGATTTAAGATGCAGGAGCTGATAAATCGTGCAAAAGAACTGCTTGCTGACGGTACAGTTGCAAGAGTTCTGGGATGGAAAGCCGGAGATCTGCCTTACAATCCGGAACCGGCTTACTTTGAAACAGAAGAATCTCTGAAAGATTTTGTATATAACGGATTCTGCGGTGCAAACTTAAGCAAATATATGATCGAAGCTTCCAAACTGGAAGGCAAGACACTGGTTTGTTTAAAACCATGTGATACATACAGCTTTAATCAGCTGATCAAAGAGCATCGTGTAGACCGTGAGAAAGCTTATATCATTGGTGTTGGATGTAAAGGAAAACTGGATATCGAGAGAATCCGCAAACAGGGAATCAAAGGTATCGAAAGCATTTCCGGTGCAGAGATCACAGATGAGGCAGAAACACTGACTATTCAGACAATCTATGGTGAGAAGACCTGTGCATACAAAGATGCAATGCTTGAAAGATGTCACGTATGTAAAGGAAAAGAACATAAGATTTATGATGAACTTATCGGTGAGTCCAAAGACACAAAAGATGCAGATCGTTTTGCAGAAGTAGAGAAGATCGAAGCAATGAGCCCGGAAGAAAAATTTGCATTCTTCCAGAGCCAGTTAAGCAAATGTATCCGCTGCAATGCCTGCCGTAATGTCTGTCCTGCATGCAGCTGCCGTAAATGTGTATTCGACAGCAATAAGTTTGACAGTGCGCAGAAAGCAAACGTGGACTCTTTCGAAGAGAAGATGTTCCATATCATCCGTGCATTCCATGTGGCAGGAAGATGTACAGACTGCGGCGAATGCAGCAGAGTATGTCCTCAGGGAATTCCGCTTCACCTGTTCAATCGTAAATTTATCAAAGATATTGATACATTCTATGGTGAATATCAGGCAGGAGAGGATTCAACATCCAAGGGACCTCTTACAAACTTTACATTTGAAGATGTTGAGCCGAGTATCGTGGCAGAAAGGGGATAATGTATGTATAAGATAGCAGCCGAGAATCTGCAGGCATTATTCCAGAAGATTGCCGCAGATCAGGATTTATATTTACCGGTCAAAGTCAGTGATCAGGTAAACTTCAAAGCATGGAGCGAAGATGCAGAAGTTTGTCTTGATACTTTAAAAACTGTAAAATCACCAAAAGATGCTTTTTTTCCACAGAGTGAAAACCTCTACACCTGTAAGAAAGAGGAGAAGAATATCTCCATTGAGCCACAGGCATTACAGGAAAAGAACTTTGTTGTGTTCGGAATGAAAGCCTGCGATATCCAGGGTGTAAAAGTACTGGATAACGTATTCTTAAGTGATCCGATCGATACTTTCTATGCAGCCAGAAGAGATCATGGTACGATTGTAGCACTTGCATGCCATGAGCCGGAAGAAAGCTGTTTCTGTAAAGTATTCGGTATTGACTGCGCAGACCCTGTTGCAGATGTTGCAACATGGATGATCGAGGGAGAGCTTTACTGGAAACCTCTTACAGAGAAAGGGGAAGCCCTTACAAAAGCAGTTGCAGAACTTCTCAACGATGCTGACGAAGCAAAAGTAGAAGAAGAGAAAGCTGCGATCCGCGCAATCGTAGAGAAGCTTCCGTACTCTAATCTTTCTCTGGAAGGATGGGGACAGGAAGATTACATGGATCGTTTCAATTCTCCTGTATGGGAAGAACTTTACAAACCATGTCTGGCATGTGGTACCTGTACATTCGTATGCCCTACCTGCCAGTGCTATGATATCAAAGATTATGACACAGGACACGGCGTACAGCGTTACCGCTGCTGGGATTCCTGTATGTACTCTGACTTTACAATGATGGCACACGGAAATAACCGTAACAGCCAGATGCAGCGTTTCCGTCAGAGATTCATGCATAAGCTTGTTTACTATCCTGTAAACAATAACGGAATGTTCTCCTGTGTAGGCTGTGGTCGTTGCGTTGAGAAATGCCCGTCATCCTTAAATATCGTAAAAGTCATCAAAGCTTTTGAAAATCAGGGAGGTGAAAAATAATGAGCGAATGTACCTGCCATAAAAACTATACATTGGACACACTGATTCCAAAGGTTGGTGTGATCACAGATATCCGTCAGGAGACACCGGACGTTAAGACCTTCCGCGTAAATGCTCCTGAAGGAGGAAAGCTTTTTGAACATATGCCTGGCCAGTGTGCAATGGTCTGCGCACCAGGTGTAAGTGAAGGTATGTTTTCCATTACTTCTTCACCTACAAATAAAGAATATCAGGAATTCAGTATCAAGAAGTGCGGTGCACTGACCGATTATCTCCACAGCCTTCAGGTTGGAGATGAGATCACAGTCCGTGGACCATACGGAAATCATTTCCCTGTAGAAGATAAATTAAAAGGTAAAAACCTTCTGTTTATCGCAGGTGGTATCGGACTTGCACCTCTTCGTTCTGTTATCAACTATGTACTGGATAACCGTGCAGATTACGGAACAGTAGATATCCTCTATGGTTCCCGTTCCGCAGATGACCTGGTACAGTTAAAAGAAATCCAGGAAGTCTGGATGAAAGCAGAGGGAGTTAATGTTTATCTGACAATCGACCGTGAACAGGAAGGCTGGGACGGACACGTTGGATTCGTTCCTTCTTATCTGAAAGAGATTGGATTCGATACAAACAAAACAGCACTTGTCTGCGGACCGCCGATCATGATCAAGTTCGTTCTTGCAGGACTGGAAGAACTGGGCTTCTCCAGAGAACAGGTTTACACAACTCTGGAGCTTCGTATGAAATGCGGTATCGGTAAATGCGGCCGTTGCAATATCGGTTCCAAATACGTCTGCAAAGACGGTCCGGTATTCAGATGCGACGAGATTGATGAATTACCTGCAGAATATTGATAAGCAATGAGCAGTGCAGAAAGTGATGTGAAGGAATGCGTCATGCTTGCATATAAGCATTCTTTCACAGAACATTCTGTAGGGCGAACGCCCTCAAGCGAGAAGTAGCGTAGCGGATTCGAGCTTGTATGTGCTGCTGACGACAGATGATATATATAGAAAGGACTGGTAATCTCAAATGGAAAAGAATATGGTAAACGTATATTTTTTCGGTAAGAAATACAGCGTACCTGCAGAACTTACAATTATGACTGCCATGGAATATGCCGGTTATACATTAAAGAGAGGATGCGGCTGCAGACACGGATTCTGCGGAGCCTGCGCAACAATCTACAGAATCAAAGGTGAAAACGAGCTGAAAACATGTCTTGCCTGTCAGACACAGGTACAGGAAGGAATGTATGTAGCAAGCATCCCATTCTTCCCTACAGATAAGAGACTCTACAACATCGAAGACCTGAAACCGAATCAGCAGGTAATGATGGAACTCTATCCGGAAATCTACAGCTGTATCGGATGTAATGCCTGTACAAAAGCATGTACTCAGGACTTAAATGTAATGCAGTACATCGCATATGCACAGAGAGGCGAACTTGAAAAATGTGCAGAGGAATCCTTCGACTGCGTAAGCTGCGGATGCTGTTCTGTAAGATGTCCGGCCGGTATTTCCCATCCGATGGTAGGTCTTCTTGCAAGACGTCTCACAGGTAAATATATCGCGCCTAAGAGCGAACATCTGGAGAAACGTGTAGAAGAAATCCACGAAGGTAAATATGATGATCTGATCGAGCAGATCATGCAGAAACCAATCACAGACATGCAGGAACTTTACAACAACAGAGAAATTGAGAAATAGGGAGGGCGTAAAACATGTATGCACCATATCCAGAAAATATGATGGAATCCATCAAAAAGGTAGAGGCTACAAGAGCACAGCGTATGGCAACAGAGCCAAGACGTCTGACAGCTGAAGAGAAAGACGCTCTTCTTGAGAAATTTCATCCGGATTATAATCCAGACGCGTTTGCAGAAATCAAAGTAGGACCGAACAAAGACAGAAAGCTCCTCTGGAACTGGCAGAGATGCTCCATTCAACAAGTCGTCTGATCAACGAAAAAATTGACCTTACAAAAATTGATTATGACGTAGATGTACTTGTGATCGGCGGTGGCGGTGCAGGTTCTTCTTGTGCCATTGAAGCACACAATGCAGGTGCAGACGTTATGATCGTTACAAAGCTTCGTATTGGTGATGCCAACACAATGATGGCAGAGGGCGGTATCCAGGCTGCAGACAAAGAGAATGATTCTCCTGTACAGCATTATCTGGACTGCTTCGGCGGCGGACATTTTGCAGCAAAACCGGAACTGGTAAAGAGACTGGTAATGGAAGCTCCGGATGCCATCAAATGGCTCAATGACCTTGGTGTTGAATTTGATAAAGCAGAAGATGGAACCATGGTTACCACACACGGCGGCGGTACTTCCAGAAAGAGAATGCATGCTGCAAAGGATTATTCCGGATCTGAGATCATGCGTACCATCAGAGACGAAGTGATCAACCTTGGTATTCCGGTAGTTGAATTTACTTCAGCTGTTGAACTTCTCAAGGATGAAAAAGGACAGGTTGCAGGTGCAGTTCTCCTTAATATGGAAACAGGAGATTATTCTGTAGCAAGAGCAAAAACAGTTGTAATCGCAACAGGCGGTGCAGGAAGAATGCATTATCAGGGATTCCCGACATCTAATCACTACGGTGCAACTGCAGACGGACTTGTACTTGGATACAGAGCAGGTGCTTCCCTTCTTTATCAGGATTCTATCCAGTACCATCCAACAGGAGCAATCTATCCATCACAGATCATGGGTGCTCTGGTAACTGAGAAAGTTCGTTCCGTTGGTGCACAGCTTGTAAATGCAAACGGAGAAGCTTATATTCATCCGCTTGAAACCCGTGACGTAAATGCTTCCGGTGTTATCCGTGAATGCGAAGAAGGCCGTGGCGTAGAAGTTCCAGGCGGACTGAAAGGTGTATGGCTTGACACACCGATGATCGAGATCCTCGGTGGCGAAGGAACCATCGAAAAGAGAATCCCGGCTATGTTCCGTATGTACATGAACTACGGCATTGATATGAGAAAAGTTCCTATCGTTATTTATCCGACACTTCACTACCAGAACGGTGGTCTTGAGATTAACGGAGACGGATTCACAAAAGAAATTCCAAACCTGTTAGTTGCAGGAGAAGCCGCAGGTGGAATCCACGGAAGAAACAGACTGATGGGTAACTCTCTTCTGGATGTAATCGTATTTGGAAGAAATGCAGGTAAAAAAGCAGCTGCAAAATGCAAGAACGTAGAGCTTGGTGAAATGAACCTCGACCATATCTACAAATATGCAGAAGAACTGGATAAAGCAGGCGTACATACTGATAAGGTATCTCCATTACTGCTTCCAAAATACGCTCGTCACGAACAGCGCTAATAAGATACTCAGAATGTAAAAAAGAGCTCCCGGTATCGATAAGGGATTACCGGTACCGGGAGCCTTTGATATAATGCAAAAGGGATATGTCACCTCCCGGTGAATATCCCCAAATGAAAGAAGGGAGCTTACCAGAATGCGTGAAGTAGAAGTAAGCAGACTTACAGATGTCATCGAAAAACTCTGTATCGAAGCAAATGAACATCTTCCGGAAGACGTAAAATGTGCGATCAAAACATGCCGCGCATGCGAAGACGGAGAGATTGCCAAGGGTATCCTTGACAATATTATTGAGAATTTTGATATTGCAGATAACGAGAACGTGCCGATCTGCCAGGATACAGGAATGGCATGTGTATTCCTTGAAATCGGACAGGATGTACATTTTGTTGGCGGAGATCTCACCGATGCGATCAATGAAGGTGTACGCCGCGGATACGACAAAGGATATTTAAGAAAATCTGTAGTAAAAGACCCGGTACGCCGTGGAAACACAGGGGACAATACACCGGCTATGATTTACACAGAAATCGTTCCTGGCGATAAAGTTAAGATCACAGTAGGACCGAAAGGTTTCGGAAGTGAGAACATGAGTCAGATTCGTATGTTCAAACCATCCGCAGGATTGCAGGGAATCAAGGACTTTATCCTTGAAGTAGTAGAGACAGCAGGTCCTAACCCATGCCCTCCAATGGTAGTTGGCGTTGGTATCGGCGGTACATTTGATAAATGTGCGCTTCTTGCAAAGAAAGCATTGATGAGACCACTGGATTCCCAGAATCCGGATCCATTTTATGCAGACCTTGAGAAAGAAATGCTTGAGAAAGTAAACAAACTTGGAATCGGACCGCAGGGATTTGGCGGAAAGACAACAGCTATCGGCCTGAATATCGAAACAATGCCGACTCATATTGCAGGTATGCCATGTGCAGTTAATATCAACTGCCATGTAACCCGCCATAAATCGGAGGTGATCTGAGATGGAAAGAAAGAAAATTACACTTCCACTTACTAGAGAGCTGGCAAGAACTCTCCATGCAGGTGATCAGGTATTATTAACAGGTACTATTTATACATCACGTGATGCAGGACACAAGAGAATGTGTGAGGCCCTTGCAAAAGGAGAAAAAATTCCATTTGATCCTACAGATGCAACCATCTACTATGTAGGACCAACTCCTGCAAAACCAGGCGCAGTCATCGGCTCTGCAGGTCCTACAACCAGCGGACGTATGGATGCCTATGCACCCACAATGATGTCTGTGGGAGCAAGAGGAATGATCGGTAAAGGTGCCCGCCTTCCGGAAGTAGTAGACGCCATGAAGAAATATGATGGTGTATACTTCGGAGCTATCGGCGGTGCAGGTGCGCTTCTTGCAAAATGCATCAAAAAGGCCGAACTGATCGCCTATGAAGATCTGGGAGCAGAAGCACTTCGTAAATTGTATATAGAGGATATGCCTCTTGTAGTCATCATTGACTCAGAAGGTAATAATCTGTACGAGATGGGAAAAGCAGAATATCTCAAAGAACACGGAGATAAGTAATTCTGCAGATACATAAAAAAATAACTTCCATATGCTGTAGACATACAGTATATGGAAGTTGC
>ENA-OQKW01000060-OQKW01000060.1-human-gut-metagenome-genome-assembly--contig:-NODE-60-length-26701-cov-5.407428_pt1 | contig 26701 bp, 29 predicted proteins | sample MGYA00242657_ERZ504815 | MGnify/ENA primary metagenome ERZ504815 (study PRJEB26092, sample SAMD00036404) | human gut metagenome | host: Homo sapiens | study: EMG produced TPA metagenomics assembly of... | reverse complement strand
CAAAGCTGCGACAGCGGTGTGAAACACCCTTGATGAAATCTGACAGTTCCGATAGATTCCAAACTGCAATCCACCGTATTTTATTAGCCATAAGTGTTACAAAAATGCTTGACCACAACACTTTTCAAATGTTCTGCAGCTTCTTCATCAACGATCAGCTGATGATGGTCTTCTTCTGACTTTCTGTAACCATACGGTTCCCAGGCACTTGTAAATTTTCCTTTTTCCAAAGAGCTTTTTTTGCGCTGCTACTCTTCTTGGCAAGGTCTTTCGAATAGAATTCATTGATGATATTCTTCAGTGGAACTGTAAGATCCACACCCTCTCTGAAGGAATCGAAATCATCTGTCACAGCCAGGAATCTTACATGGAAAAACGGGAATACTCGTTCAATATAATTACTGGTTTCGACATAATTTCTGCCAAGTCTGGACAAATCTTTTACAATAACACAATTGATTTTTCCATGCTTGATATCTTCCATCATCTGTACGAATCCAGGACGGTCAAAATTTGTACCTGAATAGTCTGAGTCCTTATAAACTTTCGCAACCGAAATATCTTCCGTATCTGCTACAAAGTTTTTCATCAATTCCACCTGGGTTTCTATCGTTCCTCTTTCTAGTGTTTCTTCTGTTTCCATTGAAATTCTGGCATACAATCCTGCCCGGAATGGTCTGCTCATCTCTGTCTGGACGGTTGCACTGCTGACTACTTCCGGAATGTTTTTCCTGCTCTTTCGTGCCATTTTATACAACCTCCTTTACCTTGACCTGCAGATTATTATCATCATCTATTACCGTATCAACTCCCATAGCCGGTAATTGACTCAGCAATGTCTGATAACAATCATCAAAATCAAAAGTGATCTCTATATTCTTTTTATCATATACTCGGATTTGCCTGATCAGTTCTACCACCACAGTGCGGGACAGTTCTTCAATATCTTGATATTTCACAAAATAATCCAGCCAGGTATTGGCATTGTCTGCTTTTTCCAGCTCACTATCCATTTCTTTCTGGATCGCACGGATACTCTCTTCCGCATTTTTAAGCCTCTTTCCATAGGCTGCATGAAGCTCTACATAGTCTTCTTTTGATACAATGCCCTCTTTCATATCCGAATAGAGCATCATCCGTAACTCCTTACAGCGTTCTGTCTCCTGTTTTTTCTTCTCCAGCCTGTCCTGCAGCTTCTTCATATTGATCTCCTGAAATGGCACAGTACCAACAAATTCCAGGACTCTTTTCAGGTGCAGGATATTCTGGATATGCTGTTTCAGCATCACCAGTACGGCATCTTCCAGATCCTTTTTCCGGTATTCTATGACTGGAACAGCGTTTTGTTTCTTTATTTGTGGAACATAGATAATAAGCATATTTTTTCCCTGCCACAGTAGAAACCTTTCTTGTCATAGGTGCTCCACAATCCGCGCATACAGCAATTCCGGATAACAGATATACCTGCTTTTGGTCAGGTGAAGTACGTGTATCCATGCCAAGAAGCCTCTGAACAATTTCAAAATCACGGTCACTCACCAGAGGTTCATGATTTTTCTCAATCCGGATCCAGTCATCTTCCGGTTTCACATAAGTCTGCTTCACTTTATGGTTTGGTGTTGTCCTTTTTCCCTGTACAAGGTTTCCGATATAAACCTCGTTTTCCAGTATTCTGCGGACTGTAACAGAACTCCAAAGTGCCTGTTCTTTCTGTCGAAAGCCAGTTTCATAATGACTGCCACTGCTGATTTTATACTCAAATGGGGAAAGAATACCCAGTTCATTTAAACGATTAGCGATCGCATCCTGACTCATTCCCTGCAGCTTCATCTTAAAAATATCCTGTACTACACTGCCTGCAGATGGATCAATCTCTAATTTATGCTTATCTGTCTTTGTCTTCCTGTATCCAAAAGCTACAAACGGAGTCACGCATTCGCCTTTTTTCCTCTTAATCTCAAGATTACTCCTGATCTTAATAGAAATGTCACGGCAATAAGCATCATTGATTAAATTCTTAAATGGGATAATGATTTCGTCTGCCTGATTCTTTCCCTTGAGACTGTCATAATTGTCATTGATGGCAATAAAACGCACACCAAGAGCCGGGAATAATCTCTCGATATACTTCCCGGAATCAATATATTCCCTTCCAAATCGTGATAAGTCTTTTACCACTACGCAATCTACAATTCCACGCCGGATATCTTCCAGCATTGCCTGGAATGCAGGACGATCAAAAGCTGACGTTAGATAACGATACTTTTGAAAACACTGGAAAATCAAGGTTTTTCGAGCGACGGACAAGCAGGGTATTGTACTAAAAACTGAATACGACGCAGAAGCGGCGTTTCTTACTCTCTACATGGGAGAACAGGAACGCCGCTTTTTTCATGCCCTTTGTTACGCAGTAGGGGCAGAAAAAGCCTTGCTACAAGCGGTTTTCCGGGCGCGTATCTGGCGCGGAAAGGGATTTATACCTTATCCCCCGAAACCGCGCTTCTACTGCGTAACAAATCCAAAGCAAAGGAGCTATGAACTATGGCAGTTTTCAGAGTGGAACGGAACAAGGGCTACACCGTAATGAGCAACCACCACCTACGCAACAAGGAGCTTTCCCTAAAGGCAAAGGGGCTGTTGTCGCAAATGCTGTCACTCCCCGAAGATTGGGACTACACCTTGAAAGGCTTATCCCTTATCAACCGGGAGAAGATAGACGCTATCCGCGAAGCCATTAAGGAGCTTGAACGCGCCGGGTATATCGTCCGTTCAAGGGAGCGCGACGAGAAAGGACGCTTGCGGGGCGCGGACTATGTGATATTCGAGCAGCCGCAGCCGCCTACGCCGGATTTACCTACATTGGAAAATCCAACATTGGATAATCCAACGCAGGAAAAACCAACATTGGAAAAACCTACGTTGGAAAATCCAACGCAATTAAATAAAGATATACAAAGAACTGACTTACCAAAAAAGAAAAAATAATTACTGATGAACAAAGTACCCATTCCATTCCTATCCTTTCCCCTAACCCCTCTCCTTGCAGAGAAGCGGCTACGCCGCCGGAACGGAAAGGAACGGAAGCGGCAGCACAGAGCGCAGTTGATATATACCGGGAAATCATCAAGGACAATATCGACTACCACATTCTCAAACAGGACATGAAGTTTGACAGTGACAGGCTTGACGAGATTGTAGACCTCATGCTTGAAACCGTATGCACCGCCAGAAAGCGGGTACGGATTGCGGGGGACGACTACCCGGCAGAGCTTGTGAAATCTAAGTTTATGAAACTGGACGGCGAGCATATCCGCTTTGTGCTTGACTGTATGCGGGAGAACACAACGAAAATCCGCAACATCAAGCAATATCTGAAAGCAGCCCTTTTCAACGCCCCGTCCACTATCGGCAATTATTACACTTCCCTTGTCGCCCATGACATGGCAAGCGGCGCACTGTCACCGAAAAAGCCGCAGTACGGCGACCCGGACTATTATTCATGCAAACCGGGCGAAAGCCTGTAAAACAACAAAAGGAGGATTTTATTATGGCACAGAAAATGACAGGAGCATTGGTATTTGACGAGCGCACCGACCGTTACGACATTCGCTTTGACTTAAACAGCTACTATGGCGGGCTGCATTGTGGAGAATGTTTTGACGTATTCGTGCGGGGCAAGTGGAAGCCGACCCGGATTGAGTACGGCGACAACTGGTATCTTGTGGGTATCAGAGCCGAGGACTTGAACGGGCTGCGGGTGCGTATCTGACCGCCGCCCCATAAAGAAACGCGAAAGGAGGACGCGACAAATTGCAGGACGAAGTAAACGAAAAGACCATAGCCCTTTACATCAAGACCGGGAAGCTGACCGCGCAGACGCTCCAAAAGGCAATGAAAGCCATACTGTCAAAGGGCAAAAAGCAGCTTGCAAAACCGCCACAGGGCAAGCAGAGCTTAAAGCAGCTTATGAAGCAGAACGCGGGCGTTTCCAACATTGAGATTACCGAGGGCAATATCAAAGCCTTTGAGAGTACGGCGAAAAAGTACGGTATCGACTTTGCGCTGAAAAAGGACGCGACGGAAAGCCCGCCCCGCTATCTGGTTTTCTTCAAGGGGCGGGACGCGGACGTACTGACCGCAGCCTTTAAGGAATTTTCCGCAAAAAAGCTGACACAGGAGAAAAAGCCCTCAATCCGAAAGCTGCTCTCTACCCTCAAAGAAGCTGCACAGGGCAGAAACGCGGAACGGGCAAAGGTCAAGAACAAGGACAGGGAGGTATCGCTATGAAGCCGGAAATCAAGAAGCTGCTTATCCTAAATCTCCCGTATCTGCTCTTTGTCTGGCTCTTTGATAAAGTGGGCGCGGCTGTCCGGCTCTCCCCCGGCGCGGACGCAAGCGCAAAGCTGCTACATCTTGGGGACGGTTTTACCGCCGCCTTTTCCAGTATCGCGCCGAGCTTCCACCCGGCAGACTTAGCTTTAGGCATTGCGGGGGCGGTCATTGTCCGGCTGATTATCTACACCAAAGGCAAGAACGCGAAGAAATACCGCCGCGGGACAGAATACGGTTCGGCGCGTTGGGGCGGGGCTGACGACATAAAGCCGTACACCGACCCGGTATTTGAGAACAATATTCCCTTAACACAGACGGAACGGCTCACCATGAACAGCCGCCCGAAGCAGCCGAAATACGCAAGAAACAAAAATATCCTTGTAATCGGCGGTTCCGGCAGCGGCAAGACCCGGTTCTTTGTGAAACCGTCGCTCATGCAATGTACGTCAAAGGATTTTCCAACGTCGTATATCGTCACTGACCCGAAAGGAACACTGATTTTGGAAACCGGGAAAATGTTACAGCGGTACAAATACCGTATCAAAGTGCTAAATACGATTAACTTCAAAAAATCCATGAAATACAATCCCTTTGCCTATCTGCGGAGCGAAAAGGACATTTTGAAGTTAGTCAATACCATTATCGCCAACACCAAAGGCGACGGGGAAAAATCCGGCGAGGATTTCTGGGTGAAAGCGGAAAAGCTCTACTACACCGCGCTAATCGGCTATATCTGGTATGAAGCCCCGGAGGACGAGAAGAACTTCACGACGCTGCTTGAAATGATAAATGCGTCGGAAGCCCGCGAGGACGACGAGGATTTCCAGAACCCGGTTGACCTCATGTTTGAACGTCTGGAAGAAAAAGACCCGGAGCATTTTGCAGTCAAGCAGTACAAAAAATACAAACTTGCGGCGGGCAAGACCGCAAAAAGCATACTTATCTCATGCGGCGCGAGGTTAGCCCCATTCGACATTAAGGAGCTGCGGGAGCTTATGGAAACCGACGAAATGGAGCTTGACACCATAGGCGACAGAAAGACCGCCCTTTTCGTGATTATCAGCGACACCGACGACACCTTTAACTTTGTCGTGAGTATTCTCTACACACAGCTATTCAACCTCTTGTGCGACAAAGCAGATGATGAATACGGCGGGCGGCTTCCCGTCCATGTAAGGTGCTTACTTGATGAATTTGCGAATATCGGGCAGATACCGAAGTTTGAAAAGCTCATTGCAACGATACGGAGCCGGGAAATATCCGCGTCAATCATCTTGCAGAGCCAGTCACAGCTAAAGGCAATCTACAAGGACAACGCCGATACCATAGTCGGCAACTGCGACACCACGCTTTTCTTGGGTGGCAAGGAAAAAACGACGCTCAAAGAAATATCGGAGATTTTAGGCAAGGAAACGATAGACAGCTTCAACACTTCCGAAACAAGGGGGCGGGAGCTTTCGCATGGGCTGAACTATCAGAAATTGGGAAAGCAGCTTATGACGGAAGATGAAATCGCAGTCATGGACGGAGGGAAATGTATCTTGCAGCTACGCGGGGTGCGCCCGTTCTTTTCGGACAAATTCGACATAACGAAGCACCCGAAATACAAGTACCTGTCCGACGCAGACCCGAAGAACGCCTTTGACATGGAAAAGCACCTTAAACGCCGCCCCGCCATTGTCAAGCCCGACGAGGTTTTTGACTATTACGAGATTGACGCGGCAGACTTACAGGAGGACGCAGACCATGAGGAAACGTAGCGCAGAGGAAAAACAAAAGCAGCTTGAACGGTTTTTAATGAATGTTGCGGAAGCCGCCGACGCTGCATTATGGGAGTATTGGCGGGAAAAGGAAGCGGAACACCGCCGTTTTGCAACGGAGTATGTCACGCGCCGGGGGCTTATCCCGCAACAGTGACAGCATGGCAGACCGCCGGGGGACAGGGGAAGCTACACTTCCCCTACGCTGCCTTGCGGCAGCTACCCCTTTGTGAACTTGCGGGAAGCGAACACCTTGCTACGCAAGCTATTCACTTCCCGCAAGTCTGAAAAAAACGTCCGGCAGCACAGCGGGACACAGAAAGGAGCGATTGAAGCAATCACATCTATCCATACCGGCTACATGATACGCGCCCCCACTTTCCGGCGCAGTACACAGCGGCAGGAGCCGCACCCCTTACAACTGAATACCGCCGCGCCGCAGGACTTACGCAGCGCGGGGACAGCCGCCTTTACCAGAGGGCGGTTTTTTTGTGCGGCGGCGACCATACGCTGACCGCCTTTTGTCCGCTTGCCGGACAGCCGCAGACGCGGCAGAAAGGATATATTTATGGCATTTTTCAATAGCGCAGTAGACGTTTTGCAGACCCTTGTTGTAGCACTTGGAGCCGGGCTTGGTATCTGGGGCGTAATCAATCTGATGGAGGGCTACGGCAATGACAATCCGGGCGCGAAAAGCCAGGGCATGAAGCAGCTTATGGCGGGCGGCGGCGTTGCCCTTATCGGCATGACCCTTGTACCGCTGCTTTCCGGGCTGTTCGGTTAAGAAGCGCGGGTAAAGGCTTATGCAGAGCATACTTGACGCGATTAACGAATGGATAAAGGAAATCCTCATAGGAGCCATAAACGGTAATCTGTCAACTATGTTCGGGGACGTAAACGAAAAAGTCGGCACTATCGCCGCAGAGGTAGGGCAGACCCCGCAAGGGTGGAACGCAAATATATTCTCCATGATACAGACCCTTAGTGAGAATGTAATCGTACCCATTGCGGGGCTTGTCATTACCTACGTCCTATGCTATGAGCTTATCAGCATGGTAACGGAAAAGAACAATATGCACGACGTTGACACTTCCATGTTCTTCAAGTGGGTGTTCAAGGCGTTTGTGGCAGTCTACCTTGTGACGCACACCTTTGACATCACTATGGCGGTGTTCGATATGGCGCAGCACGTTGTTTCCGGCGCGGCGGGGGTAATCGGCGGCAGCACAGAGATTGATGTTGCCGCCGCCCTTGCTTCCATGCAGGACGGGCTTGACGCTATGGAAATCCCCGAACTGCTCTTACTTGTCATGGAAACAAGCCTTGTGAGCTTGTGCATGAAAATCATGTCCGTACTGATAACCGTTATCCTCTACGGGCGCATGATAGAGATTTACCTTTACTGTTCGGTATCGCCTATCCCGTTTGCAACTATGACGAACCGGGAATGGGGGCAGATAGGAAACAACTACCTAAAATCCCTGTTCGCTATCGGTTTTCAAGGCTTCCTCATTATGATATGCGTCGGCATTTACGCGGTTCTGGTAAACAACATGATAATAGCGGACAATCTGCACAGCGCGATATTCTCCCTTGCAGCCTATACCGTTATCCTCTGTTTCTCCCTGTTCAAATCCGGCGCACTGGCGAAGTCGATATTCTCCGCGCATTAGCGGCGTGTCAAGGGCAGGGTGGAGATTTTCAGAGCGAAGCGGCGAAAATACGACCCGACCTTGACGCGGATAACCCCCATATAATACGGGCGGGCAAAGGGCATAGATTGACCTTTGCCTTGATTACCCTTATGGAAAATTACAGCAACACCAAACCCAGAGAAAGGAGGTTTTCACTTGGCGTATGTACCCGTACCCAAAGACTTATCCAAAGTCAAGACAAAAGTAGCGTTCAACCTTACCAAACGGCAGATTGTATGTTTTGCGGCGGCTCTCCTGTTCGGCTTGCCGCTTTTCTTTCTGCTCAAAGACAGCACAGGCACAAGCCTTGCGTCTATGGCTATGATTGCCGTCATGCTGCCCTGTTTCCTGTTCGCCATGTATGAAAAGCATGGACAGCCCCTTGAAGTAGTGGTGAAGAACATCATTCAGACGAAATTCATAGCCCCCAAAGAACGACCATACAGGACAGACAACTTTTATTCCGTCTTAGAACGGCAGAGAAAACTTGAAAAGGAGGTATCAGCGATTGCAAAAGGAAACACGAAGAAACAGCGCGGCGGGAAGCGCAAAGCCTAACCCGCCCCGCAAGCTCACCCGCGCCGAGAAAAAGCAGATTGCGGAAATCATCAGACAGGCAAAGGGCGACGGGAAAGCGCACACCGCGCAGCAGACAATCCCTTATATCCAGATGTACCCGGACGGTATCTGCAAGGTTACGGGACGAAAATACTCAAAGACCGTCGCCTTTGAAGATATTAACTATCAGCTTGCACAGGCAGACGACAAGACTGCCATTTTTGAGAACTGGTGCGACTTCCTAAACTACTTTGACGCTTCCGTTTCGGTGCAGCTCTCTTTCATCAATCAGGGGACGCAGCGGGGCGAAGCGGAAAAAGCGGTCAATATCCCGTCACAGGAGGACGCTTTCAATTCTATCCGCACAGAATACCGGGATATGCTGAAAAACCAACTTGCAAAGGGCAACAACGGGCTTGTCAAGGCAAAATATATCACCTTTGCCATTGAAGCCGACAGTCTGGGCGCGGCGAAATCCCGCCTTGCCCGTATCGAAACGGACGTACTCAACAACTTTAAGCTCTTGGGCGTGTCTGCCCGCCCCATGACAGGCTATGAACGCCTTAAAATGCTGCATGGCATTTTCCACCCGGAGGGCGGGCAGTTTTCCTTTGATTTTTCATGGCTTGCCCCGTCCGGGCTTTCCACAAAGGACTTTATCGCCCCGTCCTCTTTCCGTTTTGGCGAGGGGCGTTATTTCCGCATGGGGCGCAAAATCGGCGCGGTTTCATTCCTTGAAATCCTTGCGCCGGAATTAAACGACCGTATCTTGTCGGACATTCTGGACTTGGAAACGGGCGTTATCGTCAATCTGCATATCCACAGTATCGACCAGACCGAAGCCATAAAGACAATCAAGCGGAAAATCACCGACCTTGACAAAATGAAAATCGAGGAACAGAAAAAAGCGGTACGCAGCGGCTACGACATGGATATAATCCCGTCCGACCTTGCCACGTTCGGCAGCGAAGCGAAGAACCTCTTACAGGACTTGCAGAGCCGGAATGAAAGAATGTTCCTCTTGACGTTCCTTGTGGTGAACATGGCGGACACGAAGCGGAAACTGGAAAATGACGTGTTCGCGGCGGCGGGCATAGCACAGAAGAACAACTGCGCCTTGACCCGCCTTGACTACCAACAGGAAGCGGGGCTTATGTCCTCTGTACCGCTTGGGGAGAACCTTATCCCCATTCAAAGAGGGCTTACCACGTCAAGCACCGCTATCTTTATCCCCTTTATCACGCAGGAGCTTTTCCAGACGGGCGCGGCGTTGTACTACGGCTTAAATGCCCTTAGTAACAACATGATACTCTGCGACCGCAAGCAGCTAAAGAACCCCAACGGCTTAATCTTGGGTACGCCGGGAAGCGGGAAATCCTTTGCAGCCAAACGGGAAATGACAAACGCTTTCCTCATTACCGACGACGACATAATTATCTGCGACCCGGAAGCAGAGTATTTTTCCCTTGTGCAGCGGCTTGACGGGCAAGTGATACGGTTATCGCCTACGGGCAAGGGCATTGACGGGAAGCCCCAGTATGTGAACCCTATGGATATTAACCTCAACTATTCCGAGGACGACAGCCCCCTTGCGCTGAAATCCGACTTTATCCTCTCCCTCTGCGAGCTTGTCATAGGCGGCAAGGAGGGCTTGCAGCCCGTCGATAAGACCGTCATTGACCGCGCCGTTAGGAACGTGTACCGCCCTTTCCTTGCAGACCCCGACCCGGAGAAAATGCCTATCTTGGGCGACCTCTACAACGAGCTTTTGAAGCAGCCGGAGCCGGAAGCGGCGCGTATTGCGGCGGCGTTGGAGCTGTATGTTTCCGGGAGCCTTAACGTATTCAACCACCGTACCAACGTGGAGCTGAACAACCGCCTTGTCTGCTTTGACATCAAGCAGCTTGGGAAGCAGCTCAAAAAGTTAGGTATGCTCATTGTGCAGGACCAGGTATGGAACCGCGTCACCGTCAACCGGGCAGAAAGGAAATCCACCCGGTATTTTATGGACGAATTTCATCTTCTCTTGAAAGAGGAACAGACCGCCGCCTATTCCGTTGAAATCTGGAAGCGTTTCAGAAAATGGGGCGGCATACCCACAGCCATTACGCAGAATGTCAAGGATTTGCTTGCTTCCCGCGAAGTGGAGAATATCTTTGAAAACTCTGATTTTGTCCTCATGCTCAATCAGGCGGCGGGCGACCGGGCTATCCTTGCAAAGCAGCTCAACATCTCCCCGCAGCAGATGAAATATGTCACCCACACCGAAGCGGGCGAGGGGCTTATCTTCTACGGGAACGTGGTGCTGCCCTTTGTAGACCGCTTCCCGAAAGACACCGAGCTTTACCGGGTAATGACGACGAAGCCGGAGGAAGTGGGCGAAGCATGAACGGGCTGAAAACTGACACCATCATCAACCGGGACGCGCTCTATGCCTTGCGGGAGCTTCCAGAGGAAAGCGTACACTGTTGCGTCACAAGCCCGCCCTACTATGCGCTTAGGGATTATGGGCTTGATATGCAGATTGGGCGGGAGGACACGCCGGAGCAGTACATTGACAGGCTGACCGAGGTTTTCCGCGAGCTGCGCCGGGTACTGCGTTCTGACGGTACGCTCTGGCTGAATATCGCGGACACCTACTGCGGCACAGGGAACAAGGGCTACCATGCAGACCCGAAGAACCCGAAAGGCAGAAACGGACAGCAGATTGCAAAAAACAACCGCGTTTCCGGCTGCAAACAAAAGGACTTAATCGGTATCCCTTGGCTTTTAGCTTTTGCCCTACGCGCTGACGGGTGGTATTTACGGAGCGACATTATCTGGCAGAAAGAAAACCCCATGCCGGAGAGCGTGAAAGACCGCCCTACCCGCTGCTATGAACATATCTTTCTGCTTACGAAGTCAAAGAAATATTTCTATGACGCAGCCGCCATAGCCGAGCCGTTAGCCCCCACAACGGCGGCGCGGTACCGCACCGGGCGCAGCGCGGGACAGAAATATGCGGACGAAGTACCCGGACAGGGGAAAGTACAGGGGCTTAACCGGGCGAGAAGCGGCAGCTACTACGACGAAGCCCTCATGCCGACCATGCGGAACAGGCGGGACGTGTGGCTTATCAATACCGTACCCTACAAGGGCGGGCATTTCGCCGCGTTCCCGCCAAAACTTGCCGAAACCTGTATCAAGGCGGGCTGTCCGAAAGGCGGCGTTGTGCTTGACCCCTTTTTCGGCAGCGGCACGACGGGAGCAGCCGCAAGGCAGCTTGACAGGCATTATATAGGCATTGAGATAAACGCCGAGTATTGCGCCCTTGCAAGGGCGCGGATTGGAGGGACAGAAAAATAAAACAGTATCGAGCGCGTGAGAAAGTCACGCAGAAAATGACCCGCGAGGGGGCTGTCGAGGTAAACGCCGCCACCGGGAAAAAGAAACGTATCAGCAAGCGGATAAGGGACGCGGACTTTGCAAAGACCGAAGCACCGCAGCCGCCGGAACAGGCAGCGCAGACCATACCGGGCGGCGCAGCTCCCGCGCCCACAGCCGCCGCGCCGCCGCTTCCCCATGCGCCGGGGGCAGAACGGGAACAGGACACCGCCGCAGCCGAGCGCGTCTTGGAGCGTATCGACGGGGCGCGTACCAGAAAGGCGAGCAAAAAGGCGGCGAGGAAAGCACAGGCAGAAGCCACAGCAAAAGAAAAATCTTCCCGCTTGCAGTTTACCGACGAGGAACGGGCAACGCCGGAGCTTGAAAGGTATATCCGAAAATCGGACAAAGCAGCCGACCGTCTGGACGCGGCAAAGGCGGCTATCCCCAAAGAAAAGAAACTTGTACGGGAGCGCACCTTTGATGAAGCCACCGGGAAAGGCAAGACCCGCCTACATTTTGAGGAACAGGAAAAGCCCATAGGAAGGAATAAGCCCCACAATAACCCGCTATCCCGCCCCGCACAGGAAGCGGGTATTTTCGTCCACAACAAGATACATTCCGTTGAAAAGGACAATTCCGGCGTTGAGGGGGCGCACAAATCCGAAGAACTGGCAGAGCGCGGCGCAAAGTACGGGACGCGGAAAGTCAAGGAGGGCTACCGCAGCCACAAGCTCAAACCCTACCGGGCGGCGGCAAAGGCAGAGAAAGCGGCGTTCAAGGCGAATGTGGATTTCCAGTACCATAAATCCCTACATGACAATCCGCAGATTGCGGGCAATCCCCTTTCCCGCTTCATGCAGAAGCAGCAAATCAAGCGGCAGTATGCAAAGTCGGCAAGGAAAGGCGGCGCAAAAACGGCGCAGAAAGCCGCAGAGAACACCCGCAAGGCGGCAAAAAAGACCGCCGAGGAAACAAAAAAGGCAATCGCTTTTGTAGGGCGGCACCCGGCGGGCGTATGTATCGCCGTTGCCGCGCTGCTCTTATTCATCATGGTATCGGCGGGGCTTTCCTCTTGCGGCTCCATGTTCTCCGGCTTGATGAACGGCATACTTGGGACTTCCTACACGTCGGAGGACAGCGACCTTGTGGCGACGGAAAATAATTACGCCGCAAAGGAAAACGAGCTTCAGCAGCAGATTGACAATATCGAAAGCACCCACCCCGGCTATGACGAATACCGCTATGACCTTGACAGTATCGGGCATAACCCCCATGAGTTAGCGTCCTACCTCACCGCCCTTTTACAGACCTACACCCCGCAGAGCGCACAGGCAGAACTAAACCGCGTCTTTGCCATGCAGTACACTTTGACGCTGACGGAAGAAACGGAAATCCGCTACCGCACAGAAACAAGCACAGACCCGGAAACAGGGGAAACGACCAGCGAGGAAGTACCCTACGAGTACCATATCCTCAACGTGAAGCTGACGAACAAGCCCATTTCCGAGATTGCGGAGGAACTTCTAACGCCACAGCAGCTTGAAATGTACCGCGTCTATCTGGAAACAAGCGGAAACAAGCCGCTGATTTTCGGCGGCGGCTCCCCCGATATGGGCGCGTCCGAGGATTTAAGCGGCGTACAGCTTGTAAACGGCACACGCCCCGGCAACACCGCCGTTGTAGACCTTGCGAAGCGGCAAGTCGGCAACGTGGGCGGGCGACCCTTTTGGAGCTGGTACGGATTTAACAGCCGCGTGGAATGGTGCGCCTGTTTCGTTTCATGGTGCTACAATCAAGCCGGAAAGAGCGAGCCGCGCTTTGCCGGGTGCCAGTCACAGGGCGTACCCTGGTTCCAGTCACGCGGGCAATGGGGCGCGAGGGGCTATGAGAATATCGCCCCCGGCGACGCTATCTTTTTCGACTGGGACGGGGACGGGAGCGCAGACCATGTGGGGCTTGTTATCGGAACGGACGGGGAGCGCGTCTATACCGTCGAGGGCAATTCCGGCGACGCCTGCAAGATAAAGAGCTACCCCGTCAATTACTCCTGTATCAAAGGCTATGGGCTGATGAACTGGAATTAACATATTTTGAGCAAAGAAAGGAGAAATTTATTGATGGCTATGAACAAAATTGAACGTATCGACAAAGAGATTGCAAAGACCCGCGAGAAAATCACCGAGTACCAGAACAGATTAAGGGGGCTTGAAGCGCAGAAAACCGAAGCGGAAAACCTGCAAATCGTACAGCTTGTGCGCTCCATGCGCCTTTCCCCGCATGAGCTTTCCGCTATGCTTTCCGGGGGCGGTATTCCGGGCATGGAAGCCGCGCCGGGCTACCCCGCAGAACCCGCAGACCACGACACCGAAGAAATGGAGGACACCGAGAATGAATAAGAAAATCCTTAGAACACTGACCGCACTTTGCGCCGCCCTTATGCTTTCGGGCGGCTTTTCCGTCACCGCTTTTGCACAGACCCCGGAGGGAGAGGACGACACCAACGACAGCGGCGTTGTCTACGAGGAACCCCAAAAGGAAGAACCCCTTACCCCGGACGGGAACGCGACCCTTGTAGACGATTTCGGCGGCAACAAGCAGCTTATCACCGTAACGACCAAAAACGGCAATTACTTTTATATCCTCATTGACCGGGACGACGAGGGCGAGAACACCGTACATTTCCTTAATCAAGTGGACGAAGCCGACCTCTTAGCACTTATGGAGGACGGAAGCACCGAAGCAGCCCCGCCCGCCGTTTGCAGTTGCACCGAAAAATGCGAAGCCGGAAAGGTAAATGTGAGCTGCCCCGTCTGCAAGGACAACATGACCGCTTGCAGCGGCAAGGAAGCAGAGCCGGAAACCGAGGAACCGCCGGAGCTGCCCAAAGAGAAAGGCAATGCGGGCGGGCTTGTGCTTTTCCTTGTCGTGGCACTTCTTGGCGGCGGGGGCGCGTTCTATTATTTTAAGTTTATGAAGCCGAAGCAAAACGTCAAGGGCGGCACCGACCTTGAAGATTTCGATTTTGACGACTACGACGAGGACGAGCCGGACGAGGGGGACGGGCTTTCTGATGAAGAACAGGAGGACGAGGAAGCATGACCCTGTTTACCGACAATCCCTTTGAAAAGATGATGATACAAAGACCGGGCGGGCGGCGTGACAATGCGCCGCCCGTTCCCCATTCCCCGGCTTGCGCTTCCTGTCCGTACAAAGGGCAGCTCCCTTGTGTGGGCTACTGTCTGAAACAGGTACAGGAGAAAAAGGCAAGTGAGCCGGAACGCTGAAAATGGACTTTTAATTTTCGTTTGCAACATCTATGAGATTTTCGTAATGCAAAAGTGTTATGTTATTTTCATTTTGCAGTTGGAGCTTTCTATCACGAATATTCTCAAAATCTTTACGGAGTCCGGCTATCACAGCATAGTAGATTTGATAAGGGCAATATTTGTATAATTGTCTGGGTAACTTTGTATTGGAGAATGAGTGCTTTTCCAATTCTGCTACAATTACATTCCAATTTGCAGCAATATACATTTGCCAATCCCTAACCTGTTCAATCCCTTTATTGATTACTTCCCCGAAACGAGTACCTTTTTCTTTTGTTATCCGCCCGTTGGGAGCTTCTAATTCCACAAAGACAAATTGATAACCGTCTGAACTATTACCTATGAGCAGATAATCAGCCACATAAGCCGACCCGATTTTGAACTCTGGAAAGATATAATTATCGTCATGGTGTCCTGTTCTGTAATAATGCCGTAATAAGCCAAACAAATAATTCCATGCACGATTAGAAGCTATCCAATTTAGTATAGCTCTTTCTGTTGTATCGGAAGAAGTAATCAGTTGATAAAACTCTTTTGTCGTATCATATATAGGTGTGAACCTTGAATAATGGTTGTTGGGAAATAGCGAAGTAGCACACTCAATAAAGTAATCCATTTCTTTGTTTTTACCGCGCCTGTAATGCCCGCCACGTTTTTTATTCATTGCTTCTTCCTGTTCATCAGTAGGAGCAAAAACATCGAAAGTATGTATTGATTTCATATTGTCACCTGTTTCTTATAGTAATGCTTAAAGTATAAACCAATTTCAAACCTAAAACAACCGAAAGGAGAACAGAAAATGAAACTGATTATTGCAGAAAAGCCGAGCGTGGCGCAGACTATCGCCGCCGCGCTTGGCGTTAAGGAAAAGAAAGACGGATATATCGAGGGCGGCGGCTGCCTCATTTCATGGTGCGTCGGGCATTTGGTACAGCTTGCGGAAGCTGCCGCCTACGGGGAGCAATATAAAAAATGGAGTTTTGACAGCTTACCCATTCTGCCGGAGGAATGGCAGTACGCCGTTGACCCGGACAAGGGGAAGCAATTCAAAACCCTAAAAGAGCTTATGCACCGCGCCGACGTTTCCGAAGTGGTAAATGCGTGTGACGCGGGGCGCGAGGGAGAATTGATTTTCCGCTTTGTCTACGAAGCGGCGGGCTGCAAGAAGCCCATGCGCCGCTTGTGGATTTCCTCAATGGAGGACGGGGCGATTAAGGCGGGCTTTGCTTCCCTCAAAGACGGGCGGGACTACGACGCGCTCTTTGCGTCTGCCCTCTGCCGCGCAAAGGCTGACTGGCTTATCGGCATTAACGCCACCCGGCTTTTCTCCTGCCTGTATGGAAAGACCTTGAACGTGGGGCGCGTCCAGACCCCGACCTTAAAAATGCTCACCGACCGGGACGCGGCTATCTCCCATTTCCAGAAAGAAAAATATTATCATGTGCGCCTTGATTTATCCGGCGCGGAAGCGGCAAGCGGGAGGATTTCCGACAAGGCAGAAGCCGACGCGCTGAAAGGGGCTTGCGAAGCGGAAACGGCGGTATGCGTTTCCCTCACCAGAGAGAAGAAAACCGCAGCCCCGCCGAAGCTCTTTGACCTTACCTCTTTGCAGCGGGAAGCGAACCGCATTTTCGGCTACACCGCGAAGCAGACCCTTGACCTTGCACAATCCCTTTATGAAAAGCGGCTCCTTACTTATCCGAGGACGGACAGCAGCTTTCTTACTGACGACATGGGCGGCACCGCAGCGGGCATTATCGCGCTGCTTTGCGAAAAACTCCCCTTTATGGCGGGCGCGGACTTCACGCCGGAGGTTGTAAAGGTATTAGACAGTAAAAAAGTATCAGACCACCACGCAATCATTCCCACTATGGAGCTTGCAAAGGCTGACCCGGACGCGCTGCCGGAAAGCGAGAAGAATATCCTTACCCTTGCGGGGGCGCGTCTGCTTTTTGCCACCGCCGAGCCGCATATTTATGAAGCGGTTACGGCGGTTTTCTCATGCGCCGGGACAGACTTCACCGCAAGGGGAAAGACCGTACTTGCGGAGGGTTGGAAAGAGCTTCAACGCAGATACCGGGCGACGCTGAAAGATAAGCCCGAAGCGGAGGACGGGGAAAATGCAGACGTGACGCTGCCGAAGCTTTCCGAGGGACAGGGCTTTCCTAACCCCGCCGCAAAAGTAACGGAGCATACCACAACGCCGCCGAAGCCCCACAGCGAAGCAAGCCTTTTGTCGGCTATGGAACGCGCCGGGAACGGGGACACCGACCCGGACGCGGAACGCCGGGGGCTTGGCACTCCCGCCACCCGCGCCGCCGTCATTGAAAAACTGGTAAAGGGCGGCTTTGCGGAGCGCAAGGGGAAGCAGCTTATCCCTACCAAAAACGGGAACAGCCTTATCTGTATTCTGCCGGATATACTCACTTCCCCACAGCTTACCGCAGAATGGGAAAACAATCTGACGCAGATAGCAAAGGGAGCCGCAGACCCCGGCGAATTTCTGTCCGGCATTGAAGCTATGGCGCGGGAGCTTGTGCAGACACACGCCGCAGCACTGGACGGGAAAAAGGATTTGTTCCGGGAGGAAAAGCCCTCTGTCGGCAAATGCCCCCGTTGCGGTTCCCCCGTCCATGAGGGGAAGAAAAACTATTATTGCAGCAACAAAGAATGTGCCTTTGTCATGTGGAAGAATGACCGCTTTTTCGAGGAACGCAAGACCGCTTTTTCCGCGAAGATTGCCGCCGCGCTCCTTAAATCCGGCAAAGTGAATGTGAAGAAGCTCTATTCCCCGAAAACAGGCAAGACCTACGACGGAACTATCGTTCTGGCTGACACTGGCGGGAAATACGTCAACTACCGTATCGAAGTACAGAAGAACTAAAAACTTGAATAGCAAGCATAGGAAGCGGGTACCCACTTCCGTAAATCCCTGTCCTGCCGCTGACGCGCCGGACGGGGATTTTGCTTGTTGGGAAGTTTCCCAAACCCTCTAAAAAAATGAAAAAATTGTTGGCATAACGCACAGCCCACCGTAGTACGGGGCGAACCCCAAAAGCGCGGCGGTGCGCCGCCATTTCAGAAAGGAGCGAATGAATGGAAAAGAAAAAAGGTTACTCCATGTTTGAGCGTGACAAGTTAGACCCGGCTGACAGTATGCGGATAGAGCGAAATATTTATTTTGAGGAACAGACCGCTGACCTTTCCGGGCTTACCGCCCTGCCCTTAGAACAGTTACAGGCATTGCGGGAAGAATACGCGGCGGCTGAACAGGCAGCTTTTGAAGCCTTGCAAGAACAGGCGGCGGCATGGGACGAACAGGCGGGAAAGACCCTTGCCATTGACAAAGCCATTGAGTATGTGAGGACACCCGAAGCTACGCATACCGCGAACCAGTGGGAAGCTACGGACTACGGGAAGCACATCAGCAACCGCGTCTACCAAATGCGCTACCACATATCCGAGAATACCCGGTATGACAGGGAAAAAGAGAAATCCATTCCCTATTCGTGGACGCTTTCATGGAGTATTTACACCAACAGCCCCCACAATTACGGACAGGCAAAAATCGCCGGACAGGAAAGGAAAGTCTTTGCAGACAAGGCAGCTATGGAAAAGTATCTGAATGGGCGTATCAAAGCCTATCAGCATTTATTCACCGAGGTATCGCCGCCTATCCCGCCAGAGTATGCAGAGCATTTCAAAGTAAACGGGCAGCTTTACCGGGCTATGCTATCGAGGGCGAGGAACGGGCGCAGCCTACCGCTGAAAAAGCAGCCCCCACCACAGCAGAGCCGCCACAGGACACCGAACAGAGAAAGGAGCGTGAAACCATAAACGAGCAGTTTTCAATTCTTATCGACAGCCGCAGCCGCTTTGAAACAGGCAAACCGGGCGGCGTGTGGCTTCCCATGCCGACCACAACAGAGCAGCTTCATGCGGCTATGGAAAGCGTCGGCATTACCGCAGACAATCCGCAGGATTTTTTCATCAACGGGTATTCTTCTACGGAGGACTGCCCCTTTGACTTGCCGCTTTCCGTTATCCAAAGCGCAAGCATGGACGAGCTGAATTATTTTGGAAAACTTCTGGAAATGCAGAGTGACGGGGACAAGGATAAATTTGCGGCGGCGGTTACACATGGCGAGTATGCCGGAAGCATGAAAGACCTTATCAACCTTGCACAAAACCTTGACTGTTACTGGCTCTATCCCACTGTCCGCAGCGAAGAAGATTACGGTTATTATCTTATCGACGAACTGGACGAGCTGGAGCTTCCCGAAGAAGCAAAGAAATATTTCAAGTATGAAGAATACGGGCGGGACGCAGTTAGCAAGGATAAGGGGCAGTTTACCGAACAGGGCTATATCTATAACAATCAGAACACCTTTACCGAATGGTATCGGGGAACGGAAAACGAGATACCCAAAGAATACCGCGTTATGAGCTTCCCACAGCCGGAACGCGGCGGACAGGACAAGACCTTTATGGACGCAGCCGCCACAGAGCAGACCGCCCGAACCGCCGCAGAGCAGCCACAGGAGCCGCACCCGGTTATCCCTATCGTGCTGACAGCCGGGAAGCCCGCCGAGAAATTAAAAGAGATTACCGACCGTCTGGAACAGGGCATTACGGAACTCTTTGACAGCGAGCGTTACAAGGAATATCTGAAAGTCATGTCAAAATTCCATAATTACAGCTTCCGAAACACCGTCCTTATCGCCATGCAGAAGCCGGACGCTTCCCTTGTGGCGGGCTTTTCCGCTTGGAAGAACAACTTTGAACGAAACGTGATGAAAGGGCAAAAGGGAATTAAAATCATTGCTCCGTCACCCTATAAAATCAAACAGGAAATGCAGAAAATCGACCCGCACACGCAGAAGCCCGTTATCGGCAAGGACGGGAAGCCCGTCACCGAGGAAAAGGAAGTCACCATACCCGCCTACAAGGTGGTATCCGTCTTTGACGTTTCCCAGACCGAGGGAAAGGAGCTGCCGGACATTGCGGTTGACGAGCTGACAGGCGACGTTGACCGCTACAAGGATTTTTTCGCAGCCCTTGAAAAGACTTCCCCCGTTCCTATCGCCTTTGAGAATATCGAGGGCGGCTCTCATGGCTACTACCACTTGGAGGACAAGCGCATTGCTATCAACGAGGGCATGAGCGAATTACAGACCTTAAAGACCGCTATTCACGAAATCGCCCATGCGAAGCTGCACGACATTGACCTCAACGCGCCAAAGGACGAGCAGCAGCCCCACGTTGACCGCCGCACCCGCGAAGTCGAAGCGGAAAGCGTCGCCTATACTGTCTGCCAACATTACGGGCTTGACACGTCGGACTACTCTTTCGGCTATGTCGCCGGGTGGAGCAGCGGGCGGGAGCTGTCCGAGCTGAAAAGCTCCCTTGAAACGATACGCAGCGCAGCCGCCGAGATTATCAATTCCATAGACGAGAACTTAGCGGAGCTGCAAAAGGCACAGGACAAGGAGCAGACCGCCGGACAGGAGCAGCCCACCAGAGAGGGACAGGAAGCCGCGCCGCAGCCGGAAGCCCCGGCAAAGGCAGATACAGCCGGGAAAGAGAAGCCGGAAGCAGCCGCACCGGGAAAATCCGGCGCACAGGAAAAAGCGGGCGCAGCCCCGAAAGAAGCCTTTACCCCGGAAACGATTTACAGAGTGCGCCGGAACCCTTACAGCGACAGCCGGGAAAACAGCTACCTCTTGCAAGCCTATGTGACACAGGAGAACGGGCGGGCGAAAATGGGCGACGTGCTTTATACGGGAACGCCGGAGAAATGCCGCGAGCTTATGGGGCAGCTCAAAAGCGGCGAGCTGACCGAGGGCGACGTGAAGCAGCTTTACGCAAAGGCACAGGAAACGGCGCAGACCGCCGGACAGGACAAAGACACCTTTTCCATTTACCAGATAAAGGGCGGGGACGAAACAAGGGATTTCCGCTTTGAGCCATACGACCGCCTGCAGGCGGCGGGAAATGTGGTTGACAGGGCGAACTATGAGCTTGTCTATTCCGCGCCCCTTGCGCCGGAAACTTCCCTTGAAGATATTTACACCTGTTTCAATATCGACCACCCCAAAGATTTTAAGGGACACAGCCTTTCCGTTTCCGACGTGGTAGTGCTTCATCAGGACGGACAGGACGCGGCGCATTTCGTTGACAGTGTAGGTTTTCGGGAAGTGCCGGAGTTTTTACAGGAGCAAAAGCAGCTTACCCCGGACGACTTGGAAACGGGCGAAACTGTCAAGACACCGAGGGGGACTTTCCATGTGACCGCCATGAGCCGGGAGCAGATAGAAGCCGCCGGATATGGCTTTCACCACCAGTCGGACGACGGAAAGTATCTGATTATGGGGAATGGGACGCGGGCGTTTGCCGTTGCCGCAGAACAGGCGCAGCGGGACAATCCCTTGAAAACCGCCGAGCAGACCACAGAGCAGAACGGGAACATGATTGACGGTATCATCAACAACACCCCCACCGTTGACGAACTGGAAGCAAAGGTAAAGGCGGGCGAGCAGATTTCCCTTGTTGACCTGGCTAACGCTGTCAAAGCCGACAAGGAGCGCGGCAAGGGAGCGAAGCCGGAAAAGAAACCCTCTATCCGGGCGCAGCTTAGAGCCGACAAGGAAAAGGCACAGAAGAAAAACGCAAAGCAGAAGTCACAGGACTTGGAAAGGAGCTGACCCATGCCGGAACAGAGCAAATTTGAAAACATGGATTTGTTTGCTTCCCTTGAAGCGATTATGAAGCAGAACACAGGCTTTTACCAGAGCGACTTAGACATTGACAAAGAGATTATCGCAAAGGCGGCGGCAAGCCCCCACAGGGAGGACAAAACACTTTTGTGGTTCTGCCGCCCGTCCGGGACGCACTGTTTCCGGGAGCGCGACGTTTTCCTCAAAGACACCGCGCCCCACAACACATGGCGTTTCTACATGGAGCAGACAAGCGACCGCGTTCTTGCCTATGCAATCGAGCTGACGGGAAAGGAGCGCGGGAAAATCAAGGGCAATCTGTACGAACTGGACTACTCTAAACATTATGAGCGCGTCAAGGAAAAGGAGCTGCCCGCCGATACGGTGAAGCTGATTTATGAGCATGGGGAAAGGGTACAGGAAGCCGGGAGATATTTTGACGGAACCCCAGACCCGCAGCTTGGGAAATTTGAACGCTTTGAAGCCGTACCCAACGACCCGGACGCGCTGCAATCGCTCTTACAGGAAGAACGGCGCAGCCGGGAGCAGCTTTCGCCGGGGGATTTCAAGGCGCATATTGCCGCTTTGCGGGACGGGCTGATTGAAACGGAAGCGCGGCGCATTGTGCGGGAAATGAAGCGGCATTACGAGCCGAACAGCCCGAACAAGACCCATTTCATGGCAGAGCTTTCCCCGGCGTTCATGCGGCTTGCAGCCACAAAGGACACTGACCGCCTTTTCTCCATGCTGCCCTACAAGACCCTTTCCTTTTCCAAAATCGAGGGCAGACATGGGACGTATGCGCTGATTGACAAGGGGGAGAACCGGGACAGGGAGATAAGGAAGCCCCGCCCCTCTATCCGGGCGCAGCTTAAAGCAGACAAGGCAAAGACCGCCCCGAAAAAGGCGGCGGCAAAAACAAAAAATCACGATATGGAGGTATGAGCATGATTAGACTGACTGTTGAAGAAACAAACCTTTTGAGCATTTACAACGAGGGCGGCAAGCGGGCTTTGATTGAGAATGTCAACGCCGCGCTGCCCTACATGGACGCGGATATGCGGGAGCTTGCAAAGCGCACCCTTTCCAAAGTGGACGCTTTGACCGAAGCGGAATTTGCAGAGCTTCCCATTTACGCCGCTGATGAAGTATGAACGGGGTTAAGCGGCTGACGCCGCCCCAGAGCCGGAAAGTCAACGCCCTTGTGCGCCGGACGTGCTGCAATTATGATAACGGGAACTGTATCTTACTGGACGACGGGGACGAGTGCGTATGTCCGCAGCTCATTTCCTATTCGCTTCTCTGCAAGTGGTTCCGGGTTGCGGTGCTTCCCGCCGACAGGCTGCTTTATGCGGAGCTTTACCAGACAGGGGATAAGAAGAAATGTACCGAGTGCGGCGCGTTCTTTGCGTCAACCTCTAACAGTGTCAAATACTGCCCCGTCTGCCGGAAACGTATCACCCGCAGACAAGCCGCCGAGCGCATGAGGAAAAGACGCGCCCCTGTTACGCAGTAGGCGCGGAAAATCCCTTGATTTACAGGGCTTTCCGGGCGTGAAAATCGGATAGGCGATACTTTATACCTTTACCCCCAAAAATGGCGTTCTACTGCGTAACATTCACGAAAACAGCACCCATAAAAAGACAGGGCGCGGAAGTCATATACTGGCTTCCGCGCCCTGTTCTTTTTTTGTCCTATCTGACATTTCCCTTTTCCATTTCTTCAAGCGGGAACTGCGGGAGGGCTTCTATCAGCTTCTTTGTGATGGACTGGCGCATATCTTCGTTGATTTCCTGTTTCGTGCTTCCGTCCGGCTGTCTGACCGCTACCGTCGATAGCCTGTCGATTTCGTCCTTGTAGCACTCCACGACTTTCTCCACCGCCCATTTTTCCCCGGCAACGGCGGCGCGTATGGTTTCATATTCCGGCATTTTCTGGTTTTCCATGCTCAACGCTCCTCTGCTTTTTGATAGCCCTATCATAGCACAGCGGCGGGGATTTTGCTATCCTTATCCGCGCTCTGTTCCCTTTTCCCGTTCCGGCTGCCTGTCTGCCTGTAAAATGCTGTCAATGTTCTGCTTGATAATATCGTATTCCCGGACTTTCTTTTTCAGCTTCCCATAGTCGGCATAAAGGGCTTCTTTCTGCGCTTGGAGGGCTTCATATTCCGATTGCAGCGCGGCAAGGTTCGGGAGCTTTGCAATGCCCGCCGCTTTCAGCGACCTTGCGGCGGCTTCATGTAGGATAATCGCCTGTTCCTGTCCGGCGCGGTACTTCTCCCTGTTCCTTGCCTTGCGGTATGCGTCATAGACGGGCTTTGTCTTTTGGTAGGTGGAAACATTCTTGATAAGCACCGCCATGTCCGCAAGCCGCTTTTCCGCGTCCTTCAATGCGTCTGCCGCCTGTCCGCTTTCCGCTGCCATTTCTTCAATCCGGCTGACTAAATCCGCGTACTGTTCAATCTTATGTTCCGTCAAGAAATTCATGGTCTTTGCTGCCTGTTTCAGATTGTGGATTTTCGCCCACTGTTCATAGCCCTTACTCTGCGCCGCCTTGATACTGTTCTCAATGTCGATAAGCAGCGAAACGCCGCGCTGCTCTCTGGGGGCTTTCGCCGCCTTTGCCCGTCTGCCCGCTATCCGTTCCCTTATGGCTTCCTCTGTATAATCCGCGCCGAGGGTTTTAAGACGGGTGAAGCGTTCCTGTCCGGGGGCGCGGCATGACACATATTTCCCCGGCTTTATCTCATAGCCCGCCGCCTGTAACCGCTGCAACAATTCCTCAAAACTGGAAACTTGGGGGATAAGCGCGTCAACGGCAATCTTTAGCTTGCCTTTCCAACTTGTACCCGTCTTTTCTGCCTGGTACTCCGCATAGCTCTTTCCCTTGCTGCCCTTGCCGGGAACGACGACGGACAAGCCATTTTCCCGACACAGCTTGTCGCTCATGTTCCGTATGCCGTAATAGCTCCTTTTGTTGGAATTATATTTGCGGTGGTCTACGAAATTTACGGCGCAGAAAATAATGTGATTGTGGACGTGTCCTTTGTCAATGTGCGTCGTGAGTACATATTCATGCTGCCCCTTTGTTACCGCGTCGGCAAGCTGCTTTCCGATTTCATGGGCTTTCTGATAATCGACTTCCCCCGGCTCAAAGGACTGTATCAGATGAAAGGCTAAATTGTTCCCCTTTTGGAGTGCTTGGGACAAGGTATATTCAAATTCAATATCTGCCGTTTCATAGGAGCAGCCGAAAGAGGACACAAGCATTTTTCCGTCCGTCTTGTCCGGGTTTTCGATATAGTCAAGGGCTTTGCTTAGAGTGCTTTTAATAGGCTTAATCTTTGTAACCGCCATATCTCCGCAAGCACCCCCTTTATTTCCTCTATGTCCTCTTGGTATGCGTTCCCCGTCGCGTTTACGCGGCGTGCTATCTGGTTGACGTTGACACCGATTTTCTGTATCTCTGCGGTCATTGCCTTTATATCGGCATGGTCTATCTGAATGATATACCCGTCAATGGCAATCTTCCGCAGATATGCCGCCATGTTCCGGGTGGGTACGAGCTTCATTTTTTCCAGTATTAAATCCCGTTCCGCTTCCGTCACTCTGAATTTGATTTGCACCGTTCTTTTGCGTCCGTTCATGTATTCGCTCCTTTCCTTTCCGTTCCGAGGGTTTGGGACACTTCCCAACAAGCAATTTTCAACCGACGCGCCGCAGCGCGGGAGGGGAAAATACGGAAGTGGGTACCCGCTTCCTATGCTTGCTACGAATGTTTTTATCCCTTATGCCTTACTACGGAGCTATGCCCGGTTTTGCCAAACTTCCGCAAAAGAAAAACGCTGCAATCCTCAAAAAAAGATTACAACGCTCTCTAAACCTTATTCAATTCTGACGGACACTTCTTATCTGCCCTCTGTTTCGACTTCCGCTATCTCCTTTGCCGTTGCGCTCACAATCCGTATGCCTGTATCGCTCATACCGTCAAGAAGCGCGTCAAGCTGCCGCCGCTGCGTGTTCTTCTCTGGCGGCGTTTCCAAAAGAAACTGGTCTACGGATATATTGTAGCGGAGCATAAGCTCAAAGAAAATCTGTAAACTTGGGTGCTGCCCCTTGTTCTCAATGTTCGCAAGGTAGCGCGGCGAGATAAACATTTCGTCGCTCACTTTCTTGCGGCTCTCCTTGCGCCCTGTCCGCGCCGCCTTTATCGCTGCCCCAAAAGCCTTGAAATCGTATTTCGGTACTGGTCTTTTTGCCATAGTTATTCACCCTGTTACATTTTACTGTTCCCCTTTCTTCTTGGATATGTCTACACAATTCAATCAGTTAGCCAAAATAATTCATATGTATATGTTGACAATTAGCCGCTTTTTTTGTATAGTATTATTAAAAGGGGAAATGTTTATGTTACATAGCATGCGTATTCGATAAGCATTGAAATCAAAAAGATTTTTCCCATTTTCAATATGGGCTTTTTTGTCATGCTTATTTTGCGTATGCTATACAACAAAACTAACGATGTATAGACATAGTATAAAAACTATGCCTTAATTTTGTTGTAGTATTATATGTATAAATGCAGGTCAATGCTCATGTTGAGAATTGACCTGCATTTTTTTGCGCAAAAGGAGAAATATTATGCTTGAAAAATATTGGATAAAATGTCCAATTTGTAACGGAAAGACGAGGGTTCAAGTATTTTATAATACGGTATTAAGAAATTTTCCTCTTTTCTGCCCTAAATGTAAATTAACACATATCATTGATGTTGAAAAATTAGAAATCATAATCAAAAACTCTGAAAAACAAAAGGAAGGATATTAAATGAAACACTTACCTAAAAGTACACCTACGGAAATATTGAATGACCCATACGGATTTACTTACAAAGAAATGTCGGAAGTAATTGGAGAGGATAAAGCAAGAGCCTTATATACGGAATTGTAT
>ENA-OQKW01000059-OQKW01000059.1-human-gut-metagenome-genome-assembly--contig:-NODE-59-length-27194-cov-2.716260_pt1 | contig 27194 bp, 25 predicted proteins | sample MGYA00242657_ERZ504815 | MGnify/ENA primary metagenome ERZ504815 (study PRJEB26092, sample SAMD00036404) | human gut metagenome | host: Homo sapiens | study: EMG produced TPA metagenomics assembly of... | reverse complement strand
CTTTCCTTCTTTGTAACGCATGGATACGGATACAGTCATTCCAACCCATAACGGACCGGAAAGTGGAGGAAATGGTGCAATGATGGACAGGATCAGATTTCTCAGACCACTGACCAGATTGGAACGGCTGGAATTGAAATCAATATACTCATCATCTCTCGCCTGACGTGCCTCTGATACAAGGGTCTCTGTAGTAACAAAAATCACCAAATGCAATAACATAGCACACCAGTGCCAGCGGTAGTGCTTTGATAAACATAGATGCCGGAGGAATCCCTACGCCGAAAATACTCACCTGATCAATGATATCTTTAAACTGAGGAATCTTGATAAAGGTACCAATCTCCAGTCCCGGGGCATCCAGTTCGCCAACCAGAAGTCCTACTACCATTGCGATAAGATAGGGGAAAAGATTTCCGTATCTCGCAACAAGATCAAGAAACTTATTTGTTTTTCTCTTCTCCTGATATTTGTCAGAGAAGCTGATCAGGATCAAAAGACCTACACCTGCAACAATAGCCAGAGGATATTTGTGCATATTTCCGTTCTCTCCCAGCTGTCCTGCCATAACTGTAACCGGTGCTGCAAGAAGGATTCCGCCTTTGACAGAATTGGGAACTGCATGAACAAATTTATCCGCCAGTCTGGTCACACCCATAAAGATAAATACCAGACCTACCAGCATCTGCAGTGCGATCATAGCCTGTATTCGCTCTTTTCCCATGGGGAAGCCTTCCAGAAATACAATAGTCAGCGGCAGGGTCGGTGTGATCCACCCCGGTACTACCGGATCGCCAAGCAGGCTGTGAAGCAGATAAAGGAAGGTTTCAATAATTACACAGCTCCACGCCAGCTCATAAGGAAGCCCCAGATACTGCTCCAGATACGGAACAGCAGCCAGAGCAGTAACGCCCAGGATCAGACCCTGAATGAACTCAACAGATTCTATCTTGTAATGTATAAATGGAAGTCTTATCTGAAATGGTCCAAAGGGGATGTAGGGCAGTTCATTTTCTCTTCTTTGTGTTCTTATATTTGCCATACAGATTCTCCTTTTCAATAAATTGTTAGATTACTTCTATATTTCAGCTTGTATATTCTATCTTTTTTGTTAATTTTTAGACAATCCAGATTTTAATAAAATCCAATCCGACCGGAAAAAATTTGAAGCTTGTAACGTCCAAACGTATCTTCAGTTAGATTGGATTTCAATATCACAGGATTTCTGTATCTTATTTATTTCTATCGCTTATTTATTTCTATCACTTACTGGCTTACTTATTTCTGTTCTTCTTTACAAAGAGGGCGAGCAGGATACCGACGATGGTCACTGCCATGTTCAGAAGAAGGATCATTCTCGGAGCACTGCTTCCGCCAACTTTGGTAATGTACCCTGCAAGGCTTAAGATTGTGTAGTTCGCGATGCTGGATGCGATCATTACCAGTGATGTTGCTGTTCCCTTATTCTCAGGGAAGAACTCTGCTGTGGTGGAAACTGCCAGCTGGAGAACACCGCCTGCACCTGCATATCCGATCACAAAGCCACCGATCAGGCAAATAAACGGGGCCTGGATAAAGTAACATAGGAGCAGCATGATAGTGGAGATTAACGGATAGAGGATCAGGACGTTAATCTCTTTCAGACCTTTTTTGATAAATGCTGCTGTTGCAAGGATGGCAGTTGCAGTTCCCAGGGCATACAGGGACTGGATCTTTGAAGGGTCTGCCATACCATAGGAACGGGCAAGTTCCTGATTACAGTTCAGCCATAACATAAAGGTTGAGGAGCTGGTGAATCCGATCAGAATTGCAGCAATCGCTGCAGGGGAAATCTTGTGTCCGGATTTCTTCTTATCAACTTTAGCCTGTACTTTCTTCTCTCTCGCCGGAAAAGGGAGGATCAGGATCAGGATTCCGTCAATGAGGATCGCAATACCTGCTACGATAAAGATTGTCTTATATGACATATTTGCAGATGCTACGATTCCGATCAGGAACGGAAGCAGGAACTGGCTCAGGCAGATGGAAAATTTTGTAAACAGGTTTGCTACTGACGGGTTGTTTACATAGATTTCCATGCAGGTAGGGCTTACGCAGGTATCGAGGAAAGAGTTTGCGATTCCGCCGATCACTGCAAAGGCATATCCCATTGCCATGGATGTGGAATTTGCCATTCCAAAGAAGTATGCTACATAACAGAGCACACCGATAATTCCGCTCAGTTTTCTTCCGTATTTGTCAGACAGAGGACCGGAGAAAGGAAGAGAAATCAGACGCCCCAGTCCAAGTGCTGCAATTACAGATACTACCATACTTACATCCAGGGTGCCATCAGCCAGGGGCTTCGCACCCCAGGCAGCTGCAAACTCCGGTTTGTACTGCCCCAGGATAGAAGCACCGATTCCATGGATGAAATAAGTAAAATATGCTGCAAGGGAGGTGAAAATGAGCATTTTGTTTGTTTTCTGTTTCATTTTGGTCTCCTAGGTTAATTTGTTATTACTTGTTTTCGTTTTCTTCCTGGAATTTCTGGTATTCAGCAGTAGGCATTTCCAGTCCTGTGTAGAGCTTGTAAGCTGCAGCTCCCTGCCATAACAGCATTCCTTTTCCGCCGATTGCAAGCTTGCAGCCTGCTTCTTTGGCTTCTTTTACCATTCTTGTTTCAGCAGGATTGTAAACAACGTCTGCTACTACAAGGTCAGGGCGGAACATGGATTTATCTTTGATCAGAGTAAGCTCTTCGTGAGGTTTCATTCCTGCAAGTGTTGCGTTTACGAGGATGTCTGCGTTTGCAACCTCTTCTTTCAGTTTTGCCTCATCTTCCAGATCAAATACAGAAACTTTACAATCCGGTGTTTCTTTGCTCAGTTTCTCTGCTGTGGACTCTGCACGTGCAAAGAATGGGTCTTTCGGATTGAAGATAGAAATGGATTCTGCTCCGTCTAATGCACACTGTACCTGGATTGCTGTTGCAGCACCGCCTGCACCGAGAACTACCATTTTTTGCCTTTTACGTCAACGCCATGTTCTTTTAAGTTGCGGACAAATCCGATACCGTCTGTGATATGTCCTACTAATTTGCCGTCTTCATTAACGATTGTGTTAACTGCACCGATGATTCTTGCTGCAGGTGAAAGCTCATCCATGTGTTTTGCAACTTCGTTCTTGCATGGCATAGTTACGTTTGCGCCTCTCATTTTGAAAAGACGGATTGCATCCAGAGCAGCCGGAACCTGGTCTTCCTTGATGTCAAATGCCATGTAAGCATAGTCAAGGTTATGATGACGGAAGCTGAAGTTATACATTGCCGGTGATCCTGAGTGTCCTACCGGGCTTCCGATAAGTGCCATTAATCCTGTTGTTCCTTTAATTCTCTGTTCCATTTCCTTTTTGCCTCCTGAATTTTTTTGTAAATCATTTTCAAGCTGCTGTCCGCTGATAATATCATACAGCGCCTCTTAACTGCAACTATAAAACGAATAAATTATAAGATTCGAAATTCGCTGATTTACTGCGTAAATCGCTACTTTCTCATGTTTGGCAGGTCCCAAGTTCAAAAGTCTTATCGTGCAAGCACGAACGACTTTTTGAATTTTTGACCCTGATATCTTCATAATGTGGAAGCTACCTCATACGCTTCTTTCGTAGCATCAAGTGCTCTTCTTGCGCGGGTGGCATCGCCGATCACATAGGTATCCGGTACGATGGCTTTGATCTCTTCGCCGAATGGGTTGTAGTTTCTGAATCCCATGGAGAGGATGACAGAATCATAGCCTCTGGATTCATGTCTCTGTCCGTCTGCTGTCTCGTACTCTACGCCGTCCTCATAGAATTTGCATACCTTTGCACCTGTGATCTCTTTGATCTTGTAATCTTCGAAATCTTTCATCAGGTAAACTCTATGCTCGTGGATCACGTCGGCACCTACAGTGTCTCTGAACTCAATGACTGTTACATCATGGTTCTGCTCACCGAGGAATGCTGCTGTCTCGCATCCCACCATTCCGCCACCTACAACCAGTACTTTCTTTCCTGCTGCTCTCTTGCCGTCAAGAAGATCAGAGCCATGGATAATTGCAGGATTGTCGATACCTTCGATCGGAAGGATCAGTGTTCTGGAACCGGGAGCAACAATTACGCTGTCTGGTTTCTCTTCCTTGATAAGATCCAGAGTTACTTCCTGGTTCATTTTGATTGTTACGCCTGCTTTCTGGCAGCGTACGATATAACTGCGGATCATGTTTGTGATGTCGCCTTTTCCCGGAGGATAAGCAGCAAGACGCATGTTTCCGCCAAGTTTATCACTTGCTTCATAAAGTGTTACCTGATGACCTTTTTCCTGTGCGATAAATGCAGCGCAAAGACCTGCAACACCGCCGCCGATTACCATTACTTTCTTAGCTTTTTCTGCAGGAGCAATGCCCTCAGCTTCATGTCCAAGGAATGGGTTTACAAGACAGCATACAGGGTTTCCTGCATACATGTTTGCCACGCAGCCCTGAAGACATGCGATACATGGGATCATATCCTCCAGTCTTTCTTCCTGCGCTTTTAATGGCATATAAGGATCTGCAAGGCTCTGACGTCCGAATGCAACCAGGTCACAGCGTCCTTCTTTTACCATTAATTCCGCAAACTGCGGTTCTGTATAACGTCCTACTGTGATCACCGGAATAAATACGGCACGTTTGATCTCTTCTACCTGAGAAGCGGAGAAACCGCCGTGTGTAACTGTCGGTGCCCACATAAATTCATCGCGGATGTGAACAGCTCTGGATACATGGATGGCATCCAGTCCGCATCCTTCCAGATATGCAGCGATCGCAGCACTGTCATGCACATCAAGACCGCCCGGTACTTCATCACAGCTGTTGATTCTTGCAAGAACTGCGATCTTTCCTTCTGTCATCTTCTTTACTTCTTCGATGATCAGACGGGAGAAACGCATTCTGTTCTCAAAAGAACCGCCGAATTCATCCAGTCTCTTGTTTGTTCTCGGAGAAAGGAAGGTGCTTACCAGATAGCCGTGTGCCATATGGATCTCAACTGCATCTACGCCTGCTTCCATGGCTCTCTTTGCTGCGAGGCCATAGCCTTTTACCAGTTCATAAACTTCTTCAGTTGTAACTTCCTTTGGTGTATCTCTTCCGCAGTCTGACGGAATGCTTGTAGCTGCCTCGATCGGTGCACCTGCGTTCTTTGCATTTCCTTCAGGACCTGCATTCTGAAGCTGTACGGAAACCTTTGCTCCCTCTGCATGACAGGCATCTACTACCTTGCGGAAGCTTTCGATTGTGGAGTCATCATAAAGACATGGCTTGCGAGGGCCGCCCTTTGCGCCTTTATGTACTACTGTTGCTTCGATTGTGATCAGACCGAAGCCGCCTTTTGCTCTTTCACGATAATAAGCTGCGGACTGTTCACTCATGCTTCCGTCTGTGTTTGCAAAGTTGTTTCCCATTGGCGGAACTACGAAGCGGTTCTTTACTGTCATTGGACCGATGTTGATCGGCTGAAACATTGCATTAAATTTCATGTGACCTTCTCCTTTTTTCGAATTCTTTTCTATTAATTATTCATTCTCTATTTTGTGTTCATTCAGAATGCGGATCAGGCAGGTGTGGAGATTTCTGCCTGATCCTTTAATCTGTTGGTTTATCCGTCAGATACTTACTGAAGAACCTCCGGCCATGCTTCCTCAAGCACTTTCTTTGTGTTCTCATATGTATGGTTTGCAGCATATTCAAGTCCTTTTGCAAGGATTGCATCGCTGATGACTTCTACACCGATTGCGTTTGGTTTGATTCCTTTTTCTTTTACCATCTTAACGAACGCTGCTGTACATCCGATTCCTGTTCCGGGAGCAAGACGGTCATGCATGGATTCGTCTCTTAAGATCGTTGTTGCATATGGTCTTTCCCATACATCGTTGATCTGGATGGACACGATCTTGTCTGCAGGGATGTCTTCGATCACAGAAAGGTCAACCGGCTGATTTGCTCTTACCCAGTGCCAGGTATCCATGATCAGTTTTGCATTCTCGCAGTCAGCTGCCTTTACAACTGCCCAGCCTTTTTTCATATCCGGGATTCCGCTGTATGGCATTGGTTCAACACCGATGATGTATTTTCCTGCTCTCTGGCATAATTCTCTTAATTTCTGAGCAGTATATTCTACGGAGTAGTTTTCCATCAGACCGCAGTTGATCTGTTTTACGTCAAATAATTCACACATATGGAAGCAGAGCTGTTCTTTGTATTTCTGTTCGTAAGATCTGTGTTCTTCTGCCCACTGTACGATGTACTCAACCTCTGTTACTTTCATACCATGTTTGTCCAGAATAGCAAGAATGTCTTTGTCAAAAAGTCCCTCATTCAACGCATCTACATAAGTTTCTGCACGAAGGCCGATTCCTTCGTATCCTGCGTTCTTTGCAGCGATCACTCTGTCTTCAAATTTGCACTGATCTCCCAGTGTCCAGGAACTGATAGTAATTGGAAATTCTTTTGACATCTTTTTTGTCCTCCTGATAAAATCGCATAATTTTTCTATTTATTTTGATAATATTTTGTATCTTTTTGATATAAGCATTATATATCTTTGTTAAATATAAAACAAATTAGTTCTATCCTTTAAATTCATAGATTTTTTCAATACATCATGATATAATCTACGTATATGACAAATACAGCGCGGATTATTTGTGCAAGAGTGACTATAATTATAGTTTTCCGAAGCATTAAAGAACTATGAAAGCCTGCACATAAAATATAGTCACTTATAAAATACTTATCAGAGAAAGGAGTTTTTCTATGAACTTGTATCATCTGCGGTACTTTTCTACGCTGGCTCATATTGAACATTACACAAAAGCCGCTGATATTCTGGCGATCACCCAGCCTTCGCTGAGTTATGCGATCTCCACTCTCGAGGAAGAACTGGGCGTAAAACTGTTTGAAAAAAATGGAAGGAATGTTACTCTTACCAAGTATGGAAAGGTTTTTCTCAAAGACGTTGAAGAAGTGCTGAACCGTCTGGACTCTTCTGTAAACAGCCTGAAGCTGGCCGGTAAGGGAGAGGGCTGTATTGATGTTGCATTCCTGCGCACTCTGGGAATTGACTTTCTCCCGAAGATCATGAGAGGATTTCTCGCGGCAAATCCAACGAAAAAGATTGATTTTAATCTGTATTGTGACAAAGTTTTAACAGCTGATATTTTAAATGGTTTAAAAGAGAAAAAATATGATCTGGGTTTCTGCTCTATGATTGATAATGAACCACTGATTGAATTTATACCTGTTGCCAGACAGGAACTGGTGGTGATCGTGCCTTCTGACCATCCGCTGGCAGCAAAAGAGGAGGTTTGTCTGGAGGATACTATTCCTTATAAACAGATCATATTTAAGAAAAGAAGTGGTCTGAGACATATTATTGACGGATTGTTTGAGCGCATCGGTCAGAAACCGGATGTTGCCTATGAGATTGATGAAGATCAGGTTGCTGCAGGCTTTGTCTCCAATGGATTTTCGGTATACTGTGTGGCTCCCAATATTCCTATCCTGCAGTCACTGAATGTAAAGATTCTGCCTCTTGTATCTCCAAGCTGGCAGAGAAACTTCTATATGGCAATGTTAAAGAATGTTTATCATCCGCCTGTTGTGGAGGCTTTTAAGAATTATGTAGTCGAGCAGGCACAGAAGGAATGGGATTATAAGACAAGCTAAATACAACAAGACCGTTTTTATTATACAGCGTTGTATCTTTATGGGCACATGTATATAGAAAACGGTCTTTGTTTATGTTATTGCCCTCGCTGGATTATGCCTTTTTCCAGTTTGCGAAAATATCAGCGGAGGCTTTCAGAAAATCATAGGAAATTTCTATTTCTTCATCTGTCACTGTTTTATTCTCATCCAATATCGGCCATGGATCGCATCCTCTGGAGATTTCTCCTACCTGATCCATGGTAAAGGAATTTCCACAATTCTGGCAGACCAGCTTATCGCCTTCCTGTTTATAGTATCCTTTGCCGGAATCATAGCATATCTGGCAGGTGTTGAATGCTGTGCGTATGGTTCCTGTGGAATCTTTTACTGCAATCACTTCCATTTCTGTGCCGTCTACATCTACTGGGTAAAATTCTGCATTTTCAGACAGTTCATCTGTCGGAATGCTCAGCGCATTGCCAGAAGTTACTTTTGTTACCTCATTTGTCGTATTTTCAGAAGTTTGTGCTGTTGTCGATGTTTCTGCTGCTTTTTCTTTTCCGCATCCCGCAAATGCTGTGAGCAGTATCGCTGTTGTCATAAATGCTGCAATTATTTTTTTCATTCTTCTGTCTCCTCATATTAATTATTTTCCACATGGATTTTCCCTGTGATCATTCCCATCCAGCAGGTATAAGTATAAGTTCCTGCCTGTTCAGGTGTGAATTTTATTATGTTTTTTCCCTCTGTAAAAGTATGCTCCAGACCGAAATCCTGCAGAAATATCTTGTAATTACATCCGTTGATGTTGTCTTCTGATGCTTCAATCTCCCACTCTACCGGCTCACCTGCTCTGACAGTGATATCCGGATATTTGCCGGACTGAAGCTGACTATAAACATATTGTGTTCCGTTCTTTTCAACTGCTGTATCTCCTGTTGTCTGTGAACCTGTGTCTGCCATCCGGGATATCTGCCGAGAATTCAGTCCAGCCAGCGCAGTTCCCTGTGTCACCATTGAAAGCCCCATGACCACAATTAAAATCGAACCCGCCTTCAATACCATTCCCGTAAAGCGTTTCCCCAAAAAAGCTATCGCAGAGCCAAATCCCAGCATCAGAGGAACTGTACCAATGCTGAAACAAAACATGGAGAATGCACCTGCCAGTAGACTCCCGGATGCCAGCGCTATGATCTGTACAGACTGTAATGGACCGCATGGCATAAGTCCATTGCACAAACCTATAATAAAGGGAGTCTTTCTCTTATTTCCTCCCCTTTTATATAAAAGAGGAATTCGAATCCGAAATTTTCGAAGCCATGGAAAAATCCCCAGCATATTAATTCCCATAACAATCATAACAGTTCCTGCTGCCAGTTCAGGATTCCCTGGATCAGTGATGAGGTCTGCAGATCTGTGCCAAATCCAGCCAGTCCACCTACTGCTCCCAGGATACCGCCGACTACCGTATAGGAAACTACCCGTCCTGCATTGTAAAGAAAAGAATTTCTGAACATGGCTCTTGATATTTCCTCAGATATATCTTTCTGCAATGTCTGGGACAGATTGATACCTCCACACATAGCGATACAATGTACTGAAGTGAGCAGTCCGATCACAAACAGCATTCCATAACTCATCCCCGAATCCGCAAGCGAAGCAGGTACAAGATAGTTCAGAATCCCGAGATACTGTAATATTCCAAACAGTACAACAATCAGCAGGATCTCTGCGATTGACTGTAGTATCTTCTTTTTGCAGGACAGCTTTTCAGAGGTTGCAGAATACCCCATTTTATTTATGATATCCGTGATCTGCCTTAGAGATATCCGATTCGGATTATACGAAAAAGAGGCTTCACCTGTCTCATAGCTTACAGATATATCTGTCAGAGCCGGCTCTTTTTTTAGTTCATTTTCTATCCTTATCTGGCAGTTTATGCAGGTCATTCCATCAATATATATTCTTGCCTGTTTCATAGTTTGTCCTTTCTTATGACATAAAGAAAACTGTAACCATAGATTTTATATTTCTATCATCACAGTTTTTTGTTATCATATTATTTCGATAGGAATTATATAGTAGTTTTTTACTGTCGTCAACCTTAGAGTACGGAATTTCATAGAATTTTCACTTACATAATGTCCTCCAGGCAACTGTATACTTGCAATTAAAGCAAAGTACTTACTTGATTCAATTAAACATACGAAAGTATCCGTATAAAAAACAGGGACTACTCTCCATAACTTATCATCAAGCTATGTAAAGCAATCCCCGTTACTTGTATTTCTTAATTATTTCTCATCCATAGTACGAAGTCTGTGTACCAGTTCTTCGCAGATTTCCAGTTCGTTCTTGCCGTCTGTCTCGATGATAATGTCTGCTGCCGCCTCGTATTTGGCGCGGCGTTTCTCCATCAGATCTGCGATAAATGGAACAGTCTTATTGTTCTCGATCAGCGGACGGTCATGGTTATTTTTGACGCGGTCAAGGATTGTCTCCGGTTTTGCTGTGAGGAGAACAACACGGCCATTCTTCTTCATCTCTACTACATTGCACTCTCTCATTGGAGTACCACCGCCGCAGGAGATCACAACATTGCTGCGTGACTGCATTTCGATAAGCAGGTTTGTCTCAAGATCACGGAAATACTGCTCACCGTATGTCTCGAAGATATCGGAAATACTCATTCCCTGTCTCTGGGCAATGATCTGATCCATCTCTACCACATCCATGGCAAATACATTCTTAAGGAAATCAGAAATTGTGGACTTTCCCGCACCCATGAAACCGATCAGCACGATGTTGTAGTTGAAGAGTTTTCTTGCCTGGATCCGTTTACTGTTTGTGCGGATGCATTCAAATACATCGGAAACCTCGTCCTTATGGCGTCTACCTTCCATTCTCTTCTCCAGCCATTCTTTCTGCTTCGCTTCCTGCTCAGGCTGTAAAATCTGGAGTCCGTTGGCTTCTTTATATGCCATAATGTCCTCCACGATCCTGTTACGCATGATAAGTGCATCCAGAATGATCTCATCACACTGGCCAAGACTCTCTCTGAGTATTTCTAACTGATTCATATCTCTTTCCTCTGTCTTTCCTATGTCAGTTTGCAGCAGACCGCAGATCAGTCACAAACTGCCATAAACTATTCACGAACGGCAATATATGAATGCCGACTGTTAAGATTTATTATATCAATATCGCTTTCGTATAGCAACCCTTTAAACCATTAAATTATTTCATCTGTTCGATAGTTTTTTTCTATGAATTCGACAGACGATTCTATGACAAGACTCTGATGACGGTTCTTTTATAGCAGTCCCAGTAAATAATGCATTTAAGACAGTTCAGCAGAGTGCGAAAGACAAGGAAGATATCTGCAGGCGTGCTGACGCACGGCAAAGATATCTGACGCAGGATTTCACACTCTGCTGAGCTGGATTAAGATGCATTATTTACTGGGACCGCTATAGGTTCCCATATAGCTATAGGTTCCCATATAAATGTATCTAATGGAAAAAATCATGAAATACTTTTTCAGTGTACCATTTAAAACTGATTTTTTCCACTGATTTCTCCGCATAGACCGGATAAAAATCTATCAGTTTTCCATCCAGGTAATAGGCAATGCGGCCAAGCTTCTCCCCCCTTAAGAACCGGTGCACTGACTTTCTGTGGAATTTCTATTTTACAGGTTACAGTTCCCCTTTTTTCAGAAGGACTTCTTTTTCCCTGTCATATGCGGTTACACTGCATTTACCTCTCAGATAGATTTTCGTTCCTATATCCTGACCATCTTCCACACCGTCTGTTACCAGGATTTTTCCGGTCTGTGGTTCTTTCCAGTAGGTTTCGTACTCATAGTTGTAATCTCCGAAGTCCAGCAGTTTCTCTGTGTCACTCCATTTATAGGTTTTGTGGTTGGGCCATCCACAGCCAAGGAGACTGACGATAAATGTTTTGCCCTCTTTCTCCCAGGCACATACATAACAGTAGCCTGCCTGGGAAGTATAGCCTGTTTTTCCGGCAAGAACTCCGTCTCTCATGTCAAGAAATGCGTTGGCATTATGTACGGAAAAGGTTCTCTTTCCTGTGATCTCAGAGAATGTATAGTCTCTGGTCTGTGCAATGTGCAGGAATGTTTCGTTTTTAATAGCATAGCGCATGATCAGTGCCAGATCTTTGGCTGTTGTGTGATGTTTTCCGTTCTCATCCTCAGCATCCAGGCCATTGGGTGTAATAAAATACGTATTCTTACATCCTATCTGTTTTGCTTTCCGGTTGAGCATTCTGGCAAAGCCTTCCACGCTTCCCCCACAGTGTTCTGCAATGGCAACCGCTGTATCATTGTGGCTTTTCAGCATAAGGGAGTACAGAAGATCCTCCAGATAATACTGTTCTCCTTTCTGAAGTCCCAGCTTTACTTCCGGCTGGGATGCCGCATTCTGAGAAACCTGAACATAATCATCCCCCGGAGAGTTCTCCAGTGCCACAATACAGGTAAGCACCTTGGTTGTGCTGGCATTTGCCAGAGGACGCTCCCCGTCCTTTTCATAGAGTACTCTGCCGGACTCTCCGTCCATGAGGACTGCTGATAATGCGTACAGTTCTGCCGGTTCTCTGCAACAGGTGTCATGTCTACTGTCTGAGGTATTTTGTACTCCGCTCCCCGGGCGGAGGTGTATGTCTGCGTAAACAATAATACCGCCGTCACAACAATGACAGCGGCAATATGTTTCATTCTCATACTCCACCTCACATGCTGGCAATCCATGAATATCACTGTTCATAATTTACGGTTATTCACAGATCTGTTGTTTACAGGATATCTGCAGGATTTTGCTTCACCCTATAAGATAATTTATGCCTGCATGTCCGGAATATGACTGTCACAGTTCCGAAAAATATCGGGATATGCCCATTACCCGTTATAAGTCCGGTCCCATCTTTTGCTCAGATGATAAGCTCCCTCTCTTAAGGTATAAAGTTCTCCCAGATATTCCACAGCTTCAGGAACCGCCTCTCTGTAAAGCCTCTCAAGTTCAGGCATGGGAGCTTTTGCCTGCTCTACTGCTTCGGCAGTCATGAAATGTTCAATGACAGAGCCGATGGACTCTCCTCCCAGTCTCAGAAGTTTCCCCAGAATCCTGCGTTTTCTTCCATGGTCATCACACACCATGAAATTGGTAAGAATTTTCATCATCCTGACAGAAATATAAATGTTCATGGTTTTCACCAGAGGAATGGCCCTGTGGATGACTCTGGCATATTCCATCTTCGGCATGATTCCGCAGGCCGGATAATAATGGTCAGGATCTTTACCTGTCTCTTCCATAAGCACACGGTCAAATTCTTTCTCCAGAACAATGTGAGGAATAACTCCTTCTGCAGCCATCTTATTTACATAAGGATGACATGCGGAGTCCAGAATATAATGACAGCCAAATCCAAGAAGATATGCAAAGAGTGCCTCATCATCATTTCTTCTGACCTGCCGCATCCCTTCTTCAAAAAAGGCTCTTGCCTTCTCATGATGCATCTCAATCCCGAACTGGGTGACAGGATTCTTTGAAACCATATAGTAGAACAGGATATCCGGCCCATGTAAACCGATCCTGTACAGATCTCCATGTCTGCGGATCAGAGCTTTCATATCTGAAGGCAGTCTCTTATATACTTCTTTTCCAAATAAATCATGTGCATATGTGGTTGGCATTATTTTTTCTCCTTTATCTTACACATCCAGTTTCAGCTGGATTTCTTCCTCTGCCTCTGCCTTAAAGTCCTCTATCTGGACAGGGTCAGGGACAGGCAGGGATTCCAGATCCTGTACGCCGAAGCAGCGCAGAAACTCTTCCGTGGTCCCGAGCAGGATCGGACGTCCGGGGGCATCCAGACGCCCAAGTTCCCTGACCAGACTGTATTCTACCAGCTTGTTGATGGCGTGGTCACATTTTACCCCTCGGATCTTCTCGATCTCCGCCTTTGTAACCGGCTGTTTGTATGCAATGATGGATAAGGTTTCCAGCATAACATCTGACAGTGCCGGTTTCTGAGGATGCAGGGCAATATTGATCAGATACTGATAATATTCTTTCTTTGTACACATCTGGAAAGAATTCTCCAGCTCTATGATCTGGATGCCTCTGTTCTCTTCCTGATAACGGTCCATCATATTGCGGATGATCCTTCCTGTTGTCTTCTCGTCCACACCGATGGCTCTGGCGATCCGGGGCAGTTCTACGGAACCGCCCATTGCAAAAAGTATTGCTTCTATCGCAGCTTCTGTCTCCTTAATCTTCACTCAGTCTTCCTCATTCCTTATCCTTTTTATTACATATTGATTTCTGTATTCTGCGGTTCATCTTCCGCAAATTCCGTAAGATTCTTCCATGTGTCCGGATCTGTCTGTACTTCAACAGAGATATCATCGAACAGCCCGTCCTGCTCCACGTGGATGTATCCCATTTTCATCAGTTCCAGTATGGAGAGAAAGGTGACGATCACCTGTACTTTCGAGCACTGACTCTCCAGGAGATTGCGGAAGCTGAATTTTTGATGGGTACGGGCAAAATCTTTGATCTCTATCATCTTATCAGACAGACTGACCTCTTCCTTCTCGATGGTTCCGAATTTGCTTCGGATAGGATCGACCTTGTCTTCCTGCCTGCGGATGATAGACTTGTAGATTGCATTCAGCTTCTCCAATGTGAGACCTGCCAGAAGTTCCTTTGGATCTACAGGCTCTCTGTACTGCAGTACCTCATCGGGAAGAGTGGGCTCTTTAAAGAATACATTTGCCGCATCGTCCATCTTGTCCTTCAGTTCATAGGACATAAACTTATACATCTTATATTCCAGAAGTTTCTCCACCAGTTCCGCTCTTGGATCTTCCTCTTCTCCCTCCTCATTGACTTCTTTCGGGAGAAGCATTTTACACTTGATATCCAGCAATGTGGCTGCCATAACCATAAACTCGCTCATAACACCAAGGTCTTCCCGCTCCATGGCATGGATGTATTCCATATACTGATCTGTGATCTCCACGATGGGGATATCATAGATATCTATTTTATTTTTTTCGTATAAGGTGCAGTAAGAGATCCAGAGGACCTTCAAATACTTCCAGCTTTACCGGAATTCCCATAGCACAGTTCTTTTCCTTTTCAAGTAAATATTTCGCTGCCATACAGTCAGCAGACAGTAACAATATTCTCAGGCATTCGGTTTCAGATCCACCATCAGCAATTCTCTGGGATTATGGATCCTTACAGGTATAGTGTGTTCCCCTGCTCCTGCGCTTACCAGCATATGCTGTTCCTTCCTGTGGAAATCTCCGCAGCAGAACTTCGGAAATGGATGAAGCTGTGGGGAAAGCAGCCCATTGTGCCTGCCAATTCTTACAATCCCTCCATGATAATGCCCGCTCAGGATCAGATCTGCCCCCCAGTCAAAATAGGTATCTCCATATTTGGGACTGTGAGCCAGAAGAATATTCAGGGAATCGGAAGATGGTTCTCCGATCAGTTCTCTGACTTCCTCTCTTTTAAGCTGTGGAGAAAATGGCTTTTTATAATAGATCAGAGGTACTTCCAGACCATAGACAGTAAGGCTGGTTTTTCCCACCTGCAGGCTGCAGGATTCATTATGCAGGATATGGATCCCGGCTGTCTTCAGCTCCTTTTCATATTCCTGATATCGGGCTGCCATACAGTTCTCCTGAGGATCTGTCCTGTACAGCTTATATTCATGGTTTCCCAATGCATAATAAACCGGATACTGCTGAGCAAGACTCCTCAGAAGAGATGATGACAGTCTTTAAAGAAGCAGGATCATTTCTCACGATCATATCACCGGCAATGAGAATCCCATCCGGTCTGTACCGGTGGATCGTCTCCAGAAGCTTTCTGTTATCAGGGCCAAATTCCATGCCATGAAGATCTGCGAGCACCGCAAATCTGATGCCTCTCGCATCCTTTATTTTGTTAGAATGGATTGTATAATGTACGGTTTTAAATCTTTTCATGCAAGTTTTCTTTTCCCTTTATGTTCACTTTGTGTCTGACAACGCATTCTGCGGGATATTATTTTCCGAATCCGCAGTTCGGGAATGTACAGACATCACAGTTCAGGCAGAGTCCACCCTCTCCAAGTTGGTTAATCTCTGATAATGTAATCTCATCATCTGCCATCAGTCTCGGCAGAAGCAGATCAAAGATGGTATTCTTTGCATACATAACACATCCCGGAAGCCCAAGGATCGGTATCTGCCTGCCGTCTTTCTCATAATAGGAAACCAGCATCATAGCTCCCGGAAGTACGGGTGCACCGTAGGATACGATGCGGGTTCCTGTTGCTTTGATCGCACCCGGAGTTCTGTCATCCGGATCTACGCTCATTCCACCGCTGCAGACTACCATATCGGCTCCCTCTTCGATAAATTTCAGGATATCGGCTGTTATCTGTTCCATATTATCACCCGGTTTTGTCTGACCGATGACCTCTGATGGAAATTTTGCAAATTTATCTCTCAGTACAGGAGTGAAGGTGTCAGTGATCAGACCTTTCTGCACTTCACTTCCTGTTGTTACGATACCCACCTTTTTCTCTTATATGGCAGAATGGAAAAGATCGGCTCTGTGCCTGCCACCTCTGCTGCACGATCCATTTTCTCCTTCTCGATCACCAGAGGGATAATTCTGGTTCCTGCAAGTTTGTCGCCCTTCTTTACAGGAAAATCTCCATGGCGGGATGCGATCATCATCTCTCCAAGTGAATTGACAGCCAACAGAGCTTCCCTGCGGATCTTAAGCACTCCGTCAATGTCTGCGATCAGCTCGATCTTTCCCTCTTTTATATCAGAACCATGCATGGTGTCCGAATCTCCGGCACAGATCTTATAAAGGATCTCTGCGCCTTCATTCTCATGAAGGATTCCTTCTTTCTTCTCCCACACATATAAATGTTCTTTTCCTACAGAGAGTAACAGAGGAATATCCTCTTCTCTGACAATATGACCTTTCTTAAAAAGCACCCCTTTTTTTACATCTTTGATAATCTGTGTGATGTCATGGCATAAAAATGTGCCCTACGGCATCTTCTGTACGGATTTCTTTCATTATATAGTACCTTCCTTTTGTTTTTTATTTCCCTCAATACCCATTTGGATTTTATTATACATCGGATTGCTGTCCTTTGTCAAAAAATTATAAAACTGTCCAAAATACTTTTTGTTTACAGGTTACTGTTCACTCTGTTCTCAGTAACGTTTACAATCTCATGACGACTTTTTTTCAGACAGTCCGGATATGTGGCTTTTCCTGCATTTTCCCCATAAAGGATCCTCACTCTTCCCAGTTCCTTCCCATCGACGGAATAGATCATCTCCCCTGCCAGGGTGTTCTTTTTCACCGGGGCCTTTACTTCCCTGTGGATTCTCAGCTTTCTTTTTACATTCCCGATATTCTGTCCTGTGGTATCCAGATAGTGGAACTGTTCTTCATAAACTAGGGAAACCGTCTTTTTCTTTCCATTTCTGACCGGGATCTCAGGCAGAGCTTCCATTTTCTTATCTATGTACAGGCTGCATTTTGAAAAGCCATAATTTAACATGGAGGCTGCATCTTTAAATCGCACTTTATAGTCCGGGGCTGCCATCACTACTGCGATCAGAGTAATATCATTTCTTTTGGCGACTGCACTGAGGCAGTATTTTGCAATGCTGGTGCTTCCTGTTTTCAGGCCGACACATCCCTCGTAGCTTCGGATCAGTTTGTTGGTATTGGTAAGTCCGAATTCTTTTGTCCCCTGCCTGGTTACATGGGTGATATTTTCCATCCATATGGAAGAATATTCCAGAATTTTCGGATATTTTGTGATCAGTTCCCTGCTCATGATGGCAATGTCCCTGGCTGTTGTGTAATGATCGGGAGATTCTGTCAGACCACAGCAGTCTTCAAAATGAGTATTTTTCATCCCAAGTCCTTCTGCCCGTTCATTCATGTGGCGGACAAATTCCTGTTCACTGCCACAGATATGCTCTGCCATTGCTACACTGGCATCGTTTCCTGATGCGATCACAATGCATTTAATCAGGGTTTCCACTGTCTGGATTTCCCCCTCCTCCAGAAACACCTGAGAACCGCCCATTGACTTCGCATGGGCACTGGTTGTGACTGTGTCGTCCATTTTCAGGCTGCCTTTATCCAGAGCATCAAAGATCAGGATCAGAGTCATGATCTTCGTGATACTGGCAGGGCTTCGTCTGGTATCCGCATCCTTCTGATAAACGACTGTTCCTGTCTGCGCTTCCATTAAGATTCCTGATGGTGCTTCAATAAGATCTGTGGATTCTGCCTGTCTGGTATTGCTTTCCTCGGGCAAAAAGATTCCGGCGGCATATACAGGTGCGGTGATGGTGCAGACCATGATAAGTATAGCGCATATTATGGAGATCCATTTTTTTCGCATATTCTCTCTCCGATCAATGTACCGGCAGGCTGATTGCCGGCACACTGAGACTACTGTCTTTATTCATTATATAGCAATCCAATAAAATAATGCGTAGATACTGTAAAATACCGCATAGGATCCAATCTATACGGAGCACAGGACAATCAGGCAGATATTCGCAATCCGATTCGATACCTGATCATAATCAGATAAAAAGCACTGAAAACCATAAAAATACGATTTTCAGTGCTCATTTTACATCAGCGGCGCAAATGCGCGGAAAATATTCTGCATGATACGCAGCCCTATATTTCTGTTCAGGCAGAATTCCGGTTCTATCTGCCTGCAATATTCCATAGTCTGGATAAAATCATCTTTGATATCCTGTATTACTCTGTTTCTGTAGATCCATACACCATCCTCAAAATGAAGATAAAGACTTCGATAGTCCAGGTTGATGGTTCCCACAACTCCGATCTCATCATCACTCACAAAGGATTTTGCGTGAAGGAAACCGGGCTGATATTCATAAATCTTTACACCGGCTTCCAGAAGCTGCCTGTAATAGGACTGGGTAAGGATAAATACCAGCTTCTTGTCAGGGATTCCCGGCGTCATAATACGCACATCCACCCCGCTTTTGGCTGCCAGACAGAGGGCAGTCATCATCTCATTGTCTATGATCAGATAAGGAGTACAGATATATACATATTTTTTTGCCTTGTTGATAATGTTCAGATATACATCTTCACCGACAACCTCCTCATCCAGAGGTGTATCACAGAACGGCTGGACAAATCCGTCACTCTCAAATTCTTCCTCATGATATCTGTGGGGAAAATAGGCTTCATAATCGACACTCTCTTCAGATCTGCCGATCACTGCCCACATATGGAGAAACATTACCGTCATATTCCAGACAGCTTCTCCCTTGAGCATAACAGCGGTATCCTTCCAGTGTCCGAAACGCTCTTTCTGGTTGATATATTCATCTGCAAGATTGATGCCTCCCGTAAATCCAACCCATCCGTCAATGATACAAAGCTTCCTGTGATCCCGGTTATTCTGGATAATATTCAAAATGGGACGGAAAGGATTAAATACCTGACATTTGATTCCTTTTTTCTGAAGCTCTTCATAATATTTATGGGGAAGTGTTGTAAGACAGCCAAATCCGTCATAGATCAGGCGCACATCCACACCCTCCGCAGCTTTCTTTTCCAGAATATTCAGGATTGTCTGCCACATCACCCCATCATTGATAATGAAATATTCAATAAAAATATATTTCTTCGCCTGTTTCAGTTCCCTCACAAGCACCGGGAACATATCATCTCCTACCTGAAAATACTCTGCAGTTGTGTTCTCATGGACCGGAAATCTGGAAACATCCGAAATATATCTGGACTGATTTGAAGCCGAGGGATCCAGAGCCTCCAGCTTCTGCCTCGTCTGCGGCCGATCCCGCAGATACTCCCTACTCTCCTCAATCCTCTGTTCAAAATGCTGCTGCATGATCGCAGCGATCCTGGAACGTCCAAATACAAAATATAATACCACTCCAAGAATTGGCAGGATCAGGATCAGCATTGTCCAGGCCAGTTTGTAGGAAGGATTTATTTCCTTATTCAGGATCCATAATACCAGCACAATACCTATCAGCCTCAATCCGATATCAATATATCTGGAATAAGCGGCCAGACGCAGTACCATCATTAAGATCCATCCGAGCTGGACAAGCATTGCAACCGCAACATAAAAGATTCTGTTGAAAATCAGCTTTGCCAGTTTTTTAAACAGTAAAAGGATCCAGTTTTTCTTTTCTTTAAGTATTTTGTTATTTTCTGCCTTCAAGATTACTTCCTTCCCCTGATTATTGTCCAAATTATGATAAAAATCCCTGACAGAACTGCCAGGGATTTTTGCGCACAATTAATTATATTTACGTTTTCTTGCGGCTTCAGATTTCTTTTTACGACGAACGCTTGGTTTCTCGTAATGCTCTCTTTTGCGGATTTCCTGCTGGATTCCTGCTTTTGCACAGCTTCTCTTGAATCTGCGAAGAGCGCTATCTAAAGTCTCGTTCTCTTTTACGATTACGTTTGACATAGACTCACACCTAACCTCCCTCCAGTTGTAGATTGTGCTAAAATACAACTGTCTGGGTATTTTTTCTTGCACAAGTGATATTATATATCATTGCCTGTGGGTTCGTCAACATCTTTTTGGTTAAATTTTGCAGATTTTTTTAGTTACTATTCACACGCCACTATCCCGCGAGGTGTTTTGGCATGAATATGCCAAAATCCCGAGACATACCGCGCGAATTTATGCGATTAGCATAAATTCTGTGCATCGCGAAGCGTGTTGCTGGTCACAAAGTGAGCAGTAACAATTTTTACTTTATCTGACCTTCAAGGATTCCTGCTGCTGCATCTACGGCTTCCTGAGCTTTGGCAGGGTTCTTTCCGCCGGCCTGAGCCATGTTCGGACGTCCGCCGCCGCCACCGCCTACGATAGCTGCCACTGCTTTGATCAGGTTACCTGCGTGAGCGCCTGCTTTCTGTGCTGCATCAGTAGCCATTGCAAGAAGGTTTACTTTCTCACCGTTTACTGCTGCCAGAAGGACAACACCTTCACCAAGTTTGCCTTTCAGCTGGTCGCCAAGGTCACGCAGTCCGTTCATATCCACTCCGTCTACTTTTGCAGCAAGAAGTTTCACACCTTTGACTTCTACTACTTTATCCATAACATCTCCCAGAGCTCCCTGAGCCAGTTTACTCTTTAAGGATTCGTTCTCACTGGAGAGTGCCTTTACTTCTCCCTGAAGATGTCCGATCTTCTCTACGATCTCTGCAGGATTTGCTTTCAGGGCTTTTGCAGCTTCATGAAGCAGTTCTTCCTGTTTCTTATAGTATTCCAGAACACCATTTCCTGTCAGAGCTTCGATACGGCGCACACCTGCTGCAATACCGGATTCGGAAACGATCTTGAACAGCATGATGTTGCCTGTGTTTGCCACATGAGTACCACCGCAGAGTTCCTTGGAGAAGTCGCCCATGGATACCACACGTACCTTCTGGTCATATTTCTCTCCGAACAGAGCCATTGCTCCGGATTTCTTAGCCTCTTCCACATCCATAACATCTGTACGGACTTCAAGACCGGCCTGGATTTCTTTATTAACAAGCGCTTCTACCTGTGCGATCTCATCAGCTGTCATAGCCTGGAAATGAGCAAAGTCGAAACGAAGTCTGTCCGGTGTTACCAGAGAACCCTTCTGTTCTACATGACTTCCAAGAACTGTCTTTAATGCTTTCTGAAGAAGATGTGTTGCACTGTGGTTCTTCTCTGTATCTCTTCTTGCAGCTTCGTCCACTTTCAGGGAAACCGTTTCGCCTGTGGAGATCATACCGGATTCCATATGACCTACATGGCCAAATTTGCCGCCGCGAAGCTTGATAGTGTCTTCTACTACGAACTTACCGTTTGCAGTTTCGATCACACCTGTATCTCCGACCTGTCCACCCATAGTTGCGTAGAATGGAGTCTGCTCTGTAAAGACAGTTCCTTTCTGTCCTTCCATCAGGGAGTTTACGATCTCTGTCTCTGTTGTAAGGACTGTTACTTTGGAATCAAAGGTAAGATGATCGTATCCTACGAATTCTGTTGTAACATTTACATCAATATCATCATATACAGTTGCGTCAGCACCCATATAGTTTGTCACTTCACGTGCAGAACGTGCTTTGTTTCTCTGCTCTTCCATACATTTCTGGAAGCCTGCCTCGTCAATATCATATCCTTTTTCCTCAAGGATCTCTTTTGTAAGATCCATCGGGAATCCGTAAGTATCATATAATTTGAATGCATTTTCGCCGGAAAGTGTTTTCTCTCCTGCTGCTTTCATCTCATCTTCCATCTCTCCAAGGATACGAAGACCCTGGTCAATGGTCTTGTTGAACTGGTTTTCTTCATTTGTGAGAACTTTAAAGATAAATTCTTTCTTCTCTTCCAGCTCCGGATATCCTGCTTTGGAACCATTGATCACTTCTTCACTTAATTTTGCAAGGAAGGTGCCTTCGATTCCAAGAAGACGTCCGTGACGTGCTGCACGACGGATCAGACGGCGGAGTACATAACCGCGGCCTTCGTTTGTAGGCATGATACCGTCGGAGATCATAAATGTTGCAGAACGGATATGGTCTGTGATCAGACGGATGGATACGTCATCATTATAATTCTTCTCGTATTCTTTTCCGGAGATCTTACATACCAGGTTACGCAGTGCGCAGATAGTATCTACATCGAAGATGGAATCTACGTCCTGCACAACAACTGCCAGACGTTCCAGACCCATACCTGTATCAATGTTCTTCTGTTTCAGTGTTGTATAATTTCCGTTACCATCGTTCTCAAACTGGGTAAATACGTTGTTCCATACTTCCATGTAACGGTCGCAGTCACAGCCTACTGTACAGCCAGGTTTCCCGCAACCGTATTTCTCTCCACGGTCATAGTAGATTTCTGAACATGGACCACAGGGGCCTGCACCATGCTCCCAGAAGTTATCTTCTTTACCAAAACGGAAAATTCTGTCAGCAGGGATTCCGATTTCTTTGTTCCAGATGTCAAAGGCTTCGTCATCTTCCAGATATACGGAAGGATACAGACGGTTTGCATCCAATCCTACTACCTCTGTGAGGAATTCCCAGGACCAGTGGATGGCTTCTTTCTTGAAATAGTCACCAAAGGAGAAGTTACCAAGCATCTCAAAGAATGTACCGTGACGTGCAGTTTTACCTACATTCTCGATATCACCTGTACGGATACATTTCTGGCAGGTACTTACTCTTGTTCTTGGCGGGATTTCAGCACCTGTAAAATATGGTTTCAGCGGAGCCATACCTGCGTTGATCAGCAGAAGACTCTTATCTCCCTGTGGTACCAGGGAAAAGCTTTTCATTACCAGATGTCCTTTGCTCTCCATGAAGTCGAGGAACATCTGACGAAGTTCGTTTACTCCGTATTTCTTCATAATCTTTTCCTCCTGAAATCGGCGGCACCGGTTCAGCAGTATCCGCCGATATTTCTATAATGTAATTTTTTATTTTGCCAGAACTTTATTGAATTTCTTTTTGCCTTTTTTCAGCACTACACCTTCACCTGTAAGTGCATCTTTGGCAACTGTGTATTTCACATCTGTGATCTTCTCACCGTCAATGGAAACACCGCCCTGTTCAATGGCACGACGTCCCTCGGAACGTGTTGGAACCATTCCTGCTTTTACAAGCATGGAGATCAGGTCGATTGTTCCTTCTTCTGAGAAGTCTTCGTCTGCAAGCTCAGTTGTCGGCATGTGTGCTGTATCAGCGCCGCCTGCAAAAAGTGCTCTTGCGCCTTCCTGCGCTTTCTTTGCTTCCTCTTCGCCATGAACCAGATTTGTCAGCTCGTATGCAAGGATTTCTTTTGCTTTATTCAACTGGCTTCCTTCCCATTTCGCCATCTCATCGATTTCTTCTAACGGAAGGAAGGTAAGGAGACGCATACATTTGATAACATCTGCATCATCCACGTTTCTCCAGTACTGATAGAAATCGAAAGGAGAAGTCTTCTCCGGGTCAAGCCATACAGCACCGGACTGTGTTTTACCCATCTTCTTACCTTCGGAGTTCAGAAGAAGTGTGATTGTCATGGCGTAAGCGTCTTTTCCAAGTTTACGACGGATCAGCTCTGTACCGCCAAGCATATTTGCCCACTGGTCATCACCGCCGAACTGCATGGTGCAGCCGTATTTCTGATACAGCATGTAGAAGTCGTAGCTCTGCATGATCATATAGTTGAACTCAAGGAATGTAAGTCCACGTTCCATACGCTGTTTGTAGCACTCGTGAGAGAGCATACGGTTTACAGAGAAATGTGGTCCAACATCACGAAGTACTTCTACATAATTTAAGTTCATCAGCCAGTCTGCATTGTTTACCATTAATGCCTTACCGTCTGAGAAGTCGATAAAACGCTCCATCTGTTTCTTGAAGCAGTCGATGTTGTGCTGAATGGTCTCCACTGTCATCATCTGACGCATATCAGATCTTCCGGACGGGTCACCGATCATACCGGTTCCGCCGCCTAATAATGCGATTGGTTTATTTCCCGCCATCTGCAGACGTTTCATCAGGCAGAGCGCCATGAAATGTCCCACATGAAGGCTGTCTGCGGTAGGGTCAAAGCCAATGTAAAATGTGGCTTTTCCATTATTTACCATTTCTTTGATCTCTTCTTCGTCTGTTACCTGAGCAATCAGACCACGGGCTTTCAGCTCGTCCCAAACTGTCATTGTTTGTTTCCTCCTCGTAATAAAATAAAACAACCCGGTTCCTGTCCCTTTAGGACGAGAACCGGGTCCCGCGATACCACCTAAATTCGCAGAAAACTCGCATTCTCTGCCTCAATAAGTAACAAACCATGCCATTGTTATGATAAACAACGGTTCTCTCTGTTACTTAAGCATGTTAACGGATGCCACTCCGCTGCAGCCTACTTACCTTACAATATCTCTGAGGTGTTCGGTGCAGAGCTCCGGGAGGTATTCACATAAGTTCCCCACGCGCCTCTCACCTGCCGGCAACTCTCTGTCTGTTTTCCCTATGTTACTCTTTCCCATCTGTGCTTTTTTATATCATATATCTGCAAGTATACAAATACAAAATTTATTTGTCAAGGAATTTATAACAATCCTCTTCATATTTCACCAACTTAAAGCATTAATGTACTCACCCTGAAATCCAGTCCACAAAGAATACATGTCCTTTGTACTGTTCATATTCCAGCTTGCTGAAATTAAGGTTCTGTGCCTTAAATGCTGCCGGAGTCATAAAGAATTTGTAATTGAAATCCTTTGTCTTAAATCCCGGGAGTGTTCTCTTTGTGCCATGATTCACATAGTTACCGAACACTTCCATGGCTGCCTTTGCTGCCGCATAGGCATTGGTCCTGTCCTCAAACTGGCCTTTCAGTCTTTTAAGAAGTGCTCCGTCTGTGACAACCGCATACTGGGTAGGTTTTCCCTGATATACCACATAACGGATCTGTGACGGAAATTCTTTATACTGATCAATGGTACAGTTTAATACGCAAAGCGCAACTGCCTCCATTCCCACGACTCCCTGATCTCCTGCTTCTGCATCACACACTGCTGCCAGAAGATCCAGATCTGACACCTTTCCGTCTGCAATTCCCGGATGTTCCAGGAACTCTTCTTCCATATAGTAGTATTTATTATTCTTCGCATCAAAGACCTTGACATATTTGCCCTCTACTGTGTAATCATTACCGGAAGTCTTTGTTGCAGCACCGTCAGAATCAAATCTGTATGTAGTTCCGTCAATGGAAGCGATGGTATTTGCCAGCATCACTCCTGAGGTATCAAAGTAATATTTCTTTCCATCAAGCTCAAGCCAGCCTGTCTTCGCCTTACCATCTGAAGGGTCAAAATAATATTTCTTACTTCCTACGGTTCCGAAACCTTTCTGATAACGGACACCGGTTGATTTTGAAAAATAGTAATAGTCTGAATCAATTTTCTCCAGACCTGTATACATTATTCCATTTGACGGCTTAAAGTATCTGTAATTTCCGGCATTGCTCTTCACCCAGCCTGTACACATACGTCCATTGACCTGGCTGAAATAGCGTTTCTGTTCTTTTTTGTTCGCCACCCAGCCTTTGGCCATAACGCCGGAACCGCTGTAAAAATAATATTTATACTCATCTGTATCTGTGAGCCAGCCTCTTGTCATCAGGCCTGTTGTCTCATCAAAATGGCGGGTATTTCCATTGGAATCAGTGATAAATCCTGTCACCATATATCCGGCACCGCTGGTAAAGTATCGGATCGCCTGTCCACTGGAGTCTTTTACCCAGCCTTTTACCTGAACTCCTGTTTTCTTATCAAAGTAATATTTCTTACCCTTAAGTTCCAGCCAGCCTTTCTGTTTGGAACCGTCTTTGTTTATGTAATAGGTTTTCCCTTTCTGAGTGACAAATCCTGTTTTTGTTGCCGCGGATACACTAAAACAGCCCATTACAAAAACGGTCATCACAAAAAGGAGCAGATACTTTAACAATAGTTTCCCATGTTTCTTCATTCTTATTCTCCGTTTCCTCTCTTTTTATACGTATTGTTTTACGTTTTAATTGGGTTATCGTTGCATTTCTTTCTCAATCATTACAGATTTGTTACGTGGTATATTATATCGAATTCATATATTATTGTCAACTTGTGAAAAGCAACAATTCGCATCGAACTTAAGGTTATTGGTTACTGTGAACATAATGAACAATGATGAAACTGTAACACTTTTTGCGGTTCCACATATGATAGGATTGTAAAGAAAAAAAACGGAGGATTTAATATGAGCGACTTAGCTGCTACAAATTGCGGATGTGAGGACAGAGGAGGATGCGGATGTGGCTGCGCTAATAACAGCGGATGCGGATGCGACAATAGCTGCGGATGTAATAACGGATGTGGATGTAACAGTGGATGGGGACTTTCAGGCGGAAATAATTCCTGCTGTAATATCCTCTGGATCATCATCCTTCTGTGCCTGTGCGGAAACAATAACTGCGGATGCAACAATGGCTGCGGCGGATGTGGCAACGGTGACAACTGCTGGATTATTATCGTGCTGCTTCTGTTATGTGGAAACAATGGCTGTGGATGTGGCTGCTGACAATCATTTTCTGTTGGCAGGGGGATCTTTCCCTCTGCCTCTTTATATTTTACAGGATTATAACTTCGTCCTTATTATTCATGCTGCCTGATATTATCCTTATCTTTCATATTCCGGGAATTGATCCTGTCTGTTTTCTTTTTCCGGGTGCACTGTCTGAGCACATTGTTTTTTCTTTTTCACACACTCCAAATCTATCTCATAAAAAGCATTTCCATCTATAATAAGCATTTCTTTCTTTTCTTCTGACTCTGAATCCCATATCTGATTCTCCATTTTTTTTAGTCAACTGCAAACG